>Ga0209698_10005702_pt1 | contig 13415 bp, 10 predicted proteins | sample LitLauG_LLR_2012_FD_187203 | JGI IMG/M metagenome (GOLD analysis project Ga0209698, IMG submission 187203) | Freshwater sediment microbial communities from Pennsylvania, USA - Little Laurel Run_MetaG_LLR_2012 (SPAdes) (version 2) | ecosystem: Environmental > Aquatic > Freshwater > Creek >... | reverse complement strand
CAGCCCGGTTCTCGGAATGTCACTGGGCCGCTGTGTCAAGGTTCAGCGTGAGCGTCGCACTGTGCGTGGCCCCGCCTGGGCCATATCCGAAGACGGTCATGTCATAGGTTCCGGCCGCGGCTTGTGCGGCACTGCTGATCGTCACAAGTCCGCTGCCGGGAGGGGACAATTCGCCGCTGAGTGTGACGGAAACACCCTTCGGTACGCCAGAGACGGCGAAGTGGACGGGCTGCGGACTACCAGTCAGAGATCCGATCACGATTGCTGCCGTCGCAGGCGACGCGCCGATGACGGCACGCAGGGAGGTCGGTTGCAGGCTCATCGTGAAGTCGAAATTCGTCGCATTGACGACGTTGATGCCGACAGCAGCACTTGCCTGCTGATTCAGGCGGTTCCAGGCGGTGAGCGTGAGGACCTGGCTCCCGGGCGAAGCGAAGGAGACCGTGGCCTGACAGTTCCCATCCTGCGCGAAATCCGGCGCTGGATCGGGGGTCAGCGATGTTGCGCTGGTCGTCCACTGCATCTGCGTGCACGGGGTCCAGCCGATGATGCTGCCAGGATCCGTTGACTGGGCGTGCCCCTCGAGCAGCACGAAGCTGCCGACTCCGTAATCGCCACCCGCTGCCGAAGGAGAGACGATGATCGGCTTTGGCGCATCAGTTGCGAAGGCGACGTTCAACGTGATCGACTGGCTGCTTGAGGCTCCATGGCGATCGGTCGCAGTGACGGTGACCGTGCGGCTGCCCGGTTGTTGACTGGTAAAGTCAAAATTGTGTTGAGCCACCCCGAACGGTCCGAATTGAGTCGGGGGCCCGGCTGGCGGTTCGGGTCCACTGAACGGTATCAGGCATCCATCGACGGCCGTGGCGCATTCGGGACCGCCAAAGGCGCCCACCGACAAGGGCGGAGTGATGCTCCAGCTTAGCGCGCTGGCAGCCAGTGCAGACTGGCCGTCAGCTCCGCTGTCGTCGAGGTCATAACCCCACGCTTGAATCAACTGGGTCAGAGGGCCGTTGTCGGCGCTGGTGACCTGGTGCGGATTGTCGCTCGGATTCACGATGTGAACCTCGGGCGGGATCGGATATCCCGCGGCGGCGGCGACCACCGCCGCGTAAGCATTCACGCGAAAGACCTCGGCGCCGGCCGAATTTGACGCACGCCGAAGGTCGAGAACTTCGTCTCGGAAGACATCGTGCCCCCAAGCGGTCCCGGTCAGCAAGCCCAGGATGGCGCCGCCGCTCAGGCCAGGGTTGATCGCCTTCACCATCGCGGCGATGCCGGCGACAAAAGGCGTCGATGCGCTGGTTCCGTTGAATAGCTGCATGCCGGCAAAGGAGCCCGGGAGAGGATTGCTGGCGCCTGACGCCTGCAATGCCAGTTCGGGGATGTTCGAGGGTGCCCAGATGTTCACGTTTCCCCCGAAATCCGAGGACCAGTCGTTCGCGTTACTCGCAACGCGGGGCCGGCTCAGCCCATCGCCCAGGGAGCCGACGCACAGCACCGGCGTGTAGCCGCAGGGGAAGTTGTTGTCGGCATTTCCCGCGTTGCTGCCGATTGTGTTGCCGGCCGCGGCGACGACCAGCACGCCGGCCGCGGTGGCCTGATCGATCGCCGAGCGGTACGCATTTTCACCGCTGAACATATCGAAGTGCTGGCAGACCCAGCTGCCGCAGTCGACATCCGAGCTGATCGATACGATGTCGGCGCCCCATAGCGTCGCGGTCAGGATCGCCGCCGCCATCTGGGCGTCCGAAAGATCGACCAGAAACAGCATCGGGTCAGCGACCTGGCCGCCGGTTCCGGCTCCGTCGTAGCGGTAGTCGAGTCGGGCAAGCGCCGTATTCGAGGTGTAGGTCCCGTGCCAGGGGCATGGGTTGCCGTTCGTACAGCTAGTCGGATTGGTTCCCTGAGCAATATAGGCGCCGGGTGGAATGCCGAACGGGTTCGACAGCGGCGAGTAGCCGATCCAGACGCCCATGTTGCCCTGCCACGGGTGATTGCGCGCCGGGCAGGCCGGCTGTTCGCATGTCAGTGTGGAGCCACCGTTGGGGTCGTTGATGACATTCCCCTGCGCGTCCAACCAGAACCCGCCGTCGAGCACCGCGAGCTTCGGGCGGTAGAGGTTCGCCGAGCCGCGCGTGCGACGGTAGGCATCGACGTACTGCCAGGCCTTGAAGACGTTCGAACCGGTCGTGGTCCCCAGGCACATCCACGAGAAGTTGGCATCGATATAGGTCGGCATCACCTCCGGGTTGCAGTGCAGGGAAGAGCCTCGTGGTTCAGGGTCATTGAACACCAGCCAGTGCAGCGCATCGGTCTGGCCCGCGCTCGGGCCCTGCGCCGGGTCTGATTTCGGCAGCTGAAAGAACAATCCCTGTGGTCTGCTGACGAAGTTGGGCTGGACGATTGCGCCGCCGACGCTTTCATGAATCGCCAGCGCGAGGATCTTCGCCCCGTTGGCCGAGGAATACCGCGAGGCGCGAACATCGCCTCCGAGTTTGGCCGCCTCGCCGATCATGTTTCGGGCGTCGAATCCGGAAGGATCGATCCGAATCAGGAAGGATCGGCGCTGGAGTTTCAGGGGCCGCTGGACCGTCGTGCCTGGTGGGGGAGGCAGCGGGGCAATCTCATGAAGCACGGCTCCGTGGTAGCGCTTCAGGAATTGACCCAAGTCCGCGGCCGTGGCGGGCGCAAAGATGACTTCATTCTCGACGAATGTTGTCATATGACCGCTCTCCGCGATGGCAGCCAGCGGCCTGCGCACGCCGTCGACCGATGGCAGAGCATCCTGGATCGGTCGAACCGAGGCATCGACGACATAGGGCGCAGAACGGGGCAGCGACGCGCAACCGGCGAGGATGATTGACATCGCAGCGGCGTGCCGGACCGACTGTTGATATCTCATGAATGTGCTCCATCGACCGAAAATCTGCGGCAGGACAGCCAAAGCATTGCGCACGAGATACGCTAGCGCTGCATCACCTACGCTTGGGTTACGGATTGGCCGACGGGCATGGTCGTGTCGAAACGGGCCCCGTTTCCGACAAGGAAGCCAGTGGCGGAATTTCAGCGCGGCACAATCTGCCGCAGCATCTCGAAGCTGACTGTAACGGCCAATTCGCCAGTGCCTTGCGCGCCCGGGCGGCCGACTGCCTTGTCGCTCGCCTCGCGAATATCCGCCCGATATTCGTCTTGGCTCGCTTCGCGCATCCGGCTCGCCAGGGCGCGCCTTTCGCTACCGAACTGACCGTTGCAGTCCACAACTAGTCCCGATGGTGGCGGCGTCCAGCGCAAGCGTCGTCTTCGTCGTTCCGCTGTCGATCCAGTCGGCGCTCGCGGGCGAAATCAGGCAATCCGGGTTCGCTCCGGACCTGCCTGCTGCAAAGGTTCAAATCGACCTGGGCCGAGACGCTCGGATTGTCGGCATCACCCGCGTAAGTGACCTCGAGAAAGTAGTCGCCGCGAGGCAGATGCGGAACGTCGATCACGATGCGACCGTTGGCGTCGGTGCGGGTGGGGGCAATGAACTGCTTGATGATCCCGCTGCGGGACGGCGGGCTTTTGCGAGGCGAGGACGGACCCGGGGTCACCGGTGCGCCGAAGCCCTGGACGACGCCCAGCCCGCCAGGAATCGGCGTGAGCACCGTTTGCTCGGCGCCTGGCCCGATCTCCGGCGGCGCCGGCGGCAGGGGCGGCAGGCGGTCGAGCGCAGCTCGGTCGATGACACTGACCAGGACATTCGCGCCGCGCAGCGGCACCCCACGCGATCCGGTCTTCAGCACACCGGTCAGGCGAACCGAGGTCCCTTGAAGTACCGGGCTGCTGGAGCTCAGCGTCAGCAGCGGGGCGTGGATCCAGATCGCCCAAACGCCCTGGCCGAATCCGGCCGCGTAGGCGTTCTGTGCTGGTGAGATCGAACTGTCGAAGTAGATGCCCGAGACACCGAGGTTCGGCGTGGGGAACGCATCAAGGTGTGCCCAGGAATGACCACCGTCCTCTGTCGCCACGATGCCGTTGCGCGTGGTCCCCACGGCGACCCTTCCTGGAATTTCCGGGTCGAAGGCCACGGTGTCCATGATCGACGTCACCGAATCGACGTTGCCAGCGATGTCGCCGTTGGCGGTCATCTGTTCCGTGAGCAGGTCGTCCCGGACGAAACTCACGCCGTCGGTGGCCACATAGGCGGAGTTGTCAGCGGCATCGAAGCAGTAGGCCCACAACGGATTGATCCCGCTGGCCCACACACGGACCGGATCTCCCAGGCCCGTTGCCTGGACCCATGCACCCGATGGCAGCGAAACCCAGAGTTGATGCGGCAGGGCCGGTGTGCCGCCGGTTCCGGGAAGAAGGACATACACCGCCACGCCAATTGCGCCATCGCGACCGCCGGCCGCGATGTCTCCCCCGCCGGAAGTTGGCAACGGCGAGAACACCTTGGTGGTGGGCGCGCGGTACGGGGCATAGGTCTGGTTGCGGACGTCGAGCGCGGCCAGTTCGAGCTGTCCGAGAGGTGTGAAGAACGGGATCACGTAGATGTTCTGCTGCACGTATGCGCCCTCGATACCGTTTCCGAACAGATGAATCTGCGCGCCGCATTGTTGCAATGGACATGGCGACTGGATGATCGGCGGAAAGGCAATGTCCTTCGAGGATCCGTCGACAATCGATTTCAGGTTGCCGTCGCAAACATAGACGGATTGCGTGGGGTCCGACCTGATGGCATCGGCGGAAAACCCGTCTCCGCAGATGGACCCGTGCCAGTTCTGTCCGCTGTCTGTCGTCCATTGAACCCCGTTGTCCTGCAGCGCCATCAGAATCGAAACCGAGGTCCCGGACCCCGCGAACGACGTGCGCCAGGGCTCCTGGGCGGCAAGCCCGCGAGCCGTCGTGGCCGACCAGAGGGAGCCGCAGTCCGATGAAGATTCCAGCCCCCCATCGTTCGCGAGCAACACGCAGTCGGCGTGGTCGATGCCGAACGCGAGACGTGCTGCGTCGGTGTGTTGGGTGGCGACGCACTGCCAGGGTTGCTGGGGACTGGACGCGTAGGGGCAGTGCGGCCATTTTGGCGGTCCGCCTGCGCAACCATGGGTCGCCTCGAGGCAGTCCTGGTACATCAGGTTGACGGTGTCGTGATAGTAGAGCCTGACACCCTGGCCGAACGGAAGCACGGTGGTCTGGACAAACACCGGTCGCCCGTTGCTCTGGGGCGCAGGGGCGGACAAGTCCGTGTAATTGACAGTTATCGCTTCGGCGGCCGTGGCGATGTCACCCTGAGAGATGCCCGATACGCCACCGGTCGCCACGAAGACGCGACGGCCGCTGGTCGAATCGAAAGCGACGCTACAGCCGCCCCCGAGGTCGCTCTTCGGAGCGGGAAGCAGGACGTTGACGGCCGGGTGATTCGGATCGATCAGCAGGATGGAGCGGGAGCTTGGAGTGCCGTCGGCCAGTGCGTTGGGAACGTTCACGCACAGGGCGGCGATGTCTTCCCCTGACGTCCGACCGAACAAATCCGGCGTCGACGAGCCGCTGGCTCCATCGAACAGATCGAGGCCCCACACCATTTGATCGCCACCTCCGACCGGATTGATCCAGGTCCAGGTTGCTCCGCTGTCGGTGGAAATGCCCAGGCTGCAGCCGGCGGTGGCATAGGCGGATCCCGCGTGCAGGCTGGACTGGGAGAACAAGACCTTGCCGCCACCTTTCAGAACGGCGCAGGAGCTTACGGAAGGCGCGGTCGGGTTGCCGTTGCCGGACTGGACCCAGGTCCTACCCAGGTCCGTGGAGCGCCAGATGCCCGCGGCCGCGTTGGTCCTGGTGCCGTCGTCGTCCGCGATCAGCAGCAAGGTGCTTCCGTCGGGACTGATCGCGAGGTCATTGAGCCTGTGCACGCCGGGTGAGAAACCGACGCCGATCATGTTTGCGTTGCCGTTGTATTCGTATGTCGTCCGCCAGGTCAGTCCAAAGTCGTGGCTGACGTACACGCCACCGGCGTCCGAGGTGGCGTAGGCGTTGTGGCCGTCGACGGGATCGATCACCACGGCGCTGAAGCGGCCGCCGCGAATGCCGCTGACGCCGTTCGTCTGATAGGCCGGGCTGATCCGAACGAACGGCCCCAGCGCATCGCAGGTCGCTGGAGCAGCTGAAAAAACCATCAGCGCAACAACAACAGCGGCGGTAGTGCATCGATGCATGGCGCCTCCCGGTCCTATTGCGCTACCTGGTACTTTGCAAGTTCAATCGCCGCGGTGCCCGGCAGGCTGCCGGTCGCCGCCTCGACGAACGTCGCGGTTTCCTGGGCGATCGTGGTGGCCGCAGCCCCGGGACGCGCGCTACGCACGGAGGCGTCAGGTCGCTTCCAGTCCGTCCTGCCCGGCCGCATCCGATTGCCGGCCTTCGTTATGCACCCTCACATTCCACGTCAGGTGCAGTGCTGCACCGAAGATCGTCAGTGGCCGCGACGTTTTCGATGCTGCGCGGCCGGTTCGGCCGCGTGACCTGGGCCGGGCAGGCCGGCATCGTCGTCCGAAGGCTCCAACGCGTTCTGTGGAATGGCGCACATGGGCGCGGACCCGGAGGTCGGGCCATTCGGTCCGTTGACCGGGGTTGCCAGGAACCCGTGCCCGTCCGGGTAGCCCAGCGGACCGAACCAGTCGCCGACGAGTTGCCCTGAGTCGTTGATCGAATAAAGCTCGGTACTCGCGGCCCCCGGATAGTCGAAACTGGAGAACACCCCGCCGAAATCCGTGAAGCCATGGCGAACGCCGCTGCCATCGGTGTAGATACCGACGATCTGGCCGCTGCCATTAAGACTCAGCGCATTGATGCTGGCTGCGCCTGGGAAGTCGATCGGCGTGAAGATTCCGGAGCTGAGCAGATAGCCCTGGGTGGCGCCGCTCGCCAGCGTATAAATGCCCGCGACCTGCCCGGAGTCGTTGATGGCGCCGGCGATGCTGCTGACGGCGCCAGGAGGATCGATGTTGCTGAACACGCCGCCTTGCAGTTCGAATCCGTGAAAGGCGCTGCCGTCGTAGTAGTAGCCGACCACGATACCCGACATATTCGCGACGCTTGCGACAGTGAAAACGGCTCCTGGATAGTCGATCGTGGTGTGGGACTTGCCGCATAGCGAGAAGCCATGCCGTACCCCGCTCTGGTCAAGGAATGAGCCCGTGATTTCGCCGCTGTTGCTGTTCCCGACCGCGCACGTCGACTGCGAGCCCGGGTACCCGAATGGGATGACAACCCCTTGAATTAGCAGGAAGCTCACATTGTCTGAGGCAAATCCCGCGACGTCATCGCAGCCCACGATGGCGGCCGCGTCGTTGTTTGACTGCAGGTAAGTGCTCGCGGCCCCTGGTACGTCGATGGTCCGCAAGACGTACTGTGCCTGACTCGACCTCGCGCCGGTCGCGGCCAGCAAGATGACGAACGCAGTTGCAAAGGTCTGGTGGCTGTATCTCACGGCAAGTCTCCCGTTCAGAAACCAAGGCTGAACGTTAGATGATCGTGGCTAACGGATCGGCTACGAATTGCCTCCGCCCAGGGACGCGACGCTGCATGAGCATTCGGATCGCGCCGATAGGCGACTTTGTCGACGACCCGGGGCTTTCGTGCCACGCATCGCGATTGCCGCTCCGGGGTCGCATCGCGTCTATCAAGGCGGGCTGCAGGCCGTGCGGGGCAAGTTTCTAGCGGTCCTGGACCGGATCGAATCGCCGCTTCAACGCTTGCGCAAGCCAGCGCAACTGACCTCGCGCTGGGTAGTCGGCATTGACGGATGTCGATTGCATTTCGCTTCCGACGTTCGCAGGGTGGCCGATGACGTTGCGAGCGTTCACGTATTCATAACCGGCTTGGTTGATGAATCCGAAAGCCATGCGGTAACCAAGGGCAAGGTCACGGTCACGGGCCTCGTCCTGTGCTGCAAAAAGGCTGCTTGAGGTCGGCATGGTCAAGCCTGTCGCAATGGTGCGCCGAGCGAGTCCACGCAAGCCGTGTGCGATCCGCGGCCGACAATGATTTACCTGGTCATGGTCATCCCCTCGAAGTCGGGCGCCCGAGCGGCGGCCGTGGCGCGCGGTCGCCGCCGGCGGGCTGATGGCCTGCGCCCGCATTGGAGACTCTAGAAGCGGGTGGCTAACGGATCTCCTACTGATCGGTCCCTCAGACCCGCGGAAGCTGCCCGGCGCGACGTGGCAGCGCGCGGCCGCCGAGCTTTGAATCAATCCGTTGACGATACGTGACCGGCCCTGCTGCAAACTTGGCTCCGGCCCAATCTGCAGGAATTCAGCCGTGCCGCCGCTTGAAGTCTTCGTCTTGCGCATTGCTCTGATGGAATCGGAGCGGGACCAGGCCGTGCACGGTGTGATGGAGGTCGTGCGCAACGAGCGCCATTGCACCTTCAGCAGCTTCGACGGCTTGATCCATTTGCTGCGCCGCGAACTCGAGTCCGCACGCAACCAGGCGCGGCCCGGCGAGATTCGTTGACTCCTGCCGCAGCCGCGCAATCCTGGTGCACGTCCACAATTAGCGTCTTCAGGTGATCAGGGAAAGTCGTCACAATCCCGCATTTCCCGTCAATACTTGCATCCATGCGTCTCTGAGTGTCCGGCATTCTGCGGTCGAGAGCTCTGCTATGACGTCAAAAGGGTCGAGCCTGGCCAAGCTGACCCGGCCAAGATTGCACGGAGTGGTGCGGCGCGAGCGCGTTCTGGGCAAGCTGGCCGATGCGTGCGCGCGTCCGCTGGTCTGGGTCACGGGTCCGCCCGGTTGCGGCAAGACCGTGGCGGTGGCGAGCTTCATCGAAGCGAACCTGATCCGAAGCATCTGGTTCCAGATCGACCCGGGCGACCATGACCTGTCCAGCTTTTTTTATTACCTGAGGCTCGGCGCTGAAACGTTTCGAGGCAGGCGCAAGGTACCGTTGCCGCTGCTGACGCCCGAGTACCTGGCCGATGTGCCGTCATTCGCGCGGCATTTCTTCCGTGTGCTGTTCAGCCGCATGCAGCCTCCGGCCGCGATCGTGCTGGACGATTACCACGAGCTGCGCCCCGATAGCCCGCTGCACGGATTGCTCGAGCTTGCGCTTAGCCAGGCTCCGGACGGCATTAACGTCATCGTTGTCGGTCGCGCCGAGCCGCCGGCCGCCTGCTCGCGCATCGACGCTGGCGATCGGATGTCGATCCTGAACTTCGACACGCTGCGCCTGGACCTGGCCGAAGCCCGCGAGATCGCCTCGAGGCGGCACGACGTCGACGCTGCGATGCTGCAACAGCTGCATGAGCACTGCGACGGGTGGATCGCGGGCTTTGCGCTGATGCTCGAACGCCTGAAGCGAAGCGGCCGCCAGGGCGAGATGTCCGGGATCGAGGTGCGCGCCTCCACGTTCGACTACTTCGCCTCGCAGATCCTTCAGCGGATCGACCCGCGTTTGAAGGAGTTCCTGCTGCGCACCGCGCTGCTGCCACACATGTCGGCCGACATGGCGGCGTCGGTGAGCGCCTGCGAGGACGCTGGCGAGCTGCTCGAGGACCTGTACCGCCGGCGCTTTTTCACTGAGCGACGCGGCGAGGTCTATCGCTATCACGACCTGTTCCGGGAATTCCTGCAGGAGCGCCTGCTGCGCGAGAGGTCCGGGCGGGAGCGGGACCGGTTGCTCGGGCGGGCGGCCGCTGCGCTGGGCTCCGCCGGACGCGTCGAGGACGCCTTCAAGTTGTGGTGCGAGGCGCGCGATTGGGAGGCGTGTCGCCGCTTGATCCTCGAGCACGCGCCGGCGCTGCTGGCCCAGGGGCGTGGCTCGCTGCTGCGGGAATGGACCGAGGCGATGCCGACCGGAATCGCTGCGACCGACCCGTGGATCGCCTACTGGGTCGGGGTGTCACTGATGGAGTTGCGCCCGGACCAGGGCCGCCGGCTGCTCGAAAGCGCGTATGCGGGCATGAAGGCCGCGAGCCACGCGGACGGCCAGGGCCTGGCTGCAGCGGCATATGTGCTGAGCTTCATCAACGATCTCGCGAGCCTGCGGCAGGTTGATCCCTGGATCGACGTGCTGTCGCAGATCGTCGACCGTGGGCGCGGATTCCTCTCGCCGGTCGCCGAAGCGCAGGCCTGTGCGGCACTGCTGTTCGCGCTGACGCACCGCCGCCCCGAATCGGCTCTCCTGGAAGCGGTCGAGGCGCGCACGCTCGACATCCTGTCGCTGCCGCTGCCACCGGGCCTGAAGCTGGCGACGGTGCAGGCGCTGATCATCTACTACGCGCAGTCCTGCCGGACCGAGGCCGGCATCTCGCTGCAGGCCTTGGTGGCGAAGACCATCGACCTGGACACGGTCTCTCCGTTTGCCCGCTCGATGTTCCTGGTGCTGAGCGCTTTTTTTCACTACAGCTCCGGCGATATCGGCACCTCGAACGCGGAATGCATGCAGGCCCTGGCGATCGTGAACGCGAACGGCATCTCGGTGCCGGTCGCGCACGTGATCCCGCTGGCCGGACGGGCCACCAATGAGGCCCAGTTCGGCAGTGTCGAAATGGCCCGTAACCTCCTCGATGCCGCCCTGGCGCAGCTGGATCGGTCCCTGGCCCCGCTGCATTCGGTGGTGCTCAATGCCGAGTACATGCTGGCCTGCACGCGCGCCAGCTGGGGCGACGCGCTGCGCTTCGCGCAGACCTCGCATGCGCTGGCGCAAAAGGGTGGATGGGTCTGGGGCCAGTTCCTGGGGAATAACGCCTGTGCGCTCGCACTGGCCGCACTTGGTCGACATGCGGAGGCTGCGCAGCATCTGGGTGTGGCCGGCACGCTGATCGCGGGCAACGGGCTGTGCCGCTGGCGCGGCCTGCTGCGTCTGACGCAGGCACAGGTGGCGATGTCGCGCAATGACCGTGTTGAGTGCATCGAGGCCTTGCGGGAAGGCCTTTCCTGGATGCGCGAAGACGGGGCGAGGCTTCTGGTGCAGCTTCCGGGCGGCAGCCCGAGCCTGCTCGGCGTTGCGCTCGCCGCCGGGATCGAAACCGCACACGTGCGAGCGCTGATACGTCGCTTCGGGATCCGGCCGCCGGCCGGATACGATGGCGAATGGCCATGGCCGGTCGAGATCCGGACCCTTGGGGGCTTCGAGATTCGGCGCTACGGCGAACCGATGACGTACGAACGCAAGGCACCGAAGCGCGCGCTGCAGCTGCTCAAGGCGCTGGTCGCCTTCGGCAGCCGGGACGTCGCGCAGGAGCGGCTCGCCGATGCGCTGTGGCCGCAGGCTTCGGGCGACGAGGGCATCAACGCCCTGAACACGACCCTGAGCCGCCTGCGCAACCTGCTGGAAGAGCCCGACGCCGTGATTCAGTCGGGTGGATGCTTGACCATCAACCCCGCTCTGTGCCACGTCGACGCCTGCGCGTTCGAACATGCGGTCGACGCGGCGGGTGCCATCACATCGCTCGACGCCGCTCTCGAGTACTACCGCGGCAGCTTCCTGGATCACGATCAGGACGCCCCCTGGGCGGTCGGCATGCGCGAGCGGCTGCGGCGCAAATTCGTGCTGGCGGTCCGATCGCATGCGGAATCTCGGGAGCTTGGCGGCGATGAAGAGGGGGCCATCCGCATGTATTTGCGGGGCATCGACGCCGATGGGTTGGCCGAGGAGTTCTACCGCGGCCTGATGCGGTGCCAGGCGAATCTCGGCCGTAGGGCCGAGGCAATGAGCACTTTCCGCCAGCTTCGCCGAACCCTGTCGGTGACGCTCGGCATCGAGCCCTCGAAGGAGTCTCAGCGTCTGTTCGCCTCGTTGCAACAGGAGGAGCCGACCACGGTCGGTGCGTCCCGCACTACCTAGCGGATCGGGCGCGGACAGGACACGATCCGGTGCGGGCAGCCGGCTCACCGAAACGCCGTCATCGACAGGAATTCGTGCCAGGTCGCACTGCAATTCCTCCGGTGAATGTCCCGGCAGGATCCGGCTGTTGACGCTGGCGGCCGCCTCGATGGAAGTTGGAAGTGCGTCGCTGGCATGACCCGCCCCCAGCGTCGTCACCGCGCAGCGTGGTGCGCATCATGGCGTAACACGGGCGGTCCTGCGCCAGCCGGCCGAACGCGCCCGGGTCCGGCGGATCGCGCAACACGGTCTTGATGTCCTCGACCCGGGTTCCCGCTTCGATGTCCGACATGTCCTGCCGCCCCTTCACGCCGTTCTGGCTGATGCCCTTCTCCTCGTCGGCGGTGAGCGCCAGGATGGCGTCGCGCTCCGGAACGAAGCCTTCCTTGCAAAGCCGGATGAGCGATGCGCGGCGATCGCGTTGGCATCCTTCATGTCCTGAGTGGTGTGGCCGCGAAACCTCGCGGCGGGATTTCCGCGCTTGGTGATCGGGCCGACCAGCCGTTTCACTTCGTCCTGCGGAAAGTCCGCTGCCCGTAAACACGCTGATCGAGGCAGGCCTGCACGACCGCCATCGATGGGATGCGGTGGGCAGCGGCGGCTATCCGACCTTCGGCGACCAGGTGGCGCGCACGACGGCGCTGGGATCGATCGGCGTGGCTGCGCCGGCCTGACCATCGAAGGCCGTGCACCGGGACCCGATCCGCACCTCAGCGGGTTTCCGGCCATACTTCCGTGCCGGGGCGGATGACCGGGCGGCATGTTCGCTTCACATCCCCTTGCACCTGCGCGGCAGGGCGCCGCGCGCCGTGCGCGTGCAGCGTCACGGATGCGCACGCGCGTACGTCACGACATGGTGAGCCACCAGTCCGGATGATTCGCCGACGCACTCAACGTCGCCGTAAGCCGTGCGGCGGCCCAGTACCCGAACGGTTGGAGAAACGGCGCCTGGCTCACCAGTTCGCGCAGTTCTTCAATCGTCACTGGCAGCGGTGCTGTCCGAGCGTGCGTCAAACTCGATCCTCTCGAATGCCCGATGGGCACCAGCAACGTCGATGGAAGCGGCGAGTCCCGGCACAGGCATTGTCGGGGCCTGCCTCAGCGCGACCCGTCAACCCGGGCTGCGCCGTCAGTCCTTCGGCAGCGTCTCGAGCGGGTCGAACCCAGGCTCCATCCGCACGCCTTCGCGCTGCATGCGCTCGAAGATGCGGCGGCTGAAGCCGTCGTCCGGGAACGGCACGCCGCGCATGGCATCGCCGGCGAGCCCGTACAGCGTAAAGCGGTCGCGCAACTGCGCGTCCTGCGCGCATTGCGCCAGCGACTCGGCAGTTTGCGCCGCGGACAGCTGTCCGTCGAGCAGCAGCGACACGTCGATTGTCATCGTCACCACCTCCGCCCGCGGTAGGGTCCCAGCACCGCTTCGAGCCGCTGACGATAAGAGCACCCCAAGCGCAATACGACGATCTTCACGTCACGTTGCCGCAACGCGTCGCTCAAGCGCCGTAAATTCGGCGCGGTGACAACCGCCAATTCCTCGCGATAAAGGCGC
>Ga0209698_10005701_pt1 | contig 13416 bp, 11 predicted proteins | sample LitLauG_LLR_2012_FD_187203 | JGI IMG/M metagenome (GOLD analysis project Ga0209698, IMG submission 187203) | Freshwater sediment microbial communities from Pennsylvania, USA - Little Laurel Run_MetaG_LLR_2012 (SPAdes) (version 2) | ecosystem: Environmental > Aquatic > Freshwater > Creek >... | reverse complement strand
GCACAGAGGTTCGCAGAGCGACCACGGTTGTGTTCTATCCCTCGATTTCCTTTAGCACGGCACTGCAGCGCTCGCAGACCGTGGGGTAGGTCTTATCGTCGCCTACTTGCGTCGAATAGTTCCAGCAGCGCTCGCACTTGGCGCCGTCGGCTTTCTTGATCTCGACATGCACACTGCCGGTGCCGTTGCCAGGGCCTTGCGTCAGGCTGACCGCCGACACGATGAACAGGTAACGGAGTTGCGCCTCATAGCGCTTCAGTAGCGAGTACAGCGGTTCCGACGCGCTGAGGTGGACCTGGGCCTCCAGACCGCCGCCGATCAGTTTGTTGTTACGTGCTTCTTCCAGGGCTTTGAGAACTTCGTCACGCACGCCGCGCAAGCTCTGCCAATCTTTTTGCTGCGCCTCGTCCCGGCTGGCGGCCTGGCCTCCTAGAGTCTCCGCGTCGGTTGGGAACAAAGCGAAATGCACGCTGCCCTCCCGTCCGTCGGCCTTGGGCAGATGCTGCCAGACTTCTTCGGAAGTGAAGGTCATGATGGGAGCGAGGAAGCGAACCAGGGCCTCGCCAATGCGCCAGATTGCGGTTTGAGCCGATCGTCGTGCCTCCGATTTCGACGCCGAGGTGTAGAGGCGATCCTTGAGCACGTCGAAGTAGAACGCGCTCAAGTCCACGATGCAGAAGTGATTTACGCGATGATAGATCTTGTGGAAGGCAAATTCGTCGTACCAAGCCTTCACGTCCGACGCAAACAAGCACGTCTGACGCAGCATGTACTGGTCAAGTTGCTCCATCTTCTCGAAGGGCACCGCGTCTTTTACCGGATCGAAATCGTAAAGATTACTCAGGATGTAGCGAAACGTGTTGCGAATCTTCTTGTAGTTTTCGCCCACGCGTTGCATCAAGGCTTCGGAGCCAATTACGTCCTCGCGGAAGTCAACGGATGCTGTCCACAGGCGGACGATCTCGCCACCGAGACGGCCCGAGATATCCACGGGATCGACGTCATTGCCGCGCGACTTGGACATCGCACGGCCGGTTTCGTCGAGCGTCCAGCCGGGCGTAACTACTCCGCGATAGGGCGGCGTGGCGCGGGTGCCCATGGCGCAGAGCAGGGAAGACTGGAACCAGCCGCGATACTGGTCGCCGCCTTCGAGATAAAGATCGGAGGGCCACGGGTATTCGGGCTCAGCCGCAACTAGTGCCAGATAGCTGGCTCCGGATTCCAGCCACACGTCGAAGATGTCGGTTTCCTTTTCGAACTTCGTGCCGCCACAATGCGGGCACTTGGTTGCGGCGGGAAGAATCTTGTCGGACTCGGGCGTAAACCAGGAATCGGCGCCCAAGCGGGCGAACAGTTCCACGACCTTGCGGTTGACGGCATGGTCGTTCAGCGGCTTGCCACAGCTTTCGCAGAGAAAAACCGCGATCGGAACGCCCCACACGCGCTGGCGCGAGATGCACCAGTCGGGGCGCGTCTGGATCATGTTGGACAACCGCTCTTCGCCCCACGCGGGATCCCACTTGACGTTCTTGATCTCGGCGAGCGTGCGCGTGCGCAGCGCGTCTTCCTTACCGTTGCCGCCGGGCATGGGCGTTTCCATGGAAATGAACCACTGCTCGGTGGCGCGGAAGATTACCGGATTGTGGCACCGCCAGCAGTGAGGGTAGGAATGCTCGGTCTTCTCGGAGTGCAACAACGCGCCGCGCTTTTTGACCAGGTCGATGATGGGCTGGTTGGCGTCCCAGACGCGCTTGCCGTCATACTCGGGCAGGCCATTGCGCAGGATGCCTTTTTCGTCGACGTTGCTGGTGGCGTCGAGGCCGTACTTGACGCCGGTGGCAAAGTCCTCGGCGCCGTGCGAGGGCGCGGTGTGGACGACTCCAGTTCCGGTGTCCATGGTGACGTAGTCGGCGAGCACGCCGAGAACTTTACGGTCGAGGAAGGGATGCTGAAAGTTGAGGCGCTCGAGTTTCCGTCCGTGAAAATGTGCGAGTTCGCGCGGGTTCGCGAGGGCGCACTTCTCGGCGGCGTCTTTGGCAAGCTTGGAGGCAACAATGTAAACTTCGCCGCTTGATTCGAGGGCCACATACTCTTCATCGGGGTGAAAGGCCACGGCCATGGAGGCGGGCAGAGTCCAGGGAGTGGTAGTCCAGATGATGGTGGAAAGCTTCTTGCCCGCAAGGGCGGCATCGATTTTTGCAGGATCATCGAGCAGCGCGTACTTCACCCACACGGTCGAGCTGGTGTGATTCTCGTATTCAACTTCGGCTTCGGCGAGGGCGGTTTCGTCGTGCATGCACCAGTAAACGGCGCGCAGGCCCTTGTACACGAATCCGTTTTCGTAGAACGAGAAAAAGGTCTCCAGCACCACCGACTCGTAGTGCGGCGTCATGGTGGCATAAGGATTGTCGAACCGCCCGAAGACTCCGATGCGCTTAAACTGCTGGCGCTGCAAGTCGAGATATTTTTGGGCGTACTTGCGGCACTCGGCGCGGACGTCGGACGGATGCATCTGGAGCTTCTTGCCGCCGAGCTCCTTGTCGACCTTGATTTCGATGGGCAGCCCGTGGCAATCCCAACCCGGCACGTAGGGCGCATCGAAACCGGCCATGGTTTTAGACTTGACGATGAAATCCTTAAGGCACTTGTTGAGGGCAGTGCCCAAATGGATCGGACCGCTGGTATAGGGCGGGCCGTCGTGTAAAACGTAGGTGGGCGAACCCTTGCGCTTTTCCCGAATTTGGTCGTAGATGTGCTCTTGTTCCCAGCGAGCCAGCATTTTGGGCTCGTTTTGAGGCAGGTTGGCCTTCATGGGGAAGCCGGTCTTGGGCAGGTTGATGGTGGACTTAAGATCCATCGGCACTAGCAGGTTCTCCCAAATGATTGAATCTTTTCATTATATAGGGAGCGCGGAAGGACACGTCGATTGCAGACGCCGGTAACCAACGAAGTGAAAAAGTACTGTTTCCGGTTGGGAAAAAGCGTGTACAATTTTCTACAGATCGTAGAGATCAAGCATCTAATCGAGTCAAGCGAAAGATCAGAGCGGCACCCTGCGATTTGGGGCGACCGTCGGTAATGAGTTGCGCATCTAAACGGTTGGCAGTGGTTTGGCTGGTCCGACCATGGTAGTTGGATTTTCCCCCGAACTGTGAAGTTGGGGCTACGCTTTCGGGAACATATGGCTGAAAACGAAACACCGCGGAATCTACAGCAACCGGAACCAGTGCTCGATCTTCTGTTGCACAATCAAACCCTGGACGAGCCGATCTGGAAATCGCTGTTCCGCAATCTCGACGATTTCTTCTTCCCTAAGAAACTGCCACCGCTGGTGCTGACTTCGAAGCCGGTCCCGGTCCGGGACATCTGGGGTTTCTACAACTACAAAGGGCGGGGAGCGTTTGGCTCAACCGTGATCCATGTTCTGGCCCTGGGGGCCATCATCGGTGGCACGTATCTGGGCCAGAAGATGGTCAAGGAAATCGTCAAGCCGAAAGAGACGGTTGAACTGATTGCTCCGAGTGACATGCCGACGCTGCAGGCTTCGAAAACTCAGTCGGGCGGTGGTGGCGGCGGTGGTGACCGCGACAAGCTACAGGCCACGCAGGGACGTTTGCCGAAGCAGTCGATGCAGCAGTTAGCGCCGCCGGTCGTGGTGGTGAGGAATGAACATCCGAAGCTGGAAGTGGATCCGACGATCGTAGTTCCGCCCCAAGTTCATCTGACACAGCCGAACCTGCCGAACCTGGGCGATCCGCTTTCGCATCTGCCCTCGGGTCCACCGTCTAACGGGACCGGGTCGGGTGGCGGCATTGGATCGGGCAATGGCGGCGGAGTGGGTTCGGGCGAAGGTCCGGGATTTGGGCCGGGTCATGGCGGAGGAACGGGTGGCGGTGCGTTCCGGGTAGGTGGAGGCGTTTCGGCACCGAAGGCGATCTACGCGCCGGATCCCGAGTACTCTGAGGAAGCGCGGAAAGCGAAGTATCAGGGCGTATGCGTGCTGTGGCTGATCGTTGGCCCGGACGGCAGGCCGCATGATATCCGGCCGGCGCGCACGTTGGGACTGGGCCTGGACGAGAAAGCGATCGAAGCGGTGAAGAACTGGCGCTTCGAGCCGGCGATGAAAGATGGGAAGCCGGTTGCGGTAATGATCAACGTCGAAGTGAGTTTCAGGCTGTACTGAGATCGAATTAGGAGTCCTGAGAACGGCCGCGCAACGCGGCCGTTCTTGTTTGTTAGTGTCACGAGGGCACCCTGTCCTCGTCGCTAGGGTACCCACCAAGTTGCCGGCGAGACGCCGTCGCTACTCTTTCAGATCCACGTGCGCTACGTCTTCCACCGAACGTCCCAGGAAGCGCGTGCCCATTTTCTTAAACTTTTCTGCGGAATCGGTGGCGAAGAATTTCAGACGGGAGTCGCTCCTTCGCTCGGGCTCGGCGGGCCCGTGGAGTGGATCCATCTCGAGCTGCCGGGCTACAGCATTCGCGGTGGATTCAGCGGAGTCGACGATGGTGACATGGTCGGGCGCCACTCGCCGCAGCAGCGGCTTCAGCAATGGGTAGTGAGTGCATCCGAGGACGAGCACGTCGGCATCGCGGGAATCTTCGGCGAAGGCTTCGGACAAGTAGATTTTGGCGACTTGCTCGGTCACCGGGTGTTCGGTCCACCCTTCTTCGACCAGCGGCACCAGTAGCGGGCAGGCTTTTTCTCGTACTGCAACGCCCCTGGCTTCGAGTGCGCGGCGGTAAGCATGGCTGGCGACGGTGGCGTCGGTGCCGATGACGACGACTTTACGTTTAATCGTGGCGCGCGCAGCGGTTTCTGCTCCTGGCTCGACGACGCCGACCACTTCCACACGCGATCCGGATTTAATCTCGTCGAAAGCGAGAGCGGTGGCAGTGTTGCAGGCGATGACCAGCAATTCTGCGCCGTAATCCTGGAGGTAGTTCACGGCACCGACAGCGTAGTGCGCTACGGTGGCCGCGGACTTGGATCCGTAGGGCAGGCGAGCGGTGTCGCCGAAGTACAGATAATCCGCGTGGGGGACACGGTCGAGCAGCGCGCGCAGCACCGTGAGGCCGCCTACGCCCGAGTCGAATACGCCGATGGTCGGCCTGCGAATGCTGGTCACCTTGGATTGCGCTTAGCCTTCCGCTGTAGTCGGGCCGATGACGGAGCGCACCGCCGAAATACGGTTGGCCGGGAAACCACCTTGGCGGGCATGTTCGCGGATGATTTCCTCGTTGGGGGCGTTGTAGATGCAATAGACTTTGTCGTCGGTGACGAAACTCTCCACCCACTGCACTTGCGGTCCCAGTTTTTGTAGAACTATGCAGGATTTCTGTGAGATTCCCTGCAGTTCCTCGGGAGTGAGTTTGCCGGCGTTGGGGATCTCACGCTCGATCACGTATTTGGGCATCGCGCGCTCCTGGTTGAATGCATGCCCACCCTAACGTCGCAAAGAGCGCGACGTTAGGATGGGGCACCCGATTCTAGCATTACCGCCCGGAGCTTGAGATCGCTGCTTTCGCAGAGACATCCTCGAACGAGAACGCGATCGACACATTGGGATATTCTTTTCCGCCGACTTCCACGTAGGGGTAAACGAAGTAGTTCAGTGGCGCTCCGTTCTGGGCGGGCGAGAGCTTCAGATCGCGTCCTTGGGTGAATTGCACACGATTTACGTCGTGCGCTCCGAAAAAGTAGTCATGCTTCTCCGGATGCTTCCAGGCTTCCGAGATGTCGACCGGAACCCAGCCGGTGGAGCCAAGGTAGAACTCAGCCCAGCAGTGGTAGCCGGGGATTTCCGCGGACGTTTTGTCGGTGGTCAGGGGGAATCCGATCTGGAAGCGGGCGGGAATTTTCTGTGAGCGCGCCATGGAGATAAAAACGGAGTGGAAGTCAGTGCAGTTGCCGTGCTTGGAATCGCAGGCCCAGAGCGTGTCCCCGTGGCCCCATCCGGTGCCTGACTTGTCGTACTTCATGGTGCGGAAGACATACTCGTAGATGGCTTTTGCTTTTTCGAGCTGCGTAGTGGCGGTTTTCGTTTCCTCGGCGGCGATTTGGGCCGGGACGCCGGTGACGGGTACCAGTCGGTCCGGTTCGAGAAATCTTGCCAGCTGGAGGTCTGGCGAGTGCTCGGCGTGTGCATCGGGCGCGGGCTTTCCGTTCACGAGCACCACGTGTTCGCGGCGCACAATGTCATAGTCCACGGAGAATTTGTATTCACTCTTGTCGGTTTTGGAGGCTTCCGCATAGAGCACCTCGTTGCCATATTCTGTCTGGTGGACTTGCCTCAGCGGGAGGTCGCCGGTCTTTGAGATCACTTTTACGTCCTGGAAAGCGTCGGTGTGAGCGAGCGGAAGCCAGACGCGGGCGCGCTCGCCGGGGGGGACGTTCTTCACGGTGAAGGTGTAGTGAAAATTGAAGTGGCGCTCTTTTTGGGCGAGCGCTGGCAGGGACGACAACACGAGCAACAATGCAATCAGGCTGCGGCGAAGCATAGCGGCGACCTTTCACTGATATAGATTGTGACGACAAGGGAAACGGCCGACGGGCGTTTTGGGCAGGGTCTAGAGTCAGGTAAAACCGCGGCCGGAGAGTCGGGGCGTGCACCGCATAGTTTGGCAGTCTGCCTCTTGAGGTGGCCGCATGTCAAATGCGAGTGGAAGTGTTTTGTGAAGATGCTGGTTGTTTCTTTCGAACGTGCAAGACCTTCTCGACCACTGCAACCAGGTCGCCGGCGTCGTCCCTGACTTCGACCAAGAACGTTGGTTCGATCTTGTCCTGGGTACGCAATTTCTCGCGGATCTCGTCGATTTGGAAATCGGCTAAGCGAAACTCCGCGCGTACCTTGCCCCGGCCAGGCTTTCTGAAACGGATGGTCGCACTCTTGTCCCATACGATGTAGTCGCTGCCCAGATTTTCGATCAACATCAGCATGTAAAACGGGTCGGTCATGGAATAGAGCGAGCCTCCAAAATGAGTGCCGACATAATTTGCGTTCCAGAAGCGGAGATTCATTTCGACATCGATCGCCTTCCGATCGGGATGCAGGCGCTTGACGCGGATGCCAGCTCCCAGGAATGGAGGGTAAAGGTTCAGGAACCATCGCATGTGCCGCTGGAAGATCCGGGTCATGTTCCAATCCTAAGCCTGCGCGGCTTTCTCAGGGAACAGGTGGAGAGCTGGTCGTCCCGCCCGGCTGGACCTTCGAGGTTACTCACAGCTGGACGGGCGAGGCGCCCGTCCCTCCATCGTGTGATTCATCACGTGGTCACAAGACTAGGTTCCCAAGTTGCCTGACTCAACCACCGCCCTTTATGCTTCTCGCGTATGCTTACCACTCTGGTTGAATGCGTTCCTAACTTTTCTGAAGGCCGGGACAAGGCGAAAGTCGATGCCATTGTCGAGGCCATGAAGTTCCCTGGCGTTTTCTTGCTGGATCGCGAGATGGACTCCGATCACAACCGCTGCGTCATTACACTGGTGGGGGAGCGCGACGCCATTCAGGAAGCGGCCATTCGGGGGGTAGGGAAGGCCGCCGAGTTGATTGACCTGACCAAGCATCAGGGAGCCCATCCGCGCATGGGTGCCTCTGACGTGGTGCCGTTTATTCCGATTGATGGCGTGACCCTTGAAGACTGCGTGGCCATGGCTCGCCACGTGGGCGGGGAGATCTGGAAGCGCTTTCAGATCCCGGTTTATTTGTACGAAGCAGCCGCAACGACGCCCGAGCGGCAGAATCTGGAGAACATCCGGCGCGGGCAGTTCGAGGGAATCCGAGCGGAGATTGCTGCCAATCCCGCGCGCAAGCCGGATTTCGGCGAGGCGCGGGTGCATCCGACGGCCGGCGCAACAGTGGTTGGGGCACGGAAGTTTCTCATCGCATACAACGTCTTTCTGAATACGCCCGATGTCGAGATCGCGAAGAAAATCGCAAAGGCGGTGCGCTTTTCGAGTGGCGGTCTGCGCTATGTGAAGGGCGCGGGGTTCCCCGTGCGCGGCCTGGCGCAGGTCTCGATGAACCTGACCGACTTCGAGCAGACTCCCATTCATCGTGTCTTTGAATATGTGAAACGCGAGGCCGCTCGTTACGGCGTGATGCCGGTATCAAGCGAGATTGTTGGGCTGATTCCGAAGAAAGCTTTGGAGCAGGCGGCGGAATGGTTTCTGCAGGTGGAGAATTTTGATTCGTCGCTGATTCTGGAAAACCGGCTGGCCGCGGTGATGGGCGGCAAAATGGCGGTGGGCGGATTGCGGGCAGGAGTCGAGCCGTTCATCGAACAGTTGGCCGCTCCCACCGCGACTCCGGGCGGGGGCAGCGCGGCGGCGGCGAGCGGCGCGATGGCCGCTGGACTTGCCGCAATGGTTGCCTCGATGTCGCGGGGTAAGAAGGCTTACGTGCAACACGAGGTTGCGCTCAGCGAAGCCATCGCGCGCTTGGGCCAGCTGCGCGAAGAACTGAAGGCTGCGATTGATGCCGATGCCGAATCGTACAACCTGGTCATGAAAGCGTACAAGGCGGCGAAAGAATCTGCGGACGGAGATGGAGCCATCAATGCCGCGCTCAAACAAGCGACCAGCATCCCGTTAGGCGTGGCGGAGCGGGTGGTCGAGGTGGCGAAGATTGCCGACAAACTCGGGCCGATTACCAACCCGAATATGAAATCGGATTTGACGACCGCGGTGGCGCTCGCCAAGGCGGCCCTCACGGGCGCGCTGGCCAACGTCGAGATCAACTTGGAGTCGTTGAAGGACGCTGGATTTGTGGCCGAGACAAGGAAGAAGGTACTGGCGCTGAAGGTGTAACCATGCTCAGAAAATCGATCCTTGCGCTGATGATTATTGTGGGACTCGCTGCTATCGGCATCCTGCTTGTCGGCAATGTTCGCTTATCGCGCCAATACCTGAAGTCTTGTTTTAGCGATGTCCAGGGACTTAAGACTGGAGCTGGGGTCAGGATGGCAGGAGTTGATGTCGGAACGGTTCGCTCGGTTCGCGCCAACCCGCAGAATAAGAACTGCCCGGCTGAAGTGGAAATGGCCCTCGCAACTTCTTATGAGTTGCGCGTTCCGCAGGATGCAATCGCTGCGATCGAACAGGCCGGCATTCTGGGCGAGCATTACGTTGACATCGACATTAGCCAAGCTTCGGGGCCGCCGGTTGAGAACTACGGCTATCTGAAAGGCAAAACCACGAAACCGCTATCCGCCGAAGACGTTCTGAACGCTCTGGACAAGAAGTTGGCGATGATCGATCTGAAAGCTCTAGACAAGAGGTTGACGATGATCGAAAAGTCCATAGAGTCTGAAAAGACGTCCAAGGGTAGCGCGGCCCCCCTCTCTCAGCATCCGAAGCCCTGAGATAAGGCGCCGATTATCATCCGCGCAAGTCGTCTTGTCGCGCGTTCTAAGATCACCCATGAGGATGCACTTTAGTACCGGTCATCCAAGGCTGTTCCGGATTAAAATAAACCCAGGTCTCCAACGTACAACGTGCGTTTCGCATCTAACCGATGCAGATCGTCTTGAGGAGTTTATGAAGAATTGGTGGTTTGCAGCGCTGCTTCTCTGTGCCACGGCTAGTTATGCCATGCCGATTGCGTCTTCGGCCCGTGCCCTGGTGCCGTCGGAAATTCAACAGCTGATTGGGGTGGATTATCGCGCGCTGAAGGATTCGCCGACGGCGCAGCAACTGAAGGAGCAGGTGCTGCCGGAGAATCTGAAGCAACTCGAGACCTCGCTGAAGGCGATCGGCATTGATTCCGATCACGATCTGGAACAGTTGACGTTTGCTGCTTTCCGTACTGGAAAACAGGGGATTCAGACGATCGGAGTCGCGCAGGGGTCGTTTTCCGCCAAGGCCGTGCTCAAGAAAATGAAAGTGAAGAAGATTGCCGGCACCAAGTACGGCACTGCGCTTCTTTATCCCATGGAGGGCGGCCTCATCATGACGTTCCTGGACGAGAATACCCTTGCCTTCGGCAACCAGGCATCGCTGCAGAGTGCGCTCGATACGCGCGACGGCAAGCGGTCGTCGCTGGATTCGAACCCGCAGATGGCGGAGCAGATGGCGGCGGTGGACGGGGCGCCGGTGTGGAGCATTCTCGACCAGCAGGGCACCCAGAACATGATGCGTTCGGCCATGGGCGACGCGGCCAAGGTCGCCGACTACGAGACCGTCAAGAAGCGCATCCTGGCGTCTCGCTACACTATGAACTTCCAGAATGGCGTGACTCTCGACCTGAGTGTTCTCACGGCCGACTCGATGACGGCAGCTACCCTTTCCACGATCGTCAAGGGCGTGATGCTTTACAAGAAGATGAACGCGAGTCCGATTGAGAAGACCGCGATCGACAGCACGACGGTTGACTCTGACAGCTCCAATCTACAAGTGCATTTCAAAAGCGACGATCAGAAGTTTCAGTCGCTGATGCACTCGGAGCTGTTTGCGGCGGTCTCACATTAGTGCCGCGGGAACTGACCGAATGCCGCTGACCATGATAGGTGTTGAGGGAGCGGCGGTCGTCTCCGCCTGTCCATCCCCAGTCGCGCTCGCGCCCGCCTTCCGTGCTCGCAGTCCTGTAATCTAATCTGGATGATGATCGGCGGGAGAAGCCGGTGAACGTACTTCACGTCGTGGGGGCGCGCCCGAATTTCATGAAGGTCGCGCCGGTGCTGAACGCTCTGAAATCGCGCCCGCATGTCGTTCAGACCCTGGTCCACACCGGCCAGCACTACGACGCGAATATGTCGGATGTATTTTTTGAGCAGCTGGGGATCCCGGCGCCCGATGTAAACCTCGCGGTGGGATCCGGGACCCATGCGCAGCAGACGGCCGATATCATGACCCGGTTCGAGCCGATTGCGCTCGAACGCAAGCCCGATCTCGTACTGGTCTATGGCGACGTGAATTCGACGGTTGCGGCCGCGCTGGTCTGCGCCAAGCTCGGAATCCGCGTCGGCCACGTCGAAGCGGGACTGCGTTCTTTCGACCGCACCATGCCGGAGGAAATCAACCGGCTGGTCACGGATCAACTCGCTGACGTGTTGTATACGCCCTCGGAAGACGGAGACCGGAACCTGCAGCGCGAAGGAATCGCATCGGAAAAAATCTTCCGTGTCGGCAACGTCATGATTGACTCTCTCGTGAAGCTGCTGCCGCTCGCACAACGTCAGAGCCGGAACGGTCTTCCCGGCCGCTATGCGCTCGTCACGTTGCACCGCCCAGCGAATGTGGACGACAGCGCCATCCTGCGAAGCATCCTGCAGTCGTTGCTGGAGGTCAATCGCGATCTGTCGGTGGTCTTCCCGGCGCATCCTCGTACGCGCCAAAGGATCGCCGAGTTCGGACTGAACGCCGGGCAACTCCGGGTGCTCGATCCGCTGCCCTATGTAGATTTTCTGGGTCTGCAGTCGCGAGCCACGGTGGTGATCACCGACTCGGGCGGCATCCAGGAAGAGACCACCTACCTCGGCATTCCGTGCCTGACCGTCCGCGAGAACACTGAGCGGCCCATCACCGTTTCTCTGGGTACGAATGTGCTGGTTGGACGAGATCCTGACAAATTGCGAGCTGAAGTCTCTCTCGTATTAGCAGGCAACGCAAAGAAGGGAAGTCTGCCGCCCTTGTGGGATGGGCGTGCCGGAGAGCGGATCGCGGCCCTGTTGGCCGGTTGAGTCAGGAAAGGAAGGACGATCCAAAAGGTAAAGGCTGTGACATTGGTTATGCTCTAGCTGCCAGCTCCTGCGAGGGAGCCCACAGCGTGGAGGCATGCACCGTCACAGCCCCTGATGCGATCACTGCTTTCGCAGTCCCAAACCCCAACTTCTCCTCGCAGAGCCGTCGGTTTTTTCCGGTCTGGTCGCCCGCCGGGTCACCCCACCGGGCTAATCACCCAGCCTACTTCGGACTGGCAAAGTTTTATTTAAGCCAACCCTTTCAGCCGTCGACGGAAGTCAAAGTAAACACTTGATGCAAAAGTGTCAATGACATTTTTCGGTGCAATGTGCGTTTCGGGCCCTGTGGTATTTGAGGATTGCAACCAATTGAATTGTTAACGTTTGGTCAATCGCAAAAATCGTTTTCCACAGAATCATTCACAGGGGCCAGGAAGGCTATGCGAGAACGCCAATCGACCAAATCGAAGAAACGGGGCCGAACCAAGGAGAATCTTGACGCCGCAAACCTTGGTCGCCCATAGTGATAGCAGTGGACACCATGACAGATCTAGTTGCCTATGTGGACGGCGGATCACTGGGAAATCCAGGACCTTCCGGTATTGGGGTCGTCATAGACGGCTGCCAGGGTGGACCCATCCGAATCGCCAAGTGGATCGGACATCACGACAACAATGTTGCCGAGTATGTCGCCCTGCTCGAGGCTCTGCAATGTGCTGTGGGACTAAAGGCCCGAGCACTGCACGTGTTTTCAGACTCCGAAGTAGTGGTCAAGCAGATGCTGGGAGACTACACCTGCCGCAGCGCGCGTCTCTATTCCCTGCACTGGACCTGCCGAAGACTGGCGCGGTCCCTCGATTTTTCGATCTCGCACGTCCGCCGCGAGCACAACCGAGAGGCTAATGCTCTGGCGCACGACGCGGTCCGCAAGAGAATCTGATCAGTGGTTCCGATGTTTACGGGGTGGGAATCACGGCCGTGGTTTGGTTTGAGTAGCCGCTCTCATTCCCACTCCCGTCGACGGCCGTGGTGACGTAGTAGTAGGTTTGGCCGGCGGTGACCGCAAGGTCGGCGTATGCGGTGGCGGGTTCGAGCGCAGAATTGATGCGCGCGTACGGTCCGCCCGACACGCCTCCTCGGTAGACGTTGTATCCGACCACGCCCGAACTGGTGCTCGCATCCCAAGTCAAGGCCACGCTGTGCTGCGCTGTCGCTGTCCCGGTACCAGTCAACCCCTCCGCGGTTGGCGAATTCGCGGCGTCGCTCCCAAACGATAGGGAGGCGGAGGCCGTGCCGGATGTCGCCGGCGTGAAGGTGACCGTGAATGAAGCGGTCTGACCGACACTAAGAGTTGCGGGCAGCGATATTCCGGAAAGCGCAAATTCGCTGCTGTTGATGCCTGCAGCAGAGATGGTCACGGATGATCCGGTCGCGCTGAGAGTGCCGTTCAGTGAGCCGTTCGCGCCGACCACCACGTTGCCAAAACTCAGGCTTGCCGGCGACACCGACAACTGACCTTGTGACGTTCCCGTCCCGGAGAGCGCAATGCTGAGGGTCGGATTGTCTGCCGTCGATACGACGGCGAGCGTCCCGCTGGCGGATCCGGCGGCGGTGGGCGCAAAGGTTACGCCGAACGTCACGCTTTGCTTCGGAGGAAGCATGACCGGCAAACTGAGGTTGCTCACGGAAAAGCTCGCGCTGCTGACGCTTGCTCCTGAGATAGTCACCGTGGATC
>Ga0209698_10005700_pt1 | contig 13417 bp, 13 predicted proteins | sample LitLauG_LLR_2012_FD_187203 | JGI IMG/M metagenome (GOLD analysis project Ga0209698, IMG submission 187203) | Freshwater sediment microbial communities from Pennsylvania, USA - Little Laurel Run_MetaG_LLR_2012 (SPAdes) (version 2) | ecosystem: Environmental > Aquatic > Freshwater > Creek >... | reverse complement strand
GTTCCAGGCGTCGGCGAGTGCGACGATCTCAGCCGGGGTGGGGCGCAGGGAGCCCAATATACGCGAGCGGGCTTCGTCGACGCTGATCATCTTACGCTCCTGGCCATTGTGGCTGGTTGGGCCAATGTGGGTGAAGGTCGCGTGTGACTCAAGGCGGGCCGGCGGGTCAGGTCGTTGCTCGCTCGATAATGCGGAACGGCACCTGGATGCGGTCGCCGTCGCGCGGTCCCTCGCCGGCCAGACGCCGCAGCAGGAACGCCGCCGCCGACCGCCCGGTGCCGGCGCCCTCCAGGCTGACGGTCGTTGCGGGGGGATCGCTCATTTCGGAGAGTTCGAGATTGCCGAAGCCGCAGACCGCCAGTTGGTCGGGGACCGCGATGCCTTGCACGCGCGCCTCGGTCAGCACGCCGAAGGCCAGCATGTCGGAGCTGCAGAACACCGCGCAGCGCTGATCCAGCAACGGCAGCAGCGCCTGTAACCCGGCGCGTCCGGCGGCGATCGTGCTGGGGGCTGGCACCGCTTGCTCCAGCACAAGCTGGCCGCCCGTCTTTGCGACCGCCTCGGTGAACCCCCTGGCGCGAGTCAGCGCCCGGGAATCCCGAGCGGCGAGGACGGCGAAGCGGTCGTGGCCCTTGGCATGGAGGAAGGCCGCAACCTCGGCGCCGACCTGGGCGTGGTCGAACCCGATCACCATGTCGATCGGGCGGCTGGATACGTCCCAGATTTCCACCACGGGAATGCGGGCCTCGATCAGCATCTGCAAGGCACCCGGCGAGTAACCCGAACCGGTGATCAGCAGGGCATCGGGCCGGCGTCCCAACAGCGCTCGGAACAAGCTTTCGTCATCGGTGTCGTCATAGTCGCTGATCGTCAGCATGACCTGATAGCCGGCCTCCCGCATGGACGCCGAGAACGCCTGCACCAGTCCGGCGAACATCGGATGCGCGATGGTGGGCACGATAGCCGCGACCATGCGGGATTTGCGCGACGACAGGCCGCCGGCGATCAGGTTGGGAACATAGCCCAGCCGGTCGATCGCCGCCCGCACCCTGGCGGTGGTTTCCGGGGTGACGCGATCCGGCGTGTTGATGACGCGCGAGACGGTCATCGGCGCGACCCCCGCGGCGGTCGCGACATCGGTGATTTTGACAGCCGCGTTCTTCGCTGGTGCCGAACGGATGGCTGGGGGAGGCGCCGGTTCGGACACGTTGATTTCCTCGGGTTGTTCTCGGATGCAAGTTAGCGCTTCGGGATGATGACGGCCAGCGCGGATCGGCCGGGGTCTGGAGCATCCCGGCAAACTGGGGCAAGATCGGGGGGTGCAATCAGCGGGAGGAAACCAACATGCTGAAATCCGGCGTATCGATGTTCTTTACCGATTACTCGATGGGGCCAGGCGAGCTTGGTGTGGCCTTGGAAGCACGCGGCTTCGAGTCCGTGTGGGCGCCTGAACATTCTCATATTCCGCTATCGCGGAAATCGCCTTTTCCGGCGGGCGGCGACCTGCCGAAAAAATACTATGACACGATGGATCCGTTCATCTCGCTGACGGTGGCGGCGATGGCGACCAAGACGCTGATGGTCGGCACCGGCGTGTGCCTGGTGGCGCAACGCGATCCGATCCAGACGGCGAAACTGGTGGCTTCGATCGATCAGGTTTCCGGTGGGCGGTTCTTGTTTGGAATTGGCAATGGCTGGAACCAGGACGAACTGGAAGACCACGGCATCAAGTTCACCGACCGGCACAAAGCGGCGCGGGAACGGGTGGAGGCGATGAAGGAGATCTGGACGAAGTCGAAGGCCGAATATCACGGCGAGTTCGTCAATTTCGATCCGATGATGACGTGGCCGAAGCCGGTGCAGAAGCCGCATCCGCCGGTGATCGTGGGCGGCGCCTTCCCTTACTCGGCGCGGCGGGCGATACGGTATGGGAACGGTTGGATTCCGCAGGCGGCGCGCGGTGGCTACAAGGAAATCGCCGACCTGATCCCGGAGTTTCGGAAAATGGCGACCGAAGCTGGGCGCAACCCGGACGAGATCGCGATTACCGTGTGGTTCCCGAAGCGGGAACTGGATCTGATGAAGCGGTATGCCGATTTGGGCGTGGAGCGGGTGGTGTTCAACGTGGAGTCCGAGAAAGCCGACAAGGCGATGCCGGTGATCGATGAAATCGCCGAGTTCATGCACAAGGCGAACGCGTAACGTTTTTCCGCGCTGACGTCATGGCCGGCCCTGTGCTGGTCATGACGTCATAGCTTCTGAAATCGCCTGTTGCAGCGCCGGTCCTTCCAGTACCGTCTCCCGCCCCAGCGTGATACGCTGCGCTTGCCACGCGCCGCCGGCTTGGGCTGCGTCGGACAGGGCGGTCGCGAGGTCCGGGGCCATCAACAGGCCGTCTGAACCATCGGCCATGATCCGGTGGATCAAGAAACAAATCGGGACCGAACAAGTCATCCTTCCTCCAGCCACGCCACCGCGCGGATCGGGCTGCCGGTCCCGCCCCGGATCTTCAACGGAAAGCCGATGAACCGGAAGCGTCCCTTGCCCACCAGTTGATCGAGATTGACCAATCCTTCCATGTGGGTGAATCCCATGTCGCGGCAGACGTGATGCACCTCGAAGTTATTGCGGCCGGGACGCCCCGGGCTAACGGCTTCGACGCCAAACATGGTGATACCTTTGTCACCGAGCCAGGTGGCGGAGGCTTTGGTGAGGCCGGGGAAGTCGGTGATGAACGCCTCGGTGCCGTGGGTGCGGCGGTAGAAATCCATGTGCAGCAACACGGTGTCTTTGGGTTTTATGGCGATCCCGGCGGCGGCCTCGGCCTGTTCCAGATCGGCGATGCTGATGTCGCTTTTGAGTTCCTTGTGCGACAGATCCAGGCAGACCGCCTCGGTGAAAAAGTTCTCCAGCGGCATTTCATCGATGCCTTTCGCGCCGGGCCGTTCGTCGAAGTGCAGCGGCGCATCGACATGGGTGCCGGAATGATCGCCCATGTTCAGCGAGGTCACCGCGGAAGAAAATGTGTAGCCGTCCGCGACACGCTTTTCCTCATGCGTCGAGAACGGCGCGATGATCACCATAGGGTGGTTGGGCAGGCGCGCCATCTTGTGGTGGATCTCGCGGCTCAGGTCGATCAGCTTCATCGGATCAAGTCTCCTTCACGGCCAAACGGCCTGGTGGGTTCCCAACGGCATCGATGGGCGGTCCCAGCGTGTCGGCGTTTCCGACAGGATCGCCGCGTGTCGGACGGACCGCAGCCGGCCCCAGCCGGACTCGGTTTCTTCCATCAGATCGGCGATGTCGCCGATGGCCGGCGATGGGCACTCCAGGCCATGCTTGACGCGGCCCAGATCGCGGAGCCATCGGCCGGTGCGGGCCAGGGAGACCTGCACATGCCAACTGCCGCCCTCGTGCATGCGGCGGGTCAACGCGGTCAACGCGCCGAACGCCAGCAGGTATCCCGATCCGTGATCCAGCGCCTGACAGGGGAGTGCTTTCGGTGCGGTTTGTCCGGCGGCTTCCGCTTCCGCGTGGTTAATGCCGGTGGCGGTCTGGGTGATGCTGTCGAAGCCGCGCCGCGCGGACCACGGCCCGACATGGCCGTAGGCGGACAGCGATACATACACGATGCCGGGACGGATGCGCGCGGCATCCCGCGGGCTGAAGCCCAGATCGGCGAGGCCGCCGGGCCGGTAGCCCTGCACGAAAATATCTGCTTGGGACAGTAATTCCTTCAGACGTTCGTTGCCGGCTTTCTCGCGCAGTTCAAGATGGGCGGACAGCTTGCCGCGGCCGGTATCGACGACCAACCGAGGCAGATTGGGAACGTTCGGGCTGGCGATGTTCATCACGTCCGCGCCGTGCGCCGCCAACATCCGACCGCAGACCGGACCCGCGATCACCCGCGTCAGATCCAGCACGCGCACCCCCGACAGCGGGCGTTCGGAGGGCGGCAGGCCGCGTGGCGGCGCGTCACCGATGCGGGTGATGGTGACCACGGGTTGAGTGACGACCGCTTGGCCGTGCGGATGTGCGTCCCACTCCGCGAAACTGCGCACGGCGGTGGCGCACAGGCCGTTTTCCGCCGCCGCATCCTCCAGGCCGAAGCCGGTCCAGGATTGTAGCGCGGCCGCGACCGCCTGACGGTCGTAGCTACAGCCGAGGATACGCAGGATGCCGGCGCGGTGATGCGGGAAATTGGTGTGCAGGCGCACCCAGCGGCCGTCACCGCATTCATAGGTTCCGGCGATCGGGTCCCATCCATCCACCGGTGGCGCGCCATCGAGGCTGGCATAATGTTCAGACAGGAACTCGATCGCGGCGTGGCGCATGTCCACCGCGACGGCCTGGCGGCGGCCGCCGCGGTGGCGCCAGACGGTTGCGGCGGCGAGGGAGGCGGCGGCTATGGTGACCTGCGCGGCGGTGCCGACCGCGAAGCTGGATGGCAGCACCGGATCGGCGCCGGTCAATCGCACGTCGTCCAGGGCGTCAACCGGCAATCCGGCGTCGATCCAGAGGCCGGAAAGGTGGTCTTGCGGGTTCATGTCAGGGTCTCCAGCGGCACGAAATCGCGCCAGCGGCCGGGCGTTTCCGGCTGGTCGGCATAGGTTGTCATCGCATCGGCGGACCGGCCGATCAGATCCTGAAACGTCAATTCACGTTCGGCAAGAAACGAGTCCAGCTCGTTAATCACGCGGGTCAATCCGCCGAACCCCTCGTGCATGACGATCGACAGCAGTTCGGTGGCCCGAGCACCGCAGAGCGCCATGCGCGCGACGTCGCCGCCGGAGCGGACGCCGTTGGTGCCGATCAACGGCAGGTGTTGGTGGGTCGCTTGCCGCGTTAGCGCCAGGAAGCGGCAGACGATCGGCAGCGCCCAGCCGCCGCCATAGGCCGCCACGGTGCCCAACACCGGCTTAAGCGTGGTCAAATCGGGCACCAGTCCCATGAACCGGCCCATCATGCAGACCGCGTCGGCTCCGCCTTGTTGCGCGGCGATCGCCAACGCCGGCAGGTTCGACGACAGGCCGGTCAGCTTGACCCAAAGCTGCATCCCATCCGTCGCCGCGCGCACCTGCCGCACGAGTTCGGTCAGCCGGTGTGGATCGGTCTCCTGGGTGATGGCGCCGGGTGCTGCCTCTGACGCATGCGGCGCGCCGACGTTGAGTTCGAAAACCCGCAAGCCGGCTTGGTGGGCGGCTCCGGCGATGGAAACGGCGCCGTCGGGTCCGGCATAGACGATGCTGGCGGCGACGAATTTCCTCGTTTGGCGGGCTTCGCGGTCGAGCGCGGCAATGGCGGCGAACCAGTCTTCGGTGCCGCGTTGAGACAGGCCGGAGCGGTTGAACAGCGATACCCCCTGCCCTGTGGTTGGCGCCCCCTCGGCGTCCAGGCGCACATAGTCCGCTCGGTTCAACTGCCGGCCGCCGGCGGGGTGTTCGTTCACCGATTTGGCGATGACTCCGGCTGCCCCGGCCGTCAGGGCGGCGCGGATGCCGGCCTCGGTCATCACTGGCTCGCCAGAGCCGCAGATGACGGGGTTCAGGAGCGAAAAGGAGCCGATGGTCGTCGCGAGGCGGGTCATGCCGGCAGTTCCCGCTATCGCCGTCCGGTCGGCACCTGATTGAATGGCTTGCCCTTATCGACCCGCACGTCGGACGGCATACCGAGCACCCGTTCGGCGATGATGTTGCGCAGGATCTCGTCGGAACCGCCGGCGATGCGTGAACTGGGCGACGACAATAAAGCGGACTGGAACATCGCGTAGGCCTCGGCGAGGTCGTCGTCGATCACCAGCCCGCCGGCGCCCATCAGATCGAGACCGTAACTGGCGATATCCTGAAGCTTCGATGCGTTCACGAGTTTGTGGATGGAATTCTCCGGCCCGGGCGTCTCGCCTTTCGACAGAGCGGTCATCGTGCGGAAGCGGGTGAATTTCAATCCCTGCGACCTTGCGTGCCACTCGGCGATTTTTTCTCGCACCGCGCCGTTCTGGATCGCGGGTTTGCCGTCGATCCGCAGTTTGCGGCTGAGTTCCAGCAGGTCGTCGACTTCCGGCCGCTGCACGTCGCCGACCGCGAGGCGTTCGTTCATCAGCGTGGTCAGCGACACCTTCCACCCCTGCCCCACCGCGCCCAATCGCTGGCTGTCGGGGACGCGGACATCGGTGAAGAACACCTCGTTGAAATGCCGCGCGCCGGACATCTGGTGGATCGGCCTGATGTCGATGCCGGGGGATTTCATGTCCAGAAAGAAGAAGGTCAGGCCTTCATGTTTCGGCAGATTGGGATCGGTGCGCACCACGATGATGCCGAAGTCCGACAGATGCGCGCCGGAGGTCCATATCTTCTGGCCGTTGATCACCCAGTCGTCGCCATCGCGTTCCGCTCGGGTGCGCAGCGCGGCGAGGTCCGACCCGCCGGCGGGTTCGCTGAACAACTGGCACCACACTTCCTCGCCGCGCAACGCCGGTTTGACGTAGCGGTCGAGTTGTTCCGGTTGCGCATAGGCCATCATGGTTGGGATGCACATGCCCAACCCGATCTCGTACAATCCGCGCGGGACGACGAACGCGTCTTCCTCCTGGTTGTAGATGACCTGCAGGATCGGCGAGGCCTCGCGTCCGCCGAACCGTTTCGGCCAGGTCAAGCCGGCGAAGCCCGCGTCGGCCTTTTTCGCCTGCCACGCCTTGCAGCGTTCCACCGCCTGCTGGTCGACACCGCTTTGCCGCAGAACGGGCTTGGCACCCGCTTTCGGTTCGGCGTTCGCCGCGAGGAACGCCCGGGCCTCGATCCGAAACGCGGCTTCTTCCTTGGTATCGTTGAAGTCCATGATCTGGTCCTCCTTTATGCCGCGTTGCGTGTTTCCAGCAGATCCACCAGCCGGTGTTTCCAGAACGGTGCCGATCCGATGGTGAGACCGAGCTGCTTGGAGCGGCGGTAGTATAGGTGGCAATCGACGGCCCAGGTGAAGCCGACCCCGCCGTGGGTTTGGATATTTTCCTTTGATGCCAAATGGAACGCCTCGGTCGCCGAGACCCTCGCGGTAGCTGCCGCCAGCGGCAGGTCGGTGGCATCCGCGCCCAACGCCCAGGCGCCGTAATAGGCATTCGAACGGGCGAGTTCCAGCGCGACGTACATGTCCGCCAGCTTGTGTTTGATGGCCTGGAAGGATCCGATCGGCCGGCCGAACGCGAAGCGTTCTTGTGCGTACTCGCAGGCCATGCGCAGGCAGGCGTCGGCGCCGCCGACCTGCTCGAATGCGAACAGGATCGCCGCCCGGTCCAGCACGCGCTGCACCGAACCCCAGCCGCCGGAGCCCAAGGGCTGGACCGGTGTCGCGTCGAAATCCAGGCGGGCGTGATTGCGGGTTGGGTCGAGCGTTGTCAGGTCACGGCGGCGAACGTCCGCCAGGCTGGCGACGAACAGGCTGGGCTGGCGATGCTCGTCGCGGGCGACGATGACGGCGATATCGGCGATGCCGCCATCCGCCACGGGCCATTTCGCGCCGGTCAGGCGTCCGCCGACGACGCGGGCCTGGATCGCGGCGGGGTCGGGATTGCCGCTGCCCTCGGACAGCGCCAGGCATCCGATGAGGGAGCCATCGGCCAGCTTCGGCAGGTATTCGCGGCGCTGGGCGTCCGATCCGGCGGTGAGGATCGCCTCGGCCGCGAGGTAGGCTGTGGATGCGAACGGCACGGGTGCGACCGCGCGGCCCATTTCCTCGGCCAACACGCAGAGGCCTTCGTAACCGAGACCGGCGCCGCCGAACTCTTCGGGGATGGCCGCGCCGATCCAGCCCATCTCGGCGATCTCCCGCCACAGGTCGGCGGCATAGACCTCCTGCCCGTCCAGCGACCGCCGCACCACGGCCGGCGAACAGCGTTCGGACAGGAAACGCCTGGACTGATCGCGAAGCTGTTTGAGGTCGTCGGAAAAATCGAAGTTCATGGTGGTTCTTCTCCCCGGCCGGCAGGTTGCCAGCGGGGGCGTGCGGTGTGAAGGGCCGAACCTGGTTCCGGCCCCACACGGGGTATTATTTCGGCACGACGGCGCAGGTGTGGTCCTGCAATTGCTCGCCGGAGGCGAAGTCGCCAGCGGTCAGATCGGCATGATCGTTTAGCACCACGAAGCCGGCGGTTCCATCCGGGAACGTCGCGCCCACCACAACAATTGTCTGATGGCCCATGTCGGCGCGGGCGCCGGGATCGGTATCAGCCAGCACGCGGAACGGGTCTACTCCGCCAAGTGTGTCTTGGTTGATCCGCATGGACCGATAGATGTGTCCGGCCAGGGGCACCGGGAACACCGACCATGCGCTGCTCACTTTATCCAGATTGGCGGTCAGGAAGTCGTGCACGTCGGGGCGCACGCAGTCGACGTGGATGTGCAACTGGTTCTGGGTTCGGCCAACCGACGAATTGATCGCGAGCGACACGAGATCCCGCGGCAAGGTCGTGTGCAGACGCGCCTCGACGAAGGATCGAGCCTGCCAGGCGGCGGCCCAGTAATTGACGGCGTCGGGTGCCAGGATCGCCGGATCCTCGATGCCGCTGATCCTGACTGTGGGGATCAGCAGGAACTGGGCGACGCCGTTGATGTCTTTCAGCACGGCGACGCCGCCCGCCAGATCGACCGCGGCACAAGGCGCCGGGTCGTGCGCGGTCTGTTCGTCTGGCACGCACTGGCCGCCGACGATATTCCATAGCGCGGAGGGGTCGGCGGCGCGTGCGCTGGCCGGCGCCAGCAGCAACGCAAGTGCCGTTACCAGCTTGGCGGGGTGGCGCATCAGCCGGCTTCCAACTCCGATCCCGCCAGCAGTTCGCAGAGTTTCGCCATTTCGGTGTGATCGGCGGTGGGGCCGAATTTTGCCTGCGCCGAGACGATCATTTCGTTCACCAGCGCGGACAGCGGCACGGCGGTGCCGGTTTCGCGGCCGACCTGCATGGCGATGGACAGATCCTTCGCCAGCAGTCCCAGGGCAAACCCGGCATCGAACTTGCGGGACAGCACGAACTGCTTGAACTTCTTCTGCGTCGAGTTGTTCATGCCGGTCGCCGCATTGAACACATCCGTCAACACAGCCGGATCCAACCCGAAGCGCTGCCCTATCAGCAAGGCCTCGATCCCGATCAGAAAGCCACCGGTGCTGACAAGGTTGTTCAAGGCTTTCGTGGCCTGGCCGGACCCGACCGCGCCGGTCTTCAGCACCGATGTGCCCATGGCCGACAGCACCGGCATCGCGCGATCGATCGTCGCGCCGTCGCCACCGACCATGATCGCGAGCTGGCCGGTCTTCGCCCGTGACACGCCGCCCGAGACCGGCGCGTCGATCAGGGTGCCGCCCAAGGCGGCGACCCGCTCCGCCAGAAGTTGCGTGACGGAGGGCACGCCGGAGCTCATTTCGATGATGATGGTGCCGGGCTTCATGCCGGCGAACAGATTGTCGTCGCCCCCGGACAGGACGCGTTCGACGATAACGCTGGTCGGCAGCATGGTAACGATCACATCCGACGTTTCGGCCAATTGGCGCAGGCTGTCGGGGGCGAAACCTCCCACTTGCTGGACGAAATTGTTTGCCGTTTCGCGGCGCTGGTCATTCACCTGAACGGCGAAGCCCGCCTTCACCAGGCAGGCCGCCATCGGCCATCCCATGTTGCCGACGCCGACAAATCCAACTGTTGTGGTCATGTCCGTTTATCCCTTTACCGGGTCAACATTTTGACAGGCCTTGGCGACGCGCTTGAACACCTTGAGGGCGGCAGCCATATGCGCGTCGCGTTGGGGTTTGAGCCCCTGGTTGGATAGTGCGCCCTGGCACTCGGGGCGGTTCGGGATGGCGGCCATCGTTCGGCTCCTGGCTAATTGGATGGCGCGGAACCTAGGCCGCGGGAGGGGGACGGGCAAGCCGGTGGTGGTTCGGCGACGTTCCGGGGCGGCGCTGATTGGTTTCGATCAAGGGCGAACCGGTGCGGTGGAGCGACACGCGGATTTCAGGTTCCGCCTGGGGCCGTGGCAAGGCCGTTCGAGCCGTGTTGCACGCGGAAGCCGATCCGCATGGCGATCGATTGTAACGCCGCGAAACGCTTCACATACTTATGAAAATCTTGCGCTGGTGGCATCGAACGGAAAGGGTTAAAGATCGGAAATGAAAGACTTGCCATTTGGCGCTCGTTTGAGACAGCGCAGTCTCGGGGCGGAGATTAACTGACATGTATGTCCCAGATGTCTCAGGCATGGTGTGATGATGTTTTGGTTGCTGGCTCGCCCTATCGTCGCGCATTTTGTTAGTTTTACCTTTTTTGTTACATTGATGACCTGGATATCACTTTTGATTGGGGCGGCCATTACATTCGTTGTCCGAACCGATCATGGGTTGCCAAAGACCTTTCGCGGATTTCTCCGGTTCTTCTTGCCGCCCGAGATCATCCGGTCGCGATCGTGCCGTATCGATGCGGTCTTCTGGATCGTCAGCCGGGTGAGCCTGCCGTTCCTCGTTGTCCCCTTTTTGCTGGGGAGCGCGGTAGTGTCGACACTGACATACCGGGGCCTCACGGACCTTATGGGCGTTCGGGCGCAGAATCCGGAATCAACGCTGGTGTGGCTGTGCGTCGCGGTCGCGGTGACGATCGCGGCCGATTTCGCGACTTTTTACACACATTACCTGGATCATAAGATTCGCGTGATGTGGGAGTTTCATAAAGTCCATCACTCTGCGGAGTTCCTGATTCCGCTTACCAACAAACGGTTCCATCCGGTTCAGCGGATCTTCGACGACAGCGGCGTGGCGCTGGTGACCGGCTTCATGCTGGGCGGTTTTTCCTATGCGTTCTCGATGCCGATCTACGACAACACGGTGGTTGGACTGGACGCTTATTTCCTGCTGAACGCACTGAGTTTCTACCATTTGCGCCATTCACACATCAATATGACTTACGGCCGGCTGGAAAGCTGGATATTGAGCCCGGCTCAGCATCATCTGCATCACAGCCGGGAAGACCGTCACTGGGACAAGAATTTCGGCCTGATGTTTTCTGTGTGGGACCGGATGTTCGGCACGCTGCTCTATTCCGAACCGAAGGGCAGCTTCCGGCTGGGCCTGCCGGAGTCCGAGGCCCTGGGGTATGGATCAGTTCTGGGATTGTACATGACGCCCTTTGTCAATCTATGGAAGATGGGCAAAAACACGGCTCTCACGGCGTTTCCGCGGCCGCTGGCGGACACAACGCCCGAGCCGAGCTCCCACGTAACGACATCGTGACATGATACCGGTGACCTGACATTGGTATTCCGCAACCAGTGAGCACCGAGAGGTCAGATCATGTGTCCAGCCTGAGCCGTTTGCGGACCCACGCGATCACCAACATCGCCGTCTACGGCGGCGCCAGCGGGCTGGCGGCGGTGTTCACGCTGATCCAGACGCGCGTGCTGTGGCATGCACTGACACCGGCGGATTTTGGTGTTTGGGCCCTGGTGGACCCGCTGCTGCTGCCGCTCGCCTGCCTCGTGCTGTTTGGCATCGACCAATCGATCGTCAAGCAGTTGCAGGCCGATCGACTGCCGCTGCGCGTCGTTGTTGGCACGCTGCTGGTCAGTACGCTGCCCGCAACGGCCGGCTGCCTGCTGGTCATCGGTGTCGTCGCGCATTTCGCCTTCCACCTGGCCTGGACAAGTGCACTGCTGCTGACCGTGGCGGGCGAAGCGCTGATCCTGATGTTGCAGACAGCCTTCCGGTCAACCGGCGCGGTCAATCAGTTCGCCGCGCTGCTGATCGCCCGCAACCTGTTGTATCTGGCGTTGCTGCTGTTGGTTCAGGCCGCAAGCGGGCCGGAGCCGCTATCGACAGGGATGGTGTTTCTCACCCGGGGGGCTTGCGTGATCCTGGTGAGCGGCGTTGCCATCGCGTGGCTGCGTCCGACGCCGCGGATCGACTGGTCACGCTACCGCGACGCGCTGCGCTATGGCCTTCCGTTGCTCATCACCACGCTGATCTATGGGGCCGGCGATATGACCGACCGCTGGTTTCTGGCGGCGTTTAGCGGTGTGGTCACGGTCGGCGTCTACTCGCTGCACTTGAAGACCGCGGCAATCATGGCCCAGGTTATCGTGATCCCGTTCGGCCTCTGGTTCCCGGCCGAACGCTTCAAGCACATGGACGGGGCCGATCAAGGGAGGCAGTTCTTCAAGCGCACCGCGGTGGCTGTTTCGATCCTCTGCGCTTATCTGTCCGGTGTCGTTTGGTTGGCGCGCGATATCATCCTGCCGCTGATCGCACCGGGGGTGGTGGCCTCGCCATTGATCCTGGCCTGCTGCCTCGGGAGCGTGACCTGCCTTGCACTAAGCCACGCCTTGAATGTCGGTCTGCTGGCGCCCGGCCAGACGGGCAAGAATGTTTATTGTACCGTGATCGCCGTCGCCGCGACGGTCATCATCTGCGCCGTGCTGGTGCCCTGGTTCGGCCCGGATGGCGCTGCCGTCAGCCGCCTGTTTGGCGGTCTGGTGCTGGTATCGGTGACAGCCGCCTGGTCGAACAAAATCTTCCCCATCGCTTTTCCGTTTACCCGCATGGTGGCGTATTTTCTATGCTCCGCGGTCGCCTGTACCGTGATTGACCGGACCGCAACCGATCGGGGTTTCCTCGATGCGGCGGTGATGTTGATTGAGTGGACGACTGTTACCGCCATGCTTGGATCGCTGCTTCGGGTCGGGCTGCGGCCGGTCGGGCCTGTCATGCAAGCGGCACGACCGCCTTTGGCCTGAGTGGGCCCACGAACTGAGGCGCTCAATTCGGGGACCTCAATTGGTTGCCATCATCGGCCTGGCATGTCCAAATCGGACGAACAGCCAAAATCAATCAGGAGATGTCCATGCCGATTCGCCGCCGAACCCTTCTCGCGGGCGCCGCTGCGCTGTCGATGCCGGCGATCCGTCGCGCCCACGCGGCGTCCACGATCAAGATCGGCGTGCTGTCGGACATGTCCGGGCCGTATGCGGAGGCGTCCGGTCCCGGCGACTTCCTGGCGGCGCAAATCGCGGCCGAGGATTTCATGAAGCTGCACCCCGCGATCACCGTGGAGGTCATCCAAGGTGACATGCTGTTGAAGCCCGACGTCGGGGCGGCGATCGCGAGGGGATGGTACGACCAGGACGGCGTCGATGCGATCTTTGACATCCCGCAGTCGGCGGTGGCGATCGCGGTGGGTCAGGTGGCCAAGGAAAAAGACAAGGTGGTCATCTTCACCTCGGCCGGCATCCCCGACCTGACGGGTAAATACTGCACGCCGAACCAAATCCAGTGGACCTACGATCTGTGGAGCAACGCCAACGCGATTACTCGCGGCTTGGTCGAAGCGGGCGGCGACAGCTGGTTTTTCATCAAGCCGGACTACATTTCCGGCCACACCATGACCAAGGAC
>Ga0209698_10005699_pt1 | contig 13418 bp, 25 predicted proteins | sample LitLauG_LLR_2012_FD_187203 | JGI IMG/M metagenome (GOLD analysis project Ga0209698, IMG submission 187203) | Freshwater sediment microbial communities from Pennsylvania, USA - Little Laurel Run_MetaG_LLR_2012 (SPAdes) (version 2) | ecosystem: Environmental > Aquatic > Freshwater > Creek >... | reverse complement strand
AGGCGAGAGTCGCTGTGCAAGCGCTTGCATCACCTTGCATTTCGCGCCTCGGGGGTCGCTTGGCGGCTATCGGCATCGGGCTCGTCGGCACCGGCTACATGGGCAAGGCCCACGCGGTCGCGCTCAAGGCGGTTGCCAGCGTGTTCAACACCGGGCTTCGCCCGGTGTGCGAGGTCATCTGCAGCACCACGGCAGCGGGTGCCGCGCAGAAGGCCGCCGCCTACGGCTTTGGGCGCTCGAAGGTCAATCGGATTAAAAAAGGGATGGCGACGTAGGATTGTACAAATTTGACGATCGTCAGGAACGTACAACAGCCCCCGAGCTCAGGAGGCTACTTGTACAATTTTTCGAGGGCGGCCGCGAACTCGGCAGTGAGCCTGGCTTCAACTTCTTTTCGGCCGTCACTTGCCCAATACCCTTGGACCTCGAAGCACAAGACTATGGCCACCCTGCAGCGATTCCTGAATACGAGGAGCGGTTTTTGGGCGGAAAGAATTTGCTTTAGCCGCAGACGCAGATCGGAAACTTGGACCTCTACCACTTCAATCGGCGCGGGTTTCATGCCGTTGGCTTCTTGAGGATAGAAAAATCAGTGGGGACGACCTCAACAGCAACGCCAGAAGACTTTGCGACTGCGAGCGCGTCATTTCCGACGCGAGCGCACACCAACAAAAGGCCGGGGTCGGGGTCTGGCGGAAGATCGGTAGGAAAGAAGTTTTCAACCCCGACGACGATATGCACTGACGGCGGCCCGCCGTTCTGCACGCGCATGCGCCAGAGCGTTTGATAGCCAGCGAGCTGCCCGAACGCGGTCAGACCCGGATTCTCTTCCACCTCGATGATAGTGACGTGGCCGCCACGAACCGCGATCACGTCAGCTCTTTTCATGCTGTTTGCAATCCACTGACGGCGCGACGAATCGGGATAAGACGGGCCGGGGTCAACCCCATCGCCCAACCGCACGTTGTACTCGTAACGGTCAAAGCGAGTCGAATTCAGATACAGCCAGTTTTTCCAAACCAGTATTTCCCTGAGCTGCATCCCCGGAAACTTCAAACGGTCGGTTTGAAATCTCTGCGCTGGATTGGCGATTGACCCCATGCCCTGAGCACTCCTAGAAGTATTCTTCCGACTGAGCTTGCTGCGGGTCCCGGTAAAGCTCAATACTGAAATTCACGCGGTCTGAATTGCCCGTTTTTTTGGCTTTGGTGAAGCCCGTGCATTCGATGGAAACCTTGTCCCCGACGATCAACTTCTTCACGCGCGCCGCCTGTAAAGCCATCCGCAGCCCGGCCATCGTTCCGATGTTCACCACGTCCGTTTCCTCATCGGAGAGAGTGACCGACTCGGCCAGCTTTAACTCGTAGCAGACTTGCTCCCCGGCCTTGAACTCGCGCTCGACTATCCCCGTGATTCGCGTCCCTTCTTTCCAAAACTCCGCCGACAGAAACGGATTCTCTGCATCTTCCGTGCGCCCCGTGTACTTTTTCAACGCCATTCGACATCCCCCTTAGCTGAGTTATCAGGCCGCAGCCGTGAACAGCGACGGCAACGGCTCAGACTCTTCCGGCAGCGGGCCGGAAAACCCGATTCGCAATTGCAGATCACGCTCGACAGCCTCGCGCTCCAACTCAAACGGCGGCGACGTGTCTGGCGTCGAGCCTCGCTCAAATTCACCGTAGTCAAAACACAACTGCCGCGTACCATCCGGCAGAAGCCACGTTTGCGAAACGTGAACAAGCGTATGTTGCCACTTAAAATCGCGATGCGGATGCACGCCGCCACACGAACACGCTTTCAGATCGGAGTCTTCACCCGGCTCTCGTTCCGAAATCTCTGCCTCGCCTAAAAAACTCCCGAACGATTGTATACGTCTGACGTTTTTGAACGCGTTCAGGAACTCGTCGACCAGGCGCGGAGAATACGCGAACTCCGCGCACTTCGTTACGTACTTCACCAACTCGCGCAGCCCGCGCCGATTGACCTTGCGATGCAGCTTTTTGCCGCGCTTCGACTTGCCGTAAACCCTCGTCAAATGCAAGTATTCTGCGTTTCCCGTCACCCGGTGCCACGCGACTTTGAGCACCGCCAGCCACGCGAACGGCAGCTTTTTCGTTACTTCGATGAGCACGTGCAAGTGCGGATGCCACGTACCAGAAGCTTCGTTGAACACACATTCCAACGAGTACACCCCACCAGAAACCCCGACGCATTTGCCCTCCTGCTCGCAAATATTTTTCCATGCCTCTGTCTCGCGCAGCGCCGCGAACTTCCCTACCAGATCGGTCAGGAACTCGCGCGTGAGACTCTTCACATTCGGAACGGTGAGGGTCAGAAACCAATACGACTTCCCTGCCCTGTTGCAGCGCGCCAGAATCCGCCTTTGCAGCGGCTTTGACCGACGATCCGCGCAGTCCGGGCAAAACATAGAATCGCACGGGCAAACTTCCAGGCGATATCCGCCCGAGGGACACACCCCCTTGCGAAACCAGCGCCCACAGCCTAAAAGTGCCTTTGCTTGGTCGCCGCGCCCGCACTTGTCGAGGGAATCCGCCACAGCGACTAAAAGCTGTGCTTTCTTACGCCGCCGCTCCATCTCTTCGCCTTCCGCAGTGTTCCCACGGAAGCAAATCACGGGAGATGTTCCTAGAGGGGTATGAACATACCGCGCTGCGCGCGGCCCCCCTTCCGTCTCGGCCCCCCGCGCAAACCCGGCGCGGAGGGCCGGACGGGAGTTTTGACCCGCACCCGCAGCACGTCGCGCACCGATGGGAGTGGAGACGGGCAGCGCTGCGGTATGCGTCGCCGGGCGGTCTCCACCGTTGCCAGCACTTTGCGCGACGTTGCCCGTCATAGGTTAGAACCGGAAGGAAAGGCGTTTATTGCGCAGCTCGTCGGCGTGTGCGACGACTTCTGCGTTCTCAATCTGGCGGCGATACGTCCAGACCAGAAACCACAGATCAGCCGATTCATTCGGGGAGAGCACATATCCCGGCTCGATAGTAAGCCGCAGATTGAGAAGACCTGCCCGGCGCATGTGCCACGTGTCTTTTGCAAACCTGACCTCTTCGAGAGACGCAATCGCAAGTCTCTCTATCGCCGTCATCGCAGCTTTGGGAGCGAATAGTTACGAGCGGCAGCCGACCCGAAAACACCGCCCTGAATCGCTGGCACTTCCCAGCGGCCCACGTTGCGCCATAACTTCGACGGCTCGTTGTGCGAATACTTCCACGACACGATATGCAACCCAGTTAAAGCCGCCTCGCTACCGACGCACAAACCAATCACGGCACCCCTACCCGGATGAGGACCTACCAACAAGTTTCCTTCCGCATAGCCCTGGCTTAGCCGTTGCTGCGTAGACGTGCAATCGAGCGTGCGAGCGGCGACGCCAACACCCTCTCCGACCCAAAACCACTTATCCGTGTACCAGTGACGCGGACGCGCTGCGACCGGGACTACGCCGATAATGCACCCGACCGCTAGCGTTATCGCCCGCTTCTTAAATCTGCTCATAAAACACCCCGCATAACCTATCGGTCAATCGCCGTCTCAATTACCTTGTTGTAATCAGACTGCCGAAGCCTAATCCCGACCTCTTGCGCCCACCCGAGAAGAAGCGAAGTCTTCAACTTGGCTTCAGCGGGCGCGGCCCGCAGAAACGCGATCACGTCGGCCTTGGCGTTCTGGCGCATTAAATCCTCTGGGATAACCGTAGTCGGCGAAGTCAATTCCCTACCCCGGACCTAAACCGTCACAACTAGCGGCTCACCTTCGGCGGTCTTCGGCGGCTCTCCCTCAACCACGGGCTCGGGCTCGCACTTCATGCCGAACACATGGCCGCACTTCCCGCAGCCCGCTTGCAAATGGAAACACTCGACAACCTCAACCTTCGCCAGAACCGCCTTACACCCAGGACACGCTATCTGCATCGCAACCCCCTATCGAAGACGGGCATACCATCCGCGCCAGTACCCAACGCTGTAGCAGATCACGCCGATGACAAACCCGACGACAAGCCAGATCACGTCATCCCACATCGCTATTTACCCTTTCCGAGCAATTCCGGGCCGTGCTTGCGAAGGAACGCAGCCCACACCGTCTGAGAGCGTTTCTTTTTCGGAACTCGCTTTCGATAGAGAGCACCAAGAGCCACAAGCCGCTTGACCGCGCGCGTCTGCCGCTTCTGACCTTCCGTGCGCGGGCGGTCGCGCAGCGGGTCATATCCGCCAGCGCGAAAAATTCTCACCTTGCCCACCATCTCAGCCCGCCTCTTCGATGTGAATATGGGAAGCACCGGGCAGAGCCCGCTCATCGAAGACCGCCATCGAATAACCGGGCGCCAGAAGATTGATGCAAGCCAAAAAAACAATTTGCTGCGCCATCGCCAATTCGACGCAGCGAATATCGACGGCCTTGTTTTGGGAGTGCTTGGAATTCGTCGTGTGACCGCCATCGTTTCCGCTGGTCACAACGAGCGACGTATCGAACAGCGCCTCATGGACCTCAGACAGCCGCGTGAGAAACAGCACCATGCGGCCCGACAGACCAGAGACGTTGACCGTGGTGTCTTTGAGCAAGACCAACTCCGGCCAATTCGCCGGAAGGCCGTGAGCGCTCAGATTGGGCAGAATGGGACTCTGGCTAGACATAGACAGGGATACCCGCCTCTCGTAGGACTTGCAAAACCTTGTCCATCTCCCAAAAGTGAATCATCAGCGGTCGCATGTTCTGCGGGTCAGCATCTCGACCGCAGCAGATACAGCGGTCGCGCTGAATCACCGTCGATTGCTGAATCACGCCGGGTTCTTGCTGCTCGATCAAGGGATTCAGCGGGATCAGCGAAGTCTTCCACTGTTCCACGTAGCTGCGCGCGACCCGTTGCGTGGCACCGCAGCGGATGCACAGATCGAGCAAGAACTTGCGGTGCCGATGGATGCCTTCGGTCTGCTTTTCGTCCAGCTTGTCGGGAGTAGTGCGAAGCGCGAGCGCCGCCGTGTAGGGATTCACCCGCAGCAACTCATTGGCTACGGAAAACGTAATCTGCTTTTGCAGCACGGCCTCGGCAATGTCTTCGTCCAGGCGAACAAGATCAATCCGAGCGTCGCAGTAGGCCTCGCTCTTCCGCACTAAGCGCGCCAGATCGGGCATGCTTAACTTGAATCGCTCGATCAGCCCGAGATAAAACCGGCCCTCTTCGGTTGGCGTCACGTCTTCCCGACCGGTATTTTCGGCGACCATGAGCGCGACAGCGGTCAACTCGTCGCACTCTTCCACGATGCACGGTAACTCGCGCAGCGCGCACACGCCCGCTGCCTTGTAACGCCGATGCCCTGCTATCACGTCGAAACGACCGTCAACCGGGCGGACTTTGAGGGGATTCTGTACCCCGTTCGAGCCAATGGACTCGACCAACTCCTGAAACGGCGTATCGCCGAACTGCTCGCGCATGGGAAACGGCGGCTCGTTGATTTGCTCGTACGGGATCATTCGCAATTCGGGCATCGCTATCTCCCACCTGGCCTAGCGATACGCGGCGCGTTCTGCACGTGCTGCATCATTGCGGCTTCGGCGTCCCGCCGCCGTACCAAAACCGTCGCGTACTCAAGCATCCCCAAAACCACCCACGGCGGATTATTCAGACCCACGACGCTAAAATCCTCGGTCGCCGGGTCATACGTGATAGCGAACGTGTAGACCGGACGCGTAGACGCGCTTCCCTCTTGCGCGTGACCATTGCCGCTAGCGTCCACCTAAATTCCCCACCGGGATACCGGCCTCTTGCGATTCGCTTTCAGTGAGAGGCACCAACTGTTTCGGTTGAATCCGGCGCAAGACAACCATGCGCCCGCACTTTCGATAGGCAAGAAGATCACGATGCACGACGCCGAAGAAATCCTTCAGCTCTGGCGGAAGCACGACAACGAGAGAATTCCCCCACCTGCGAACGCTAAGCACGCCCGAGAATTCATCCATTGCAGACGTCTCCCCTACCCAGGGGAGACTGGCACGCTGACGCGCAGCACGCTTCTCTTCGAGTGCGCGAAGTGGTTTGACGCGGTACCAGTCTGCCCATAGTCTTCATGGGCCGCATGGTACACCCGGTACAACACGTCTCTGCTGTCTAGAAGCGAACGGCAGGCGTATACTTACTCTATATACATTATGCGACATTGGTCTACAGAGTGTAGCACAAGTACGCCTATTACCCAATAACCATGCGGGCGTTTGACGTTCCCTGACTCTCAGTACCGCAGCCCTTTTTAGCCCAGGAAGACCCCCTCGGCAGGACCGAAATTATTTTCGCTACCCCCTTGACACGGTTTCCGGCGCACCCGAAAACGGGACCAGCAAGAGCGAACGCCGCACCAAGGAGCGCGCAATGCCCATCAGAATCAAGTCAGCCGCCAGCAGCCAGCAGAAATACATCAACAACACCGGCAACGCTGGCCAGGCTTACCAGGACGGCATCAACAACCCCCGGCGCGACTGGATGGCCGCGACGACCGCCGCCGAAGGAAATTGGGGCCAGTCCGTGCAACTGGCCGTGAATAACGGCACCTTCGCCAAATCGATCACGCAAGACGCATCCGCAAAGCAGAAAGCGAACGCAATCACGCTCGGCGTCAATCGCTATCCGACCGGCACCAAGAACGCCGCGCCCGCATGGGCGAAATTCACGCAGCCCGTGCTCGACGCGATGGCAGGAGTGCCCGACATGCCGCGCGGCCCGAAAATGAGCCAGCAAAACTTCGACAAGCAGCATGCGTACGCGGCTGCGGCAGCTTCCGCCAAGAAGAACAAGTAACGCAACGAGCGGGCCGCGAGCAAGCCCCCGGCGCGGCTCGCCGACTTTTGCGAGCGAATCGAGGAGAACACCATGCCGCCAGCAATCGACACAGTTTCCGCAACAGTCACCGCCGCCGCCGTAGAACCGGGCGGCACTGCAATGGCAGCAGTCGCGGGCGACTCGCTCACCTTGCGTTCGACCGCTGGACGCATCCGGCTCTTGAATATGTGGTGTGACACGGACTCTCCGGGCTTCGTGCAAATCACCTCTCCGAAATTGTCTGACGCGACGCGCGGCATCCGGCTTCGTCTCACCACGCACGACCCCAAGCCGCTTTTGCCCTGGGAAAGCATGCAAGACCTCTTCCCCGTTGACGTGCTGGCCGCAACGCTGGCATCGGTCGCGGGCGCGGGCAAGATCGACAACGTTTCCTTGATGCTGTACTACGACGACCTGCCCGGGAGCGCCGCGCGCTTTATCGACGTGCCCACACTCGAAAAGCGCAAGCAAGAATTGCTGTGCGTCGAATCGACGTTGACGCCAGCAGTCGGCAACGCCTACAGCGGGCTGGTCGCGCTGAACGCCTTGAGCGACCTCGGAAAAGCAGGCAGCGACTACGCACTTGTCGGCTATCGCGCAGCGGGCGCAGCGAATGGCACGACAATCACCTGGCGCGGCGCGGACACAGGCAACTATCGCGTGAGCGGACCCGCCGACCCGCAAGGCAGCGACTACTCCGCGACGTGGTTTTACAACCTCAGCACGTGGAACAATCTGCCGCTCATCCCCGTTTTTGCCTACAACAACAAAAACGGAATCTTCATCGAGATCGTGGGCAACGACCTTTTGAGCACGGTCAAACTGACTTCCATCTTCGTTCGCCTCGCCTAAGCCGCGCGCGCAATGCTGGGACACACGCCGATACCGGACGACCCGCGCAATGCGGCCATCGCCTCGGGCAAGCGCGCAATCCAGCTTGCGACGAACGCCGTCCAACCACCCTCACCGCTGTACCTACAAGTCGAAGACTCTATCTACATCAACATCATCAACCCCACGCAAGCGGGCGGAATGTTTGGCCGCGTCATCGCGCGATTCCTACGACCGGACGGCGAGATTATCGGCTTCAAAAGAGAATTCCCTTGTTCCCTTCCGGGCGCGGCAACCATCTTCACACTCGGAGAGGGATGGCTTCTCAGCCTTGCCGTTTCCATTCCAGGACTCTCGGCACCGGAACCGGGGTATGCGTTTGTCTTTGCTTCGGTCATACGGGACACGCCCGAAGGAAACTTGTTTCACTGGAACCTATTCGCCGACACCTACGAAAACAATCACGTACCAAGCTGGCCGCCCGGAAGAATGGGCTTCCCACAAGAGGGAGCAGGCAGACTCCGCACCGTCGTGGGAAGCACGCCCGCAGCGGGCGCGGACATCGCAGAGACCGTGCCCAACAACGTGCGCTGGAGACTGCTTTGCCTTTTTGCAACGCTCGTCACAAGTGCAGCGGGCGGAAACAGGGCGATCACGCTAGGCTTTGACGACGGCGCAAACGTATTTTCAGAGAACTCCGCAACCTCAGGGCAAGGCGTGAGCACCACAACGTCATATTCGTTCTCCGACAACGGCGGGTTTCAGCAATCAGGCGTTAACCCGTGGAACGTAGCAATTCCCGCAAACTTACTACTCGCTAACAGTTACCGAATACGAACATTCACAGTAGGCATCCAGGCCGCAGACCAATGGAGCGCGCCTAAATACCTAGTCCAAGAATGGGTGAGCGCATGACGACCGTACAATGCAACTCATGCAAGGCCACCTACTCCCCGCAACAGGCGGACGGTTCCGCGTACTTTCACGCATGCTCGCCGGACGTGGTAACGACGCCCGCCGTATTCGACGCGGCCGGCAAAATAACCGCACCGGAAGCACGCGCGCCGCGCGCGAACATTCGCAATGAAAACCTGATTCTTGACCCGCAGACCAAGCAAGCCACAATTGTTAGCGCTGGGAACGGGGTCACGGTCCTACCCTGAGAAACGGAGACAACATGCATAAGAAACTCGGGCAGTACGTCGAGTGGGGTGGATTCGTAGCACTCTTCGTCGGCGCGATTCTGGCCGCGCACCAACTGCATATCCTCATCCCGATAGGAGTCGGCGGCTTTGGAATCTACGCCGGGCGCTACCTGCAAAAGTGAGCTTTGACCTCAGCACCGTGCTCGGCAGCAATCTCGGCGACCTCTTCTCCAAGATCGTCGGGACGTTCAAGCTATCGCCGGAAAAAGCGGCAGAGATGCAGGAACTCGCCGCGCAGCATGCCGCCGATATCCAGAAGATGCAACTGGACCTCGAAGCTAAACTACAGGACACCCTCGCGCGCGAAGTGGAAGCCGCGTCCCAAAACATCCGCGCGGAAGCTTCGAGCGGCGATAAGTACACCTCGCGCGCGAGACCATCATTCCTGTACGTCATGCTCGGAATCCTCGCGGCAAATTATGTGGTTTTTCCGCTTTTGAAGATGCCGCCGCTACAGTTTCCCGACGCGCTGTTTTGGCTCTTTGGCTCTTGCATGCTCGGCTACACCGGCGCGCGGACCTGGGAAAAAGTTTATCAAGGGCCGGGCAAGTGAGCGAAATGGACAGCCGCACAATTGGGAACTGGCTGCAATTCACGATACTGCTCGTGACCATCATCGTGCTCGCTATGCACGGCGAGGGACGGCTGGCACGGATTGAACAGGCGCAGCAAGACGAAGCGACGGCGCGCGCAGAACTGAAAGTGCAATTCGATCACTTGGAACAGCGACTTGACTATCTCCGCAAATGACGGACCAATTCCGAGACTCGACCCGAGCACGCTTCCGCCATTCGCGGGCTCGCCGGGCTTCGCGGACCTCGCCGCGTCCGAACTTGGAAACCTCGGCACAGATCAGGACGGTTTCGATGCGGCTTTCAACGAAGCCGCACAAGGACTAAGCGACGCCGCCGACGCGCTGGCCGCGATGGATTCGGACGTGGCCGACGCAACCGCAGCATCCGCCGCCTTCGACTTCACCGACGCAACGGACCTACAGGCACAACTAGCGCCCGTCAGCGACGGCATAGACGCAAACGTTACCGACTTTCAGACCGCGATACCGCCGACACCGCCAAGCACGGTAGGACCCACACCCCCATCCGGTAGCACGCCACCATTGCAGCGCGGCCAGACAGACCCGAACACTTACGGCCCGTTCGACATGTCACAGCAGAACGCACCCGGAGTGTTCTACACCCAAGAAATCAAACTCCCCGTCATGGTTGTAGGCGACCCGTTGCAGACATGGGAAACCCTTATCGACGCGCAAATACCAGTCGGAAAAACCGGCAACAACTTGATCGTAGAAACAGGCGACCCGGACGTACTGGCCTTCAGCGCGATTGTCGATAAAGCCGACATCCAGTCATCCGTGGTCGCGCTCACCGCAGTCATTTACGCGAAGGCGACGAAACCAGGACGATTCCCTTTCCAAGTGCAATACAACTTGCCACAGATCGAGCGCGTGACGTTTCTCATCGGCGGCGTGACCATCATTCCAGCGTAAGGAGAACAGCAAATGGCCTTCCCATCTGAAGTCAACAGCGTAGTGGTTAAAGACGGCCTCGAATTCGACAAGAGCGGGCAGATCATGAAAGTACGGACGTACACCTTCTACGTCCAGAATCACGGCCCGTTCGTTGAGAAGTTTTACGCGGGAGAACAGGACACCGCAGCAGTGACCAGACGCATCACGGACCTGGTAGCATCCTTGCGCGAGCAAGGCGTGCTGACAACCAAGTAACCGGGCATGGGTTTCCTCGATTTTCTCGGAGCCATTGGCGACGTTTTCAGCGAAATCGCCTCTATCGTTACCCAGCTTTTCATCATCCTGTGGAACTATCTCATCATCCTGTTCACTTTCCTATGGAACGTCATTGTTGCGCTGGCCAACGGGGTACTGGCCGTCTTCCAGACCATCGGAAAATGGATGGTCAACGTCTGGCAGAACTACATCCGGCCCGGAATCGTCGGCGCGATCAACATTATCGAAAAGATACGGGGATTGATAAGCCATTGGGCTAACAAAATCATAGGATGGGTGCAAAAGGCTCAGGCGTGGTACAACCGGCACATCCTACCGGGCCTACAGCGGCAAATCGCGCTGATTCAGAAGATCAGACAATTTCTCACCGTGCTTCGCATCTTCCACGTGAAGTTCGCGGTCAAGCTGGACAACTACCTCGCGCAGCTACAGGGAGAAATCCAGCAGAGCATCCAAGCGGTTTTAGGGACGTTGAACCTCGTCATTGACTGGATTGCGATTATCACGGATCAGACCAACCTGATTCGCCGGAACGTACTCGGCGCGTGGCTCCTGACGAACCTCGGCGCGCTGAAAAGAGTTATAGGCTACGGAAACAACCGGCCTCTGACGGCGAACGAGCAGGCGCTACAAAACCAGAATGCAGGGCGCTACGCAACCGCGCGCGCTAACGACCATATCAACGCACTCACTTCAACCGGACTGACCGCAAACGACCTGGCAGACCGGGCAGCGGCGCGCAAGGGGATATCTGATGCAACCGGGACGCCACTTCCCTTCTAACGACCAAACATGGACATTTTCACTTCACCGGAAGAAGCGGACCGCGCATGATGCTCAGCCTTCAACTGCGAAACCACAGCCCATATTCCGCGCTCAATTCCGCGAATGGCGCGCAGAGCGCTCAACACCACGTACACAAAGGCAACGAACATCGCCAAATCAACCGTCACGATTATCGCAACGAGCAACTGTTGGTCTGTCACTGGACACCTCCATCTTGCGGGGAGTAGGAGCATACCACAATGAGCGACACTGGCGGTAACCCTCTTCTATCCGTACCCACACAGGTAACCGTGACCGATGTCACGGACAAGGAAATCGACCCCGCAGCCGCAGGCACCCTCACTGCGTTTGGGGTACTCGCCTCTGGAATTATAGAGCACTGGTTTGGAATAAAAGCCGCATCGATGATCGACAGCGCAGCGACCGTGACCGCCATCCTTACCGGCAATTGGGACAAGATGATGGCACTTGTCGGGAAATTCTACTCGACCGCACAAGGCGAGCAGAATTCCGGTTTCTATGACTTGTGCGCGGCAGTCCTGACGGACCTGACCGGGGTCAAGGTAGACGCGACAGCGCTAAAGCAGAGCACTTTCGGGAGCGGTCGCCTCGCGGGGATGCAAACTTTCGGCGCGGACCTCTACAACCAACTGGCCTCAGAATTCGCACCGACAAACGGCGCGACACTTGGACCAGACGCAGCGCCAGCCGAACGGTTCCTTGGCTTTCTAATGAACTTTGCTATTCGTCAGGGCAACGTCTCCGCGATGTGCGACGCAATCCCCGAGGACTACAAATTTCTGACGGGCTTTAGGGAGTACGGCGAACTCATGGCAAAGAACCTTGGACTCGGGAGAATGGCGCGCCGCGCGCTGCAACCCCTTGTGCAAACGCTCGTCGCCGACCCGCTACAGTGGCAACTCAACGCGCAGTATTTGCCCAAACGACTCGCGGAACGTGACCTCATCAAGGCATGGTTCCGTGGCGCGGTCGTTGAAGACGCGATGCGCGCAGAGATGGCTCAAGCCGGGTACTCGACCGACCGGCAGAACTATCTCATCGCCGACACGCGCCCAATCCTAAACGACCGCGAAATCATCCATCTGTACTACCGGGGTTTCTACGACCTCGACGGGCTCACGCGCGAACTCACGGCGCGCGGATGGGACCCGAGCCTGATAAGCGCCGTTGTCGAGATCGAACGCCCACAACTGACGACCGCCGAAATTCTAAATCTTTTCGATGGCTCAATCGGGCAAGGATTCGGAAGCAACGGCCTCAGTGAATCCGACACCCTGAGTCTGCTGGGCAAGATCGGCTACGACCTCAACACAGCAAGTCAAGTCCTCGCAGCCCACAAGATCACACGCACGCGAGCTCACCGGCTCTCGTTCGCTGAACTGCACAGGATGTTTCTCGACGCGGTGATTGACCTTCCGCAGTACCAAGCCTATTTGCTCCAACTCGGCTACGGAGACCAGGACGTTACGAACCTCATCACTCAAACACTCCTAGACCAGAAGACCAGCAAGGCAACGGGCGGAACGAAAGCTATCCCGAAGCTTTCAGTCGCGCAACTCACCAAAGCACTCGAACAAGACATCCTGACGACCGCCGAAGTGGAAGCGCATTTGGTCGCCCACGGCTACGCGGCACCTGACGTGCAAACTCTCCTGGCTGAAATCCAGGCAGCCGCGAACAAGGCAGCAGGCGCAGCCGCCGCGGCGAACCCGACCGTGACTCCACCAGCCACCAGCTAAAACGCCACACCGACAGCCACGCAACGCCGCCACGCCTGGCAGGGATAAACCTTACCCGTCCGCTTCCCCGGCTCCAATAGCCCGGCACACAGCCCTGGCAACTGCCATAGGGCAACCGCTGGCCAGCCTGGTGCAACCGGCACGCCTGGACTGCCAAACCCGCCCGCCGACCCTGCCAAACCAGATGTCTCGCTTCGAACTGCGATCACCCTTCCGGTCCTCCAATTTTTCGATTCAAACGG
>Ga0209698_10005698_pt1 | contig 13419 bp, 7 predicted proteins | sample LitLauG_LLR_2012_FD_187203 | JGI IMG/M metagenome (GOLD analysis project Ga0209698, IMG submission 187203) | Freshwater sediment microbial communities from Pennsylvania, USA - Little Laurel Run_MetaG_LLR_2012 (SPAdes) (version 2) | ecosystem: Environmental > Aquatic > Freshwater > Creek >... | reverse complement strand
AAATAGCCAGATGCGTTGCGGCGCTCGATCGGGTGCGCTCAAAGTTCGAACCTTCCCGGAACGCGGGTTAGAGCGCCCAGCCGCAAGATTTCGCCGGCTTTTTGCGGTAGTTTTGGGCATCGGGCAGAAACGTCCGATTCAGGCTACCGAAAAGGCGAGACCCTTGAAAGACTGTCGCACAAGCGTCACACGAAATTAACCTGGCGTTAATCTTTACCAGGAACCCTGAGTGCTGACTTCCAAGCGCAATTTCTATAGTCTGTTACGGGTTTCGTTGGCTCTCTCGAATCGCGCCAATGGCGGCGCTGAGACTCGGTTCGATCGCGATCGCTTCCCGCAGAGCCTGCGCCGACTGAGTCTCATCGCCGGTCTCTTGAAGGGCAAGGCTGAGCATCACGTATCCTGCCGCGCTGGGTTGCTGCGCCAGGGTCGCCTTAAGCCTTCCGACGTAACCCAGGAAGTCGGCTGGCCGCTCGACCATGGCGCGCTTATAAGAGATTCGAGCCTGCGTGTAATCCCCTAGTTCGACGCAAGTATTCCCAAGGTTCAGGTTCGCGGCGAAGATAGTGTCTCTGTCGGCCGAATTGCGAGGTCGTGCGCTAAGGATGCGAAGGGCTTCCTCGTATTCCTCGGCTGCTTCGTGGTGTTGGCCGCGAGATTCGAGGATCGTTCCGATGTTCACACGCGCGTCCGCGTCCTGTGCGTCCAGCGTGGCTGCGCGTTGGTAATGTGATAGTGCCTCATCGTAACGCCCGTGAACCACAAGGTCATTTCCTAATCCGCCTTCGGCGATGTAGTTGTTCGTCGTGACCTCCAGGGCGTGCGTCCAAAGGTGGTAAGAAGATGCCCAGTTTCCGACTTCTCGCCAACTCAATATCGCAAGCGCGAGAAGACACGCCGCCGCAATCCCCCGTCGCAAGCTGGAGGACATCTTCCGACGATCGGCAACTTCACAAAATCCCCAGACTGCCCCGACGAATATCCCGAGCAGCGGAACGTACGTGTACCGGTCGGCCATGGCTTGACGACCGACTTGTACGATCCCGATCACTGGGATCAGAACCAAAACGTACCACAGCCATCCCGCGGTTAGATAGGGCCGCACCAATCGCTGTCGCCAAGCGACGACACTCAACGCGACTACAAGAATAAGACTCAAGAAAGAAACTGCGACAATGCCCCATCCGGGATGCTCCGGCAGAGTCGGGTCAAACGGATTCGGATAGTACACTGCGAACCCGGACGGCCAGAACGTTTTCACCAGGTAAGCCGCATATGCCGAGAATGCGTTCTCGAAACGCGCGGGGTAGGGAAAATCCACGGCCGTTTGCACCGCTCCGTGCGCCTTTTGTGCCACGACCGTGATCACGGAACTGGCAACCGAAAGTGCCGCGAGCGGAATCTTCTCCACGAGAAGTTTTCGGATCCCGACCTGCGGGACCGCGAATGCCTCGGACGGTTCCGACCAGCCTGCAATCCGCCGCAACGGCCAATAGTCGAGGATCAAGAGCATGCCCGGCAGGGTGACCAGCATTGGCTTAGCCGCCAACCCCAACATGCAGCCGGTGAACACGACCGAGTAACGCGTCCAGCCTGGATTGCGTGCGTACCATCCATAGGCTGCGATAGCGAGCAGCATGAAAAGCGTGCTGAGGACATTCTTGCGTTCTGCAACCCACGCGACAGACTGCACGTTGAAGGGATGCAAAGCGAATACTCCGGCCACGATAAAACTGCGCCCCACCGCTCGCGTGGATTTTTTCAGGAGATAGTAGAGGAGCCAGACATTCAGGATGTGTAACGCAAGACTGGTCGCGTGATGGCCCCCCGCGTTGCCTCCATAGAGTTCCCAATCCAGAGCGTGCGAAATCCACGTTGCGGGATGCCAATTTGCCTGCTCGATGCTGGTGAACGACCAGGCGACTGTCTGCCATGTCAGCCCAGCTTGGATTCGGAAATTCTCCGTGATGTACCCGCGATCGTCATAATTTGTGAACGGATACTGCAGCACGCGTCCGTACACGCATGCAGTCAGAAGCGCGAGCATGAGGTATCCCGACCACGCGGGAATGGCGCCCCGTTCGCGGCCCGGTTTCCTCCTCTCCGTGGCATCAGAGGCGGCTTTCCTGGTCCCGCGCTTCGCGAGTTGTTTAGGCATAGAAATGGCGGAAGCGAAAGCTATCATCACTTTCGGGTGGAGAGGGCGTTGAGCTGACGCTGCGCATCAGCCAGCCCCGGATTCATCGCAAGCGCCTGCACATAGGCCAGACGGGCTTCAGGGAAAAGGCCGTTCTTCTCAAAGACCTGGCCCAGTTCCAGATAACCTTCGCCGGTGGGATGTTGCACCACTGAATCAGATATGGAACGTGCTGGTTCACCTGCCAACTGGCCCAGCCCCGCAAATGCGGTGACAAGTTGCGGATTGGTTTGAAGGGCCAGCAGAAACTGGTTGCGCGCCTGCGCGACATTCCCAAGCTGCATGTAATCGCTTCCCAGATTCTGCTGTGCATCAGCCCGCAGCCGCAAGTCGCTGCTGTTCTGAATCGCGGTTTCATAGTAAGGAATGGCCTCCGACAGTTTCCCGTGCCATTGCAGGTCGGCTCCCACGCTGAAGTTGCTCAGAGGATCGGAGGCGTTCAGACGCAACGCATTCGCGAAATGCTTGATAGCTTCATCCTGTTTGCCCATCGCCTGAAGAGCGACGCCGAGCTTGTCCTCCGCTACAAGATTGTCTCCGGTGACAGCCAGAGTATGGGACCATAAATCGTAGTCGGTCTTCCAAAATCCGATCTGCCGCCAGCTGACAACGGATAAAGCAAGTAGAACGGCCACGGCGAGCGCTGCCTGAACCGTTGGACCGAGAGGCAATCGGATACTCCAGACAATCGCGACAAACACTCCGATCAAGGGTACATAGGCGTAGCGGTCCGCCATCGCTTGCGCTCCTGCCTGCACGATGCCCAGTACTGGCACTAATGTTCCCAGGAACCAGCACCATCCCGCTAACAGATAAGGCCGGCGCGTCGCCTGCTTCATTGCGACCGCGCTAATGATCACCAGCAGCAGTGCGGCGACTCCCAAGGGCCACGCCGAAAAGCCACGGGGATACGGATAGAACAGAGCGAGTCCCGCCGGCCACACCGCTTTGGCCAGATACATCGCACAAGAGTGGATCGCATTCTCCAGACGTAGCGGAAGAGGAAACCGGTCGGCTGGAGCGAGGCTCCCTCGCTGCGCAATCACCGTGATCACCGCGCTTGCCGCGGAGAGAGCGATGAGGGGCAGCTTTTCGAGGATCAATTGAGACCACGCCACAGCTGAAGAATGCGAGTCACGCGATGCGATTCCTGCGATCCGGCGCAACGGCCAGAAGTCGATCAAAAGCAGCGCGAACGGAAGGGTGATGAGCATCGGCTTTGCCATCAATCCTAAAGCGAAAAGAGCGACCACGAGGACGTAGCGTTTCCAGTTCGGGTTGCGCGCGTACCATCCGTATGCTGCCAACGTCAGGAATAACAGGAGGGTGCTCAAAACACTCTTGCGTTCAGAGATCCATGCGACCGTCTCCACATTCAGTGGATGGATGGCAAACAATGCCGCTACCATTGCGCTGCGACCCAAATCCTGGGTCGCCTTTGTCAGGAGCAGGAAGAGCAACAGAACGTTCAGCCCATGGATCAACACGTTTGTCCCATGGTGGCCTGCCGGGTTCAATCCGTAGAATTGGCAATCCAGCGCATGCGAGAGCCACGTGATCGGGTGCCAATTGCTCGCTTCTGTCGAACTGAACGCCCATTTGATGGTCTGCCAGGTCCACCCAGCCTGGACGTGTGAATTCTCGACCACATAGGCCGGATCGTCATAATTCACGAAAGGATGCGTTCCCACCGAGCTGTACACCCCAATTGTGAGCAGGGCCAGCAGAAACGCCAGAACGAGCGCAGTGCGCTGTGCGGGATTCTTTTCTATGGAAGCGGAAGAGCCTCGGCCCGTTTCACGCCGGGAAGGCCTCAGGGTTCTCTGCGAAGACTTCCCCCTATTCTCTCTTGAAATTCTGGTCATGGCAGGACTGACAAGCGAGGCGAGGACATCAGCATAGCAGACTAGGGAGCCAGGCGCAGTTTTCGGCAATTCGTGCAGAGGCACTGGAATGTGGGCTCATCTTTGCGAATCAGGTGGCGGCAAGACGTGCAGTAAAACGTGCCGGCGGAGCCTCCCGTGATGTCGATCATGCTCCTGAACTGGTTTCCTTGAACGCAGAAGGGGCAGCGCACAGGGTCTAAATGCCAGAATTGATTATGGGCCCGGATTTGATCCTGCTTTTGCATAGTTGGGCGGAGACCAGCACTCTCTGCTGGTTGTAGGAACGCGCAAGGGTCACGAGAGTCTTGAACTCGGCAACACCGGCCCGATCGGACTGGGCCTTGTTCCGCCAGTGTGACTTCACCGCTCGGCGCCTTCTCTTGGAAGGCAGGGCGCTACGCTACCGTAATCAGCATTCGCACAACCAGTTCTGGTTGCCGATGCGTGTCGGTCTTCATGAAAATGCGCTTCAAGTGTGTTCTTGCCGTGTGAGGGCTGATGAAGAGCCCTGACGCGGCTTCTTCGATCGTCTTGCCTTCGATTAGCTTCGTGGCGATTGCCGCCTCACCTCGAGTGAGACCGTAAAGCGAAATGAGCGCACGCTCGTCAACTAAGACTCCGGCATCGCGGTCATAAAGTCGCAGCAGCGCAGTCCGCTGCTCAGGTTCACGCCAGCACTGGACGCCTGGGCCAGGCACCACCCGCACGATTAATGCACTGCGGGAGAGTTTTCGATCAAGGGTCATCGGAGAGTCTGTGGGCTCTCCGGATTCCGGATAAGTCGTCGCTTCCCTGAGCAATTGATGAAGGAGACGAGTGTCCGAGGCTCGGTCAGCCACTAGACCTGTCTGACACAATGAAATCCCATCTTTTTTTTGGAGAATCGCCAACGCCGCACGATTTGCAATCTGCGGATGACCGTCACCCGCCACCAACATCGCGCCGTGGCGTACCAGTTCCAGCCCGTAGGTGAGAGCAATCATGACATCCCGCGTAGCCGCTGTGTCCCGTTGCAATTGCCCGTTCCATTGCGAAAGCTTCTGCCCTTGCAGCGCTTCCTGGGAACCCACTTCGTTCGGATTGTTCTCGGATGAGGGGAATGAGCTAACCATCTGAGAGGCCCGCACTTAACTCAGCGAATAGATTCGAAAGCTAAGCCGGCCAAGTGTCTTCGAAAGTTGTTTCTCTTAAATGACATCTACATGAACCAACTGTTAATTTTCTGTTGCGACAGCCAAGTATTGTGGAAATCTCGCACTTCGCGATAAAGATTTTGTAATTTGTTGTGTTCTTTGAACGCTGCGGTGCCGGGTTTGCAAATGGAAGTCAGGTAGACCTCCTAGACGAGGAATCGTGTAATTTGTGCCAAGAGTTCCCCTTATGGCGGGTATTTTCGTCTAGGGTGTTTACCCGATGAAACGGCAGTATCGGGGTGGCGTCTCCAGGCAGTCGGCACACATCCCGATTTCTTGGCGCGGATGGGTTCCATTTTTCGGATTTAGCTCGCTGACCCGCCTGTTTACCGTCTGTGTTTTGCCTCGATCTCTGCCGATTTTTCCCGCGTTGACGCCGCTCTGCCGTGATTTAACGCCTTCGGCCACGGATTTCTGAACACCCTCCACTTTTCGGGAGCCGTCAGAGCGCTGGTAAGTGCCTGTGGAAAATGCTGTTGGGAGTTTATGTGCCAAAAAGTCTCAAATTGGCATTGTGGATGCTATGGTTTCTGGAAATACACGCGCCGCAGTATCAAAGTCCAATGTCCTATGAAAGAGGGGGATCCAATGAGAGAGCAAACCGTTCGGCTGGGACCGCGTGAGCAGCAGATCGTAGAGCTACTCTTACAAGGCTGTGACAATGCTGAAATCGCCAAGCAGCTCAACATGGCTCGGCGAACTGTCAAGGCGCACTTTAATCGGCTATTTCTGCGCTTTGGCATTACCGGTGGTATCAAGCGAGTCAAACTCGCAACCCTGTTATACCGGAGGCAAGCATGCATGCAAGTGGGCGGTATGGAACCCGTGTCCCAAGTGAACGTGAACAGCGAGTCATCCAGCTCGTGGCCGAAGGCTTGAAAAACAAAGAAGTCGCAGAAGCCATCGGTACAACCGAACACGTTGTCAAAAACTACCTGCGCGTGATCTACGACAAGCTCGGACTCTGGAATCGTGTGGAGCTGGCTCTGTGGTATGAATCGCGGCGTGGTCCTTCAACCTACATAATGCAGTAAAGTCTACAGGGCCTCAGGGCGTCGCCGGTGAGGCACGGCGTCGCCCGGCAATGGCCATCATGAGCGAGGTTCATCCAAGCCAGAGGCTCACTGGCATCCAAAAGCTTGCAGGTTGCGAAGGCGGGTCGCGGCCCCAGTCTGTCCTTTGCGGGCTGCCGCGTCCAGCAAGATCCGCGCTTGATCGCAGTTCTTCTGGACGCCTTCGCCGCGCAGGTAAAGATCGGCGAGCATCAGGGTGGCCTGCGAATTCTGCTTGGCCACCGACTTCCACAGCCATTGTGCGGCCTGCGCAGGATCGCGCACGTTCAGGTATCTTTGGGCCATGGCAAGTTCTTCGGCGCCATTGCCATTCTGCTGAATCCTTTCGGTCTTGGCCGCGCCAGTTAACGCTGCTTTCTTAGTCGGCGCTGCCTCGTCAGTGATGGGTGTCGGCTCAGGCGTAGTGGGAGTGGCCGCCGCAGCCGTTGTCGCGGGATTGCTCGGAGGAGCCTCCTTCGAAGCACTTTCCGCCTTCGTGCTCGGGTCTTCTGCCTTGGCGGCGGATGCCGTGGCCGGACGATTTGAAGCCTGCTCAGTCTTATTGGAACCCCGATCCTGCAGCGTGGCCTGATCCGCTGCCACTGCTGCAGCCTGAGGCGAATCCTGCGACTGATTCTGCCCCTTGTGCCACGCCATGTACCCCAACACTCCGAGCACGATGGCAAGGGCTAGGCCAAGGAGTATCCGGTATGAGTGCGAGAAAGATGGTTCGGCCGATCCGAACATCGGCGGCTCTATGTCCGAGCCATTCTCCCGGGGTCGCTCCTCCAGAAAGTAATGCTGCATGTCTTCCGGAGCTTGATTCTCGGCCGCTTCTGATTCCTCCCACGACTCTTCGCCCAACGTACCCGGCGCGGCTGTGATCGCCGCAGTCGCAGGAATTCGTTGGAGGCCTGGGCCCGCGGGCTTTGCGATTGGGATCCCGCACGCCCCGCAAAACCGTTGGCTCGCCGGACTCTCGTGACCACACCCCGGACACATCACCTTTTGCTCAGTGGACGATCGCCCTGCTGCTTCCGACGGCTCAGTCTGTTTCAAACTCGATGACTTCAGGTGCTGTAATTCTCGTTCTTTGTTCTCCTGCTCCAGTTGCCGGACCAACTCCTGCACGGCCTGCTCCCGTTCCTCCGGTGAATGAGTGAAATACACCTCTGCCCAGCGGCCCATATTCTGGGACAGAAGTGGGTTTAGCATCGGATTCAATTCCGGGATCGGACTCTTGCTGGGTTCGTCGGCGTTGGTGGATTGAGGTGTCAATTGGCAATCTCCTGGCTCTTAACGGGGCAAAGATGTGAATAATTTCACATCCATGATTGCTCCGGCCGGATTGGGGTTGTCGCCAATGCCCGTCCCGGCTCAATCGCAGGCTTTGCGGGATGCAGGTTCGAACTGATCTAACTGGGCGTCCCGCTGGCTGGTGTACTTCCCCTTAGGGGTTTTCCCGTATAAATCCTGCCCTGGGCAGTAGTAGAGCGCCGTCTGAAGGTCCACCCACACTTGGGTCTCTGGATTGCCCTTGTCTTCCGGCATGCCAGGCGCCTCTGCCAGACCGAGGCTGATCAGCATCCGGTCGAACAAAGACAAATCCGCCGCTGGATCCACTTTGTGACGGCCCGCTACATTTGTACGGCCACTGGTAGCACCAACAGTTGGACCTGACCAGATTCCCCATCGCAGAACCGCCAATACCAGGATCAGCGCAATGGCCAGGTAGATATCCCCGCGTCGCGTCTCCCAGAACCTCCGCAATCCCCCGGGATGGCCTGCATCTTTCAACTGCTCCAAAAACTCGCGAGTGCGAGCGGCGGAACTCCATGGCCCTGCTTTGGTCAAAGCCGTTTCGACGGAGTCGTTTTCCTTCTCCTCCGCTGCTTCGGCTTCCCCGGTTTTACCCTCGGCGAAGTCGGCAAGGGTATCGACCTTCGCAACTTCCAACTCGCTGGACGCACCTTCTTCGGGCCACTCATCGACTTCGAGCGCCCGTAGTTCAGGTGCCACGAAAAGTTCCGGCATCTCTTCTTCGATGGAATCTGCCAGAGGTTTCTCGGGACGCAATTGATCGGCAAACTTGCCGGCAGGATCCGCACCAACGTTCGCTTCTGCTGCTGCGCCCTTCTTTTTCGCCTCCTGCATCTGCCAGAGATAAGCCACTTTGCTTTGCATCGTGGGAGACTCGTACTCGCCGCTCCGCGGCGTTCCGCACTTGCCGCAGAATTGCTCCGCGCTCACCATTTCGTTCCCGCACTTGCGGCAGGCCGCAGTCGTTGCCGGTACGGGCGCTGTTGCTGCCGAGTGCGTCACCGGTGCTGTCGAGTTAGCCGGCGGATGTACCAGTGCTGCGAGATTTGGCTTCAGCTTTTCCAGCGCCTGCAGCATGGACGCGCGCTCGTCCGCGACGGATTTCTTCAGCGCGATTTCCTTGTTGCGCACCAGCGCCTCGGTGATCAGGCCGGCCATCAGTTGGCAGGTGTGTACATCCTGCTCGATGAACGCGTTCGCGCTTCCGTAATAGAGTTCCAGACCACCGACAACGTTGTCTTCGTGATAGATGGGAACAGCAATCATCGATTGAATGCCGCGCCTCCGGCATTCTTCTACATCCAGCAGAAACTCCGTGCTCACATCACTGCAGCGGATCACTTGTCCGGTGCGCAGGCATGCTACGCAGAGGGCCTTCTCCAACGTCACCTCCGTGCCGAGGGGCAACGTCATGGAACCTGCGGCAGCGCGATAGAGAACCGTTTTGTCATCCAGAATGCCGATGCCGCAGCCGCCTGCGCCGGCAATGTCAACGATGCGCTCGCCAATGAGCGTGATCGTGTCCTTCAGTTCAAGATGCCGGACCTGGATCTGGTGCTGAGTTTCCACGATTTGTGCCAGTGTGCGTGTGTAATCACCCTGCCGCTGGCTCTGCTTTGTGCTGGGCTTGGTGCCGGAAGCCGCGTCGACCGCAGCCCGTCCTTGCGCATCGATCTGTTCCCGCCGCAGCTCCAGATTGAGTTCCAGGTGCTCGAGTTCGCGGTTGTGCTCCTGCAGCACATAGGCGGCCTCCAACAACGTGGCGAGGGGCTCTTCGTCAAAGGCGGATTTGATTTCTTCTTCGGCCACTGTGCACGCCTGCGGTTGTCGGCTCCCCCCTGACCGGTTCGAGCCGCACCTGGATGCGCCTATTCTAGAGCAACTCCTGCACCACCAACGCAGGGCCCAAGGCTAATTTGGCGGGGGAAGAAAATTTTCGTGAAGAAATACCTTGGACTCATTGGTGGGAAGGGCCAACTCTGCCAATAGTTTACCTCGGGGGCCCACTCTCCGCGACCCCTTTTCTGCGACGCCTGCCCAGTTCCTGGTGCGCAGGTGACTTCCGTAACGTGCAGGAGTCTGCAACTCGTTCCGTGGATTTTCCTAGTTGGCAGCGGGGGCTGGCTCGTCTTCGCTCGACGTGGTCTTGCCGCCGCCGAGATAGAAATGCACGGCCGGGGTGATAATCAGGGACAGCACCATCGAGATCAACACCCCCCCAATCACAGCGATAGCCAGCGGTTGCAGCATCTGTGATCCTGCTCCAATCGCAAACGCCAACGGCAGCATTCCAGCGACAGTGGCCAGGGCCGTCATAACGATCGGCCGCAGCCTGCGCCGGCCGGCTTGTACGATCGCGTCTTCGGCGGAGAGGCCGACGTCTCTCATCTTCTGGTCTGCATCGAGCAACAGAATTCCGTTCTTGGCCACGATGCCGATCACCATGATCATTCCCATGAACGACGAGATATTGAATGTCGTCCGCGTGATCAGCAGGGCGATGAATACTCCCGAAGTAGAGAGCAATGCCGACGACAAGATCGCAACCGGGGCGGCAAAGCTTCCGAACTCAAATAGCAGCACAATGAACAGCAGCAGCACCGCCAGGATCAGCACAATTACCAGATCGTGAAATGACTTCTGCTGCTCCTGATAGGTTCCGCCGTACTCTACCCGAATGCTGGCCGGAATATGGAGGCTCGCGACAACTCGTTGGACATCGGCCATACCGCTGCCCAAGCTGCGTCCTTCGAGACGAGCGGTAACCGCCACGTCGCGCTGCAGGTTTTCCCGCCGGATCTCGGTTTGCCCGGGTATTTCGACCACATTCGCCAGCGCTCCCAGAGTCGCGGTGTGGCCATTGCTGCTTACCAGCAGGGTGTCGCGCATGGCCTCGAGCGAAGCGCGATTCGCGGCAGGGAAGCGCACCCGCAACGTGTAGGCACGGTCATTTGCGACCACCGGAGTTGGGGCAGGCTCGCCTTCGAGGATCGCGGATGCGTCGAGCGCGACCTCCTCCGCGGTGAAACCCGCCCGTGCCGCGACGCTGGGATCGACTTGGAACGTGACCGCGGGCCCGCTGATGGTGTTGTCGATTCCGTTCAGAATGTCGACAACGCCCTCAATTTTGCCGATGCCGTCAGCCACCTTGGGCGCCCACTCTTCGAGTAGCTTGGGATCCTGCGAGAACATCTTGATCTGGATCGGTTCTGGGGCTGAAGTAAGATCGCCGATCATGTCCTGCAACACTTGGATGAACTCGACGTCAAGCGCCGGCTCCTGCCGCTTAATGTCGGCGCGCACGTCAGAGATGATGTCTTCGATATCGCGACTGCGCTTCGGTTTCAGCTTTACCAGGACATCGCCCGAATTCGCCTCGGTGACAGCCGCGAGGCCTAGCTGCAGTCCGGTGCGCCGCGAGGTGCTCTCCACCTCTGGAACCTCACGCAACATTTGCTCGACGTGCCCGACGACGCGGTTGGTCTCCGCCAGAGAGCTGCCCGCCGGCATAATGTAGTCGATGACGAATCCACCTTCGTCCATTTCCGGCAGCAAATCGGAACCTGAGAACGTGTAACACACGTACGAAACCACAATCAACGCTGCACTGAAGATGGCCAATAACCGTGGCCGATCGAGGGCTCTCCGCAGCCAGTGCTCATGGAAGTTCACGATGCGCAAGAAGAATCCGCTGAGATGCTTCTCCTCGGCCTCGAGTAATTTCCGGGCATCGTCCTGGTCCGGCCCCGTCGCCGATCCGCCAGCGTTCTCCGTAGCGCCGGCGTCCTCGCCGGCTGTAGTGGGGCCATCCTGGCCCCGCGTCCCCTTGTGCCCTTTAATGAAGTACTGGCTCAGATTCGGAGTCCACGTGAGCGCTAGTACGAGCGAGGTCAGCAGCGACACCGTCATCGTCACGGCCAACGCACGGAAGAACACTCCCGTCACTCCCGTGATCACGATCAACGGAATAAACACCACAATCGGCGTGATGGTCGAGAAAAACAGCGGAACGGTAATTTCTTTCAACGCGCGCCGGATCGCTTCCAGCCGCGTCTGCCCGGCGTCGCGATGCAGCACGATATTCTCGACCACCACAATCGCATCATCGATGACAAGACCCACAGCTGCAGCCAGGCCGCCGAGCGTCATCAGGTCGAACGTCTCTCCCATCACTTTCAACGCGATGAAGGTGACCATCACCGTCACGGGAATCACCAGCCCCGCCACCAGCGACGTCCCCCAATCGCGCAGAAACACAACCAGGATGATCGAAGCCAGAATCAGCCCGAGCAGGATGGCATCGCGCACGCTCTTGATTGATTCACTGACGATAATCGATTGATCGTAGAACGGCTCGATGTGTATTCCCGGTGGAAGCGTCTTGCGAATGTTCTCGATCTCGTCGCGAACCTCTTTAGCGACTTCCACTGTGTTCCCGTCCGGCTGACGGTTGATGTTCAGTAGAACCGCAGGCTTTCCGTTCGCGGTCACCACGGTGTAGACGGGCTTCACCCCTGGTTCAACACTCGCAACATCCCCGATGCGCACCGGGATCCCGGCCTGCGTGCTCTTGATGACCGCATTGGCAATCTCTTCCGGCGTCCGCACCTGCCCATTCACCAGCGCCAGATAAAGCTGGTGCTTTTGTTCCAGCAATCCGGGTGAGTCGATCAGGTTCGTGCGCCGCACCGCATCCAGAATGTCTGAGACCGTTACGCCCGCCGCCAGCAACTTCGCCGGATCCGGAATGATGTGAAACTCCGGCTCCTGTCCTCCTTGAATGATCACCGTCGAAACGCCATCCAGGCGGTTGACCCGCGGCTTCATCTCATAGGTCGCCATCTCCCACAACTTGGTCTGCGGCATGGTGTCGGAGGTCAGGCTGTACGCAATGATCGGGAACGCCGCGAAGGTCAGGCGGTGAGCTTCAATCTTGGCCGTAGACGGCAGTTCCGGCTGTACCCGCGAGATCGCCGCATTCACATACTGCAGCGTCTGGAACATGTCCACATCCCAGCGGAAGTAAAGATCGACCTCGGCCGATCCTCGGCTCGTAATGGAGCGAACGGTCAGCAGTCCGGGAACGCTGTTGACGGCTTCTTCAATGGGGCGCGTGACCGTCACCATCATCTGATCGATCGGCATGACGCCGTTGTCGACCGCGATCAGCACCCGCGGGAAATTCGTGGACGGAAAAACGGACACCGGGATCGTGAATGCGAGATACATCCCCAGCAACCCCAGCGTCACGATCAGGAAAATGACGGGCCGGGAGTGCTTTGTGATCCAGAGCAGTCCGCCGGAGGACGCGGGTTTCGGTTCGGTCACGCGCACGCTCCGCAGCTATTCTTTTTCACTGGATCCCCCACTCGGTTTCGAGCCCTCCTTGGATTCGTCACCTGAAGGCTTGGCGCCCTCGCCTCCTTCCGCCGGCGCGGCTTCAACCTTGATCTTCGTCTTATCCGGCAATCCGTACGCTCCGGTTGCGATCACCTTGTCGGACTCCGTTACTCCATCCAGAATCTGCACGTCATCGCCGTTGCGAACTCCAAGCTTGACCGCCTTTTGGTGTGCCAGGCCATCGCTTCCTGCGAGCATCACCGCGCTGGTTCCATCCGGCGCCGTGATAATCGAACTTGTCGGCACAACCAGCGCGTCTTTGATCGTCTGCGCCGTGATGTTGAGTTGCACGCTCGTCCCCGGCTTTAATTCGTGCTTGGGATTCTTCGCCTCCAGCCATACCTCGACGGTAGTGCTGCTCGGATCGAGCG
>Ga0209698_10005697_pt1 | contig 13420 bp, 15 predicted proteins | sample LitLauG_LLR_2012_FD_187203 | JGI IMG/M metagenome (GOLD analysis project Ga0209698, IMG submission 187203) | Freshwater sediment microbial communities from Pennsylvania, USA - Little Laurel Run_MetaG_LLR_2012 (SPAdes) (version 2) | ecosystem: Environmental > Aquatic > Freshwater > Creek >... | reverse complement strand
GAGTGGCGCTCCAGGCGGTCACCTGCTCCTTCGCCAAGTCCCAGCGCTTCCGCTTCACTGATGCCGGGACCATCCAGGCCGGGAACTCGACGAATTACCTCACCTCCAGCCAGACGGCCTCGGGAGCGGCAATCTTCCTCCAGACGTCCAACAACCCGTTCGGGGTGCAGCGGTTCCATCTGGCGGCCTGAGCCGTCGGACCGCAAGCCGGTAGGTCGACCGGCGCCATCGGGATCCGGCGGTACCGCACAGTGATCGGTGGACGGGACCCCGACGGTCAGGTGGAATGGTCGCCATGATCCGTCAGCTCGCACACGTCTGCATCCATACCAACGACCTCGACGCCATGGTGGCCTTCTACAACGGGAGCCTCGGGCTGCCCGTGCAGTTCCGACTCCGCAACGACGACGGTGAGACGGTCGGCGTCTACCTCGGTTGCGGCCAGACCACCTTCCTCGAGCTGTTCGACCAGGACCGCGTGCTGGCCATGTTCGGCGGCGACAAGGTGGACCTCCGTGCCGCGCCGACCCGGCTCCAGCACTTCTGCTTCGAGGTCACCGGGCTGCAGGCCATGAAGAGTCACCTCGACGCCGAGGAGATCCCCTACCTCGACGTCGGGATGGGACTGGACGACGCGCTGCAGATCTGGATCGGCGACCCGGACGGCAACGCGGTGGAGCTGATGGAGTACACGGCGACCAGCAAGCAGCTGGTGGGCGACACCCCGCTCCCGGTGGACGCCCGGCGGTAGGCCTGAGCCACCGCACGGTCAGGGGAGCAGTGAGCGCTCCACCCAGCACTTGGCGGTGTAGATGGCGTTGGACACCTGGCACACCCCGCAGTGCCCACCGATCCCGAGCAGCACCGCGCACTCCTCGGAGGTGAGCCCGTAGTCCGCCTCGAGCCAACGCTTGAGCGACCGGAAGGCCATCCGGGAGCTGTCGGTCAGGGACACCCCGGACACCACCGTCTGGAGCCTGGAGTCGTCCCACACCCGGATCGAGTCCATCTCCACGGGACGGTCGACCGGTGTGGCGGTCGCCACGATCCGAGTGCCCACCTCGGGTGCGGCGACCACCTCGCCGTCCCCCATGGCGGCCTTGCAGTCACCGAAGTAGAGGTAGGCGCCGTCGGTCTCGACCGGAAGCAGCACGGTGGCGCCGGTGGTGATCTCGTTGCAGTCCATGTTCCCGCCGTAGTCCCCTTCGCGTCGGCTGAGGATGGTCTCCCGAGCCGGCGCGGTGGCCAGGCACCCGATCAACGGCCGGACGGGAACGGACCAGTCGGCACGCAGCCGGAGCCGCCCGTCGACCACGGGCACCGACACGACGTGGTCCTCCTCGTGCCACCAGTCGGCCGGCGACCGGGCCGTGCACCGGCTCACGACGACGCTGCCCGGGGTTGTGATCTCGATCGACTCGATGTGCACCTCGACGGCCCCGCCCGCCACAGCCCCGTCGACCACGATCGGACCGGTCACCGGGTTGAGGTTCTCCTCGACCCAGGCCGCCGTCTCGTCGTCGTACGCATCCGGGTCGTGGAACAGGCTGGTGAAGCAGTCCGATGTCTCGACGGTGAAGCGCTCACCCGGTCGGACCGACCCGAGGGGGTCGTGCCACGGGCTGTAGACGTACTTGAGGGCGTCCGCACCGAAGATCTGGCCGGTCATCGGTTGGGGACCGGCATGTCAGGCGGCAGTGGCGACTCCGGTGTGATCGGCCCGTAGCCCTCGAACTCGCCGTACTGCTCGTAGACCTTGCCGTAGAACTCGAGGGCGTCCCGGTCGAGGTCGATGCCGAGCCCGGGGCCCGTCGGCACTGCCAGGGTGCCGTCCACGAAGTCGAGCGGCTCCGACAGCAGGTCGTGGACCAGGAACGTGGCGAACTGCTGGTGGCCGAGCTGGGGGGACGGGAGCGTCCCGAGCACGTGGGTGGTGGCGATGGTCGTCACTCCCAAGTCGGCGAAGGCGTGCTTCACGATCGGCACCCCCGCCACCTGGCACATGGTCGCCGCGGTGTGGAACGGGACGAGTCCTCCGAGCTGGTGGGGGTCGGTGACCACGACGTCACCGGCCCGCTGGCTCAGCACCTCGGGCACCTGCCAGGGCAGCCAGGCCGACTGGTTGGCGCCGATCCGCACGCGGGACTTGGCCCGCAACTCGGCCATGCCCCGGATGTCGTGCATGTCGAGGGGCTGCTCGACGAACTCGACCCCCACGTCCTCGAACCGCTGCAGGGCGTCGATCGCCTCGAACGAACTCCACGCCTCGTTGGCATCGACCCGCACGGCGGCGGCGTCCCCGACCTCCTCCTTGATGGCCCGGGCCAGGGCGAGATCGTTGGTGATGTCGAAGCCGATCTTGATGTACATGGTCTTGAAGCCGCGGGCGAGGCCCTCGGCTGCCTGGGCCCGCACGGTGGCCACCGACCGGTCCTCGACCGGGATGAACCAGTAGAACGGGACGTGCTCCGTCTGGAGCCCGCCGAAGAACTGGTGGACCGGGCAGCCGAGCGCCTTGCCGGCGATGTCCCACAGCGCCATCTCGATGGCGGCCACGGCGCCGTTGCCCAGGTACGGGTAGTGGTGGAACCCGCGATCGGCCGCCCGGGTGAGGAACTCGTTGACGCGCATCGGGTCCTCGCCGACGATCCAGGGGATCGTCGCCCGGAGTGCCTCGGTCACCAGCCCGATCAGTGGGCTGCCGGGGACCTCGCCGATGCCGGTGACGCCCTCGTCGGTGTGCACCTCGACCAGGGCGTTGGTCAGGCCCCACATCCGGCCGAACCGCCAGGTCTCGGGGCGGGTGAACGGCACGGATACGACGTGGACGTCGACGCCGGTGACCTTCATGGTGGACTCCTCATGGACGGGGACCGGTTCGCACGCCGCTGTCGGGCGGTACACACGGGCCGCTTCGTTTGGTACCATTGCACATATCACATTGATACTCAAGGACACAGGTGCGCCTGCGGACTGGGTCGAGCGTCGCACACACCGAGGAGAGCACGTGGAACGAACACCCTGGCACGGCGTACTGGTGGCCACCGCGCTGCCCTTCACCGACGATCTGACGGTGGATCTCGACCGGTTCGGCGAACACGTCGCCTGGCTGGCCGCCGCCGGCCTGGACGGGGTCACCCCCAACGGGTCGCTCGGTGAGTACCAGACCCTGAGCGATGCCGAGCGGGCCGCGGTGGTCGAGACTGCGGTGGCGGCGGCGCCCGACGGGTTCGCCGTGATCCCCGGCGTGGCCGCCTACGGCAGTCGGGACGCCGTGCGGTGGACGGAGCAGGCGGCGGCGGCCGGGGCCCCGGCCGTGATGCTCCTGCCGCCCAATGCGTTCCGCGCCAACGAGTCCGAGGTCATCGCCCACTACCGTGCGGTGGCTGCGGTCGGGCTGCCGATCGTGGCCTACAACAACCCGTTCGACACCAAGGTCGACCTGACGCCGGAGCTGCTGGCGACCCTGTCGTCCGAGGGACTCATCTCCGCCGTCAAGGAATTCTCGGGCGATCCACGCCGCTTCTACGCGACAGCGGAGCTCGCACCCGAGCTCGACCTCCTGGTCGGCTCGGACGACACCGTGCTCGAGGGCGTCCTGGCCGGGGCCAAGGGCTGGGTGTCCGGCTATACCAACGCGTTCCCCCGCTCGTGCGCCGAGCTCTTCCGTGACGCGCTGCGCGGCGAGCTCGACCGGGCGACCCCCCTCTACCGCCTACTCCACCCGCTGCTGCGTTGGGACTCCCGTACCGAGTTCGTGCAGGCCATCAAGTTGTCGATGGACGTGGCCGGCAGGTTCGGCGGCCGGTGCCGCCCACCGCGGGGTGCGCTGGCGCCCGAGGTGGCACACGCCATCCGGGAGCTCACCGAGAAGGCCATCGCCGAAGGCGTGGTCTGAGATGGGAGCCTCCGTTCCCGCACCGCACCGCACCGGGGCGCACACATGACCGGCGACCTCCTGCGGTCGCACTCACCCCAGGACCCCGGCGATCTGATCGGCGAGTACGCCGTCACGCCGGCGGGCGCTGTGGCCGATCAGGTCGGGACGGCCCGCATCGCCCAGCGGACCTGGTGGTCGTGGGGCGCAGCGCGCCGCTCCGCTGCCCTGGCCGCGGCGGCCGGCGCCCTCGGTGCCCGCGCCGACGAGGCGGCGGCCCTGGTGGTCCGCGAGGTCGGCAAGCCGATCGCCGAGGCCCGGGGCGAGGTCGCCCGGGCCGTCGCCATCCTCTCGTACTACGCCCAGGAGGCGTTCGGGCCGGTCGGGGCCCAGCTGCCCCCCTCGCTCACCGGCCTGCTCTACGTGGAGCGCCGACCCCACGGCGTCGCCGGCCTGATCACCCCGTGGAACTTCCCCCTCGCCATCCCGCTGTGGAAGGCGGCACCGGCCCTGGTCGCCGGGAACGGTGTGGTGCTCAAGCCGTCACCGGACTCGGTGGCGTGCGCCCACCTGCTGCTCGAGGTGCTCGGACCGCACCTGCCGGACGGGCTCCTGGCACTGGCGGTCGGCGGTGCCGACGTCGGCCAGGCGGTGGTCGACTCGGCGGACGTCGTGTCCTTCACCGGTTCGGTAGCCGTCGGTAGGGGCGTGGTCACCGCAGCCGCAGGACGTGGCATTCCCGTGCAGTGCGAGATGGGCGGGCAGAACGCCGCCATCGTGCTGGAGGACGCCGACGCTTCCGCCACCGCCGCCCTGGTCGCGTCCGCCGCCATGGGGTTCGCCGGTCAGAAGTGCACCGCCACCCGGCGGGTGATCGTGGTGGGGGACCACCCCGAATTCGTCGATGCACTGTCCGCCGCGGTCCGGGCCCAGGTGCCGGCCGATCCGGGCGACCCGGCCACGGCGGTGGGACCGTTGATCAACGAACGGGCGTATGCGGCCATGCGCGCCGCCAACGCCCTGGCCCGGGAGAGCGGCGGGGACATCCTGGCCGGTGGGGGTGCACCTGAACGGAGCGGCTGGTTCGTCGAGCCGACGTTGGTGGACGGCCTCGACCCTGCGCATCCGCTGTGCACCGAGGAGACCTTCGGACCGCTGGCGGTGGTCCAGCACGTCCCGGACCTGGCCTCGGCCGTGGACCTCGCCAATGGCGTGCGCTACGGGCTGGTCACGTCGGTCCACGGCCAGGACCTCGATGCCGTGCTGCATGCCGTGGCCGGGCTCGACACCGGCCTGATCAAGGTCAACGCACCGACCACCGGCGTCGACTTCTACGCGCCGTTCGGCGGGGAGAAGGACTCCAGCTACGGCCCGAGGGAACAAGGCGGAGCCGGACCGGAGTTCTACAGCTCCACCCGCACGGTCACCATCGCGCCGCACCGGCCGGGCTGACCGGCCGGCCGGGCCGGTCGGTGCCGAGCCACCGGAGGCGTCAGGATTCCTCGCGGCCGACCCACAGGCCGCGGGTGTGGCGGATGTGGGTGCTGATGAGCTCGCGAGCCTCCTCGACATCGCCCGACAGCAGGGTGTCGAGCAGCTCCCGGTGCTCGTGGGCCGAGGCCAGGAGACGGCCGGAGGTGACCAGGTCGTTCAGTCCGAACAGCCGGGTCTGGCGCCGCATGCGGTCGACGAGCTCGGTCAGGCGTGGGTTGCCGAAGGCGGCGATGAGTGTGACGTGGAACTGCCGGTCCGAGTCCAGGTAGTCGATGAGGTCGCCGCGCTCGGCAGCCTGTTCGATGTGGTCGGCGATGCGCCGGAGTTCGACGACGAGCTCCGGGGTCAGCTTCGGCCCGATGGTCGCCGTGGTGGGCACCTCGAGCAGGAGCCTGATCTGCGAGACCTGGTCGAGGTCCTCCTCGGACATCTCGACCACCCGGAAGCCCCGGTTGCGGACCACCTCGACGAAGCCGTCCCGGGCCAGGTCGAGCATGGCCTCGCGCACCGGGGTCGCCGACACGCCGAACCGCTCGCCGAGGGCCGGTGCCGAATAGATCTCCCCCGGGACCAGCTCGCCGGCCACCAGTGCCGCTTCCAGGGCCCGCCGCACCTGCTCGCGCAGGCTGCCGGCCTGGATGGCGGCGATGTAGGTGCCGGCCCGCTGCGGGTCTTCCGCTGTCGCGGTCATCTCGTGCCTCCTTGGCTGCCACGTGACATTACGCCCCTGCCCGGCCTGCCACACGTGACTTCGCGGTGACATCGGTTGACGTGCCATGTGCGATGTGAAATGGTACATGACACTTCGCCCCGCAACCCCGGTTCGGACGGGTGCACGTGGTGGGGGATCAGGTCAGCAGTCGGAAGGTGCAACACCCGCTCGTCACCACATCCACCGTTGCGCACGAGTGCGCAGGGAGCCAAGGAGTCGAACCGAATGCAGAGCAAGCTCCGATGTGCAGGTAGCCGGTACCGCGGTACCGACCCGTCCGCGACGTGCGCCTGGTCGGGGGTGATCCGATGAGTCAGTCTGTCGATCCCGCCGTCGGCACCTCGCCGGCCGGTGCCGCACCCGAGTCCAACCCCTCGCTCGGGAAGAACGAGATGGGGCTCACCGGCTCCACCATCTTCGCCATGGCCGGTGCCGCCCCGGGCCAGACCATCGCCATCACCCTGGCCCTCCTGGTCACGACGGCGGCCTACGGGACGATCCTCCCGGTCCTGATCACCACCGCCGGTCTCCTCTGCATCGCCTTCTCGTTCCACCGACTCAACATGTGGCGTCAGAACTCCGGTGCCACCTACGAGTGGGTCTCCCGTGCACTGAGCCCCTACATCGGGTACCTGGTCGGGTGGCTGATGCTCATCGCGTTCGGTGGCTTCGTCCTCATCGACGTGATCACCATCGGCCCGAGCACCCTCGCCCTCATCGGCGTGTCGCCGGGGAACCAGCTCGCCGGGGCGATCAGCATCGTCGTCATCGGGTCGCTCCTCACCCTGACCGCCGTGGTCGGCCTGAAGCCCAGTGCCCGGCTCCAGCTGACGGTGGCCGCCATCGAGTACACGATCATCGGTGTGTTCATCGTGTGGGCGTTCATCGCGGTGTACATCGTCCACAAGGCGGGGACCGTGCACCCGAACCTCCACTGGCTGAGCTTCAGCGGCACCGGTGGTGGGTCGTTCTCGGCCTCGATGGTCATCGCGGTGGCCGCCATCGCCGGGTGGGACGCCGGGATCTACGTGAACGAGGAGACCGAGCGTCCGGAACGCAATCCGGGCATGGGCGCGGTGATCGGCGTGGCGTTCCTGGGCCTGATCTTCGTGTGCATGTTCGCCACCTTCCAGGGCATCGCCCCGCTGGCCGACCTCAACGCCCACTCCAGCAACGCCGCCGCCTTCGTGGGCCAGCGACTCGGAGGCACCGGTGGGGAGAAGGTGATGTCCCTGGCGGTGGTGCTGTCCGTACTGGCCACGACGCAGGTGGCGATCATCGGGACGTCCCGTCTGATCTACTCGATGTCCCGCGACCGGGTGCTGCCACAGCGGCTCGGCAAGGTCAGTGAGCGCTACCGCACCCCGGCCTTCACCACCGTGCTGCTCGGTGGCGTCATGATGATCTTCGGGATCATCGACATCTACCAGTCGTCGGTGGCCAACGCGATCAACGACCTCGTCGCCGTCAGCGGGTTCCTCTACTCGCTCTTCTACGCCATCACCGGACTGGCGGCCTTCTGGTTCTACCGGAAGCTGGTCCTGAAGTCGGGCAAGGACGCCCTGCTCCTCGGGCTCCTCCCCCTGGCCGGCGCGGCCCTCCTGCTGTGGGTGGCCTTCAAGGGCGGACAGAACCTGACCGGTGCCGAGCGTGCCATCCTGGGGGGACTCGGCGTGCTGGGTGTCATCCTGATGATCGTGGCGGCCAAGGTCTACAAGGCGCCGATCTTCCACGCCAAGCGGGAGTCGGCCACCACCGACGAGGCCACGGTGCACGTCGGGGTCGACTGACCCGACACCCTTCGACGACTCAGGAAGCGCAGGTACACGGATGGAATCGCTTACCGGTCAGGTGGCCGTCGTCACCGGCGGTGCCCGCGGCATCGGCCTCGGTATCTGCCAGGTGCTCCTGACCGAAGGGGCGAACGTCGTCGTGGCCGACGCGGACGGCGCAGCCGCCGATGCGGCAGCCGTGACGCTCGGCCGGCCCGACTCGGTGCTGGCCGTGGAGGCCGACGTCACCGACATCGACTCCATGCGGGCGACGGCCGAGCGTACGGTCGACCGGTGGGGTCGCATCGACGTCCTGGCCGCCAATGCCGGCATCTACCCCCACATCGACCTGGCCGACCTCGACGGGGCGGCCTGGGACCGTGTCATGGCCATCAACGTCCGTGGCGCACTGTTCGCCATCCAGTCCTGCCTGCCGCAGATGGAGGCTCAGCACTACGGACGCATCGTGCTCACCTCGTCGATCACCGGGTCGGTCGTCGGTCAGCCGGGGTACGGGCACTACGGGGCGTCGAAGGCGGCCATGCTCGGTCTCATGCGTTCCGCCGCACTCGAGGTGGCGGCGTCTCGGATCACCATCAACGCCGTGCTCCCCGGCAACATCCGCACGCCGGGATTCGACGACCTCGGACCCGAGCACGAGCAGGCCATGCTCGCCGCCATCCCGATGGGCGTGTTCGGCGAGGCCGAGGACGTGGGTTGGGCGGTCCGCTTCCTGGCATCGCGCGAGGCCGGCTACATCACCGGCCAGACGCTCATCATCGACGGGGGCCAGGTCCTGCCGGAAAGCGGCTGACCGACGGTCGGTCTGGCGGACCGGACGACCCGCCGTCGAGGGAGTGGGCCGGCCCGCTCCCGACTGATCAGCCGACCAGGACGACCTTGCCGCGGCCGTGCCGGGACTCGAGGAAGCGGAAGGCGTCCTGGACGTCCTCCAGGGGGAAGGTCCGGGCGATCGGCACGTCCAGCTGGCCCTGGTCGACCAGGTCGAGCAGCTCCGCCAGGACGACCGCGGTGCCCGCTGCGGCGTTACCGTCCGCCTTGACCCCGAACTCCTCGACGGCGGGGAAGTCGATGACGGTGTCGATCCGGTCGGGAGCCACCCCGAGCTCCACCGCCATCCGGACGTACCCGTGGCCCACGGTGTCCACGAACCCGTCGATGGTCGGCGCCACCTCGCGCAGTCGTGCGGCGACGTCACCGTCGGACGCCACCGGGAGGACCTGGTGGGACTCGAGCCACTCGAGGTCGGCCGGCGAGGCGATCCCGATCACCCGGGATCCGCGGGCGACGGCCAACTGGCTGGCGATGCCGCCCACGCCCCCGGCCGCGCCGGCCACCACGATGGTGTCGCCGGGTCCGGCACCGACGGCGCGCACCGCCGCGTAGCCGGTGGTGCCGGCCACGAACAGGGACCCGGCCACCTCCCACGGGACCGAGGAGGGCTTCGCCACGAGGTTGGCGGCCTCGACGAGGACGAGCTCCGCGTGGCTCGCCCGGTCGTCGGTGAAGCCGACGACCTCGTCCCCCACGGCGACGGAGGTCACGGCCGGACCGACGGCCTCGACCACGCCGGCCAGGTCGCTCCCCTGACCGGACGGGAAGGTGGCGGGAAAGACCTCGTGGAGCAGGCCCTGGCGGACCTTGGCCTCGCCGAGGTTGAGGCTGGCGGCCTTCATCCGCACCACCACCTGGTCCGGACCGGGTACCGGCGGCTCGACATCGACGACCTCGAGGACCTCCGGTCCTCCGTACTGGGCGAAACGGACTGCTCGGGACATGGCGCCCTCCTCGTGTTGTGCGTGCGTGGAGTGGGTGGGGTGGGTACTCGGTGAATGTACCGGTGGCGGCTACGTCGGCATCCGGCCCGTCGGGCCCTCGTCCGTCGGCACGACGTCCGGGGTCCGGAGCGCCTGCCACAGCGGCAGACCGCAGCTCGGCCCGACCACGACGGAGGCGACGACCGGCGCCCACGGCCAGTGCGTGAGGTGCCGGTCGGTCAGCGCCCCGTAGATCACCGCGATGGCGCTCACGATGACGTCGAGGGCGAAGAAGGTGGCCCCCGGCGAGCCGAACGCCTGGCGGACCAGCCCGCCGAGGTCGAGTCCCGATCGGTAGAGGAAGACGGAGAACGCCGAATAGGGGACGACGGCTCCGATGACGGCGAGCACCGCGAATCCCGTCCGTCTCGTCATGGGTTCTCCTTCCCTCGGGGGCGGTGCACCCACCCGGGGAGGTGGTGCGATGGACGACTTCCGGATGTTGTCACGGAGCGCCTACTTCCCGCAGAAGAACTCGATGGGGATGTTGTCCGGGTCACGGGCCGTGACCACCCACCCGTACTGGACGTCCTCGAGCGGTCCGCGCTCGAGCCCGAGCGCGTCGAGCTTCGACGCCCAGGCCTCCACCTCGGCCGCCGTCGCACAGTCGAACCCCAGGTGGTCGAGGCCGCGGTTGGTGCGGCTGAATCGCCCCTCGGGGGCGTCGTCGTGGGACATCACGGCGATCCGGAGGTCGTCGAGCGCCGGCCACGTCATGCGGGTCCGCTTCCAGCCGTCCCCTTCCCGCCCGACGATGTCCGCCGGTCCGAAGACGGCTTGATACCAGGCGACGCTGCGGTCGACGTCGCCCACCGACAGCGTGATGTGGTGGATGGGATGGCTCATGGGTGCTCCTCCGTCCGTCCGGTGTCCCTACAGCGCGGCCACGGCGGCCACGACGTCGGCCGGCTCCACCCGGTTGCGCCAGTCGGCGTCCACCGACGAGAACCGCACGATGTGGTCGGCGTCCACGATGAAGGTCGATGCCACCGGGAGCGAGCGGCGTCCGTCGGCGTTCTGGTCGGCGGGGTCGTTCTGGAAGACGTTGACCTGCAGGTCCTCGATCTCGCCGGACAGGTCGAAGCGCACCTTGTAGGCCTCGCTCACCGACTGGTCGAGGTCGCTCAGGACCGGGAAGGCCAGCTCGTGCTTGGTGATGAGGTCATTGGCGTGGTCCGGGGCCTGGCCGCTGATGGCGACCAGGGACGCCCCGGCGGCACGGATCTCGTCCAGCGACTCCTGCAGCGCCCGCAGCTGGAGGTTGCAGAAGGGGCACCAGTCCCCCCGGTAGAAGGTGACCACGACCGGGCCCCGTGTGAGGAGCTCGTCCAGGCTGACGGTCGCACCGAAGGCGTCGGGCAGCGAGAAGCTCGGGGCGGTGGCACCGACGGCGAGGCCGGGGGCCACGCCGGAGGCGGCCAGCTCGGCCACGCCGGCGTCGATGCGGGCGGCGATCGGCTCGGGCACGGACTGGGACACGGCGTCGAGTCGGGACTGCAGGTCGGACATGGGTACTCCTCTGGAATGGACTGGTTGGTCCACTCTACGGGCGGTACAATGGACCGTCAAGTCCATTTTCTGGAGGGACCCCGTGAGCGACACCATCGCCCGGCCGTTGACGGCGAAGGGCAGGCGGACCAGGGACAGGATCGTCGCGGCCGCCGCCGACCTGATGGTGGAGCGGGGAGTGGCCTCGGTCAGCCTGGACGAGGTGGGGCGGGCCACGTCGACCAGCAAGTCGCAGATGTACCACTACTTCGCCTCGAAGGACGAGCTGGTGGGAGCCGTGGTCGAGCACGTGGGCGACGAGATCCTCACCTTCCAGGGCTCGCTGCTGGAAGGGATGACGGGCCTCGAGGACGTCGAGCGGTGGGCCGACGCGGTCGTCGCCCACCAGCGCCAGGGTGACGCCTACTGCGGCTGTCCCCTGGGGACCCTGGCCAGTGAGCTGGCGGGGGACCCGCAGCGGCCCCAACCCCAGATCGAGGCCGCCTTCGCCGACTGGGAGCAGCTGCTCGAGGAGGGCCTGAGTCGGATGGTGGCGAACGGACGGCTCGTCGCCGATGCGGACCCGCACCGGTTGGCCGTCGCTACCTTGGCAGCCCTGCAGGGCGGACTGCTGATGGCCAAGGCGACCCAGGACGAGTCGTCGCTCCGCATCCCGCTGGACGCGGCCGTCGACTACCTCCGCGGGTTCCTCGTCGGCTGAGCGGGTCGACCCCCGATACGTCGGGTGACGGCGTCGGGTCGCCATGCACGGCGCCGAGGCAGATGCCGGCTGCCAGGGAGGTTCACGCCGTGGAACCGAAGAGCGCACCGACCCCGTAGGTCACGGCGAGGGCCAGGGCGCCACCGATGCCGACCCGCAGCGCGGCGCGCAGCGGTGGCGCGCCGCCCAGTCGGGCTCCGACCACACCCAGGACGCACAGGGCCACCAGGGTGACGGCTGCGATGACCATGGTGCGAGGGCCGGCCGGGGTGACGGCCGCGGTCAGCAGCGGGATGACGGCGCCGACTGCGAAGCTCGCGGCCGATGCGAGGGCCGCCTGCAGCGGCTTGGCGGCGCCGGCCTCGGTATGGCCGAGCTCATCGCGCAGGTGTGCGGCGAGCGGGTCCTGCTCCTGGAGGACGGCGGCCACCTCGGAGGCGAGTCCCGGTGGCAGTCCGCGCCGTTCGTAGATGGCGGTCAGCTCGCGCAGCTCCGACTCCGGGTCCGTCGCCAGCTCCGTCTCCTCGCGCCGTCGGTCGGCGGCCTCCGTGTCAGCCTGTGCGCTGACCGAGACGTACTCACCGATCGCCATGGCCATCGCCCCTGCGGTCAACGCGGCGACGCCGGCGGTGAGGATGGCACTCCGGCTCGCCCCGGAGGCTGCAACCCCGACGAGGAGTGCTGCCGTGGAGACGAGTCCGTCGTCGGCCCCCAGCACGGCGGCCCGGAGCCAACCCGTGCGTCCCGACCGGTGCCGCTCGAAATGGGGGAGCACAGCCTCGAGGGTACTCCCTCGCTTGCCTGCGACAGCGGTGGGGCGGTCGTCCTATCCTCCCACCCGATCCTCGCGTGCTGACCGGTCGATCCCGTCAACCACCCGTCGAAGGTGCGTGGGGCATCGGACCTCAGCGCGGCGACCGGCGCTGGCCGACGACGGGACGTCGGAACTCACGCTGACGAAGCGGACGGACCGTCAGCGACCCTCGACGAACACCAGGCTCCCGGAGTCGGTGAGCTCGTCGATGCGCAGGTCGCGGAAGGGCGCATAGTCCGCCGAGTCGTACCAGGCCTCGGCGACCTCCATGCTCGGGAAGCGGAGGACGGCGGCCCAGTTGCCGTTGAACGACCCTTCCTTGGTGGTCGGGGTGGCCGAACCGGCGATCATCTCGACCCCCCAGGCGTCCAGGATGGGGAAGACGTGCTGGGCGTAGCGCTCCATGAACTCCGCCTGGTCCTTGATGTTCAGCTGCACCATCCCGTAGACGGGTGTCGTCTCGTCGGTCACTGGGTCGCTCCTCACTCGTTCGGCTTACGTTGCAATATGCAACGTAACTCACTGACTTGCAAAATGCAATTCAGTGACCAGTGGGACGGGACCCGGAACCCGGCCGGTCACGGACGTGTCAGACGCTGTCGACCATGTCCGGGTGGTACTGGCGCAGATAGGTCTGCGACCACCGACCGAGCGCCTCGAGCACCGGCCGCAGGGCCGCACCGCTGTCCGTGAGGCGGTAGGCG
>Ga0209698_10005696_pt1 | contig 13422 bp, 9 predicted proteins | sample LitLauG_LLR_2012_FD_187203 | JGI IMG/M metagenome (GOLD analysis project Ga0209698, IMG submission 187203) | Freshwater sediment microbial communities from Pennsylvania, USA - Little Laurel Run_MetaG_LLR_2012 (SPAdes) (version 2) | ecosystem: Environmental > Aquatic > Freshwater > Creek >... | reverse complement strand
ACTGATGATAAATCCAACATTCAATTCCGCGACGTTCCGGCCCGCGGCCCGCTCTATGGAGAGCGCTCCCTGGCGACAAAAATTGGACTCAGTGCCGATGGTGGTCTGCTGCGTCTGGTTCGCGGCCTGGGCTAGTTGCACCCCGGTCCACGGCAACGACACCGGAGGCATGGGTGACATCAGGGGGGTCATCCGTCCCGTCCGGCAGGCCACCATCTCAACTGAAGCGGCTTTGCGGGCCATCGTGATTCCGTTCAGGGAGGGAGCTCGCTTCAAGCAAGGAGACACGCTGGCCGAGTTCGATTGCCGTCGCCAGAAGTCCGATTTGGACGCGGCCAAGGCGGTGCGGCGTGAGGCTGTCCTCACGCTGGAGAGCAATCTTCAACTCGATCGGTACCAGGCTGTCGGCAAGAACGACGTGGAGATAGCCCGCGCACGCGCTGATAAGGCGGCCGCCGATATTGCCGGGCTTGAGACCCGAATCGAAGAGTGCAGGCTGACCGCGCCGTTCAATGGCCGGATCATGGAGCTTTCGTTGCGGGTGATGGAGCGAACCGCTCCCCAAAAGCCGTTCATTTCGATCATTGACGACAGCGTGATCGAAATTGAGCTGATCGCGTCGTCGGCCATGCTTGCCCACCTGAAGCCCGGGACTCCGTTTTCATTCCGGCTCGACGATTTGGGCGGGCGAACCGTGACCGCCGAGGTTGAAAGCTTGGGGGCCGGGGTCGACCCCGTTAGCAAAACGATCAAAGTTATCGGCATCATCAAGGCGCAAGACCCCATGATTTTGCCGGGCATGAGCGGAACGGCAGCATTTAATGAAGGTGGCAACCAATGACGACGCTGGCGCAACAGCAGTTTAGCGCCGACCCGGCCGCCTTGAAAGCGGCAGCCGGTGCCAGGGTGCCGTCGGGACCGGCGCCGCAGCCTGCCGCGGCTCACCCCGCGATCGATCCTCACATAGCGGCGCTTTCGCAGCTATTGCGCATCGAGGCTGAAGCCCGTCAGACAGCGAATGAAGCGGCACTGTCGCATCTGATGGCCAACGAAACGCGCGGCCTGGTTCGGGCGCGGCAAGCGTTTGTCGTTCAACGCAAAACACGGAATTCCTATCAGGTTAAGACCATCTCGAGCCTCGCTCAGGTGGATCAGAATGCCCCTACGGTCCAATGGATTGGGCGATTGCTGCGCGCGCTAGCCAAGGCAGAGGACTGCTCGCGAATTCTGGAATTCGCCCTGCCCGCCTACACTGACGCCAGCGATACGATGACCGCGGCCTATCCCTTCCCGTACCTGCTATGGGTCCCCTTGTGGTCGAAATCCCTGCCGGGAAGCGACGCCATCCTCTTAGCGCGCGAAACGCCGTGGCTTGAGGCTGACAAACGGATTGCGGCGCGATTGGCCGAGACCTACGGGCATGCCTTGCTATTGCACCGCAGTCGCCCGCGCGGGGCACGGCTGCGTTTGCCGCTGCGGATCACTACGCTTGCCATCCTCGCAGCACTAGGCGCTGCTGGGTTCATTCCCGTGCCGATGACCGCGCTCGCCCCGCTCGAGGTATCGGCGCGCGACCCGCAAATTGTTTCGATGCCCATCGACGGGATCGTGAGCCAAGTCCTGGTGCAGCCAACCTCGACGGTGGTTAAGGGACAAAGGCTTGTCCAGCTGGTCGACACCATAGCACGCAACAGACTTGAATTGGCTGAGCGTGAAGTCCACGTCGCTGCGGCGAAGCTTGAAAAGGCCAGCAGTCTTTCGTTTTCCGACCCGCGGGGCCGCCACGAACTCGGCATTGCTCAAGCCGAATTGGCGTTGAAGCAGGCCGAACGTGACTACGCAAAAACCTTGCTCGCAAAAACAGTCCTGATTGCCGACCAGGCGGGCCTAGCGGTCTTTTCGGATCGCAAGGATCTCGAGGGCAAACCGCTGGCGGTTGGTGAAAAGGTCATGATGATCGTCGATCCCGCTGCGGTCGAATTGAAAATCGATCTAGCGGTTGCGGACTCCGTAGTTTTGAAGCCGGGAACCCGTGTGAAGGCGTTCCTCGACTCCGATCCTCTCCGGCCGCTTGAAGGCACTGTCGCCCAGGTCGACTACCAGGCCCACCTATCTGAGGCCAGTGTTGCAGCGTACCACGTCATCGCTAGACTCGAGCCGGGCGACAGGGCTCCACCCCAGCTCGGCGTGCGCGGCACAGCACAATTGTACGGGCCGCAGACCCCGCTGGCGGTTTTCATTCTTCGCCGGCCGTTGAGTGCGCTCAGACAATGGGCAGGCCTTTGACCTCCGCGCCCGCCGTCACCGAGGGCATGGCCGTGGCGCCGCCGCTAAGGCAGGATCTCGAATTGATTGAGGCTGCCCCTGACATCAACGGCGCGCGGCGCTGGTTGATCTACGACCCGCTGCAGCACAAATTCACCGCGATTGGCCAGGGTGCGCACGCCCTGTTGCAAGTTTGGGGGGACGGCAAGTCGATCGATCAGCTCGTCGCCGACGTTTGGGAGCAGCACTCTGAAACGCTGGCGCCCGAAGACGTTGCGCGGTTCATCCAATTCCTTCAATCAAGCCGGTTGACACTCGATGCCCCCGGTGGCGGCTGGCGCGCGCTGGCGTCCATGGCGGCCAAGTCGCGCGCCTCGCTGGCCTCACATCTGCTCCACACGTACCTGTTTTTTCGCATCCCCCTGGCGCGGCCCGAACGCTTTTTACGCGCGAGCCTCGGGTTCGTGCGGCCGCTCGGCTCCTCCGGGTTTGCGCTATTTATTATTCTGACCGGTGCGGCAGGCCTGTATCTAGTCTCGCGCGAATGGGATGATTTTCGTGCGACATTCGCCGGAGTGGCGACATTTGAGGGTGCCGCTTTGCTGGGCGCAGCCCTCATGCTGGTCAAGCTGATCCACGAGCTTGGTCATGCCTACGCTGCAACCGCACTCGGCTGCCGTGTCCCTGTGCTCGGCGTGGCCTTTATCCTCGGTGCGCCTTTGCTCTATTGCGACGTTACCGATGCGTGGCGTCTGAAATCGCCATGGGCGCGTCTGCGGGTCGACACCGCCGGTATTCTTGCGGATTTGTCGGTGGCGTGCGTCGCGACCTTCTTATGGGCATTCCTGCCACCGGGTCTCGTCAAGCACTTTGCCTTTTCGTTGGCGACCGCGGGGTGGTTCCTAAGCCTGACCATGAACTTGAATCCGTTCATGAAGTTCGATGGCTACCATATCGCGTCCGACATTATCGGCATCGAGAACATGCAAGAGCGCGCCATGGCTTTCGGGCGCTGGCGCCTCCGCGAAATCCTTTTTGCGTTGGGGCACGCCGCGCCCGAGCGCTTGCCACCACGCATCATTTCGGCGTTGACGCTTTATGCGTGGTCGCTGTGGATTTACCGCCTTGTGGTTTTCACCGGCATTGCGCTTGTCGTCTACCACTTCTTTTTCAAGCTGGCCGGACTCGTTCTATTTGCGGTCGAAATTGGATACTTCATCATGGCGCCGCTCGCGCGCGAACTCCTGGAGTGGTGGAAAATGCGACGGCTTATTGTGACTTCAAGACGATCACTGGTGACGTTAGCGGCAGTGATTGCCGGCCTATGCTTGTTTGCGATGCCGCTGTCGACGGCCGTGAAAATACCAGCCGTCCTATCGGCCGCGCAATTGACCGGCTTGTATCCAACGCTACCCGCCCGTGTGAGCAAGATCCATGTCGGCTTGGGGGATACGGTGGAGCCGGGAGCGCAGCTGGTTTCACTCACTTCGACCGACCTCAATCAGGAATTCGTTTTGAATCGCCTTAAATTTGAACTCGCAACGTTGCGTCTGGATCGGGGAATTGGCGACACTGATGACAGGGCCGAGACCGTCATTCTTGAAAACGAGAAGGCGGCATTGAAGCAACAGGCTGGGGGCCTGGATCGCCAGCGCAAGGAACTCGATATCACGGCGCCGTTTGGCGGAACCGTCGTTGAAATGATGCCGGGGCTGCAAGCCGGCAGAACGCTTAACCCTCGAGAGCCTGTCCTGGTGCTGCGCGGTGGTAGGGGAGGCGAAGTTCGCGGAGCCCTCGACGAGGCGGACTTATGGCGTATTCAAGCTGGTGCGGACGCTGTGTTCATACCAAAGGATTTATCGTTGCCGCGCGTCGCTATCCGAATTGGTAAGATCTCACTCTCGGCGATGGCAACGGTCATACCTAGCGAGTTGGCCTCAAGCCACGGCGGGCCCGTCGCAGACAGACCCGATCCGCAGCATAGGCCCGTTCCGGTTGTTGCGCAGTATGCCGTCGCGGCCACAACCACTGAAGAATTGCCCGACAGCTATCTGCACCGCAGCGCCTCCGGCTTCATCGTGGTCCGTGGGTCCCCTGAAAGCCTGCTTTCGACTGTTTGGCGCCAGGTCCTCAAGGTTCTCGTGCGCGAATCCGGGCTCTAACCGGTCCGTTCCAACAGGCTTGGGAAAGTGGTTCCATTCGGGAAGCACGCCGGTGGATGCCTGAGTACTTGGCACCCAAAAGAGACGCTGCAAAAGCCGTTTCAATATTACCAGTCAATCGGCGCCCAACTTCACGCCACCGATCGGCGCGCAATGTCGCCCCCTCAGCTCAACGAGGTCACTCGCTGCTCACGGCCGTAACGGCGAGCGGTACCGAGCTGCGAAGGGCGTTAGCTGCGTCGCTCTGTTGATTGTGCGGGTCGGGTTGACCACCGGCTTTGGTTCACAATCTGCTCAATGCCTGAATGCATGGTGCCGCTACTTCAGGAATACCGAGGTCCACCGCTTGGCCGCGTCGAAGAAGCGCGGGGGTGTTCGTGAACGCTCAAGCGGGGAATGCGAGGGGCGAGCAACCGAGGAATGAAGTCGACAGGACTGAATAACTCATTGAAAAGATTGGTCGGGGCGGTGGGATTCGAACTCACGACCCCCTGCTCCCAAAGCAGGTGAAAGCTCAATGAATTCAAGGCGTATTCCGACTATTCTTACTGTGTTCACGGGCTGATGTATCAAACGGTTAGTTCCCTAGTCGGAATGAGTAAGCGGGACCAATTTTAGAATGACCACTGCCGAAAGCGAAACCCTACCGCACGGCGTTTTAGGCCCGAATAGCAGCTTTACCTCTGGCAGCGGACAAGTGCGTCTCAGCAGCTGAGGTGGTTTCAGGGTCATCGAACGAACCCGCTACCGCGGGAGTGCGCTGCGCGGAGCAGCGGAGCGTGAGGCGAGAGCGGCGCTAACCAACTGAGGAACAAGCGATAACGCGGCAGGCGTCCCGTCTTGAGGATCGAGGGGTTTCCGAACCTTCAACCTCAAGACCAGGAGCCCTCGAATGAGCGACAAGCCCATCAGCCCGCTGCGTGCCCGCATGATCCAGGACATGACGGTGCGCAACTTCGTCCCCGACACGCAACGCGAGTATATCCGCGCCGTCAAGAAGCTCGCGTCATTCCTTGGCCGTGCGCCTGACACGGCCAGCGCGGAGGACCTGCGATTGTTCCAGGTGCACTTGACCGAGACCGGCGCTAACCCACCGACCATCAACGCGACCGTGACCGCGCTGCGATTCTTCTTCAAGGTCACGCTCGACCGGCCGGAGACGACGCGCCATCTGGTGTTCGTGTTCGAGCCGCGCAAGCTACCCCGCGTCCTGCCCCCTGAGGACGTTCTGCGGCTCCTGGAGGCGGCGCCGAACCCGAAGTCGAAGGCAGCGCTCAGCGTCGCCTATGGTGCGGGCTTGCGCGCGATGGAGGTCGTTGCGCTCAAGATCACCGACATCGACAGCCAGCGCATGCTGATCCGCGTCGAGATGGGGAAGGGCCGTAAAGATCGCTTTGCGATGCTGTCGCCCCAGCTGCTCGAGTTGCTGCGCGACTGGTATCGCATCGCCCGGCCGCGCATGTTCCTGTTTCCTGGTCGCGACAAGATCGGTCCGATGACGCCGCGCCAGCTCAACAGAATCTGCCACATGGCCGCCGAACTGGCTGGCCTGCCGACGTGGGTCGCGCCGCACACGCTGCGGCATTCGTTCGCCACGCATCTCCTGGAGCAGCACATCGACATACGCGTGATCCAGGTCCTGCTCGGGCACGCAAAGTTGGACACGACGGCGCGCTACACGCAGGTGGCAACCAACATCATCCGCGAGGTGATGAGCCCCCTCGACAGACTGACGCCGCTGGTGCCGAAGAAGGACAAGCCGAAGTAGCCGGCGGCCAGCTTGCCCCGTCCAGCTCTGGAGGTCGCGGATATCTTCCGCGACCACGGTCCCGTTTGGCGTGAGGCCAATCGGAGGCACTTGAGCCTTGGCCAGTTGAAGGTGATGAGCGCCATCGAGAACTGCCGCACGGCGGCCCTCGGAGGGCATGTCGCGCGTTGCGAGAACGACGCGTGCGGCCACACGCTCATCGCCTACAACAGCTGCCGCAACCGGCATTGTCCCAAGTGCCAGGGCGCGGCGGCGCGAGACTGGTTGGAGGATCGGGAAGCCGAGCTGCTGCCGGTGCCCTACTTCCATATCGTGTTCACGCTGCCGGGCGCGATCGCCGAGATCGCCTACACCAACAAGGCCGTCATCTACGATCTGCTGTTCAAGGCGAGTAGCGAAACGCTGCTCGCCATTGCGGCCGACCCGAAGCACCTCGGCGCGAAGATCGCGATCACGTCGGTGCTGCACACCTGGGGTTCGGCGATGACACACCATCCGCACGTCCACATGATCGTCCCCGGAGGGGGCATCTCGCTCGATGGCGAACGCTGGATCGCCTGCAAACCCAACTTCTTCCTGCCCGTGCTGGTACTCTCGAAGCTGTTCCGGCGGTTGATGCTGGAGAAGCTCACCGCCGCGCATGAGGCGGGCAAGCTCACGTTCTTCGGCGAGCACGCACACCTCGCCGAGCCAAAAGCGTTCGCGGCGTTCCTGAAGCCATTGAAGACCACCCGCTGGTTCGTCTACGCGAAGCGCCCCTTCGCCGGGCCGAAGGCCGTGCTCGCCTACCTGTCACGCTATACACACCGGGTCGCGATCTCGAACCGCCGCCTCATCGCCACCGACGCCAAGGCCGTGACGTTCAAAGTGAAGAACTACCGGATCGAAGGCCCCGGCCGGTACACGACGATGACGCTCGAGACATCTGAGTTCATCCGCCGGTTCCTGATCCATGTCCTGCCGAAGGGGCTGCATCGCATTCGCCACTACGGCCTGCTTGCTAACACGGCTCGGGCCGACAACCTCGCCCGCATGCGGGAGTTGCTCGCCGTGGCGGTGCCCGAAGTGGCCGACGACGCTGGGGACGATCGGCCGGCTCCGGACGCGCTCGCCCGGCCGTGCCCATGCTGCGGCGCACGCATGGTCATCATCGAAACCTTCGACGGTGTCTGCCCGCCGCGATACCGGCCGTCGCAAGGGTCAACGCTGATCAGGATCGACACGTCATGACGATCGCCCCAAACGCCCGACCAAATACCGCACGCCCCGATCACTGGTCCTCGACCGGCAACGGAACCGCTCGTCTCGATGGCGGTCAAAAACGAACGGCCGGGCACCGATTGACGTCAAAGACCCGGCCCCGCGCCGACGGAACAGGGCCTTCGGCCACCCGAGAAGGCCGGCAACACCGCCGCATAACCCGGCCGCTCACCCCCGCCACATCAACCGCCGCCAACCAATCCCCATAGAGTTCAGCTCGCACCGTCGGCGCCAAACGTCTCGCGGGTTCCTTCACTGGAGGCTTCCCGACGACGGCCCCTTCGCGCGTGGCAACGTCCTGCGGGCCGTCATCTGGAACCCTTCACACAAGTGAGCATGGCCATATTTTCTCGTCCACTGGGGCCAAACTTCGGGTTTTGAGCTTTAAGCAGCAATAGGCTTCGCAAGTGGAGCCGGCTCACCTTTGCAAAGCAGGGCAAACACATTCGGCACAGCAGACAGTCTGTGGGTCTCACAGCTTGACGCGATTGAGCCTCAGCGCATTGGCGATGACGCTGACCGACGACATCGACATGGCTGCCGCTGCGATGACAGGTGAGAGCAACACGCCGAGCCACGGATAGAGCACACCGGCCGCAATCGGAATGCCGGCCGCGTTATAGGCGAAGGCGAAGAACAGGTTCTGGCGGATGTTGGTCATGGTGGCCGCTGACAGACGTTGCGCCCGCACGATGCCGCCGAGATCGCCCTTCAGGAGCGTCACGCCCGCGCTCTGCATGGCGACATCCGTGCCGGTGCCCATGGCGATGCCGACGTCGGCTGCGGCAAGCGCCGGTGCATCGTTCACGCCGTCGCCCGCCATGGCGACGACACGTCCCTGCTTGCGGAGGCGGTCGACGACCTTGGCCTTATCCTCGGGCAGCACCTCGGCCTCGACCTCGGCTATCCCGAGTTGCTTTGCAATCGCATTTGCCGTGGTGGCGTTGTCCCCCGTCAGCATGACGACGCGGATGCCGGCGGCCTGAAGGGCCGCGATGGCCGCCGGGGTCGTCGCCTTCACGGGATCGGCGATCGCGAGGAGGCCGGCGGCCTTGCCGTCGATGGCGACGAGGATCGTCGTCGCTCCCTCACGACGCAGTTCGTCTGCTCTCGTATCGAGTTCCTTCGTCTCGATGCCTGCGTCGGTCATTATCCGGCGATTGCCGATGACGAGCCTGTGCCCCTCGACCGTGCCGGTCGCGCCTTTACCTACGGGCGAGTCAAAATCCTCGACGGACGCCAAGGTGAGGCCCCGCTCGTTCGCCGCCCGTACGATTGCCGCCGCGAGCGGATGCTCGCTGCTGCGCTCAAGACTTGCGGAAAGCCGCAGAAGGTCGGTCTCGGAGATACTGCCTGTGGTCAGAATTGCGACCACGCTCGGGCGGCCCTCGGTCAGCGTGCCGGTCTTATCGACGACCAGCGTGTCGACCTTCTCCATCCGTTCCAGTGCCTCGGCGTTCTTGATCAGCACGCCCGAGTGCGCGCCGCGGCCGACCCCGACCATGATCGACATCGGCGTCGCGAGGCCAAGCGCGCACGGGCAGGCGATGATGAGGACGGAGACGGCCGCGATGAGGCCATACGTGAAGCGCGGTTCGGGGCCGAAGGCCGACCAGGCGGCAAAGGCCAGCACCGCCGCAGCAATGACCGCCGGAACGAACCACGCCGAGACCTGGTCCGCCAGCCTCTGGATGGGCGCCCGGCTCCGCTGGGCTTCGGCCACCATCTGCACGATCCTGGCGAGCACCGTGTCGCGACCGACCTTCTCGGCCCGCATGACGAAGCCGCCCGATTGGTTCATGGTGCCGCCGATGACGGCCGCGCCCGGCCCTCTCGTCACGGGCATCGATTCTCCCGTCACCATCGATTCGTCGATGGCACTCCGACCCTCGATGATCTGACCATCGACCGGCACGCGCTCGCCGGGGCGGACGCGCAGATGCTCGCCGACCAGAACTTGATCCAGGCCCACGTCCTCGTCACGTCCGTCCGCTTTCACCCGGCGCGCCATTTTCGGAGCGAGATCAAGGAGGGCACGGATGGCGCCGCTGGTCCGCTCGCGGGCCCTGAGCTCGAGAACCTGACCAACCAAGACCAGCACGGTGATGACGGCCGCCGCCTCGAAATAGACGCCGACCGAGCCATCGTGGCCGCGCAGCGTCGCGGGAAAGAGGCTCGGAAGTACGGTCCCGAACACGCTGTAAGCCCACGCGACCCCGGTGCCCATGGCGATCAGGGTAAACATGTTGAGATGGCGCGTCTTGAGCGAGGTCCAGCCGCGCTCGAAGAACGGCGCGCCGGCCCACAGCACCACCGGCGTCGCCAGGATAAGCTGGAGCCAATTCGAGATCTGCTGGCCAATGTACATGTGCAGGCCCGTGAGGTGACCGCCCATCTCGAGCAGGAACACCGGCGCCGCAAAGGCGAGGCCGAACCAGAGCCGGCGCGTCATGTCGACAAGCTCGGGGTTGGGGGCTGTTTCCGCACCGACCAGCTCCGGCTCCAGCGCCATGCCGCAGATCGGGCACGAGCCCGGCCCCACCTGCCGGATCTCTGGATGCATCGGGCAGGTGTAGAACGCACCGGGCGGAACGGGCGCTTCGATGCGCGGCTTGGGCCTCAGATAGCGACCGGGGTCAGCCGCGAACTTCTCGAGGCACCGGCCCGAGCAGAAGTAATAGGTCGTGCCGTCATGGTCGTGGCGATGCTTGGCGGTTTGCGGGTCGACGCTCATCCCGCACACGGGGTCGAGCACCTTGTGATCCGATGCTTGAGATCCGCAGCTTCCGCAGCAGGCATGTTGGGTGTCAGCGGTCATGGATGCACCTCTGCAATGATACCCCATGGGGGTATTAGATTGACCCATATACCCCTCATGGGTATACGTCAAGCATGCCCAAGGAATCGAAAGCCTCCTGCCTGAAACGCCTCAGCCGCATCGAGGGCCAGGTGCGCGGGCTTGCGCGCATGGTCGAGGAGGATCGCTACTGCATCGATATCGTTACGCAGATCGCGGCCGTGCAGGCAGCTCTGCGGCGCGTCGAGGAGGAGGTCTTGCGGGATCACATCGCCCACTGCGTCGAGCACGCGATCGTGAGCGGCGACAAGGCCGACCAGCGCCAGAAGATCGCGGAGCTGATGGAGGTGCTGAGCCGGGCTTCCCGTTGATCCTCATCAATGCCGCGCACCGCAAAGGGATCAGGCTTAATCCAAACAAATGAGGCTGCCATAATGAATGATGGCTATATGTGGGGTATGGGATTTGGCCACTATTTTGGCCTCGTGCTCGTCACCTTGATAATCGCCGCCCTCATCAAGTATGTATTCTTCAGATGAAGTGCGGGGCTGCATTCGCTCGACAACCGCACGATGGAGGTCGTTTCGTTGCCGCTCGTCCGCACCCTGCTCGCGATGCTGATCACGATCTCCCTGGCGATCGGGCCGGCGGGTTCGGCGTTTGCGGCTTCGCATGCAAGTGGCGCGAAGGGGATTAGCGCATCAGCGCGCGCCGGCTCGGACATGGCGGATTGCCATAAGTCCCACCAAGCGGCGAAAAGCAGCCCGCGCAAGGCCTGCGGCTGCTGCGATACGCAGTCGGCCTGTCCAGATCCCGCGGCGTGCTTCGTCCAATGCTGCAAGGTTCTGGGCACGGTGGAGCCGACCCTGCGCTTAGGATCGCCCGCTGAAGCGCAGTACTCTCTTGCCGAGCAAGTGAGGCCTCCAGGGCGAGGCATCCCACCGCTGTTAACCCCGCCTCGATCCTAGTTCGATTGTGCCGTCGCTGCCGGCGTGGGCCATAGGGCCGCGCCGGTTCATCGACGTCGTTGCGGCGGCCAATCCTGGCGCGCGGCGCGTATCCAATCGGACAGGACACCTCACATGAACGTCATGCAGCGTGCGCTCGCTGGCCTCGGCCTCGCGATCCTAGCCCTCACGCCGGCTTCCGCAGCCGATCCCAGCAAGATCCTCTACTACCGCAACCCGATGGGGCTGTCGGACATCTCGAAGGTCCCCAAGAAGGATCAGATGGGGATGGACTACATCCCCGTCCACGAGGGCGAGGACGGCAGCTCGACTGTCAAGATCAGCCTCGACCGCGTGCAGCGCTCCGGCGTGCGCACCGAGCTTGCGCAAATGCAGCGCATTGCCCGCGTGGTGCGTGCGCCCGGGATTGCTAAGCCCGACGAGCGCACGCTGCGCATCGTCTCGCTGCGCTCCGACGGCTTCATCGAGAAGCTTTACGTCAACGAGACGGGCGCCCACATCACGGCGGGCCAGCCCCTGTTCCGGGTCTACAGCCCGCAGGCCGTCAGCGCCCAGGTCGATTTTCGCACTGCGAGCGTCGCCGGCCGCGGCCCTCGCGACGACGCTTCCGCGGTCCAGCGGCTGAAGAACCTCGACGTGCCCCCCGCGGTCATCGACAAGATGCGCGAGGGCGGCCAGCCGATCCTCTCGTTCGACTGGCCCGCACCCGCATCGGGCTATGTCATGGAAAAGTCGGTCATCGAAGGCCAGATGGCGAAGGCGGGCGAGGCGCTGTTCAAGATCGCCGGCCTCGATCCTGTCTGGATCATCGCCGACGTGCCGGAGCAGGAGTTCGGCCTCGTCCGCACCGGCGCGACGGCCCGCATCCACTTCCTCGCCTTGCCGGGCAAGGTGTTCGAGGGCCGCGTCACCTTCATCCTGCATGAGCTCGACGCCCGCACACGCACGGCGAAGGTCAGGATCGAGCTGCCCAATCCCGGTCATGCGATCAGCCACGAGATGTTTGCCGACGTCGAGATCGATGCCGGCAGCGGGGATGCCGACCGCCTCGTCGTGCCGGCCTCCGCCGTCATCGATAGCGGCAGCCGGCAAGTCGTCATCGTCGACCGGGGCGAGGGCCTGTTCGAGCCGCGCGCGGTCAAGCTCGGGATGCGGGGAGACGGGCTGGTCGAGATCATCGATGGGCTCAAGGCAGGCGAGAGCGTCGTCGTCACCGCAAACTTCCTGATCGACGCCGAAAGCAACTTGAAGGCTGCGCTGCAGGCCTTCACGGCCGAGCCGGGCCAGCCTCCCAAGGCGGAGGCCAAGCCATGATCGCCCGCCTCATCCGCTGGTCGGCAAACAACCTCGTACTCGTCCTGCTGGGCGTCGTCCTGGCAGCCGGAGCCGGCATCTATGCCGTGCGCCAGGTGCCGCTCGATGCCATCCCCGACCTCTCCGACACCCAGGTCATCGTCTACACCGAGTACGCCGGCCAGGCCCCGCAGGTGGTCGAGGACCAGGTGACCTACCCGCTCTCGACCGGCATGCTGTCGGTGCCGAAATCACACGTGGTGCGCGGGTTCTCGTTCTTCGGGGTGTCGTTCGTCTACATCATCTTCGAGGAAGGCACCGACATCTACTGGGCGCGCTCGCGTGTGCTCGAATATCTGAGCGCCGCCGGCAAGAACCTGCCCGCTGGCGTCACCCCCACCCTCGGCCCCGATGCGACCGGCGTCGGCTGGGTCTACGAGTACGCCGTGATGGCGGCGAAACGCACGCTCGCCGAGCTGCGCACCACGCAGGACTGGCAGGTGCGCTTTGCCCTCGCCAAGGCCGAAGGAGTCGCCGAGGTCGCGAGCGTCGGCGGTTTCGTGCGCCAGTACAGTGTCGTCATCGACCCGCGCCGTCTCAAGGCGTTCGATATCCCGCTATCGAAGGTGAAGGACGCGATCCGCGCCTCGAACATGGATGTCGGCGGGCGTGTGGTCGAGCTTGCCGAGACCGAGTTCATGGTGCGCGGGCGCGGCTATTTGCGCGGCATCTCGGATATCGAGCAGATTGTGCTCCGGCAGCCGGTTCCAGAGTGCGGCTTCCAACTCGGCGGCTCCACGGAGCGCGGCCTCCCGCGTCTCGTAGCCTTCGGTGTGGTGGAATTTGGATTTGTGCCGGATGGGCTTGTCCGCCGAAGGCGGGCCGGGCAACGGCGATTCGACGTAGAGT
>Ga0209698_10005695_pt1 | contig 13422 bp, 12 predicted proteins | sample LitLauG_LLR_2012_FD_187203 | JGI IMG/M metagenome (GOLD analysis project Ga0209698, IMG submission 187203) | Freshwater sediment microbial communities from Pennsylvania, USA - Little Laurel Run_MetaG_LLR_2012 (SPAdes) (version 2) | ecosystem: Environmental > Aquatic > Freshwater > Creek >... | reverse complement strand
CATGTCCAGATTGCAAATGACCGGGACGTCGTGGATGACGCCACGATTCATTGGGCTGCCGACCGTCCGCTGGTTCATTTCGGCACAGTCGAACTGACCGCGAAAGCCCCCGATGACGAAGCTCATCGTCGGATCATCTTCGACCCGATCCCTCGCGTCGACGGGATCGAACCATCGGATGATCCATTGCTCGAACTGCGGGCAGCCATTTACCTGCTAAGCGGCCGGCGCCGGCGTCAAGCCAACGAATCGCAGGCGGCTTCGCAAACGGCTTGAGATCGCCTTGTTCACCCTCCGTCATAAGCACGGGGGCATGGAGTGTTTAGGGCAGTCTAACTCCTTCCGTTTTCCCCCTCTATAAACTAACCGCGGTGCGCGCTGACGGGATAGGGGATAGGAGCGGGCAAAACTGCCCTCTTCATATCTTTGTGGTTAGGCCCTCTTTCTGCCATCTAGTTCGGCGATGCCTCTCGACAAGATCGGAAAAGAATATGCTGCGATGCTGTACCAGAAGCGTCTCGAAACGATCCTGAAAGATCAATCATCGGAGCTACAGGACATATGAACGCACTCGACCGGACCGTCGCAACGGATATTGCCCTTGCGTTCGACGCTTGGATGAAAACACCTCCCGTTGTGGTCGGACTAACCTTTAAACGAACGGTTTGCGGAGACGCCCAGGAGAAGCACGCAGAAGACTAGCAATGAAAATCGTGGTTTCATGTCTGTTTAGGATTCCAGACAGGTTCAATAAGTGCAGCTTACCACAGCAGAAAGACTCGGGGCTCAAATGTCGCGGTCGAAGTTCTAGTTCTGACTCTTCATCATGAATTGGCCGAGGGTCAACTGCTTTTCACCATACTCTTGTTGCAGAGGTGTTGGCACATTACACTTCGTGTCCGTCAAGAAAAGACAACTCTTGAGGGCATCACGCAAGTTCTCTTTGTTTGTGTTATCGAACCGCTCTACGATGTCTTGGGCGATTGATTTGAGAAAGTTGTTCGCCACATCGTCTGGCGTCATAGCTAAGTACAACCCACCACCCATAAACGTCTTAAAGGTTGCACCATTCAGGACCCATGCACGAGACCAGCACCACAGCTTTACTGACGTCGTCCTTGGTTGCGACGGCGAATGGTTTCGAAACGCTAAACTTTTTCTTGAGGACTTTTACAATCGGCTCCGCCGTACCCTCGCCGACTACGTAAACCAAAAATCTTGGTCGTTCTGCTGTTGCGGGACTGCTGGCACAATAAACACAAACGCAAAGGAAACGAGCAAAGCTACTATTTTTCTCATTGAAGTTGTCCCCCCCGCTTTACCTTCGCCGCACGTTACTGGAGATTTTAACATGAGATTATATTCCCCCATTCATTTCCGGGCTGGCCTTAGATCATTTGATATTCATACTTGATTTCAATATATGAATTTGTGACACGCGAATATTCCTCTTGCAACTCGCTTAGTTTCAGTGATTTGCCCGCGCAAATGGAGGTCCATCGCAAGCTTCGTGGAAATTCTTCTGTAATGAATTGAGTCGTCGCTGAGTTTCTGGCTATTCTGAGTCCATGGAGCACCTTCTGAACTGGCTCAAGAGCACTTTCGGAACAGCCGCTACCGGCGTTAAATCGGGCATCTTGCAAGGGATTCTGCATCTGGCGGCGGTCTACATTATCGCTAGGATCTGCGTTCCCTGGCTGCTGGAACACACCCATGAAACAATCCTTCCGCTGATACTTGGCCGTCCTCCTCGTGCAAGCTTCCAATTCTTCTTCTCGCATCTCTTCGCATTTAGTTTCGTGCCGGGACTGATAGCTGGATTTTTCAATGTCAAAGTGTTGCGCCATGGAATCGTACGCTTCGTTTGGGTAATTCCTGTAGCCATCCTTGCCTACGCCTTTGTGTTCTCAGCTCCAGGAATGTATCCCACAATGATTCTTGATAGCGACTTTAAACAAGCTCTCCATTTCTATTTTGGCGGAAACTTTAACTTCCCGGAATACGACAGCTATCGTGAACTATGGAAGCACACGCCAGAGAACTTCGAAATAATTCGCGGCTACACACAATTTCGCATCACGGTTCCAGCCTACGTCGGAACTGCATACAGTCTCGGAGGGTGGGTTTCGCTTCGGTTGGCCAGCGCAGGGGTCCGGCCAGCTTCGCGGGTTGAGGACAAGTCCTGGTAAGTCTTAGGGTTGTGCGAGTATTACGGCAACTAGCGGGAACAGCGCCGCGATAATCACAAAAAGTTGGTCCCACAACGGCCTCCGGTTTATCTTCACGCCTGCCGAGTTCAGGCCCCCCCCCACATCGGATGACGGTTGAGCTTAAAAACAGCGAATGCAAACTCCCAGTCCAGCCACTCCGGATTTATCTTACGGTCATTTCGGTACGCAGTCTTCGCTAGCGCACAAAGCCGCTCAAGATTGACGTTTCGCGGAACAAGTTCCGGAGGTCCGAGCTCTGGAGCTGCCCAACTCACATAATTAACGTTTGTGGACGGCAAATTCTTGAGAAGCGAATGATCCTGATCGTTAAGCGGGTGACCCGATTCTTTCGCCTGTTCTTCAATGCGGTGAACTACGAAGGTCAGAGCTATTTCCAAATCCACCGCTCGGTCCATAAGAACGTCCCTGCTCCAGACCACAATCTTACTCGCTGCGAGAATAACACGGCTTCTGGTCAGGTCCTTCCATGAGAAGGCCGGTGAGTGTCAAGTATGTTTTTCTTTTTTCCCTTCCTGTATGGATGTTTTTGTTTTTCTCTTTCTCCCTGTGAGTTCCTGCCCTTGAGCCAAGCCGCCCCTGTCGCCATCCTTCCATCCGCACTCTTTTGTGAGCGATATTTGCTCGGTGCAAGGTGGGTGTTCTCGTTTCAGTAGGTGCTGCTACCTGATAATCGACCTCTCGTCCCACCTCTTCGGTGGGAGTTGGGCCCCAGGACTTAGTCGCAGTCACCTGGACTCGGCGGTCAAGCTCGGCTGTTCCGGATCGATACTCTAAGCCACTGCCCGCATCGCTTTCTGGCTATTGCGCAATGGTTCGTACACCTCTCCACTCACCCACAACCGATGCAGTAGTACCGCCAACTTTCGAGCCGCGGCAACCACCGCTCGTTTCTTGGCATTTTTCCCTCCTCGTTCCGCAAGCTTTAGTCCCCATCTCCGCAGATCACTGTCTTCTCCAAAAGGTCCTAGAATGTAGTGTGCTCCCTGCACCATCATCGTTCGCAGATAGCGGTCTCCTTCTTTGCTGATACCCTTCTGTGGTTCGCTTTCCCCGGAGTTCCTCCGGCCAGGTCGTAGCCCGAGAAAACAACCAACCGCGCGACTCTTCGGGAACCGATACGGGTCCTCGATCGTCAGGACATAGGTCAGAGAGATCTGTGTTCCTACACCCTTCACCTGCTGGAGCAAAGACACTTCCGGGTACTCTTCCTTGGCGATTTTCTCCATTCGCTCGTCGTATTCCTGGATGCGCTCGTTCAGCGATTCGACCTCTTTGAGCAACGGCTCTAGAACATCCCGCAACTCTGCGCTCAATCCACTGGCTAGCTCCCGGCTCTCCTGATACGTGCCACGCTTGGGCAGCCGTTGGCCATAAGATTTCACCAACCCGCGTGCGGCATTTACCAATGCCGTTCGGGCACTCACCAGTTCGGCTCGCGCCCGGATCACCGTCAGATGGATTTGCGCCTTGGCACTGCGATGGCGCACTGGCCCCAACAGCTGGGGATCGATGCGCGCCAGCCGTGCCAGGGTCCGCGCATCGTGTCGATCATCTTTGCGATTGCTCTTGGTAATCAATTCCACTTTTTGTGCGTGCGCCACGAGCAGTTCGTGTCCCAGCTCCGTTAACAGCCGACTCACCCATGGCGAATGCGTTCCTGTTTCCAGGGCGATGAGACTTCGCGGTATCTTTCCAAACGTCTGCTTCATCGCCTCCGGCGTCGTCGCTACTTTCTGTTCCAGAAGGATTTTGCCTGCTTCATCCAAGACACAATAGAACGACCAGCGATCTCCTAGATCCAGCCCAATCGTCAACTTTTGCCCCTTTAAAATTTCGTCCCCAAATACCTGCATAGTGCTAATCTTCTTCATTGCCGGTCTCCTTTTTTCTTGTGCCTCGAGCACGTCGAACATTGGGAGCGTATCGCATCCCGCTGGAGACCGGCCTTCTCATCCCATCTGGTAAACGCGGTGGTCTCAATGGGTCGATGCAACACTCAGCTCGAACCCAACTTGCAGTGAAAACAAAGGACAGAATCGCCCGCCAGGGTTGGGTCATTCGGAACACTACCCTGGCTAGGTCTTGGACCGAGTACAGCCAAACAGACGGATTGTTCCGGGGAAGTATTGCCGGATCAACGCATTGGATGGTGTTGCGTCGACCGTCTGAGCTGGCAGCGCTTACCGGACAACTGGAATTTAGATCCGAATGCGGGTGTATCACTTTTCCCCGCTCTGTAAGCTAACCCCGGTGCGCGTTGACGGGTTAAGTTACGGGCGGGGGAAAAGTGATACACCTGCGAAACGCGCGCTCGCGTAATACTGCGCCGTTGAAATGGAAGTGAGTTCGTTTGCACCGCGCGGATGGGATTTGCACGGGAATAGATTTGAAGCGCGTGAAGCTTGCAATGGATCTCAATTTTGGGCGGGAAAGTGCTGAAACTAAGCTAGTTGCGCAAAATGTCTCTACTCGTCACGTGTTCATTTGTCGGAAGAAATAAGAACAGAATGATCTCCCGTGAGAATCGAAAAACACGAATTCAATTTGGTTTCATTGTTAGGATTTCAATTTTGTTTGGCTTCTGGAGTGGTATTCGATCCCAGTTGCGGGGCAACATCTTCCATGACGTAGTGTACGAATTTAGCTCCCAAATCGGTTAGAACATAATACTCGGTATCGTCAAATGCGGACTTCATGACATTCCCAGCGGTCTGCCTATGTGATGGTGATTCTTTCTTTACGAAATTTCCATAGCCGTCCGTTTGACGTTCCTGCCTGATGACGCCGCCCGTGCTCAAATCCCGAATCAGATATTTGAACAGATCGGCCTCATAGGAATCTTCACGCGGCTTTGGTTTTCCTCGAATTGTGTTCCAAAGCTGCCCGCGTGTTATCCGATGGCTTTTGTAGATTGCCCGGACAACTACGAAATGGGTTTCGTGGTAAAGCTCTACCCAGTGCAGAAATAGACGAATAAGATCATCGTCGCAGAGCTGAATAGCACCCGCATTCATGATAAGTCTCTTCAACATCTGCTTTTTCTCTTGTGTGTCAGCTTCGTCCCAAGAACGGAATGTTTTTCGTACCAGAGCCAGATATTCAGGGGACTCAATCCGTTGCTGTATTTGGTCACCGAAGTTGTCTAAGCGATGAAAAATATCGTTTAGGGCATCGCGGAGTTCGGCGATCTTATCCTTGTGCTCTTGCAGCCACACTTGCTGAAGGTCGTTGATGCCCTGCTGCTCACGCTCTGCCGTTAGACTGGCAGACGCAGCGATGAAACCGCCAATCCAAGGAATACTGCCAAGTGCGGCTATGAGGAAGCGAACGTACTTTCGATTTTTGCCCTGGGATAAACGCTGCGTCAACGTTTCTTGAGAGGGCTCGAAAAGCTCCGCTTCAGTTATTTTCAATTCGCGCTCATCGTCCGTCACGGGTCGTCCTCAGGTCCCAAGTCAAATCACGTCCGCGAATCTCAAGTATTTCGTTGGCAGTAATTGCGAAACCACTCTCTTGCTTCCGCCACGGTTTCAATCTCAGCCAGAACCTCATCCGGGACGCCGGGAGGGTTGGGCTTCACGATTTCGTGCTTATTCGAAATTGGATTCGGATGATAGTACAGATTTGCGAGCATCCCAGTGTAGGGGTTGACCAGATTTACGGAGGTTGGACCAGCGCCGGGGCGGTCCATGTGCCCTGCTGCGTCTGACACAGCGGTTCCTTCCAGACTCCGAACTGTAAGTCTCGGGGTACAGCTTAGATTCTTCAATCGATGGTCGTCAACAACTGTTTACTTACCTCATGGTAAAATATCTGTATCTTTTCCTCAGAGCGGATGCGAGAACGTCCAACTAAATAGTTCGGGACTGAGCTTGAGCCCTAAGGTGTGAATAGTGAACGATACCTTCAAATACGGAGACGCTTGCGAGTCTGGTGACGACAAGTATGTCGTGGCGCAGTTCCGCTCTGATGCGTCCTTGGCTTGGGTTTCTGACCTCCGTTCGTTCCTAAACCTGGCCGAGCTGAAGTACAGGGATTTCCATCCTCGGCGTCACCAAGTGATGTCGAACGCAGAGATGTGGGCTAAGTTCGAAAAAGGTGTCCAGCAGGCCGAGATTACAATCGTTGACGCCAAGATTTACAAGCTCGCTGTTCTAGACGACTGGCTGGACCAGCACGCGGAGCCGGGCATCGATTTCGACCTGAAAATGGTAAACGATGTCGCCGGTGAGTCGATGCTTCGAATGAGTCCGCTTGGAATAGCCGAAGCGACTAGTATCGATTTTTACTATCAACGTATGGCCTTTGATGAAACTACTGGATGCTTTTCACCGGATGCCGAGTTTCAAGACTTCTCGGCTCCGACCATCAAACGCCGCGCAGGAGGAAGGCTTAAAGATGCGACAGTGCTCGCCGCACGCTCACACGCTATGTTGAGTCCATCTGAAAGGCTGGAGGTCATCGCGATTTGCAACCACTCCTCGACCAGCGATTATGGGTCGCGCTGCGCTTTATTGGCGAAGATGTGCAGAATATTTGATGTTGATCATCCCGGAAGCGTCCCCATTCTCAACGAATTCTCTGAACGTCTTACGTACGCTGCTGGCGTGGGAAACGTCGCGTCTATCTTGCGAGGATCCTCAAAGATGGTTTCCGAGGAAAAGTCGCAAAGCATCGACCACATCCAGGCCGCTGACATGGCGGCTGGCTGGGCTGTGGACTTGCTTATTTTTAGTCATGGGGACTATGTCGAACTAGCGAAGAGATTCGCCTGGGTCGGCGTAAACGGCGTCGTTATTCCCGGGTGATGTCGCGCTGTTCGCTTACCGAAATTAACTTGTCCGGTTACCGCTGCGTTTATCAGGGCTTTAAGGCTCTGACTGTTAGAATAAAATTGCGTTGAGCTTCGCTGGGCTTGTGTAGCGACATCGAAAGCGACGGGACCAATAACGAGTGGAGAATACGAAATGACCAATCCCAGCAAGCGTGACTAAGTGGCGAGGAAGGTAGTTGCAGCGGCGCGGTCGGTCGTCACGTATCAGATAGGCCTTCCGCGTTGGCTTTCCCGGCCTGCTCCACGCACTGGGCTGTGGCACTCCCATACTATCGATTACCTTTGGCTCGATTGTGGGTAATGCAGAGCATTTGGCAGTTGTCGGCCGAGCTTCCGCCGCCCTTGCTCCATGCTGCAACGTGGTCTGCGTCCATTTCGTCGAACTTATAGATTCTGCTCTTGTTCGTGTTGTGCCCAATCGCGCAAAGCGGGCAGTTGGACTCGCCTTTGCCCTCCGCCGTTTGCGTCTGCTTAGCGTATGTGGCCCGCTTGACCGGTGTGTCGAAGACCCTGACCTCCAACAACTTTGCGTCTACCGAGCCGCCCAAGAGAAACTCGAAGATTCCCTTTCGCTTCGTGACGTAGGGATCGGCGGCGAGCCTTTTCACATCGTCTGAAATCTTCTTTGGATCGTAGGATTTGCCGTGGTGCTCCTCGTACAGCCTGCCCCACTCCAATCCCTTCATTTCTGGGAGAACGTCGGTAAACACTGTCGAAACCCAATCGATCACGCTGTTGAAGTAGGTCTTCAGCTCATTGATGTTGTTATCATTGCGATGCTGGCTCATGTAGCCGCCGATGTCGCCCTTGCTCACCCATTCCAGCGCACGCTCCAGGAAGTCCTGCCGGTTCGCGCTGCCCTTGACGTAGGCGCTCCACTTCTGGATGTTCGCATTCTGGCTATTGCTGAACTCAGCCTTCGCAAGCGTCACGAACTGTCCCGAGTAGATGGCGTTCAACAGTTCTTGATCGTTAAGCGGCACACCTGCGATGTTGATCGTCTCAAACCACAGCTTGATCTCGGTCTCCGTGCCCTCGCACTCATAGATCAGCAATTTCGAGTCCTGAATCTTAGCTTGCTGGTCGGCGGGCAGGCTGTCGAACATCTTCGGATTGCCGTTATCCATGATCGCGAACTTGTTGGTCACGAACCGTCCAATACTGGTGATCCGTTGCTGGCCGTCCAGCACTTCGAACTTGTCCTTTGCGACTTTGTTGAAATAGATCAGCCCCAGCGGATAGCCCTTGAGCAGCGATTCGATGACCGCCGCCTCTTTCTTTCCGCCGCCGTCTGCATAGATGTAGTTGCGCTGGTACTCCGGCTGAATGGTGAGCTTTCCGCCCAGCCCATACAGCCCCTTGCCCTCTAATTGGTTGTACACAAACCCGGCGCAGATGCCGGCGACGGTGATGTCGGTTCTGAGCGTGGTCTTCACTTTTCCCTCCCTCTGGCACGCGCGGCTCCGCGGCGGTGACGGATGAGGATGCGCTTGTACACCTTGACGTCGTTGATGACGCCAGACATGTTGAGCGGAAAACTTCCGGGCTTGCCGAACCGACGGAAGAAGGCGTATTTCTGGTCCTGAGCCGAGTACCACCGAGTCCTATATGGGTTGTCCGGGTCACTGGATTCGAGGGTTCCGACAATCTCGAACTGGTCGGGGTTGTACTTATCCAGGAAAGAGATGGGTACGCCCATGACGCCGCCGTAATCGCTGGGGATTGCGTCGGTAAAGGGAACTTCTATCGCATCGTAGTTTTCGTAGCGGTCATAAGCCGCCTTCCCCTTGATCTCGTTGTGCTTGCTGAACCGCAAGTTGTCCGCCATGGTCATGCACGCCAGCTGCTGGTGGCGGCGCCCATGGTCCATGTTTGTGTACCAGCGGACGCCCTTGACGCGGATGTACTTGACGCCATTTTCGTCAACGCGCCAACCGGCCGCGTTCAGCGGATAGTGGTCTGGAACGCGGAACTCGCGGTCGCCGCTGTGGATGGTGACCCCCATCCACACCTTGTTGGCCTTGATGAGCGGAAAGACCTCCTTGTAGGTGAGCGCCTGGACGTTGCCAATGATCAGGAACTTCTTCCCGTGTTCCACGAGCTGGGCGACGTACTCGCGGAAGAGGGAGAAGGGCGGGTTGGTCACGACGATGTCCGCCTCTTTTAGAAGCGCGATGCACTGGGGGCTGCGGAAATCGCCCCCGGGGTACTTCTCATCTGCTTTCAAGGCTATCCTGGCGGCCTTGTTCCGTTTGAGGAAAAGCTCGACGTCGGTCACGTTCGCAGCGCCGTCGCCGTCCTCGTCTTTCACACGGTCGAGGGTGACGGCGAGCGCCTTGGGCTTCTGGCGCTTGCCATTCCCCTCGTTGTATTCCGGGAACAAGGTGCCCTGGCCCGCGATGGGGGAGCCGTCGTAGCTGGTGGTGACGAGCTTTTTGAGGCCGAGCTTGTTGAAGTTGGCTGCGAAGTACTTGAAGAAGTTGCTCTCGAATGGGTCGTCGCAGTTGCAGTAGACGACCTTGCCGCGGATGGTGTCGGGGTCGAACTCGAGGTAGGCCTCGACTTCTTTCTGAATGTCGACGTACTGGGTGTAGAACTCGTGCTGCTTGGCCGCCTTCGCGGTGTGTAGGCTTCGATTCAGTGACTTGGTTTCTGTTTTGCGGTTGGTGTTTCCCATCGTGCGAATGAGATTTAACCACCGCAGTTAAGTTTTGGCAATGAGTGGCGACGCCCAACGTTCAGATTGAGTCAACTCCTGATATGCCTTACCGGACATGTGCCGTACCATTACTCAGCTAGTATCTTGGCCGCCGTTTGTCGAATGATCGAGAGTGTCTGCGGACGAACCCCCTCACCTTTGATTATCTTCCCGACCGGAGTCAGACTCAGGTTCGATTCTCTAGCTAATCGTCTCAGCCCAACAGCTGCAAATTTCTTCCTCTCAGAAGGGTTAGCAATCACTAGTTTCTTGCGCTGTTCATAGATGAAAATGTCAGAATCAATCATGCTCGGATCTTCGCCTTGTTCCCAGCGACGATCCGTTTCTTTGCCGACCGGAACGAGTTTGTCAGCCGTAATTCTTGCTCTTTGCAAAAGCCCGCGAGTTGTCCCCGTGCAGGGAGTTCCATCGGGAGCGAGTGATTTCACTTCCGGCTTGCCCAAGTATTTGCGAAGAAGGATTCGAAAGGATTCGGGAATTACTTTGTCTTGATTCAGCGATGGTTGTATGGAGATTTGATAGGACTGGCCATCTGCTAGATTAACGCCTTTGAGCGAACTCCATTTTCTACGGTCAGATTCGTAAGGAGTTATGAACACAAAGTTGGATTTGTCGAAACCGGCGGGATATCCGCCAAACGTTTCTGACAATAGAGGAAACAAAAAGAAATTAAATGGACCCAGCCATTCTGGCCGCCGAAGTTTGAATACGTTTGGGGTAGTGACAACCATTCGCATCAGTGCTGGCAAATCTAGCCAGTTCGGATCTCTTGAAGGTAAGTTCAAAGCTTTTCGCAATAGAAATTCCCAGGCTTCGAATACCCATCGCGGTGTTTCTTCGTCTTCCTCTTTCTTTTTGCTTTCTTTTGGAGCAAACAAGTAACCAAGACCGTGTCCGCTAGCCTTTTCGATCCTAATGCCGTTTTCCGCTTGAGAGTAAAGTGCATATCTTTTTGCCGAAATCGCGTAACCGAACAACTGACGGAATGGCTTGTTAGGATTGGAATCGAGAAAGTTTACATCTTCGATTTTTAGAATTTCGGGTACCAGAGACGGATCGTAAGGATTTAGCTTTCTGAATCTCTGCGCAATGCTTTTCACTTCATCTAGTGAAAGGGCTTTAATGCCTGGTTTCATTTTCCGAGTTACCGGCCCGCCCAGGCACTCAACGAAACCGCCTTTTTCAGAACCCACGATGCAAAGCGAATCCGTATCGCAGAACAGATAACCACCGTCTTTTTCTTGCACACTCTTCTCCAGCATGGCTAGCAATAACCTACCACCGGAAGTAATGAGAGAAGCGAGCGGTGGGAAGTACCAAGCACCCGGTTTCTCAACGTAGTTTGAGGCGACGCTCCCTTGTTCTTCGCCCGAGAAGTAATTGACGGTGGTTTCTTTTTTCTTTCTTTCGATATTCACTTCCACAAACAAGCCATAACTTCCCGAGTTCGCTAGCACTTTCAAGAAATCGGCAAGAGCTTTGCTTGTTTTCTTGCGGGAGACTCTCTGCTCGATTAGCTTGCGATAAAAATCTTCTTCTGCCGGCCTTATTTCTACCATTCCGCCAAGATTTGTCGTCGTTAGACTCTTTTGCGGATTACCGGGAACCATTTGAATCGCTTTGAGAATTCGAGAGGCTTTTCCGGTAAGGATTTTGCTCGCAATCAGATCTGGACCCGCGTACCAGGTTGGAGCGTCTGAGTTCAAATAATTGAGGCCAATATTTTGAGTTCTTTTGTTGGGCCCGCCGTCGTACACCGTTCTTACTGGGAGAATGTCTTCATTCGGCTTAACAAGTGCGAAGAAAGTGAGCTGTTTCCAGAAATCCTTGTCGAAAGCCTCGTTTAATCCCGACTTCTTGAGCAGCTTCCGAGCACTCGCTGTATAGTCCGCGAACCGGACTGAGCTGGATATGAGGACATTCCAGTTTCCCAACAGCGCGTTGACGGTTGGGTATTGGCTGGTGAAATCGGTGTGAATTACTGGTACGGGAGTTCGTCTGATTCGACATTCGGCGCGACCGCCATAGTAACTCTGCATCGCAATGCCAAGGATTTTGTTGGAAACCCTAAAATGCTGCTTGGGATGCCTTATTCCCATTTCTTTCAGGTAGGCTTTCGCAATCGAAGCAGGTGAGTAAGATTTATCCGGATGCAAATCGATTGGATTGCGATTGAATTCTTCCATCATTGCGTTCAAGATTCGATGCGTTGCGGCGACGTCCTCTCGGCAATACTCAATTTCCTCTGAACTAATCTTCCCTGTGGGTTTGTGATCTTTCTTGCCTCTGACCTTGAATGCTCTACAGGCTCCATTTAGGTTGAAGGAACGGTTGCGCAGCGACCATCCCAGCGTTCGCATATCCAGAAAGCGACCTTCCTTTGGCCACTCTTTTTTGTTCAAAATGCTGCCAAGTTTTATAAATGCCATTTTGCTGTTCTGAGCATCAATGACGATTCGGGGTTTCTGCGGATTGGGCGCAATTCGTCCGGTCTTGGGATTTTTCCAGAGAGAGGCGAGGGCGAGAGACCAATCAACACCCTTTTCTCCTTTATGGGACCAAATTGCTAACCGCGACAGATCAAACGGAGAATTGAAACTGATAATCAGCTCGCCCTTCTTGACGGAATTCCAGAACACGCTGTTAACAAACGACGAACGACTAGTGAGGCTCAGTTCGGTTTGCGCTGGGAAATACTCCACAGAAGCAAGCGTCGGCGGGTTATTCCTATACTGATGCAGCAGACTTAGCTCTGGTTCAGAGGCATCGTCTCTATGAAAAATCCCTTCTTCTACACATACATATTGGGAGCCAACTAACTTACACCGCCGAAACGCGCCGAAATTGAGTTTTTGCGCGGGATCGAGTGTAGTTTCAGTATCGAAGATGAGGCAGTGCTTCGGCCATTTCGGGGACCATCTTCTGTCCCACGAATCCTTTGTGCGGACACTCGTATGGGCCCGCACATAAATGTCGTGGCGAATCTGCTGAGAACTATGTTCCTTGGCTTTCAGGTGTTTTCGTCGGGAAGCTGAGATACGGTTTCCCAAAGTGCCTGAAGGACCATCCATAGGGCTATAGTCAACGCAAGAGCCGCCAACACCAAGCGTTTTATCTTGTTGGGTGTGTAGCGAAGGTTAATTCTTAGACTTTCTAGCAAACGATGGAATTGTTGGTGATGCCGCTCACAAAATGGCAGCCTGAGCCAGGCTATGTGGTTCTTCCCTCCGGCGTGATTGAGTTCGATGTTCTTGTCCGCGCCACAAATTATGCAGACAAATTCAGGCCGGACCGGCAATTTCATGACCGACCGCCAACAGGGGAGTACAGACTTTCGAAATCAAGCTCATCCGCTTGTTCCAGTTCGATAAGCACTTTGGTGTCAGTTATGAGTTCATAGCCACCGACGGTCTTTCCTTCGAATTTCTTGAGCTCTGCTTCTGCCCCATCCTCAGCTCCTCGAAACATCCTCACAGCATTTTCATAATCGTGGAGCAGCCTTCGTTCGCTAGAGTTGCGAATAATCACGCTAATGCGACCCTGTCGCGTCAATATCTTCATCGAAAAGGACAATTGATCTTCGTCACGTGCTTTCCAAGGCTTGCCCGGACCAGACCTGTAGAGAAACTTTCCTGCGC
>Ga0209698_10005693_pt1 | contig 13428 bp, 11 predicted proteins | sample LitLauG_LLR_2012_FD_187203 | JGI IMG/M metagenome (GOLD analysis project Ga0209698, IMG submission 187203) | Freshwater sediment microbial communities from Pennsylvania, USA - Little Laurel Run_MetaG_LLR_2012 (SPAdes) (version 2) | ecosystem: Environmental > Aquatic > Freshwater > Creek >... | reverse complement strand
GAGAAGTCGGCGTTGAATTGGAACATGTTGCCCAATTCGTCGGCCGCGGGGAATCCGAAGGAGCGGTACGTGTCAGGGCTCACCGCGTTGTAGCGCACCTCGCGGCCCAGTGCACGGCTGAGACTGTCAGCCATCTCTTGACCACTCAGGTGACCGCCCGCGATCGACACGGTCTGATTGATGAACTGCGGACCGGCCGCGAAGATCCCGTACGCACTCGCACCGATGTCCTCGGCGGCGATGCCCGCGAGCTTCTTGTCGCCCAGGGGGAAGGTGATCGACAAGGAGCCGTCCTCCCCCGCCTGGGGGCCCATCCCGAAGTAGATGAGGTTCTCCCAGTAGAACGACGTGTTGAGCATGGTCGTCGGCACACCCAACTCAGTGAAGAGGTGATTGGCTTCGCCCTTGGCGTCGAAGTGCGGGACCTTGTACTTGCCCTGCAAGGTGGGCATCCGGTCGTCACTGAGCGGCACGAAGTCACGCACGTCCTCGAGGGTGGACCAGATGACGTGCGACACCCCGGCCGTCTTGGCCGCGCGCGCGAGATTGCCAGCCTGTTCGATCTCCTTGTCCGGTGAGAAGTGCTCCCAGAAGTTCGTGAGGCAGAAGGCTCCGTACGCTCCGTCGAAGGCCGCGACCAGGCTGGCCTCGTCGTCCAGGTCGGCCGCGACGACGTCGACTCCGAGCGCCGCCAGCGCCTGTGCCTTGTCCGAGTCCGGGTTGCGGGTCAACGCACGCGCGCTGAACCCCCCGTCGGGATGGGCCAATATTGCGCGGATGAGACCGCCGCCCTGGGCCCCGGTGGCGCCGGTCACCGCAATGATCTTGTTCGCACTCTGGTTCATATGATCCTCTTCATCTAGTGGTCGAATGACTGTCGCCAGCCACTCGATATCGGAATACTTCATTACCGCGTTACCCGTACTTCAGTTGCTTCACCACGTACTACCTTTGGACCTTCTCGTGAATCCCACCGCTCGCGAGAACGCGGGAGTCGACGTGGACAAGGACGCTGGCGCCGTCGTCGCCTGCTAGGCCTCACCTCGTCCCCACGTCGTGTTGAGATTCGACTGCGACTCGCGAAGGCCGGTGAGCTCGCCCCCGGCCGAGTAGTACCTCTTTCCGGCGACCAGCAGTTCTTCGGCCGGAAACTTCGTGATGACCTCGCAACCCGTCGCCGTGACGACCACCTCTTCCTCGATCCGCGCCGCCGACCAACCATCCTTCGCCGGCCAGTACGTCTCGAGGGCGAAGACCATCCCCTCTTCCAGGGTCTCGGGGTGATCGAGGGAGATCATGCGGCTGAAGATCGGCCGCTCCCAGATCGACAGTCCGATCCCGTGACCGTATTGCAGACCGAAGGCGGCCTCCTCGTTGGCGAAGCCGAACTCCTGGGCCGTGGGCCACAACGACACGATGTCGGCCGTGGTCACCCCCGGCTTCACCATGGCGATGGCAGTATCGATCAATTCACGACACTTGGTGTACGCGTCACGTTGGGCGACCGACGCGCTCCCCACCGCGAAGGTCCGGTAGTAGCAGGTGCGGTAGCCATTGAAACTGTGCAAGATGTCAAAGAACGCCGGGTCCCCGGGACGGATGAGCCGGTCGCTGTAGACGTGGGGGTGTGGCGAGCATCGTTCACCGGAGATCGCATTGACACCCTCCACGTGTTCTGAACCCAGGTCGTAGAGCGTCTTATTGACCAGACCGACGCACTCGTTCTCCTTCACACCAGGACGCAGGAACGAGTAGAGGTCTTCGTACGCCGCGTCCACCATCGACGCGGCATGGGTCAACAGCGAGATCTCGTCGACGGTCTTGATCCGGCGAGCCTCGAGGAAGACCTGTTGGCCGTCGACCAACGAGATGCCCACCTTGGCGAAGGCCGCGAGCACCGGCATCTCGATGACGTCGACGCCCACGGGCTCGTTGGCCAGGCCGAACTGCTCGAGCACTTCCTTGATCTTCGCCGCCACGTTGCCAGCCCGGTCCGCCGCGGGAGGGATGGCACCGCGGAGGGTGGAGATTCCCGCTCGGGCACCTTCGTAGGGGATCTGGGAGCCGTCCGGGGCCACTTGCACACCGCTCAACCACGGGTTGTAGAGCTGATGGTGACGGGCGGCCGAGCCGAAGTCCCACACGATCGGCTTGCCGCCGCGCGGCAAGAGCGCGAAGCGGATGAGCTTGTCCATGGCCCAGGTGCCGATGTGGGTACCCGTCATGTAACGGATGTTGTGGAAGTCGAACGTCAACAAGGCTCCCAAGTCCGAGCGCTCGAGTTCCGCTTGGAGCTTGGCGAGTCGCTCCTCGCGAAGCCGCGGCATGTCGACGCGGGCCTCCCAATCGACCGCGTTACTTCCGTTGGTGTGGATTCCCATGGTTCCTCCTGGTTGTGACGTCAGCCGCCCCGGACATTAGCGCCGGCGCTGGCGGGCCCACGAGTCAAGACCCACCGCGATGAGCAGGATCAACCCGAGAACGATCTGTTGGTACAACGTGTCGACGCCGAGCAAGTCGATACCGTTGCCGATGAGGGCGATGAACAAGACGCCAATCGCCGTGCGCCACACCGAACCCTCACCGCCGGCGATGGAGGTCCCTCCCACGACGATGCCCGCGAGGACGGTGAAGGACAAGGCGCTGCCCCCACTGGCCGCCTGGGCGCTCAACAGTCGCGAGATGTCGATCACGCCACCGAGTCCGGCCGCTCCCCCGCTCAGGGTGAAGGCGATGACCCGAGTGAGATTCACTCGCACACCGGCGAGTCGGGCGGCCTCGGCATTACCTCCCGACGCCACGATGTACCGACCGAAGGTCGTGCGCGTCAGGAGCAGGGCCAGGACGACGATGAAGAGGATGGTCATCCACACGGCGCTCGGCACGGTGAGGAATTGCGCGTTGGCGAACTTGAAGAACCCTCCGCTGGGCGAGAGGACGATGAGGTTACCGGCTGACACCTTAAGGGCCAAGCCACCGATGACGAAGGACATCGCCAAGGTGGTGATCAACGCGTTGATCTTGAACACCGTGACAATGAGCCCGTTCACCAATCCGACGAGGAGACCCACACCGATGCCCGCGGCGATGGCCAGTACCGGAGAATGGTGCGCCGCGATCTCGCCCGCCACGACCGTCGCCAAACCGTACGTCGCACCGACCGAAAGATCGATCCCTCCCGCGACGAGGACCAGAGTGCCCGCTGCGGCGATGCACAAGGTGGCGGCCTGCTGGTCGAGGATGTTGATGAGGTTGGTCGTGTGCAAGAAGGGGCCACTCGAGATCGACAGGATCACGAACAAGATGATGAAGGGCAGGACGATCCCGGCCGTCCTCCAGGAACCCAAGAACCTCGTCACGCCGAAGCGAACGACCGCAGCGGGACGGTGGTCGTTCGAGGGCTCGTGGAGCTGGTCCGATGTGGCATTGGTCATAGTGTCTCCTCAGGCACCGCTGGTCTCAGCGAAGGCGGCCGCCAGCACGGCCTGTTCGGTCATGTCCTGACCAGTGAGTTCCGCCACGAATCGGCCGTGACGCATCACGAGGACCCGATGAGCGAGTCCGAGGACCTCTTCGAGCTCCGACGAGATCACGATGATCCCCATCCCCTCAGCGGCCATCTCCACCAACAGGTCGTAGATCGCACGCTTGGAACCGACGTCGACCCCTCGGGTGGGCTCGTCGGCGATCAGGACCGACGGCGCGCACATGATGGTGCGCGCGAACAACAACTTCTGCTGGTTTCCGCCCGAGAGCATCGAGACCGATTGACCCATGCCAGCGGACCTGACCGTGGTCTTCTCCATTAGTTGCGACACCGTGCGGCGCTCGCGGATCCCCGCGATCCAGCCCACGCGACTCACGAGGTCCAGGCGCGAGAGCGAGACGTTCTCCTTGACCGAGCGCCCCATCATGAGTCCCATGTCCTTGCGCGACTCGGGGATCAGCGCCATGCCGCGTGAAATCGAACGGTGGGGGCTGTGGCCCCCGAGCTCGTCGCCGCCGATGTTCACCGTCCCGGAGGACACCTTGGCATCGCGGAAGATGGCCCTCGCGAGTTCTGATCGACCCGCGCCCACCAGTCCCGCGATCCCGAGGATCTCCCCGCGGCGAAGTTCGAATGAGCAATCGTTGACCCCGGGGGCACTCAGGTGGTCCACCTTCAATACCGTCACCGCGTCAGAATCGGCCACCGCCTTCTCGGGGAACACCGACGAGAGGGAGCGCCCGAGCATCCCTTCGATCAACGTGTCCTCCGTGGCACCCGTGGCACTCACGGTGCGGACCAAGTGTCCGTCTCGAAGGGTCGTGATCGTGTCGGAGAGCGAGAGCACCTCGGACAAGAAGTGCGAGATGAGGACGACGGCACTTCCGCGGCGGGCCAAGGATCGGATGATCTCGTGCAACGCGGCGGATTCGTGGCCCGAGAGAGCCGCCGAGGGCTCGTCCATGACCACGATCGACGCATTGCGCGACAGCGCCCGCATAATCTCGACCTTCTGCTGATCCGCCGTGGAGAGGTTCCCCGCGCGCACGTCGGGCGAGAGGGCGAATCCCACCCGATCGGCGAGCTCACGGAAGCGACGTCGCATCTCTCTGCGGTGCACGATGCCCCCGCGGGCGATCTGTGAACCCAGGTACACGTTTTCCGCGACCGTCAGCCCCGGGACGATCGCGAGCTCCTGGGCGATTGTGATGATGCCGTGAGCGAGTGCTTCGCGCGGGGAGCGCAGCACCAGCGGCTCACCGCCGAAGGTGAGAGAGCCCTCGTCGGGCGCCAACACCCCAGAGATGATCTTGCCGAGAGTCGACTTGCCGGCGCCGTTCTCGCCAATGAGCGCGTGGACCTTACCGGGCTCGATGGTCAAGGAGATATCAGTTAGAGCGGGGACGCCTCCGAACCGCTTGGACACCCCGGCGACGATCAAGTCGCCGCCGGGGGTGTCCAGGGTTCGCTGGCCCTCCTCCACAGATGCCTGTTCAGACATGTTGTGTCAGTGCCAATCTCTCAAGGTTTGGATTGTTGTACTGCCGACCGCGAGGATCAGCCCGGCCACTCGCCGGTGAAGCCCTTCGAGTTACCAGGGGTCAACACACCGTTGTTCCGAAGTCCCGCGACGGGGTTCTTGGTGCCCTGACTCTTGCCGGTCTTGAGCGCGTTGACGAGCATGATCATGCCGTCTTCGCCCTCGGTCGCCGGCATCTGGAGCACGTCAGCGGTCCAGGGACCCTTGTGCGACTGCAACTGCGCCACACCGTAGGAGCTGCCGCCGTAGCACACCAACTTGACCGAGGTGTTATTGGCTGCGGTCAACGCCGACTGGGCACCTTCGCAGTCCTGGTCGGCTCCCACGATCACGTTGATGTTCGAGTGCGCCGTCAGCATGTTCTGCACCTGGGTCAGCGCCACGCCGGCCTGGTAGAGGCCATCAGCCTCGGCGACCACCGTGTCACCGGTCTTGGTGGCCAGGTACGACTTGAACGCCGCGGTGATCGCGCCGTCGGGCTCGTAGCCCGTGTAGTTGTGCACCAATCCGATGTTGCACGGATTGAGGCTGCCACAAGCCTTGACCGCGAGGGTCGCCAACTGCGTACCGATCTTCGAAGGGAAGAACACCACGTTGCCGGCGAGTCCCTTGACCTGGATCTGATCGGTCGTGTACTTCGTTCCGAGGATCTGGTCGATGTTCACGACCTTGATGCCCTTGGCAATCGCCTTCTTGACCGTCGGGATCAACGCAGCGCCGTAGACCGGCTGCAAGATGACGCCCTGATACTGTCCCGAACTGATCACCGTCTGCAACTGCGCCACCTGGGTGGCGTAGGACGTCTGCGAGTCGAACACCGTCACCTTGACGCCGTCGGCCTGCGCCACGGCACGAGCGGCCGCCAACATCGGCGCGTCATAGCTGTTCGCCACTCCGTAGGACAGGTACGCGACCTTGAAGGTCTTGGGCGCCGCTTGAGCGACTCCCAAACCCACGAGCGTCGTCGACATCAGCGTCGCCCCTGCGGCAAAGCCGACGATCCAACGCATTTTGGTTTTCACCATATAGTTCCCCCCCGTTAATTCCGGTGCAACAAAATCGTGCCACCGGTGCCAACCGCCGCCCCCCTTTGAGTCGTTACACGACTGGCGAGGTTGACCATAGTGGTGTTCAGTGAACGTGTCAAGTGTTATTGAACAACATTCATCAGATTGGAAAGTACATCACGGTGCCGGCTCCGCAAGGAGCCGGCACCGTGAATTGATCGGACGAGGAGTCGGGTCAGACGTACTTGTAGGGGTTGTCGATGATGGACTTGGGCGCCAACGCCGGGTGCATCCCCGCCTCCCACGCTTCCTCACCCAGAGTGGTCTCCAAATGGCTCACCGTCTCTTCGACGGCGCTGCGGGCCTTCGCCAGATCGATGCCGATCAGGCGGTGCTCGTGCTTGACGATGTTGCCGTCGATCACGACCGTGTGCACATCACCGCGTTGCGCCTGCATGGCCACGTGGCCGTAGGGGTTGACGATCGGGAACATCACCGGCGACTCATCGTTCTTGAGCAGTACGACGTCGGCTCGCTTGCCCACTTCGAGGCTTCCGATCTTGCCGTCGAGACCCAGAGCCTTGCTGCCGCCACGCGTCGCCCAGTCGATGACCTCCTCTGAGCGCAGGTCCAGCTGCGTGACCGTCTCGCCCTTCTGATGCGCCTCGAAGTGCTGACGGGATCGATCGGCCCCCAGCGTCGTGCGCATCGCGGTGAACAGGTCGGCGCTCCACCACACCGAAGTGTCGTGCGAGAGGGTGATCGGAATATCGAACTGGCGCAGCTTCCACGACGAGGGATAGCCCTGACCCGCACTCTGTTCACTCTCGGTCGAGACCGATACTGAGCTGCCCGATGCGGCGATCCGGTGATAGGAGTCGTCGGAAAGGGTGGCGCAGTGCACGAGCACGGTGTCGGGGGTCATGAAACCGTTCTCGTGCATCAGACGAATACTGTCGTCACCGTTAGCCCCGAGAACGCCCGCGTGGGTGTTCACCGAGACTCCCAGTTCCCGCGCCACCTCGAATGCGGCGCGCTCGGGGAACTCAGGGCCGGCGACGACGTCGAAGGCGACCTGGAAGCCGAGCATGTCCCCCTTGCCGTGGATGCGACGATCGTAGAAGTCTCGAAACTCCTTGTCAGCGGTCCATTCCCAGGGTGCGCGCTGGATGTTCCCGTATCCCAGGACGAATCGTCCCGGCACCGTCTCGAGGGCGTCGACCGCGGCATCCGCGTAGTCGGCAGTCTGCAGACCATGCGACCAGTCGACCGACGTGGTGACGCCGGCGTCAACCGCTTCGATTGCCGACAAGAGATTGCCCGCATAGACGTCTTGGGGACGGAAGTTCTTGCCGTATTCGAGGTAGTACCAGACGAAGTACTGCGAAAGGGTCCAGTCCGCGCCGTAGGCGCGCATCGCCGTCTGCCACATGTGCCGGTGGGTGTCGATCATGCCCGGCATGATGATGCCACCGCTCGCGTCGATCTCCAAGGCGTCAGCGGGCGCCTCGAGGTGAGGGCCAATCGCGCGGATCGTTCCGTCGATGATCAGGACATCACACCCCTTGATGACCCGATGCGAGTCGTCCATGGTCAGGACGATCCCGTTGCGGAAGATGATCGAACGGCCGTGCTCGAGAGACTCGCCGGACGTGCTGATGGGCTTGTTCATTTCCCCCCCTTGGTGAAATGGTTCAGATGGCTCGCAGGATAGCACCGTGTTCACTAATGTCAAGAAACACTTCACACGGTCACGAGTTCGCGACGCCGGCCGCCACGGGTCATCGCCATCGCGGCCACCACCCCACTCCATGTGGAGTGATGAGAGCATGATTCGTGACCCCGATAACGACGCGGCGTCGCGCGTAGCGAACGTTGCGCCGACCCCCAGGGCCACTCGAATTGGGCGTTGCGACGGCCATAATTTGAGATATGTTTAGTAAAACTGAACATTCCTTTGGGGGGACAAAAGTGTCAACACAGTCTGTGGAAAGTACCGACCGCACCGCCGTGGTGCTCGGCGGGACGCAGGGTATCGGCAAGGAGATCGTCAAGACGTTGGCGGCCAAGGGCGTCAGGGTCTACCTGTCGGGACGAACGAACGAGTCGGCGCTGGCGGCGGCGGCGGAGATCGGCCTGGGAACCATCGGCGTCGCGGTCGACCTCTCTGAACCCGAGACGATCGCGGCGTCGCTCGCCGACGTCGGGTCCGTCGACTACCTGGTGATCCCAGCGATAGAACGCGACTCCAACACGATCGCCGATTACAACGTCGCACGGGCCATTCGTCTCGTCACCCTCAAGCTCGTGGGCTACACCGAGGCCATCCACGTACTGCGCGATCGCTTCACGTCCGATGCGTCCATCGTCCTCTTCGGCGGACTGGCGATGCAACGCCCGTACCCCGGATCGACCACGGTGTCGACCGTGAACGGCGGCGTGGTCGGACTCGTCAACAGTTTGACGACCGAGCTCGCCCCGGTGCGCATCAATGCCATCCACCCTGGCATCATCGGCGACAGCCCCTTCTGGGAGAACAAGGACAACGGTCACATCATCTCACGCACGCCTCTCGGGCGATTGGTCACGATGCAAGAGATCGTCGATTCGGTCGAGTTCCTCCTTCGTAATGGCGGCGTGAACGGCGTGAACCTCGCCATGGACGGTGGCTGGCTCCTCAAGTAGGAGTCCGCATCGACGTTTCGAGAACTGACAGGAGAACACATGTATTTCGTCAAGCGAATTGATGACACCGCCGCGGAACTCCCCTCGCACTTCGAGGGTCACAGTCTCGGGTACCGGCGCCAGATCCTGGTCAACCGCGAGTGCGGGTCGCCCCACATGACGCTATCGATCGGGCACCTCGATGAGGGTGGACACGTGGATGCCACCCTGCACTCATACGAATTCAGCATCTACGTCTTCTCGGGCAGCCTCGCGATCACCACGCAGGGTCAGACGACGCGACTCGACCCCGATCACGCGATCGCCATCCCCGTCGGCACCACGTACTCGTTGCGCGCACTCACGGGTCCGGTCAAGTGGCTCCAGATGGCGGCCCCAACCGAGTTCACCGACGGGCGTCGGGTCGACACCTTCTTCCCCGCGGAGACGTTGATCGAGTCAACACCGTCGCGGCCCGACATGCGCGATCCGCGCAACCAGAACGCCGTTCGCTTCGATCCAGATTCAATGGATCTTCGTCGGCTCGCCGGAGGTTCCAGCGTCGACGCGCCCACCGTCTCGCCCAGCATGGCCACCGCCCTCCTCGCCTACAGCGGTATCGGCGTGAAGATGTTGATCGACCAGCAACGAGGCGCCCAACTGCACACGATGTTCGTCGTCGACTACCAGCCCACCGCCATCGCGCATCCACACGATCACCCCTTCGAGGAGGCGTACGTCTTCACACACGGCGAGGTCCACGCACTCGTCGACGGGACGCTCATGGTGTTTCACCCTGGTGACGTGCTGTGGGCGGGCGTGGGTGCGGACCACGGCTTCGAGAATCGTAGTGACGGTCTGGTTCGATGGATCGAGGTGCAGGCCCCCCAGCCACCCTCGCGTCATTCCTATCGCTTCAGCCGCGAATGGGAGCACCTGGCGGACAAGCTCGGCACATCACAATCGCTGAAAGAATGAATAAGTAGAATCGATACACCACAGGACCGTCTGCCTGCATCGCCGCAGCCGATGACGCCCGTTAGAACGAATCTGAGAGGTCGCAATGTCGGTTCCCGAGAGTGTGGAGACGAGACGAGGCGACTCCACCGCGTCGTCGGCACCATCTCCCACCACTCCGCGCACTCCGAAGAAGTCGCCGCGGGTCACCAACATGGACGCAATGACCTCGGGCCTCATTGGTGCGCGATTGCGGGCACGGCGCCTGGCTCGTGGCATCTCGCTTCGTCAGTTCGCGCGAGACCTCGACGTGTCAGCGTCCTTCATCTCCCAACTCGAGACGGGCAAGGCACAACCCTCGGTCGCGACCCTCTTCGCCATCTGCACCGCACTCGATATCGCCACCGACGACCTTTTCGACTCCACCGCCCCCGATCCCACGAATGGGTCTCGCGGGGCGGGCGTCACACCTCACAACTCGAGTCCGGACGAGCGAACCGACGCGGCGAACAACTCGTGGTTATCAGCGTCGGTGAAGGGCCTCTTGCCTGAGACTCCCCTGGTGCCCGAGGACAGCACGGACTTTCGACCGTCTAAGCCCGTGGTCCACCCCGATGAACGCAAGGTGCTCGTACTCGACTCCGGTGTGACGTGGGAATCGCTCACGACCATCCGAAACGAGAAGACCGACTTCATGTTCGTTCGCTACGACGTGGGTGGCAGTTCGACCATGGAAGGTCGCCTCATCCGTCACGTGGGCACCGAGTACGGTTACGTCCTCAGTGGGACCCTCGAGGTCACCCTGGGCTTCGACACCTATCGCCTCACTGCCGGTGACTCCATCTCCTTCGATTCGAGTCGACCCCACCGATTGGCCAACATCGGCGAAGTCCCCGTCGAGGCGATCTGGGTCAACTTGGAGCGCTTCGGTTCGACGAACTGACCCGCCCACACTAGATGTGCGGTCGCTCACGCCATCCGCGGGCACGGGCAATGACCACACCACCGGATTCTCATGGTGCCCGCGTGCTCAGGGTTGTCCCCTATAGAACCATCTCCCCATAGTTCCTAGCATGGCCCGAGAACGATGGTGCAAACGGGGGATCCGAACATGACCAGTGTGATGAGCGTAGAGGTCCCGAAGAGCGGTGCCGGCGGACAATGGGCGGTCGAGACACATGACTTGACCAAGAGATTCGGAGGGCGCACCGCTGTCAACGGGGTCGATCTCCTGGTGCCGCGGGGCTGCGCCTTCGGCTATCTCGGCCCCAACGGGGCCGGAAAGACGACCCTCATCCGCGTGTTGCTGGGCTTGACCCGCGCGGACGCCGGCACCATGAAACTGCTCGGACACGAGGTACCTCGGCACCGTGACGTGGCCCTCGCGCGGGTCGGGGCGATCGTCGACGAGCCCCGGTTCCACCAGCACCTGACGGGTCGCCAGAACCTCCAAGTGTTGGCCGCATCGCGCGAGCCTGCCGCGGCCGGTCGCATCGACGCCGCCCTCGAACGCGTCGGGATCCTGCACCGCGCCAATGACAAGGTCGCGAAGTACTCGATGGGAATGCGCCAGCGGCTTGGTGTTGCGGCGTGTCTCCTGGGCGACCCGCAACTCCTCATCCTCGACGAGCCGATGAACGGGCTCGACCCCGCGGGCATGGCCGACATGCGCGAGATGATCCGCTCCCTCGTCGCCGAGGGCCGCACCGTGGTCCTATCGTCGCACCTCCTCGACGAGATCGAGAGGACCTGTGACGCGGTCGCGATCGTCGACCAGGGTCGCATCATCCGTCAGGGTCCGATCGACGAACTCTTGGCCGGCTCCAATCTCGAGGTCGAGATCGACTGCGACTCCCCCGAGATGGCCGGGTCGCTGCTCTCCTCCAACACGTACGACGCCCGCGTCAGCGTCGTGGAGAACGGTCTCCACGTCAGTCTTCCTACGGGTAGCGCGCGAGACATCGTGGCCGAGATGAATCGCGTCCTGGTCCAGGGAGGCGTTTCGGTCTATCGCCTCCAGGAGAATCGTGCATCACTCGAATCGTGGTTCCTTGAAGTCACCAGCCGCCTAGGAGAGTCAGAATGACCGCGTCCACCATCGACGATCAGCTGTTCCCTGCGCTCGACGACTTCCCCAATGACCATCGTGGACGCCCCCTGCCGACCTGGCCGATGATCTCGGCGCGCATCTTGGAACTTCGCAAGCGCCGCGGACTGATGGTGGCACTCATTGCGGTCAACGTCGGGGTACCCGCGCTCTATCTGGGCATCCGACTCGTCATGCACCTGGTGTCGCCCAAGTCCTACGGGCCCGCCGGCGGGTACGACAGTTTCACCAACCTGGTCGCGGGAGTCATGTTCGTCTTCGGATTCATCATCGCGGCCACTCTGGGGTGCACCGCGGGGTCGGTCGACCTGTCCGAGGGGGTCTTTCGACACTCCGTCGTGACCGGACGATCGCGGGTCGCGTTGTACCTGGCTCGCATCCCCGCGGGTTTGGCGATCCTCGTGCCCATCGTGGCCACGGGCTTCATCGTGGTGTGCGCGGTCTGCGTCTTCGCGGCGCCGACGAAGCTGAACTACCAGGGCGTCACCGTCCCCTCGGGACTCGACCGGGCGCAGTTCGTGACCTGGGCCGAGCAGAACTCTCAAACCGTGGATTGCCAATTCCCCTTTAACCTCACGTCGGCAGTCGACGCGAACTTCAATCCCAACTGCGGCCCCCAGAACGGCCCGGGCGGCGTCGGCATCACTATCACCAAGGGCGGCGTCACGCTCAAGCCCGCCACCCCGGCCCAGATGAAGTCGTTGGCCGTGATCGTGGCCAACCAGGACTACCAGGACTACCACCAGACGTTCTTGTCACCTCCTCTTAAGTTGATGGTCCAATCGGGTCTCTGGCTCGAGCTCGAAGCCATCATCGGATTCACCGTGGGTTTGGGTCTGGCGTCACTCATGGGATCGCGGACGGTGCCCATCGTGTTGATGATCATCCTCGAGATCGTCCTCACGCCGATCCTCTCGGTGGCTCGCATCCCGCACCTGATCAATCTGCAGCGCGGCGTGGTGGGTCTCGCCACCGCCCATTTGGAGCCCAATGGACTGCCCCGTGTCTTCGGCGGGCACGGTCCCGGCGCCGGCGGCATCATCCCCGAGTCCACCACCCTGGCGGTCATCGTGATCATGGCGTGGCTGGTGGTCTGGACCACCCTGGGCGCGTGGCGCATGGCGACTCGCGACGTCTGATCCGGTCGCTCGTCCCGAGCAGCATCGCATCGACGTCGAGATCTTGCCGCAACAGCCGTCGAACTCGACGCGGCCCGTGAAGATGCTGGCCATCGTGCCCCCGACGGTCGTCCGCACGATCACTCGATGGCACGGCGCGTCCGAAGCGAGATGATGGGGCAGATCCTGGCATCCGCTCGGCGATCGCCTCAGATCGCGCGGGCTCTCAGTGAGGGAGCTCGAAGTTGAAGATGTCGGCGTCGTACGCCTGGTACGACGAGTAGTCGAGGAGTTCGTAGAGGTCGGCGCGGTGCTGCATCTCGCCCAGGAGTGACGTGAGGCTGCCGCGATCGCGCAGCGTATCGAGCGCGCGCTCCGCTGATCCCATCGCCATCCGCAGCAGCGAGACCGGGAAGATGACGATGTTGACGCCGACGTCGGCCAACTGTGACGTGGTGAAGAGCTCACTCTTGCCGAACTCGGTCATATTGGCGAGGATCGGCACGTCCACGGCCGCGCGCACGGCGGCGAATTCGCTCAGGTCCAGC
>Ga0209698_10005692_pt1 | contig 13430 bp, 8 predicted proteins | sample LitLauG_LLR_2012_FD_187203 | JGI IMG/M metagenome (GOLD analysis project Ga0209698, IMG submission 187203) | Freshwater sediment microbial communities from Pennsylvania, USA - Little Laurel Run_MetaG_LLR_2012 (SPAdes) (version 2) | ecosystem: Environmental > Aquatic > Freshwater > Creek >... | reverse complement strand
GTCTTCATGCGAGTCCGGAACCCGTGCTTCTTCGAGCGCTTGCGCCGGTTGGGTTGAAATGTACGTTTCGGCATCGAAAATCCTTGCTCCTGATTGAATCAGATGGCTTGAGGCAAACGGTAAGTATAAATGACGGCGAGCGCAGGGGGCAAACGGGCTGGGGGTAGAATGTGGCGACGGGAAAAACGGCTCCAACCTCTTCGTGTGCCACCGACCCGGTTCTCCGCCTGACCGTGAACGAGTAACATTATTCGATGCAGGATCAGACCACCACTAGTGAAGGTAACGTCCCCAAGTTTCGTTCTTGCTCGGTCTTTTGGAGGTGCGTATTAACGGCCTTCCTCATTGCAGTTTCAAGTTTGACTGTCCTTGCGCAAAAACCTTCTAAGGCCGATTTTTCCAAGGAAGCCTATACCATTGAGCGGTTATCCACCCGAATCACCGCGGATAGCAACGGGAGCAGCGCGCGTGAAGTGACCGCCGAGATACAGATTCTTGCCGATGCGGGGGTGAAAGCATTTGCAGTTCTGACTTTTACCTACACGAGCGCAAACGAGACCGTAGAAATCGAGTACGTTCGTGTTCGGAAAGCCGATGGGAGCGTCGTCAAGACACCGGACTACAACATTCAGGACATGCCTGCCGAGGTGACGCGCACCGCTCCTCTCTACAGCGATATTCACGAAAAACATGTCGCGGTCAAGGGGCTGAGCGTTGGGGATGTACTCGAATATCTTATTCGCTATCGAATTGTGAAACCGGAGGTTCCCGGACAATTCTGGTACGAGTATTCCTTTGTGAAGAACGCGGTTGCGAAAGAGGAGCGGCTGGAAATCAATATCCCGACTGGGAAGTATTTGAAGGTTGTAAGCCCCGACTTCCGCCCGGATATTAAAGAAGAAGGGACACGGCGAGTCTATCGCTGGACTCATAGCAATTTAGCGGTAAAGGAGGTGGATCCGAACGAACCGCCGCGGCGCATTCCGCCGAACCCCGACGTGCAGATAACGACCTTCGCAAGCTGGGAGGAGGTAGGCGGCTGGTATCGGGGATTGCAGAAGGAACCGCTCCGAGTGACGCCCGCAATTCAGGCGAAGGCGGCGGAGTTAACCAAGGGACTGGCCACAGACGAGGAGAAAATTCATGCCATCTATGCTTTTGTGTCGCTGAAGTACCACTACGTTGGCCTCGATTTTGGCATTGGTCGCTATCAGCCGCATGCGGCCGATGATGTGCTGGACAACGGGTACGGCGACTGCAAAGACAAACATACATTGTTGGCATCGCTGCTCCAGGCTGCCGGGATTGAGGCCTGGCCGGTTCTGATTCATACGCAGCGGCGCTTTGATGCTGACGTGCCGTCGCCGGGTCAATTCAATCACGTCATAACAGTGGTGCCACGTGGTGACAAGTTCCTCTGGCTCGATACCACTCCTGAAGTTTCTCCATATGGGCTGATCCTGATCAATTTGCGCAATAAACAGGCCCTTGCGATTCCCGCGACGAAGCCGCCAATGCTGATGACGACGCCCGAGAACCCACCATTTCCGTCGGAACAGGAATTTTCAATGGAGGGCAAGCTGGCCGCCGACGGGACGTTTACGGGTCACGCGCGGCAATTTTATCGGGGAGACAGCGAGGTAGTGATGCGCGAGCTGTTCCGGCGGGTCGCGGAGTCGCAGTGGAAGGAGGTTGCCCAGCGATTGTCCTACGGCCTGAACTTTGGCGGCGAGGTGAGCAACGTGAAAATGACTCCGCCGGACGACTTGGACAAGCCTTTTGAACTCTCCTACGACTATGTGCGCAAGAAATTCGGAGACTGGGAGAACCGCCAAATCACGGCCCCATTGCCGCCCTTGGGAATTGAATCGACGCAGTACTCTACCGAGAAGAAACCACCGGACCCGGTGCTGCTCGGCGGGGTGGGCAAAATTACTTACCATTCACGGCTCGAACTGCCAACAGGCTACATGGCGACTGCTCCGGCAAAAGCTCACCTGACAGAATCGTATGCGGAATATACGGATGACACTCGAATCGAAAAAGGTGTCATGACCACTACCAGAGAGCTGCTAATTAAGAAAAGTGAAGTTCCACTGGCAGAGTGGGACGGGTATCGCAAGTTCGGCCAAGCTGTCTGGGACGATGAGTTCAATTTCATTCCCCTCCATCGGATAGAGGCCTCCATTGAGGACAAGACCGATCCCAGCAAGCAAGACGACCATGCCGGTGAGCAAGATGTCGATAGCCTCGTCGCTCAGGCAAAGGATGCGATGGCAAGGCAGGACGGCAAACGAGCTCAGGAATTGCTTGAGAAAGTGATCGCGAAAGATCCGACCTATCGGACAGCGCACTTGTTTCTAGGAATAACGATGATGGCACAAACCCGCATGCCCGAAGCTCTGGCTGCGTTTCAAAAGGAAGAGGACATTTCCCCGAACGACCCGCGCGCATTTCAGATGGCCGCGGGCGTGGCGAACCTCAGCGGGAACAGAGACCAGGCCATCGCTGAACTTCGTAAACTTCGGAAGATCGATCCGGACAGCGTCATGACTGCGGAAGCCCTGGAGAGCTTCCTGTTGGAGCAAAAAAAATATCCCGAGGTCGTAGAGTTGCTCGAAACCGCTCTGACGGCTTCGCCCGATAATCGCAGCCTGCACTATGAGCTAGGAATGGCATACTTCGACGTCGGCCAGAAGGAGAAGGCAGTGTCGCATCTGCAGAAAGTGGCAGAGCAGGACGACGCACAACCCTGGGTGCTGAATAACATTGCCTTCGAGCTGGCGGAGAACGACATTAGCGTCGAATTGGCGCGGCAGTATGCGGAAAAGGCACTCAAGCAAGTCGAAGAACGCTCTCTTCAAGCTATCGACTCCGCGGATACAGGCGCGCGCGTTACCCGCCAATTGTCGATGATTTGGGACACCGTGGGTTGGGTCTATTTTCGAAATGGAGATGCGAATCGGGCAGAGAGTTTTGTACGTTCGGCGTGGCTGCTCGGTCAAGAAGCGGCGGTCGGTAAACATCTGGGAGAGATCTACCAGAAGGAGGGAAAGACCAAGGCGGCCGAAAGCGTGTATGAACTCGCACTGGCGTCAGCGGAGGCTTCTCCCGGGATGGCGCATGCACGCAAAATTTTCGGGATCCCGTCCCCTCCCTTTTTCGACACGAGCGAGCGTGATGAACTCATCCAGGAACTCACGGCTCGGTACAAAAAGCTAACCGGTAAGACACCTGCACTTCGTGAGACCCGTCGCCTGCCTAACGGCGAGTGGACGAAAACGGGATCCGAGCGGCTTATCCAGATGAGGACTGTTCCCCTTGGCAAACGGACCGATGCCTCGGGTGACGCAGTATTCAACGTTGTGTTCACACCGAAGGAAATCGAGTCCGTAAATTACGTAAGCGGAGAGAAATCGCTCGCTAGTCTTAGTGAAAAGATCAAATCCGCGCCGTTTCAAGTGGAATTTCCCGTGGGCAGCCAGGCGAAGATTCTGCGTCGTGCGGAGGCAAGTTGCTCTTCGAGCTCAGGATGCACCGTCACCCTGAGGGGAATATCCGCGGCGGAGAACAACCAGCCTCCGGGAAACGTTTGGGACAACCCGGGGCCACGGACTCCCGATCCCGCAAGTCGCTAGATCCCTCTACTCTCTAGAATGCTTCCCCGACTCGCTAGAATGACGGTGTGAACCTCGAGGACACGATCGTTGCCATTGCGACGCCTCCGGGGCGGGGCGGGATCGGCGTCGTGCGTTTGGCCGGGCCCGAGGCGCGGGCGATTGCGGCACCGATGCTGCGCCTGAAGTACGACCTCGAACCCGGACGAGCGATCTTCGGCGAACTGGTAGAACCGTGTAGTGCGGGCGCCCTCGCCCGCGTGTGTGCACCGGAGAGAACGTCCGCCGAATCAGCGCTGTCCGCGCCACACCGGATCGACGAAGTCGTCGTCACCTTCTTTCAGAAACCGCACTCGTACACAACCGACGACATCATCGAGATCTCGGCGCATGGGTCGCCTGTCGTTTTGCGGCACATCGTTGAACTTGCGCTGGCCGGGGGCGCGCGGCTGGCCGAGCCAGGCGAGTTCACGATGCGCGCGTTTCTCAATGGACGGCTCGACCTGACGCAAGCGGAGGCCGTCCGGGACCTGATTGACTCGCAAACTTTGTTTCAGGCGAAGGTTGCGGCGCAGCAGCTCGAAGGCTCGCTCTCCAAGCGCCTTAAGCCGATCAAGCAGAAGCTGGTGGAACTGATCGCATTGCTCGAAGCGGGCATCGACTTTGCCGAAGACGACATTTCGGTTGCGCCGGATTCCACGATCTTGAGTCGCATCGCGGAGGTGCGCGGGCCGCTGGAACAGCTGGCCGCCAGCTTTGCTTATGGCAAGCTTGTCCACGAAGGACTGACGCTTGCCATCGTGGGGCGGCCGAACGTCGGGAAATCGAGCCTGTTCAACCGGCTCGTCGAGCGGGAACGGGCGATTGTCACCGCCCAACCCGGGACCACGCGCGACCTGGTCAGCGAAACTGTCGCCATCGGTGGAATACCTGTCGAGCTCGTGGATACAGCAGGAATCCGGCGAGCGCTTGATGAAGCGGAAAGTATCGGCATCCGGAAATCGATGGAAGCGCTGTCAGACGCGGACCTGGTGCTGGTCGTGCTCGACGCCACGCAGCCGATCGGCGAAGAAGACCGGGAGCTATTGAGGCAGGTCGAAGGCCGGGCGGCAATGATCGTCGAAAACAAAACCGATCTTCGGAACTCTCAGTTCTCAGTCTTCAATTCTCACTTGGCGCGGGTGGCGACTTCAGCGCTGACCGGTGAAGGCATCCCAGAGCTGCGAGCCGCCATTCTGCGACATGTTGGCGGAGAATCGGGACCACAGATTGAAACCGGTTTTCTGACCAACGTGCGCCACCAGAAACTTGTCAGCGACTCGCTTGCCGGGCTGGATGCGGCGACACATGCCGTTCAGGCGCGCGTACCGCACGAGATGCTCCTGCTCGATCTCTACAACGCCCTGCGGCCGCTCGACGAAATCACCGGTGCCACTACCACCGACGATGTCCTGAACTTGATCTTCGGCACGTTCTGCATCGGAAAGTAGATTCAGTCTGTCGCAGCCGGTCGCATAGAGATCTGTCGTGTAGAGACGCAGCAAGCTACGTCTCTACACGAACGAAATTTGATGAGGCATCATGGCATATCGTCGAGGTTGGTCCAGTCGCCAGCAGGCGAGGAGGCGGTACATCCGCCGCTGGCTTTGCAGATGTAAAACTGCGTGATGGGATGGATTTCCCACACAGTCGAGCGCCAGCAACCGGGCTGGGCCCCAGAAAAGTGGCAGTCGTCTTTGCTGTTGAAGTGAATGTTATCCACCATCAATTGCCCTACAACTTTGACTTGCTCTCCCTGAAGGACTTCGACTCGTGCGAAGGTCCACTTCGGGTGGCGGGTGTAAGGGGTCATTTCGGCGACGACGCTGCCTTTCTCCAGTTCACTGAACTTAGGATCACCGGGCTTGAGATGACCGGACCGGGCACTTGCGGCAAGGGCAGGATCGAAGCCGAGGCCGAGGTGGTAGTCAAAGGTGCCGGGAGCCGTGAGCTTGCAATTGCAGGTCTCGCTGTTGGCGGGGACAGTGGCCGTGCCCTTGCTGGTGTCTTCCGCGAAATAGAGGTAGGCGATGACGGTGTAGATGTTGCCCTCGCCAAGACTGGAGAACTGTTTTACGAATTTCGCGTGATTGGTGCTACGCAGCGTCTTCGGGAGCTGGGATTCGAACTTCGGGAAGTCGGCCGCCGTCAGATCTTTTGTAGAGGGCGCGGTTGGGCCCGGATCCTGGTCTTTTAGAAAGTCCAGGTAGGCATCGTAGGTGGGTTTGGATGAGGCGGAACAGCCATCTGGGAATTTGTCATGGCACATTTGCAGGGTCATGCCGGTAGGACAGTGCGCGGGGTGCTGGCTGGCGGCCTTGCTTGCCAGTTCGTGGGCACGATCCTGAGACAGTAAGTAAGGTGGAATTCCGAGAACGACGCAGCTAATACAAACGAGCCTGGCGAGGTTGCGCATGGGTCCTCCTGAAGTAGAGTTGGTCCAGGGGAAGAGAACAGAAGCCCACTTGGAATTGTGGGAAGCGGAACCTTTCAACTAAAACGGGAAGAATTATATACCCGTTTTGCTCCCACCGAAGGTTATTTTTCATTCGCAGTATGATGTTGGGCTATGAAGAGACTTGTCGCCCTCTCGTGCTTCTTCTTTTTCCTCATTCCTCTTTTGGCGCAGCCACAATCGAACGCGTCGGCTGATCCATACAAGCCGACTCTTGACCGGTTGCAAGCGCTCGTCACCACAGCATTGCCGGAGTGGCGATTCCATGCTGACGTGCCGCATCCGGAAGATGCGAGCCTGAACGATTCGGACTGGCAGACCGTCAAAGTGCGCGAAGAGTGGGAGACGGGACCGCGCGTCGTACGCCGGTGGATCGAAATTCCCGAAAAGATTAACGGCTACGCGACGCAGGGAGCTCGCGTCGATTTGAATCTGGTAATCCGCAGCAACGATTCGCTGATCCTCACGGTTTTTTCCAATGGCGGGATTGTTTATCGCGGCGACGAAGACATGGAGGAGCCGATTCCGCTCACACAGAATGCGCAGCCCGGCCAGAAATTCCTGGTTGCGGTTCGGATCGACTGCTCGAATGCGAAGACGAGGATTTCTGACAGCGAGTTGATGATTCGGCCCGCGGCCAACCGCCCTGATCCCGCCGTGCTACGAATGGAAATGCTTTCGGCGTTGCCGGTCATTGGCGCGTACCAAGCCGGGAAGGTGCAACGCGAACAGCAGTTCGATGCTGCGGTCAAGGCGATTGATTTTTCTCCTCTCGAGCGCGGCGACCAGGCGGGGTTTGATCAGTCGTTGAGCGATGCTCAGGCGAAGCTCGCCGTACTGAAGCCTTGGCTGCAACAATTCAAGATTCATGCGGTGGGGAACTCGCATGTCGATATGGCGTGGCTGTGGCCGTGGACGGAGACGGTAGAGGTGGTGCGCAATACATTTCAGAGCGTGCTCGATTTGATGCGCGAATATCCGGATTTCACGTTCACGATGTCATCGGCCCGGACTTATGAATGGATCGAAGAAAAATACCCGGACATGTTCAAGCAGATTGCCGAGCGCGTTCGCGAGGGACGCTGGGAAGTGATCGGCGGCATGTGGGTCGAACCGGATTTGAATATGCCCGACGGAGAGTCATTGACGCGGCAGATCCTGGTCGGCAAACACTATTTTAAGAGCCGGTTCGGCGTGGACGTGAAGATCGGGTGGAACCCGGATTCGTTTGGCTACAACGCGCAATTGCCGCAGATCTACAAGAAGTCGGGGATGGATTACTTCGTCACGCAGAAGCTGCTCTGGGCGCACGAATTCACGACTTTCCCTTACAAATTATTCTGGTGGCAGGCGCCGGATGGGAGCCGCCTGCTGACCTACTTTCCCCGAGACTACGCTGGCGGCATCGAAGGGCCGAGCATGGCCAAAGATCTCTCGGTGTGGGCGCCGTCGATTTACGGGTCAAAGTTGAATGACACGCCAGAGACGATGCACCTGTACGGCGTCGGTGATCACGGTGGGGGGCCAACTCGGCTGATGCTGGATAGCGCCAAGTCGCTGACCTCGGCGGACGTGGTTTACCCAAAATTCGAATTGGGGACGGCGACTTCTTTCTTTAACGAGCTCGACAAGAAGCTTCCAGGACTGAATGTGCCGACGTGGAACGGCGAACTCTATTTCCAGTATCACCGGGGCGTGTTCACGACGCAGGCGGAGACGAAGCGGCGGATCCGGCGCACCGAGGAAGTTATGTTGGACGCGGAAAAGTTTGCGTCGCTGGCGATGCTCGATGGACGGGCATATCCCCAGGAGGAGATGAATCGCGCGTGGAAGCGGCTGCTGTTCGACCATTTTCATGACATCATGCCGGGCTCGGGAATTGGTGTGAACTATCTGGATGCGCGCCGCAACCTGCAGGACGTCCGACTCGCCGGGAACAAGATGACGCGAGATGCGCTCGAAGAAATTGCGGCTCATGTGAATACGCAGAGCGGGAACGCCATGGGCGCGGGTGTGCCGGTGCTCGTGTTCAACTCGCTGGCATGGGCGCGGACCGGGCTGGTCGAGGTTGAGGCGCAACTTCCGGGGCCGGCTAAGAGCGTTATGGTGACTGACGCAGTGGGAACGGAAGCCCGAGTGCAGTTGCTCGGTATGGATCCGCCCACCCACCGCGTGCGGTTCCTGCTTCTGGCCAGCACACCTTCCTTCGGCTACAAGACCTATTTTGTCCGCGGGATGCCGGCTGCTGCTGCGGTTCATACAACTTTGAAGGCGACAGCCGACACGCTGGAGAACGAGTATGTCCGCGTCAAAATCGATTTGCACACGGGATGCATGACCAGTTTGTTCGACAAGCGCGCCAACCAGGAGGCGCTCGCACCCTCGGAAAACGATACTGGCGGGCCGACCGACAAGATCTGCAGCAACCTGCTCCAGACATTTGTCGACAAGCCTCAGAGGTGGGACGCCTGGAACATTGACGCCGACTTTGAAAAACAGCATTGGGATCTCGACAAGGCCGACGAGGTGAAGTTGGTCGAGAAGGGACCGCTGCGGGCGGTGATTCGCATCAAGAAACATTTCCAGAATTCCACGTTTATTCAGGATGTAACCCTGTCTCCGTCCAGCCCGCGCGTCGATGTCAACATGCAGGTCGAATGGCATGAGAAACACATTCTGTTGAAGGTGGCGTTTCCGGTCAGCGCCCATAGCGAGAAGGCCACGTATGAAATTCCCTATGGCTCGGTGGAGCGGCCGACCACTCGCAACACGCCAGCCGAGAAGGCGCAATTTGAGGTGCCTGCCATTCGCTGGGCCGACATTTCCGACGACCAGCACGGGTTCAGCCTGCTGAACAATTGCAAGTACGGGTACGACGCGAAAGGGAACGTGCTTCGATTGTCATTGCTGCGGTCGCCGGAATGGCCTGACCCGCACGCCGATGAGGGACATCACGAATTTACTTATTCGGTCTATCCGCACGCCGGAGGATGGCGGGAAGCGCTGACGACGCGGCAGGGGTATGAATTGAATTACAAGCTGCTGGCGATGCCAACCGGGAAACATCAGGGAGCGTTGCCGGCGGAGCGTTCTTTTGTAGATGTGAAAGCGGAGAACGTCGTTCTCACCGCGGTGAAGAAAGCCGAGGACGGTGATGACCTGATCGTGCGCTTTTATGAATGGGCGGGGAAGGAGACAGATGTGAAGATTCAGTTACCGCCAGGAGCGCAGAGCGCGCAGGATGCAGATCTGATGGAACAGCCGATCAGCAAGTTGCCTCTTCAGTCCGGCATGGTCACCGTGCACACCAAGCCGTATGAGATCAAGACGGTGAAGGTGCGGTTCGCGCTCCCTCCGATGGCGCAGAAGGTGCAGACGGCGAAGTGACAATCTTCTACTCGGATGTTGATGCCTTCGACGGAGAGGGCTCAGGGTTGACTGCTTCTTTTAGCCGTTGCAACTCGTCTTGCGTTTTCTGCCAGGCCGCGGCATCTCGTTTGGTCGCAATGGGAGCGGACGGATCGCTGTAGTACGCCAGGATGTTATTGCGCAATTCGGGCGTTGTGTTTTCGAAGTTGTGACCGGCCAGCTTTTCGAGCAAGTAGGCGTAGGCTTTGTCACTGAGAACATACTCGCCGGGCCGAGTCGCTTTTCCCGTGTCGAAATCGGTATTGGAGAGAGAAAGCTGCTTGCTCCCGACCTCTTTCAGAAGCTCTCTGTAATTGTCGAGCGTGTGATTGACGCTGGCGATGTAGAGATCCTCGGTCTGCTGGCTGGGGATTTTGAACGCGAGCGCTTTGAACGGACCGATCTTCGGCACGACTCTCAAGAAGAACGCCAGCAGTCGGGTGCCGAATCCAGGACGGCGGTATCCTTTGCCCCATTCCTTTTGGTAGCCGGCTTTCGTCAGGTTGTAGCGAAACTTGCGCGCGTTGAAATTGGGGGTTTCCGCCACAATTTCGTTCTTGCGCGCCACCAGGGCCACGCGCGTCATCTCGGGAAGAATGTGGCTGATGGCGCGGCGGAAAGTACCGATGGCGAGGTCTTCGTTGGAAATCACTTCGTTGAGTTGAATCCCGTAGGTGTCCGGGAAAGCGCGTTCCAGGAGCGGCTTAGATACTTCAAATCCAATGAAGTCGTGGTAGCGATCGGAGGTGTAACGGTTTTTTGCCACCTGGGTGACGTCGAAGCCAAACTCGGTGCGAATATGTGCCTTCGGGTTTTCGGCGTAGGTGACCTCTTGGCCGTATTTCTTCCTCAGCTTCGGAAATTCCAATCCTACCGCCTCATTTACGACAGGGTGTCCGATGTTGTCGGCGGAATAATGTGCCAGGGCGCCGAGCGCGAACGCGTATTCGTACAGGTCTTGCGACTCCTTGATCAGGTAGACGATGAAGTCGCCGCTGCGCACGTAGTGAGTCAGGTCGCTGAAGGTCTTGTTGCCGAATGGGTAGTAACCCATATCCTGGACGAGGCAGCCGCCGTAGGCATAGGCGTGCGCTTTCGTCAGATCGTCGGGGGTGGCCGAGGGAAAACGCTTGAGGAGCAGCGGCTGGATGTCGTCTTTCCAGAGGAGGTCGACCACTTCCTCGTGGGTGAGCACCGAGTAAGCGCTGCAAAACTGCGTGAACCCGATGGCGAGCGTGAGGATGGTGAGACTGCGCCAGAAAAGAACTCGTGCTCCGTTTTTCGTTTTCATTATGGCAGGCAAGCCTACAGGCCCGGAGATTGGATGCGGACAATCGGCTGCGGTTTCGCTGCAAGCCAATAATTCAGGGGAAAAAAGCGAGGGTCCGGCTCGCCTACCTGCTTTCCGCATATTTTAACAGCGCAGAGTTATCTGTCCGCAAACGCTCGACTTCCGCAGCCATGGCGAATTTAAGCTTCTCAATTCCTTCGCCCGTCACGGCCGAGATCGGGTAGAGCTTCAGCTTTTTGCGCGCGCACCAGTGTTTCAATTTCTTGAGCTTGTCCGGGTTGGCGACGTCGATCTTCGAGGCGACCATGAGGACGGGCTTCGCTTCAAGGCCGGCGCGGAAACTCTTCAGCTCTTCCTGGATCACTTCTACGTCTTTCACGACGTCGGGACGGCCACTCGCATCCGAGACATCGACCATGTGGACGAGCAGGCGCGTGCGTTCGATGTGGCGGAGGAATTGGATGCCGAGACCTGCACCCGTGTGCGCGCCTTCGATGAGGCCGGGAATGTCAGCCACCACGAAGCTGATTTCGTGTTTTCGGTCGCCGGTCGCGACCACGCCAAGATTTGGTTCGAGGGTGGTGAATGGATAGTCGGCAACCTTGGGGCGCGCGGCTGAGATGCGCGAGATCAGGGTCGATTTGCCGACGTTCGGATACCCGACTAGGCCTACATCGGCGAGGAGCTTCAGCTCCAGGCGGAAGGTGCGTTCTTCGCCTTCGCGTCCTTCTTCGTGCTCGCGTGGAGCCTGGTGCGTGGAGGTTGCGAACTGGGCATTGCCGCGGCCACCGCGGCCGCCGCGCGCGATTACGACGCGCTCGTTGGGCTGAGAAAAGTCGTGAACCTTTTCTCCCGTATCTTCGTCGTAGACAATGGTCCCTACCGGAACCTTCAGCACGATGTCTCCGCCGTCGCGTCCGGTCTTCTTTGCGCCTTCGCCGTGGCGTCCCCGCTCAGCTTTGTATTCGGGATTGAACCGGAAATGAACGAGGGTGTTGTGGGATTCGCTCGACTCCATCCAGATGTCGCCACCCTTGCCGCCGTCGCCGCCGGAAGGGCCGCCACGCGGGACGAATTTCTCGCGGCGGAAGGCCATGCAGCCGTTCCCTCCGTTGCCGGCTTTGACTCGAATTATGGCTTCATCGATGAACATCGGTTTGGTCGCTGGTCGTTCGTCCGTGGTCGTTCGCGAGTGGTGGCTCGCGTAAACGAAAAAGCCTCGACGCGAACGTGCGAGGCTCCGGTTCAACTCTCGGTGGCCGGGCGCGAACGCCCGGCGTCCATGTCCTTATACTTATTCGGCTTCGATCGGCTCGGGCTCCACCATGACGAACTTGCCCATGGAACCCTTGTCCAGGAATTTAATACGGCCGGTAATTTTGGCGAAGAGCGTGTCGTCCTTGCCGCGACCGACATTGAGTCCCGGCTTTACGCGGGTGCCGCGCTGGCGGACGATGATGGTGCCGCCGGGGACGAGCTGTCCGCCGAATGCCTTGAAGCCTAACCGCTGCGCGTTGGAATCGCGCCCGTTTCGTGATGTGCCTTGTCCTTTTTTGTGCGCCATAAAATCAGTTCTCTGTGGCCAGTTGCCAAGTAAATCAGCTGTCAGCTCTCAGTTACACCTAAGTCTTAACCAGTTCGATGTCCCCGCTACTTCCTCTTCGGTGTGGACTGCTTGGCCGCGGCTTTCTTGCCGGCGGTCTTTTTCTTCTTTGCCGGCTTGTGCGCGGCACCCTTTGCTTCGTGGGTGTCCGCGTGCTCTTCGTGCGCCTTCTTCACTTTCTTTTCTTTCTTAGGAAGCTCCGGCGCCTTGAAGGATTGGCCGTCAAATGCGATCTCGGTGATCCGGATCGCGCTGTAGTCCTGGCGGTGTCCGCGCAGCTTCTTGTATTGCTTCTTGCGCTTGTAGTGAAAGACGATGACCTTGGCGCCGCGTCCCTGCTCGACGACTTCGCCGGTGACGAGGGCTTCGGCCCCCGGGCGCACGACGTTGCCCGCTTCGGCAGACACGGCCAGGACGTCGTTGAACTGAACCTGGCCGTCGGTGCCATTCAATTTTTCCACTCGGATGACGTCACCCGGGGCGACTTTGTATTGCTTACCACCTGCGCGGATCACCGCGTACATAAGGCCTCCATTGCTCGTGTGCCGGACACTCTTGTCCGCCCGCAGCCCATCCCAGATCGGCTGGTCCAAGTCTTGTGCTTGCTGTTTTCCCGCTACGGCTTCTGACCGGAAAGGCGGCGCGGTCCCAGAACGGGTCCGCGAGTACGGCAAACCTAAGTATTCTATCGTGCGCTGTGGAAAACGGTCAAACAAAGCGACGGGAAGCCGCGTCCGACATTTGCCTTCCTTCACCACATAGGCACAGCACGGAGAAAAACCAGAACCTTGTGGGAGCCCAAGAACGGAGGCTTGTCAAAGGTTGGTTTTCTCTGTGTCTATGTGACTCCGCGGTGAAAGAACCAGATCAGCCCTCGACGTCGAAATAAATCTTGGCGGTGGCGCGATACTGCACGACCTTGGCGCCTTCGAGCAGCATGTCGAAAGACTCGACGTGCGCCCATTTGATGTTGCGCACGGTCTTGGCCGCTTCCTTCACGGCGGCTTCCGCGGCCTT
>Ga0209698_10005691_pt1 | contig 13431 bp, 14 predicted proteins | sample LitLauG_LLR_2012_FD_187203 | JGI IMG/M metagenome (GOLD analysis project Ga0209698, IMG submission 187203) | Freshwater sediment microbial communities from Pennsylvania, USA - Little Laurel Run_MetaG_LLR_2012 (SPAdes) (version 2) | ecosystem: Environmental > Aquatic > Freshwater > Creek >... | reverse complement strand
GCCTCGACCAGCGCCGCCACCTGCGCCTCGTTGTGCAGCGGCGTGGGCGTGATGCGCAGGCGCTCAGATCCGCGCGCCACCGTCGGATAGTTGATCGGCTGGATGTAGATCGAATGGCGCTCCAGCAGCATTTCGCTGGCGCGCCGGCACTTCAAAGCGTCGCCCACCATCACCGGCACGATATGCGAGGGGTTCTCCAGCACGGGCAGCCCCGCCGCGCCCAAGGCGTGCTTGACCAGCCGAGCGTTGGCCTGATGGCGCTCGCGCTCGGCCCCCGACGCCTTCAGATGCCGCACCGCCGCGCAGGCGCTCGCCGCCACGCTGGGGGGAAGGGTTGTGGTGAAGATGAACTGCGGCGCGTAGCTGCGCACCGCGTCGATCAAAGCCGCGTCGCCGGCGATATAGCCGCCCATGGCGCCGAAACCCTTGGCTAGCGTGCCCTCGATCACGTCGAGCGCGCCCATCAGCCCCTCGCGTTCGGCGATGCCGCCGCCGCGCGCGCCGTACATGCCCACCGCATGGACTTCGTCGATATAAGTCAACGCGCCGTAGCGCTTGGCCAGCGCCGCGATCTCGGCGATAGGGGCGATGTCGCCGTCCATCGAATAGAGGCTCTCGAACACGATCAGCTTGGCGCGCTCGACGGGCTCGGCGGCCAGCAATTCCTCCAGATGCGCGACGTCGTTGTGGCGAAACAACACCTTGTCGCAGCCGGCGCGGCGCACGCCCTCGATCATCGAATTGTGGTTGAGCGCGTCCGACAGGATCAGGCAGTCGGGCAGCAATTGGGCGATGGTCGAGATGGCGGCGAGATTGGAGATCCAGCCGGAGGTGAAGACGAGCGCCGCCTCTTTACCGTGCAGGTCGGCGAGTTCCCGCTCAAGCTGAACGATGGGGTGGTGCGTGCCCGAAATGTTGCGCGTGCCGCCGGCGCCGGCGCCGTGTTTCTCAGCCGCCTGCACGCTGGCGTCGATCACGGCTCTGTGGACGCCCATGCCGAGATAATCGTTGGAGCACCAGACGGTGACTTCGCGCGGCGCGTCCTCCTCACCCTCGGGCCGCCACAGCGCGAGGGGAAAGCGCGCGGCGTCGCGTTCCAGATTCGCAAAACTGCGATAGCGGTCTTCCCGCTTCAATTCGACGATCGCCGCTTCGAACCGCCCAGAATAGTCCATCGCCCGTCTCGCTCGATCCCGTCAGGGGGCCAACGCTCCCGTATAAGACGAGCGCCGCCCTTCCGCCTAGCTCAAAACCCGCAATAGCTTACGGGAACCTTTCCAAAAAGCGCGCGCAAACGATGCCGATATCCAACTTTTGTCCCCGCCGCGCGAGAGGACGAATAGTCACAGTTCGCTCCCGACGAAAGGCCCGACCCTGCCGCAGCGGCAAGGTTTCCCGGCCGCCGGACCTGCGCTATGCCCGCTTGGCGACAGGCAGGAGACCCGTATGGACCGCAGCTACGACGTCGTCATCGCGGGCGGGGCGGCGATGGGGTCGTCGCTGGCCTATCATCTGGCGGCGGACACTGGCTTCAAGGGCCGCGTGCTGGTCGTGGAGAAGGATTTCACCTACGCCAAAGCGGCGACCTCGCTGTCGCTGAGTTCGATCCGCCAGCAGTTTTCTCAAAGCCTTAACATTCGCGTCGGCCTGGCCGGCATGGCGTTTCTGCGCAACGCCCGCCAGACGCTGGCGGTAGACGGCGACGGGCCCGACCTGCCGGTGGTCGAAAACGGCTATCTCTATCTCGCCACCGACCCCGAGGCGCTGCGCGCCAATCACGCTGTCCAGATCGCCGAGGGCGCCGACGTCGCGCTGCTGAGCCCCGACCAGCTCAAGGCGCAATTCCCTTGGCTCAATGTCGAAGGCGTCGCGCTGGGATCGTTCGGGCGCAGCGGCGAAGGCTGGTTCGACAGCTACACGCTGATGCAGGCGTTCCGCCGCAAGGCGACGTCGCTGGGCGCAACTTACGTGCAGGACGAAGTCGTGGGCTTCAAGCGCGACGGCGCGCGGGTGACGGGGGCGCGGCTGGCTCAGGGCGGCGAGATCGGCTGCGGCGCGTTCGTCAATTGCGCAGGGGCGTCGGGGGCGGCGAGGCTGGCGGCGGCGCTGGGGACGCCGATCCCGGTCGAGGCGCGCAAGCGCTGCGTGTTCGTGTTCGAGGCGCGCCAAATCGACAAATTCCCGCTGCTGATCGACCCCAGCGGAGTCTACGTGCGCCCGGAAGGGCGCCATTACCTCATCGGCGGCCCGCCGCCCGATCCCGATCCCGACACGCAGGATTTCGAGGTCGACTGGCCGATGTTCGAGGAGGCCCTGTGGCCGGTGTTGGCGGCGCGCGTGCCCGCCTTCGAATCGCTCAAGCTGGTGCGCGCCTGGGCGGGGCATTACGATCTCAATATATTCGACCACAACGCCCTCGTCGGGCGCCTGCCCGGCCTCGACAACGCTTATCTGGCGGCGGGCTTTTCGGGGCATGGCGTGCAACAATCGCCCGCCGTCGGGCGGGGCTTGGCGGAACTGATCGTCCACGGCGGCTATCGCACGCTCGATCTCGGCGATTTCGCTTTCGAGCGCATCGCGGCGGGGCGGCCGATGCGGGAGCGCAACGTGATTTGAGGCGCGCGAGCGGCATTCTCGCGTCAAGGCGCTTGCCGTGACCGCGCTGGAGAACGCTACGCGCCGCGCGGGCCTATCCTGCGCGGTTTATGCTGTCGGGCTCGCGGTCAGCGTCAACGCCCGGCGCGTGTTCATCCCCGACGTTCTCGTCACCCGTCCACCGGCTTCCCCGGCGGAATTGGCGACCTCCGCCCCGCTCATCGTCGTCGAGCCGCTATCTCCCACGACCGCCGAGTTCGATCACGGCCCCGCGCTGGAAGGCTATTTCAGCTTGCCCAGTTTCGCTTATTATCTGCTCATTGGCCCCGACCGCGCCGTTCTGATCCTCCACAACCGGGGCCGCGAGGGCGTCATTGAGACCCGCATCCCGCACGAAGGAACCGTCCGGATCGATCCGCCCGGCATCGCCTTCGAGGTCGCAGAGCTTTTTGGCCCCTGAAGCTCAGCGCGCGTGCGCCGCAATAGCGTCGATCAGCGCCGGCCATAGCGCGCGCGGCAAGGTGTGGCCCATCCGATCGAATTCGACGAGTTTGGCGCCGGGAATGGCGTGCGCCGTGGCGCGGCCCGCCTCCACCGGCACCAGCGGATCGTCGCTCCCGTGGATCACCAGCGTCGGCGCCTTCACTTGCGCCAGCGCCTCTTTGCGGCTGCCCGAGGCGAAGATCGCCGCCGTCTGGCGCACGCCGCCCGCCGGATTGAGCCCGCGCTGCGCCGCGCGCGCCGCCCGCTTGCGGGCGGCGGCTTCCTCGGCGGCGTCGGGGAAGCCGCGCAGCAACTCGGCCACGCGGACATTGGCCTCAATGAACGCCTCCACCGTCAGCGGCGGCGGGGCCGTCATCGCGGCCCACACTTCCGGGCGCGGAGGGGGCAGGCCGCGCTCGCCCGTGGTCGACATGATCGAGGTGAGCGTTCTGACGCGGGCGGGGCGCTCAATCGCCACTGTCTGCGCGATCATTCCGCCCATCGAGGCGCCGACGATATGCGCCCGGTCGATCTTCAGCGCGTCCATCAGGCCGACCGTGTCCTTCGCCATGTCGCTGAGCGTGTACGGCGCGCGCAACGGCTCGGCGCCTGAGAAGAACCGGGCCAGGTCCGGCGGCGCGGCGGTGATTTGCGACGAGCGGCCGATGTCGCGGTTGTCGAAGCGCACGACATAGTAACCTCGCGCCGCCAGCGCCCGGCAGAAATCGTCCTCCCACAGGATCATCTGCGCGCCCAGACCCATAATCAGCAACAGCGCCGGATCGGCAGGTTCACCAAAGCCCTGCCAGCACAGGGTAAGGCCATTGGCTTCTGCGAAGAGTTCGTCAGTCTCGGCAATCGTGGACATTCAGCAATCTCCGGGGCACATTCCGCTATGGCCTGCGGGGACGGGGGCCGTCAAACGCAGGAGCGAAGCCCTTGGACCCCATCGCGCGCTGGCACGAAATCGTGAAGTCCCGCGACCCCGCCGCGCTCGCGTCCCTGCTCGCCGAGAACGTCGTGTTTCATTCGCCCGTCGTGCATACGCCGCAGCACGGGCGGGCGATCACCCACAAATATCTGATGGCCGCATTCGACGTGCTGTTCAGCCCGACGTTTCGCTATGTCGGCGAATGGCGGGCGGAACGCTCGGCCGTGCTGGAGTTCGTCGGCGAGATCGAGGGAATCGTTATCGACGGCGTCGACATGGTCTCGTGGAACGAGGCGCAAGAAATCGTCGAGTTCAAGGTGATGGCGCGGCCGTTGAAGGCGATCAACCTGCTGCACCGGATGATGGGCGAACGCCTCGCGAGGGGCTGAGCGAGAGCCGCTTGTGCAACCGCGCCATCAGTGCGGCGGCGAACAAGGGCGTCGCCAGATTGAGGATAGGGATGCTGACGAAGGCGGCGACGATCAAGCCGCTCAGGAAAACCGGGCCGGCGAAATGCCGGCGCATCGCCCGCGCCTCCGGGTAGGGGCGAAAACGCATCGCCGCCAGCTCGAAATATTGCGCCCCCAGCACGTAGGCATTGGCCGCGAACCACAGCGCAAACCCGATCCCCGGCACGAACAGCAGCACCAGCCCCGCCAGCAGAACCAACAGCGCCAGCGCGCCGAAGCGCAGCGAGGAGGAGACGGAGTCGAGCAGCGGCGCCGGGCGTCCGGGCGCGCCGGCCGGGTCCACCTCACGCTCCACCAGCCCCGCGATCTCGTCGAAGAAGAAGCTGGCGATCAGCGAAGCGACCGGCGCGACGAGGAACACCGCCGCCGCCAGAAGGCCAAGGCCGATGGCGAACGAGAGCGCCCAGGCGATCCACGGCGAGGCGATCACGACATAGAACAGCACGAGCTTGTCGAGCGCGAAGCCGCCCAGCGCCAGCGTCGCCAGCGTCAGGCCCACGGATTTAACCATCGCTCCCCGGAAGGGGGGCGAGAAGATGTCGTTGAGAGAGTCGAGCGCGTCCTGAAACATAGGGCGCATGTGGCGATGGGGGGCGCGGATGTCCAGCTTGCGCGTGTTGCGAATGGCGTTAGGTTGTCCCGAGCCCGGCGGAAACCCGGCGCGCACTTACGGGAGAAACCCCTTGGCCACGCTTCTGGTCCTCTACAAGACGCCCAACGACCCCGCCGCCTTCGACCGGCATTACACGGAAATCCACATCCCGCTAGCCAACAAGATTCCGGGCCTGCGCAGCTATCGCGTCAGCAAGGGCGGGGTCGGCACGCCGGCTGGACCGTCCGACATTCATTTGGCGGCGACGCTGACCTTCGAGAGCCTGGCCGCCATCCAGGCGGGGCTTGGCAGCCCTGAGGGCGCGGCGGCGGCGGGCGACCTGGCGAATTTCGCCGGGGCGGGCGTGGATCTTTACATGTTTGAGGATGCGCCGGCGTGAGGGCTTGACGGGCCCAAGACTGCGCCCTTTCCGACAATGGCCGGGCTTGTCCCCGCCATCCGCGCCGGGACGTGATGCTCTGGCTTCAGACGGCCCGGTATTTGTTTGTCAAACAATCAAACGTCGCTCTCGCGACGACGTAGATGACCGGGACAAGCCCGGCCGTGACGGCGGTTGGGCGGCAAGGCGACGCCAAAAGTCACCCCTTGCGCCGCGTCCGCCAAACAAAGGTGTTGCTCGCCGCGTAATTCCACACCACCCCGATCAGCGCGCCCGACAATCCCGCCAGGCCCCAGCTTCCGTTCTGGTGATACAGCACGCTGGCGACATTGATGTTGGCGATCGCCCCAACGCCGCACAACGCCGCAAAGATCAGGAACCCGCCGATCTTGCCCAGACCGCGATAGCGCCGATTGCGATAGGTGATCTCGTTGTTGAGCACGAAATTGCTGCCCATCGCCATGATGGTCGCGACCACCTGACTGGCGGTGAAATCATGGCGCGCGCCGCCTTTGAGCAGGATCGACAGCACGATCAAATGCACCACCAAACCCACGCCGCCGATCAGCGAGAACAAAACGAACCGCGTCGGCAGCACGCCGCCGCTCGCGTGATGCACGACCAGGCCGAGGAAATCGAGGCCGACCAGCGGCGACAGTTTCGATTCCCCCGCCGTGCGCGGACGGAACACGTAGGGGACTTCCACGACCCTCAACCCACGGCGCGACAGGATCAGGTCGACCAGAATTTTGAAGCCGTCGGCCGACAATTTTGGCGCCAGTTCCGCAACGATCTCGCGCTTCGTCATGAAGAAGCCGCTCATCGGATCGGAGACGTCGACGCCCGCCACCTGAGAGAAGAACCATTTGCCGAGGTCGCTGAGCTTTTGGCGCGAGGGCGACAGGCCGCCCGGCTGAGTCGGGTCGGCCAGGCGCGTGCCGATGGCCAGATCGCCCTGGCCCTGCGCCAGCGCCGCATACATTTGCGGCAGGATGCGCTCGTCGTGCTGCAGGTCGCCGTCGATGACGGCGACGAAATCCGCGCTCGACGACAGCCAGCCCTCGATCACCGCCCCCGCCAGCCCCGAGCGATTGACGCGCCGGATACAGCGCAAGCGCGGATCGCGGCGGGCGATCTCGTAGGCGACGTCATATGTGCCGTCGGAGGAATCGTCGTCGACGACCACCATCTCCCAAGGCAGGTCGGCCAGCACCTGCGTGAGCCGCTCGAACAGGCGCGGCACGTTGGCGGCCTCGCGATAGGTCGGCACGATCACGGAGAGCCTCGGGCCGGGCGAAAGTGTCGCAACGGGCATGGCGGTCTCGAATTGGCTAGGCGGCGGCGCAGCGGACATGGATGTCTCGGGGTCTGTCTGCGCCGACTCTACGACGCCGCAGGGTAAGATGAAGTAAACGCCGCCAGCGCTCCTTTTGCGTAAGGTTCGAAAGCTCTTAAGAACAATTCGCGAAAGCTGTCGCGTTCGATCAGGATTTCGTGACGCGCGCCGTCGAGGGTCAGGAGATCACCGGCGCGCAGACGCGAAGCGAAGCGCTCGATGCAGCGGGTGTCGACGACGCGGTCCCCGCCCGACGCGATCACCAAAGTCGGCGTCGAGACCGCGCGCGGAAAATCGGGCTCGGCGAAGCGGCGCATCAACCGGAAGGCGGCGTGCGCCCAGCCGATGGTCGGGCCGCCGACCCCCAGTTCCGGCCAGGCCGCCAGCGTCGCCTGCAAACGGGCGTAGCGCATGGGATCGGAGGTCAGCACATTGCCTTCGAAGGGATAAAGCGAATAGGGCCGCGCGCCCCCGGCGCCGGGAGCGTAGAGGCCGCCAAAGCCCAGCGCGTCGACGAGTTCGACCAGCCGCCGCTCGGTGCGCGGCTCCGGCCGGCCGTAGATCGCGATCATCGGCGCGGTCAGCACTAGCCGGTCGAAAGGGCAGCGCCCGTCATGGGCGACCTGCATGACGATGGCGCCGCCCATCGAATGGCACAGGCCAATCCACGGGCGCGGGCAATGCGGCGTCACCACGTCGGCGATGAGGGCGCGCAAGTCGCGCTCGTAGAGGCCGAAATCGTCGATATGGGCGCGCATGGGGTCGGCGAGCTGGCGCTCCGAGCCGCCCTGACCGCGCCAGTCCATCGTCGCCACGGCGAAACCCATCTCCAGCAGGTCAGCGATGGTCTCGTAATATTTCTCGATATATTCGGCGCGGCCGTTGAGGATGACGACGGTGCCGATGGCGTCGGGCGGGTTCCAGCGCGCGGCGCGCAGCACGACGCCGTCGCCGGCGACGAGCCGTTGCTCGACCGCGCCGGGCGGACAGGGATTTGTGGGAGTTTCGCGCAGGGTCATCGGGGCCTTATGGCGTACGGGGCTTGCTCGCGGCAAACCGGCGGATCGTCACAGTCGCCAGACCGGCGACGACGAACGGGCTCAGCGACAGATGCAAGCCCAGCGCCAGCGGGCGGGCGATCTCGGCCAGCAAAAAGGCGGCGGCGAGCGCTGTTTTCTCATAAGGCAGGAAGCCCGTTTCGAGCGCGTCCTGCGCCAGCACGACGATGGGGACGATCAGGATCGTCAAATCGTAATCGAGCAGGAACGGCGTCGTCAGGCAGGCCAGCGTCGCGACCAGCGCGATCAGCGGCCGCCCGCTTTTGGGACGCGCACAAACGAACGCCGCCAGCGCCGCGACTGCCGCGACGGCCTGCGCGAGATAAGCCAGCGCCACGCCGCCGCCCAACACGCGCACGGCGGCGAACACGCTGGCCATCTTGGCGGGCTCGACGAGGCCGCGCTCCAGCGTTGCGCGGGTCATCGGAGTTTCGGCGAGAAACGCTGTCCACGTATCGAGGCCGAAGGCCAGCGTCGCCGCCGCCGCCAGCGCGAGACCGCTCAGCGCCATCCCGGCCAGCGCCCGCCAGCGGCCCGTCAGCATGAGCGCGAGGGGCGCGATCAGCAGGATCTGCGGCTTGAAACAGAGACAGCCGAGCAGGGCGCCCGCCAGGATGGGGCGGCGGTCGAGCGTCAGCGCCGCGCCCGCCAGCAGCGCGGCCGTCAGGAAAGCGTTCTGGCCGTGGCCGATAGTGGCGAACGCCGCCGGGAAGGCGGCCAGCGTCAGGGGCGTGACGAGGCGCGGCGACAGCGCGCGCAGGGCGGCGAACATGGCGGCGAAACTCGCCGACAGCCAGGCCGCCAGCGCCGCGAAATAGGGAAGCGCCCCGAGAGGCGCGCAGACCAACAGAAACATCGGCGGATAGAAGTAGGCGTACCAACCCGGAAAAGTTCCAAACGCCGCGCGCTCCGCCGCCAGATGCGCGGCGGGATCATAGACGGCGGCGGCGTGGCCCTGCAGCGCCATGCGCCCCGCCGTCCAGAAGCTGACGAAATCCGACCCCAGCGGCTCGCCGCGCGCATCCACGCCGCTGCGCGCCATCCAGAGCAACGCCGCCAGCGCCGCGCCATGGGCGAGCGCCAGCAAGATCGCGTAGGCGCGCAACCGCTGCGGGGTCGCCCACGGCGCCTTGGCGAGGAAGCGCCGGACGCCGGAAGCGGCGGGGGGGTGGGCGACAAGGGTCATCCGGCGATCGTTGACGCCGCAGCGTTAAATCCCGGTGAAGTCGCGCTGTAGCCGCGCTCTCCAGAGCGCGGGGCCCGCCGCGCCGCGTCCGGCAAACCCCGCCTTGCGGCGGCCCCGATCTGTAGCTCGGGGCTACAGCGCCGTGGCTCGCCCGGCGAACCCCGCCTTACGGCGGCCCGGATCTGTAGCTCGGGGCTACAGCGCCGCGCCGCGTCCGGCAAACCCCGCCTTGCGGCGGCCCCGATCTGTAGCTCGGGGCTACAGCGCCGTGGCTCGCCCGGCGAACCCCGCCTTGCGGCGGCCCCGATCTGTAGCTCGGGGCTACAGCGCCGCGCCGCGTCCGGCGAACCCCGCCTTACGGCGGCCCCGATCTGTAGCTCGGGGCTACAGCGCCGCGGCGCTCGTTCGGAAAAAGTCTAGGCCCCCGTCACCCGCCACACCACATCGCCCACATCGTCCGCCACCAGCAGCGCCTTGTCGCCCCCGAGGGCGACCCCGACCGGGCGGCCGTAGGAAAAATCCTCGTCCGGCGCGAGGAACCCCGTGAGTATGTCGCGAGGCGGCCCGCAGGGTCGGCCCTTCTCGAACGGCACGTGGACAACGCGGTAGCCCGACAGCTTGCTGCGGTTCCACGAGCCATGCTGTCCCACCACCATGCCCTCGCCGAAGCCCGGCAGCACGCCCGAAGGCAGCCAGCACAGGCCCAGCGAGGCCGTATGGCCGCCGAGCGCGAAATCGGGCTGTAGCGCCTTCGCGACGGCGGCGGGGTTTGCGGGGACGCGGTCGTCCACCACGCGGTCCCAATAGCAATAGGGCCAGCCATAGAAACCGCCGGGCGCGACGCTGGTCAGGTAATCGGGCGGCGTCTCGTCGCCGAGCCCGTCCCGCTCGTTGACCACAGTCCACAGCGTCCCGCTCGTCGGCTCGAACGCCATGCCGACGGGGTTGCGCAACCCGCCTGCGAACGCCTCGCACTTGCCAGACGCGATGTCGTAGCGGTGGATCGCCGCGCGGCCTTCCTCGGCGACAAAACCATGATCGGCGATGTTGGTGAGCGAGCCGACGCCGACATAGATCGCCGAACCGTCAGGCGTGGCCAGCAGGCTGCGCGTCCAGTGGCCGCCGGGTTTGAAGGACGCCAGCGTCCGGCCCGGACCTTCCAGCGTCTCCGCGCCGGGAACGAACGCAAATGCGACGAGCGCGTCGGTATTGCCGACATAGAACGTGTCGCCCACCACCGCCATGCCGATGGGTTGTTTGAGCTTGTCCAGATAGGTGTTGCGCACCTCGGCCACGCCGTCGCCGTCGTGGTCGGCAAGGCGGGTGATGCGATTGGGGCTGACGCCCAGCGCCTTGGCGCGGCGCATCGTCGCCACCATCGCATGGTCGAAGATCGACGACGCGGGTTGCGCCTCCTGCAACGCCTCGGCGACCAGCACGTCGCCGTTGGGCAGCACATGCAGCCAGCGCGGATGCTGCAAGTCGCTCGCGAAGGCGTTGACCTTCAGCCCCGGCGCGGCTTTGGGCGTCTGGCCGGGGTCCCAACCGCGCGCGGTCGGCATCTTCAGCGTCGGCAGGTTGCCTTGCGGGCGGGCTTCGGGGATCGTCGGGCGCGGGCCGACCGCCTGTTCGGAGGGCGTGCCGCGCAGGCGCCGAACGGCGATGGTCGCGGCGCCGATCCCGGCGACTAAGCTGGCGAAGGCATCGGATAGGGCCATGCGCGCCTCTTGCGGGTTCTAGTTGACGGAAACCGGGCGCTTCGCCCGCTGCGCCACATCCTCTATCGCCGCGACGACCGCGTGTCCTGCGGCGAAATGCGGCGAATGGCCGATTCCCGGCAGCAGCGTCAGCTTCGCGCCGGGAATTTCGCGCGCACAGGCGCGGGCGTGGATTTTGGGCGAGACGAGGCCGTCATCGGCGCCCATCACAATAGCAGTGGGCGCCGTAATCTGCGGATAGCGCGGCGCCTGCGCTGCGGTCGCCTTGGGCAAAACCACGAAATCCTCGGCGTTGGCGCGAAACTGCTTTGGCCGGAACAGCAGCTTCAGGCGGGTCCGCTCGGCGTAATTTACGGGGACGGGATTCGGCGTGAACACCGCACGCACCGCACCGTCCATCAGCGCGAGGCCGGCGTAAGGCGCGATCAACCAGCAAAACAGCGGGCCAATCAACGGCGCCGCCGCGACGTGATAATACCAGGAAATCCCGCCCGGCCACGGATGGCTGACCGGCGAGAGCAGCACGAGCCCGCGCACAAAACCCGGCGCCTGCAGCGCCATCGCCAACCCCAGCACGCCGCTGAGCGAATGGACGACCACCACCGCCTCCGCCACGCCGAGACGCTCGCTGGCCTCTTGGATGAGGGCGGCCTGTCGGCTGGGGGCGGCGGCGTCGCCGCATCGCTCGGAATAGCCATGCCCGGGCCGGTCGAACGCCAACACGCGAAAACCTCGCTCGACCAACGGCGCCGCCAGCGCCAGTTGGGGATCGGCGGAATTGCCAGAGGCGCCGTGGATCAGCAGCACGACCGGCCCGTCGCCGCCACTGTCCACCACATGCAACCGCCCTCCGTCCGTCTCGACGAAGCGCCCGGCCGGGGGATAGCGCGCCTCGAAGCGGCGGCTCAGCAGGAAGGTGGAAAGCGCAAGGGCGGCCAGAGCGGCGGCGAGCGCCGCCGCCATCACGGCGAGCGGCTCCAGACCTGATTTTGCGCGCGCATCCGCGCCTGCTTGACCGGCTCGTAAGCCGGGGCCAGCGCCAGCGCCGCGTCCAGCACTTTCAAGGCGCCCTCCGGGTCGCCCGCGCCCTGCACGATCGCGCCGAGGCCCACGAGGGCGCCGATGTCGCGGGGATCGCGCTTGAGCGTCTGCGCCAGGTCGGTCATCGCGCCGTCGACGTCGCCGCTCTCGAACCGCAACCCCGCGCGGGCGGAAAAACCCTCCGACCATTCGGGATCGAGGTCGACCAGCGCATCGAAAATCTGCCGCGCCAGCGCGGGATCGGCGGCCTGCCGCGCCTTGCGGGCGCGGGTCATCAACAGGCCGGCGGTATCGGAGCCCGATTGCAGGCGCAAAGCGTCGATCTCACCGATGATGCCCTGCGCCTCGTCGGCATAGCGCGTGTGGGCGAGGCGGGCATAAAGCTTGTCAAGCTCAGAAAGCTCGTCGGCAAACGCATGCGCGCCTGCCAGAGCCAGCGCGAGGGTCAAAGTTACCAGGGAAGCAAACCGCATGACCGGAGCCTAGCGCCCCAAAGCGGCAGCGTCAAAGCCTCAGCCCTGACGCGCCTTGAAGCGCTTCTGCGTCTTGTTGATGATGTAGACGCGGCCTTTACGGCGCACCAGACGGTTGTCGCGGTGACGGTTGCGCAGGGACTTGAGCGAATTGCGGACTTTCATGGGTTTTCCCGACGTGGCTACGCTGCGGGAAGGACCCACGGCTTGAGTTCGTGCGAGCCTATGCCCGATTCAGGGCGCGGGATCAAGATTGCTCAAGGCGTAAAACGCCAGTTTCGTGTCGCTATAGACCCGCTCGTCGATGAGGGCGAGGCCCTCGGGCGCGGCGACCTCAGCTTTGGCGTGCTCTTCAACCACCGCCAGCCCGCCTTTCGACAGCCAGCCGCCCACGACCAGAGCGGCCAGAGCCGGGCTCGCAAGCCCCTGATTATAAGGTGGATCGAGGAAGGCCATATCGAACGCCGGCCCCGCCGGGGCGCGGCCGAGCTTGCTGGCGTCGGCCCGCCAGATCCGGGTGACGCCGCCCAAAGCCAACGCTTCGACATTGCCGCGTATCAGCGCGCGCGCCTCGGCGCCGGTATCGACGAACAGCGCGAACGCCGCCCCACGCGAAATCGCCTCGATGCCGAGCGCGCCGGAGCCTGCGAACAGATCGACCACCCGCGCGCCCTCCAGCCTGTCGGGATAGCGATGCGTCAGCACGTCGAACAGGGATTCGCGCAGCCGGTCCGAGGTCGGACGAATGTCGCGCGAGGCGGGCGCATTGAGCGCGCGCCCCCGCAATCGTCCGCCGACGACCCGCATCAGCCGCGCGGCTTGCGCGGGCCGCCCTTGCCGGGCGCGCGGGGTCCGCCGCCGGCGCGGGGGCCGCGCGGCGGGCCCTTGCTTCCGCCGCGCGGCGGCCCGTCGCTGCGCGGGCGCCGCTCGGCGCGTTCGCCATGGGGACGGGGCGCAAATTTCCGCTTCTCACCGCTCTCGGAGCGCAGGGCGCGCGGCGGGCCATCGGCGCGGGGGCGCCGCTCAGGCCGATCGCCGATGGGGCGGGGCGCGAAGCTGCGGGGCGCGCGGCTCTCGCCGCCCTCGGAACGCGCGGGCCGCTCGCGCGGCGGGCCGTCGCCGCGCGGGCGGCGCTCGGGGCGGTCGCC
>Ga0209698_10005690_pt1 | contig 13432 bp, 13 predicted proteins | sample LitLauG_LLR_2012_FD_187203 | JGI IMG/M metagenome (GOLD analysis project Ga0209698, IMG submission 187203) | Freshwater sediment microbial communities from Pennsylvania, USA - Little Laurel Run_MetaG_LLR_2012 (SPAdes) (version 2) | ecosystem: Environmental > Aquatic > Freshwater > Creek >... | reverse complement strand
GATCGAGTCGATGGAGGAGATGGTCGAGGGCGCCGTCCAGGCCCCGGACCTCGAGACCCCATTCGGCGATGAGATCGAGGCTCACGCAGATCCGGCCGGTGACCTCGGCCGGGCAGTCGCAGAGCGCGACGGCGCCCTCGACCATCTCCTCCATCGACTCGATCTGGTCGGGCCGGAGGGTCGCTCCGACGAGGATCTCCGCGCCCTCCGAGAGCACCGCGGCGCGGGGCTCGACGGTGTTGACCCGGATCCCGGTGCCGTTCAGCTCCGCGCCGAGGCCGTTGGTCAAGCGGTTGAGGGCGGCCTTGGACGAGCCGTAGATCGTGATCGTCGACCCCTGCGCGCCGGTGTTGAACGGGGGGCCCTGCCAGAGCCTGGCGCTGCCGCTCGACACGTTGAGGATCCACCCCTCACCGGCCTCCCGCATGCCAGGTATGACCGCCTGGGCCAGGTCGAGCGGCGCGTGGACGTTGACCTCGAAGATGACGCGGCGGCGACGCAGCGGGAAGCCTTCGAGCGGCTGGTAGATCGCCGCGGCCGCGTTGTTGACGAGGATCTCGATCGGGCCGCCGAGGGCGGCCTCCGCCTCGGGGATGATCCGGGCGCGGTCGACCTCGTCGGTCAGGTCGGCGACGACGATCGACACCTTGGTGCCGTAGGCGGAGAGCCTCGCCGCCGTCTCCTGCAAGCTGCCCGCCAGGTGCTCGTGCCGGTCCAGCGTCCTCGCGGTGATGACCACGTCGGCACCTTCGGCCGCCAGGCGCTCGGCGATCCCGACGCCGATGCCACGGCTCGCCCCGGTGACCACCGCCCGACGGCCGGCGAAGCGCGTGGACCCGGTCGAATCCGTCGCCATCAGTTGATCCCCTTGTCCGCGAGGAAGCCTTCCACGCACTCGCCGATGTAGGCGCAGTCGTCGTCGGTCATCGAGTGGTTGTTGGGCAGGATGAGGCCCCGCTCCATCACCGCGTCGGCGTTGGGCAGCCCGCCAGGTGGGACCCGGTGGGGCTTGTCCCGGAACGCCGGTTGGCGCGCCGCGTTGCCGGTCCACACCATCCGGGTGTCGACGCCGTGCGCCTCCATCCATCGCTGCAGCTCGCTGCGGCGGATCCCCGAGGACGGGGTGATCATCACCGGGAACATGTGCCATCCCGTCTCGACCCCCGCGGTGAGCTCGGGGAGGGTGAAGTGCGCGGGCCAGCGGCCGAAGTGCGATGACGTGAGCGCGAAGTTGCGCTGGCGGCGCGCCAGGTTGTCGGCGAGCTTGTCCAGCTGCACGAGGCCGAAGGCGGCCGAGAGCTCCGACGGCTCGAAGTTCCACCCCACCTCGTCGAAGATGAACAGGTTGTCGTACTCGATGTCCCCGTCGATCGTGCTGAAGAACCGCCGGTCGACGCCCCTCTTGGAGCCGAAGAGCTGGACCTCCGAGCGCCGCCCCCACCGGCGCAGCAACAGCGCCCGGTCGGCGAGCTCGTCGTCGTCGAAGCACACCATCCCGCCGGTGCCCGCCGCGGTGATGATGTGGGAGAGGGCGAAGCTGGTCACGCTGATGTCGGCGCGCGTGCCCGTGGGAGTGCCCCGGAGGGTCAGGCCGAGGGCGTCACAGGAGTCCTCGACCACCTGCAGGCCACGGGCATCGGCGATCGCCCGGATGCGATCCCAGTCAGGGGCGTTGCCGATCAGGTTGGGCACGAGGATCGCCCTCGTCCTCGGTCCGATCATCTCCTCGATGCCCTCGATGTCGATCTGGAACGTGGTCGGGGTCACATCGACGAAGGCAGGCACCAGGCCCGCCCGGAGCATCGGAGCGACGTCGGTCGAGAACGTCACCGCCGACGTGACGATCTCGTCACCCGGCTCGAGGCCGAGCACCTCGACCGCGAGGTACAGCGCCGACGACCCGGAGTTGCACATGACGCCTCGGCGCTTGCCGAACAGCGCGGCGACGCGCTCCTCCATGGCCCTGACGTTGCGGCCGATGCGCAGCGCCGTCGGACCGCCCCGCAGGACCTGGACGACGGCGTCGATCTCGCGCTCGTCGTGGACGGACCCGGCGTAGTCGATCCTGCGGGTCGGCGTGGTCATCTGGGCTCCTCGATGTCGGAGGGACGAAAGGGGGTGGTCTCGAGGTCATCCACGAGCCGGCCGACGAGGCGGACCAGGGCGGTTCGGTCCGCTCCGGACCACGCGGCGAGCACGTCGCCCATGTGGGCGGTGCGCATCGCGGCGATGCGGCGGTACACCTCCGCGCCCCGGGGCGCGAGCCGGACCACGATCATCCGGGCGTCGTCGGTGCCGGCGCTGCGCTCGATCAGGTCGTCGTCCTGCAGCTTGCGCACCTGGCGGCCGGCAGCTGCCGGGTCCATCGAGCACAGCCGGGCGAGCTCGCCGAGGGAGAGCGCGCCGGCCTCGTGCAGGCAGCGCAGCACGGCGTAGCCGGCCCGTGTGACGTCGGTGCCGATCACCGCCGCCTGCCGCTCGTGCAACCGGCGGTTGACCGTGAGGCGGAACAGGCGCTCGAGGGCCCGCTCAGCGTCGACGATGTCGCTCCCGACCATTCCCCGGACCGTAGGGGAAATCACTGGACTATGTCAAACATCTCTCGGCGGCGCGACCGACTGGTCCCCGCCGCGGGCACCCAACCTGTACCGTCTGCCCCGTGGCTCGAACGACCGCCCCGGACGCCAGCGCGTGATCTCGGTCGGCAGCGTGGCCATATTCGTCGCCGATCTGGAGCGGTCGGCGGCGTTCTACGAGCAGGTCGTCGGCCTCGACGTGCTCGCCAGGATCGACACCCCCGAGGTCCGCGAAGTGATCGTCGGCGCCCGCGACAAGGGCTCCCAGCTCATGCTCGCCCACCGCCGCGGCGCAGCGCCCCTCGACCCCACCTCCGGGTTCTGGAAGGTCTACCTCGACGTCGATGACGTCGAGGGGTCGTTCCGGCGCCTCGTCGATGCCGGGGCCGAGGTCGTGGCCGAGCCGCGGCTGCTGGAGCGCTGGAACCTCTCGATCGCGCTGGTCAAGGACCCCGACGGCTATCTCCTCGAGCTCGGCCAGCGCCACGGCGACCCGGCCGGCACCCATCCAAACACGCACTGACCGATCGCGGAGGCGAAAGTGGAATTCGGCATCTTCCTGAACGGCTACATCCCGGGCCCGGGCGCCCACGACACCGACTGGGAGCACCGCCAGCTCCTGCGAGAGGCCGAGTACGCCATCTTCGCCGACAAGCACAACTGGAAGTACGCCTGGTTCGGGGAGCACCACGCCCTCACGGAGTACTCGCACATGTCGGCGCCCGAAGTGGTGATGGGGTACGTGGCCGCCCGCACCGACTACATCCACCTGTCCTCGGGCATCAACAGCCTGTCACCCCGCAAGGAGCACCCGGTCCGCTACGCGGAGCGGGCCGCCATGCTCGACCACATCACCAACCGCCGCTACGAGTGGGGCACCGGGCGCGGCGCGGGCAGCCACGAGCTGGCCAGCTTCAACATCATGGACACCGATTCCACCAAGGCGGAGTGGGACGAGGTCGTGCGTGAGATCCCCCGCATGTGGGAGCAGGTCGACTACACCCACGACGGACCCCACTTCACGGTGCCGACGCCGCACAACGTGCTGCCCAAGCCCTACGGCCCGGGCCATCCCCCCATCTGGGTGGCGTGCGGCAACCCGCCCACCTTCCAAAAGGCCGGCGAGCTCGGCATCGGCGCCATCGCCTTCAACTTCGAGCCGATCTTCAACCTCCGCGGGCGCATCGAGGCCTACAAGGAGGGCATCGCCAACTGCAAGGAGCCGATCGGCCAGTTCCTCAACGACAACATCATGATGACCAATGGCGTGATCTGCATGGAGGACCGCAAGCGGGCCCGCCAGATCGCACTGGAGCGGGTCAACAGCTACCTGGTCACCATGGTCAACCTGTACCACGACACGATGCCCAAGTCGCCCGACGCCATCACCTGGCCGTCGTCGCCGATCGTCCTGCGCGACATCGCGGGCCCCGACCCTGACGCCTTCCTCGACCAGCTGATCGCCGGTGGGTTCATGATGGTGGGCAATCCCGAGGAGGTCTCCGAGCAGCTCGTCAACTACAAGACGGTCGGCTGCGACCAGCTCGTCTTCGGGGTGCCCCAGGACCTGCACCACGACGAGATCATCGAGCTCATCGAGCTCTTCGGTGACAAGGTGATCCCCGAGCACGACGGTGACCGGGTCCACTCGACCGATCGCTACCGGGCGACGGCCACACCCAGGTACGAGCGGTTCTCCAAGCCGCTGCCCGACGTGGAGTGGCCGACGGTGCTGCCGGTCACCTCGATGCGGGCGGGCTGAGGCGCGGCGGGCGGGCGCGGGCGAGTGCCCGCCCGGCTCACATCACCGGTGAGCCGTACATCTCGCCGAGCGGGTCGCTGATCAGCTCCAGTCGGGCGCCGTCGGGATCGCGGAAGTAGATCGAGCTGCCGTCGATGTGCTGGTACGCGATCCCCTCGGTATCGAGCTTGTCCTTGATGCGGGCCCAGCGGGTCGGCTCCACGGAGATGGCGAGGTGGTGCAGGCCGCCGAGCACCTCCGCGTACGGCCCCGGGTCCACGCTCGGGAGATCGAAGAAGGCCAGAGCGTTGCCGTGCCCGAGGTCGAAGAAGAAGTGGGTCGACCCGGCCAGGTCCCGGTTCTCGAACATCTCCGTGAGCGGGAGCTCGAGCAGGTCCTGGTAGAAGCGCACCGTCCGCTCCACGTCCGAGGAGATCAACGCCAGGTGGTGCACGCCGCGCGCGGCGCTCGGAGGGCGTTGCGCCGCCGGGCGCAGGTGCGCGTCCCGGATGCGCGCCCGCTCGGCGGCAAGCTGCTCACGATCGATCGCCATGATCCATTGTCGCCCATCCGCCGCCCGGTCGGCGACCATCCACCGCGACGACGGGGCCGGCGCGGGCACCGACGGTGCGGGGATCAGCTCCCGCAGGCGACGGGGAGGGTGCGCCACGCCCTGGCCCAGTTGGACACGTAGCGCTCAGCTTGCCCGGCCAGGCGGTACGCCGGCATCCTCGCCAGCAGCTCCTCGAAGGCCACCCGGGTCTCGAGGCGGGCGAGGGAGGCACCGATGCAGTAGTGGAGTCCGTGGCCGAACCCGAGGTGGCGGGTCGCGTTGCGGTGGATGTCGAAGCGGGTCGGATCCGGGAACTCGCGCTCGTCGAGGTTGGCGGAACCCCACACCAGCAGCACCCGCGACCCGGCGGGGATCGTCACCCCGTGTTTGGCGACGTCGCGCATCGCGGTCCGCGGGAGCGCCTGCGTCGGCGCCTCGATGCGCACCATCTCCTCGACCGCAGCGGGGATCAGGCCCGGATCGGCGACGAGCTCGGCACGCTGATCGGGGTGCCGGGCCAGCAGCTCGACGCCGTTGCCGATCAACGACGTGGTGGTGTCGTTGCCCGCGATGAGCAGGAGGAAGCAGAAGCCCTTCAGCTCCTCGTCGTCGAGGTGGACGCCGTCGATCTCCGCGGCGAGCAGCGCCGACATGAGGTCATCGGCCGGGACACGCCGGCGCTCGTCGAGCAGCACGCCGAACAGGTCGTAGATCCGGTCGAAGCGCCCGACGGTGTCCTCGGGCTTGGCGATCTCGAGGAACGCCTCGGTCCAGGTGCGAAACGACTCGACGTGCTCGTCGGGCACCCCGATGAGCTCCGCCATCACCATGCTCGGCAACGGCGCCGCGAGCTGGTGGGGCACGTCGAAGGTCTCCCCGATGCCGCTGAGCAGACCGACGGCGATCTCGCGCACCCGCGGCTCCAGATCGGCGACCCGCTTGGGGGTGAAGGCACGCGACACCAGCGCCCGCAGCTCCGCGTGCCGGGGCGGGTCCATGTAGATCATCGTCGGGGCCTGGAACGCGGCCTCGGCGACGTGGTCCGACGAGAAGCTCTCCCAGTCGTGGACCGCGTCCCACACGTCCTCGAAGCGCGACAGCACGTAGGTGCCGTCGGGGGTGACGTGGACGGGCTCGTGGTCGCGCAGCTCCCGGTACACGTCGTGCATCCGTGCCTGGAACCCGGGCGTCGCCGGGTCGTAGAGGACCTGCGAGGCGACCATCATCCCCCCTCGAGCGCGTCGGACCCGCGCGCAGCCTAGGGAGTTGTGCCCGCGCCGGCAACCCGCGCGGAAGGTGCTGCCGCGGGGATAGCTTGGCCTCGTCGAGGCGCGGTCGCGAAGGACCGGTGCCACCACCGTCGGGGGGATCAATGGCAGCGTCCATGCCGTCGCTCGCAGGGCAGGTCGCAGTGGTCACGGGAGGAGCCGGGGGCATCGGGGGCGCGACCGCTTCGGTGCTCCTCGGCGACGGGGCCGACGTGTTCATCGCGGGGCGGACGGCGACGACGCTCGAGGCCACCGCGGCGCGCCTGTCGCCTCTGGCAGCGAGCTCGGGTGGGTCGATCTCGTGGCTGGTGTGCGACTCACTGGTCGAGTCCGAGGTCGAGGCGCTCGTCGCCCACGCCCACGCGGCCAAGGACCGCCTCGACATCGCCGTCAACGTCGTCGGAGGCGGACGGGGGTTCGGCCCGATCCTGCGGGGTTCCGCCGATGCGCTGGAGGCGACCCTGCGCCAAAACATCACCAGCGCGTTCCACCTCATCAAGCACGCGGGGGCGTGCATGGTTCGGGGCGGGGGCGGATCGATCGTCGCCGTGTCGTCGATGCAGGCCTCCCAGACCGCGCCCCTCCTCTCCTTCTACTGCGCGGCCAAGGCCGGGCTCGAGATGCTCTGCCAGGTCGCCGCCGATGAGCTGGGCGGGGCAGAGGTCAGGGTCAACGTGGTGCGACCCGGGCTGACCCGCAACGGCAACGAGACCCACCTGAGCGCCCTGCCCGACGTGGTGGCCGCCTACCTCGAGCAGCAGCCCATCCAACGCTGCGGAGAGGCGCTCGACATCGCTTACGCCATCCGCTACTTCGCGGGCCCCGAATCGGGGTGGACCACGGGTGCCTCGCTCACCGTCGACGGCGGGACCTCGCTCCGGCGCTTCCCCGACCTCGACTTCCACTGGCGGCCGACGTTGGGCGACCAGATGGAAAAGGCGGCCCGCGGGATCCTCGACTGAGGGCGCGGGCTGCGTCGTTCAGTCCCTGAGCTCGCGAAGCGCCTCGGAGACCTGGGACAGGTAGTCGAGGTGCGCCTCGGTCGAGTCGAGGCCGAGGCCCATGCTCAGCACGGACGCATGCGTCCCGCCCACCTGGAGCCAGGCCCGCACCCGGGCCGCGGCCTCCTGTGCCCCCTTCGCCGTGCCGACCACGCACTCCCCACCGAAGTCCTCGACCGCACGTCCCTGCTCGGCGACCAGGCTCCTGACCCGCGCCCAGGCACCGTGCACGTCCGCGGTGCGCCCCCCGAAGATGAAGCCGTCCGCGCAGCGCGCCGCGCGCGCGAGCGCAGCCTCCCCGAACCCGCCGAGCCAGATCGGCACGACCCGCGCCGGCCTCGGGGCGGTACCGGCCCGCTCGACCCGGTCGAAGCGACCGCGGAAGTCGACGACGGGCTCGGTCCACAAGCGGCGGAGCAGCCCGATCTGCTCCTCCTCCCGCGCGCCGCGGGTGTGGAAGTCCTGGCCGAGCGCGTCGTACTCGACGTGGTTCCACCCGACACCCACCCCGAGGCGGAGCCGGCCGCCGGAGAGGAGATCGACGTCGGCCACCTGGCGGGCGACGAGCGCCGTCTGGCGCTGCGGCAGGATGAGCACCCCGGTCACAAAACCCAGCCGCGTCGTGATGCCGGCCAGGTGGGCGAACATGACCAATGGGTCATGGAACGGGTCCCGGTCGGTGTAGGGACCCGTCAGGGGCGGCACCCGCTGCCCGTGGTCCGCGCCGAGCACGTGGTCGTAGGCGAGCAGGTGGTCGAAACCGAGCTCCTCCGCGGCACGGCCGATGCGCCGCACCGCCTCCGGATCGCCGCCGAGCTCGATCTGGGGGTACACCACGCCGATCTGCACGCCGCCATCTTGTCAGGACGGAGCGGCTGTGCCTCCGGGCCGCCATCATGAGGGCATGTTCATCCCCCTCCTCACCCCGCCGGGGCCGCCTCCGGTCGCCAGCCTGGTCATCGCCGTGCGGGGCAGCCATGTCGTCCTGCTCGAGCGCGAACCGCCCGGCGAAGGGATCTTCCTCGGGACCCTGTCGGGGAGGCATTGCTGGGCGGTGGACATCGATGCAGCAGGATCATGGGCCGATGGGACCCAACCCCCTGAGGCCGCCGCCTTCGCCGACCTTCGGGCGCTGTGGGGATCGATGGACGAGACGACGTGGATCGTCGCCGGCCGGGCCGCGCAACTGGCGTTGTGGGCCCGCACCCACCGGTTCTGCGGGCAGTGCGCGACACCGACCGAGGAGTCACCCGGTGAGCGGGCACGCAAGTGCCCGGCCTGCGGCTTGCAGGCGTTCCCGCGCCTGTCTCCCGCGGTCATCATGCTCGTCGAGCGCGACGACGGCACCGCGCTCTTGGCCCGCAACGCCCTCTTCCCCACTGGGGTCTTCTCGTGCCTCGCGGGCTTCGTCGAGCCGGGAGAGACCTTGGAGGAGGCGGTTCGGCGCGAGGTCCGGGAGGAGGTCGGCATCGAGGTCGGCGCGGTCGACTACCGGGGCAGCCAGCCCTGGCCGTTTCCCCACCAGCTCATGATCGGCTTCGGTGCCCACTACGCGTCGGGAGAGATCGCCGTCGACGGGACCGAGATCACCGAGGCGCGCTGGTACACGCCCGACGAAGCCCCGGCCTTTTCATCCAACATGTCGATCGCGAGCCGCCTCATCGACGGCTGGCGGCGACGCTCCAGCACCTGAACGACCCGTGAGCACCATCACCGCCCGGCCCCTAGCATCTCCGTGACCACCCGCCTGACGACCGAGGGAGCTCCGAGAACGATGAAGGCAGCGCGGCTCGAAGACGGACACCTGCACATCCGTGACGTCCCCGTGCCGGAGCCGGGCGCCGACGAGGCCCGGGTCCGCATCTCCGCATCGGGTGTGTGCCACTCCGACCTGCACATCGCCCGCGGCGATTGGATCGGGGTCCCGTCTACCGGGATGATCGGCCATGAGGCGATCGGCGTCGTCGAGGCGCTCGGCCCCGGCGCCGAGCGCCTCGTGCAGGTCGGCGACCGCGTCATCCTCGGCCTCGGCGGTGCGGGCGGCGGGTACTGGTGCGGCGCATGCGAGTACTGCCTGAAGGGACAGACGCGGCACTGCGCGGACAACAAGAGCCTCCTCGGCACCTTCGCCGAGCAGGTCTGCGTCTGGGCGAAGGCGCTCGTCAAGCTGCCCGACGAGGTCGCCGACCGCGAGGCGCCGCTCGCATGCGGGGGGCTGACCGCGTACGGCGCGGTCAAGAAGCTGGTCAAGCACCAGGTCGGTCCAGGCCGCCCGGTTGCGATCATCGGCGCCGCCGGTGGCCTCGGGCACTACGCGGTCCAGATCGCCGCCGCGTTCGGCTACCGGGTCGTCGGCGTGGACATCGGCGAGGACCGGCTCGCGTTCGTGCGGTCCCTCGGCGCCGAGCGGGCGGTGAGCCCGGACGAAGCGGCCGAGGTGGTCGGGGCCGAGTACGGAGGCTGCGACGCGGCGCTGGTGTTCTCGGCCAAGATCGCAGGGTTCCAGCTCGGGCTCAACATGCTCCGCCGCGGGGGGCTCTTCGTCGGGGTCGGACTCCCGGCGTCGAGCGAGGGCAACATCCAGATCAACCCCTTCGAGTTCTTCTTCAAGGACCCGACGCTGATCTACTCTGCGGTCGGCACCGTCCAGGACATGCGCGAGCTCGTCCAGCTCGCCGCATCCGGTCGGGTCGTGAGCCATGTCTCGCGCACCGGCCCGCTCTCGGAGCTGAGCGCGATCTTCGACGAGCTCCAGGCCGGCAAGTACCTCGGGCGCGCCGTGATCACCGACCTGGGCCACTGACCACAGCCGGCGGCGCCGTTCTCGTTGGCGTTCGCGCAACCCGTGTGCGAGACGTGGCCACACGACCACTTCCGCACACCAGAAACGACAACGCCAACACGAACGCGCCGCCGCCGGCCCCCCCCGACGACCTCGGGGCCGCGTACACTCGGACGGTCCGCAGGCTCCGGGGAGGGGCATGGCCATCGAGATCGCGCCCGTCGCCGGTGCGCTCGGCGCCGAGGTGACCGGTGTCGACCTGCGCCAGCTCGACGACACCACCGTCTCCGCAGTGCGCGACGCGCTCCACGCCTACGAGGTGATCTTCTTCCGCGAGATCGGGCTCACCCCCGACGAGCACATGGCCCTGGCCCGCAGTCTGGGCACGGTGAGCATCTTCCCGGGGGCACGGGTCCGGGGCGTCACCGAGCCCTCCTTCGCGGTGATCACCGACGGCCCGGACAGCCCTCCCGAAGCCGACGACTGGCACACCGACGTCACCTGGATCGAGTGCCCGCCCAAGTACGCGCTCTTGCAGGCCGAGGTGGTGCCCGAGCGGGGCGGCGACACCCTCTGGGCATCGACGACGCAGGCCCATGACGCGCTGTCCCCCCGCATGCAGCAGATGATCTCCGGGCTCGACGTCGTCCACGACAACGAGAGCTTCATCGGTGGCATGCAGCGCAAGCTCGGGCGCAACGACGCCACCGAGGAGTTCGCCCGGCGGCTCCGCCACGACTACCCACCGGTGGTGCACCCACTGGTGCGCACCCATCCCGACACCGGCCGGCGGGCGCTGTACCTCGGCGGCGGTTTCATGCGACGCATCGACGGGCTCACCGACGCCGAGAGCCGGGCACTGCTCGACCTGCTGGTCCACCACATCAACGACGCCCGCTTCCATTGCCGGTGGCGCTGGCACCGCGGGGACCTCGCCATCTGGGACGAGCGCTCCACCAACCATCGCAGTGCCGGCGACCACTTCCCCCAGCACCGCTGCATCCGGCGCATCGAGGTGGACGGCGATCGGCCGTTCTTCGACCCCGACCGCCCACCCGACATCGCCACCAACCCGTCCTCGTGGGACTGGCTGCGCCAGCGCTCGGGGGTGTGATCCGCACGCCCGCCAACCGCACGCCCACCAGCCGGACGCCCACCAGCCGCACGCCCGCCAGGTCGGCGACAAGGAGCACGCATGGATGACGCCGCCGTGTCCGAAGCAGTCGATTACATCGCCATCCAACGGCTCCAGGCGGCCTACGCGGACATCGTGAACCGCCGTGCCTGGGACGAGCTCGAGGTGATCTTCGTGCCCGATGCCACCGTGTCGATCGACCGCAGGGCTGGTGACCCGCTCGTCCTGCGGGGTGCGCGCGAGGTGGGCACCTTCATCGGCGGGTTGATCGAGCGCATGGACTTCTTCGAGTTCGTGATCCTCAACGTCACGATGACCCTCGGTGTGGACGGCGATGCGGACCGGGCCGCGGCCCGCATGTACATGTGCGAGATCCGCCACGAGGCCGGAACCGGTCGCAGCACCGCCTTCGGCGTGTACCACGACCACTACACCCGCACCGAGGGCCGCTGGCGCATCGCCACCCGCATCTACCACTCCCTCGCCAGGACCGGTAGGGAGCTCGACGTGTTCGCGTTCCCCGAGCACCTGGCCGGGCTGGTCGCGGCATGGTGAGTGCGGCGCCGACGACCACCGCCGAAGCGGTCCTCTCGGGGAGGGACCTCACCGGCCGGACCGTGCTCGTCACCGGCGCCACCACCGGCATCGGCCTGGAGACCGCACGGGCGCTCGCGGCGGCGGGCGCATCGGTGGTGATCACGGCGCGCACCCCCGACAAGGCCGTGGCCGCGCTCGAGACGCTCCGGGCGGCGGTGCCGGGCGGCGACGTGTCGCAGGAGGTCGTCGAGCTCCAATCCCTCGCCAGCGTCCGGGCCTTCACCGACCGTGTCGGATCGACCCTCGGGCGCATCGACGTGCTGATCGCCAACGCGGGGGTCATGGCGGTCCCCTTCGGCCACACCGAGGACGGCTTCGAAGTGCACCTCGGGACCAACCACCTGGCCCATTTCCTCCTCGTCGGGCGGCTCCTGCCGCTGCTCCTCGCCGGCACCCCGACCCGCGTGGTGCTGCTCAGCTCCGCGGGGCACGCGGCGTCCGACATCCGTTGGGACGACCCGAACTTCGAGCGGGGTCCCTACGACAAGTTGGCGGCCTACGGGCAGTCCAAGACCGCCAACATCCTCCACGCCGTGGAGCTCGACCGTCGCTACGGGCCACTCGGACTTCGCGCCTGCGCGGTGCACCCGGGCATGGTGGCCACGGATCTCGGCCGGCACTTCACCCGTGAGGACCATGCCGCCCTCAAGGCCCGCGCCGCCGCGGCCGGTGGCGCCCTGCCCCCGCGCGTCGGCGTCGAGGTGGGCGCGGCCACCTCGGTGTGGGCCGTGATCTCCCCCGGTCTCGGTGGCTCCTACCTGGCTGACTGCGCGATCGCGACCGCCCGGCCCTACGCGACCGATCCGGTCGCGGCGCAACGCCTGTGGGCCCTGTCCGAGGAGCTCGTCGGCGAGCGCTTCCCCAAACCGGGCTGAGCCGCCGCAGCGCGCTGAGCCGCCACAGCGGAGCGGTCGCCGCAGCGGAGCGGTCGGCGCCGGCGGAGCTCCCCGCTCAGTCGCCGGCCGGAGCGCTCGACGTGCCGGGGAGGAACGCCTCGACCGCCGCGGCGATCCCCGCGGCGATGGCATGCTGGCCGGCGGAGCTCGCGGCGACGGTGGCCTCGGCGGGGTTGGTGATGAAGAGCGGCTCCACCAGCACCCCCGGCATGGTCGTCGGGTGGTCCAACCACCCGGACGCGGCAGGACCGAGGAGCAGGAGGTGCCCGTAGGCATGCGCTTCCGCGGTCAGCGACGGGGCGCCAAGGGTCGTGTCGGAAGCGACGCCTCGATCGGGTACGGCCCACCCGGCCGTGTGGAGCGCGGCGACGACGTCGGCATCGAGCACCTGCGCGAAGCGGAGGTTCGCGTCGCTGAACGGCCGGCCGTCGTCATAGGTCGTGAGCAAGCCGCGCGCGGATGTGTCGGCGAAGGCGTTGAGGTGCACCGACACGAGCGCGCCGGCGCCCGAAAGGTTGGCGCAGGTGACACGGGCCTCGGTGTCGGCGTGCTCGCCTTGTGCCGTCAGCGTTCCCGACGCGGTGAGGTCCGCGGTGGGGAGCCGGGTCACCGAGGTGTTGGTGGTCCGCGACACGACGACCCGATAGCCGTCGGTGCGCAGGATCGCGGAGGTGTCGGCCACGATCGGCAACGTCAGCGCACGTTCGTCGACGGCCGTCCCGGCGGTGGTCCTGCCCGCGGCACCGGGGTCGGGCCCACCGTGGCCCGCATCGAGCAGCACGGTCGCGTGGCGGTCACCCGACGTCGGCGGTTGCGCCACGCACGCGCCCCGGGCGAAGGACCCCTGCCCGAGCGGGCCCGCCCCCCCAGCCGGCGCCGAGAC
>Ga0209698_10005689_pt1 | contig 13432 bp, 7 predicted proteins | sample LitLauG_LLR_2012_FD_187203 | JGI IMG/M metagenome (GOLD analysis project Ga0209698, IMG submission 187203) | Freshwater sediment microbial communities from Pennsylvania, USA - Little Laurel Run_MetaG_LLR_2012 (SPAdes) (version 2) | ecosystem: Environmental > Aquatic > Freshwater > Creek >... | reverse complement strand
CTCATATAGAGAGGCAAAGCCGGCCATAGAGAACGCGATCATTGCGAAGGCGTAGATCGACCATGACTGCTCGCCCGTTTCGTCCACGCCCGCCAGACGATAGAATCCCATTTCGAGGGGCCGCATCACCGGCGTCAAAACATTGCGCTCGCCTGCGAACACGCGTGCGATGAATGCGCTGAGCGGAATGGATGCCGCCAGCACAAGCGCCAGCACAACGACGATCTGCGCCCAACCGATGGCTGTCATGACGTCACCTTTTCGATGCGAAAGGGGCCGGTGGCTCAGAGTTTTTCCGGATAGACCAGCGTGTACAGCAAATAGAGTCCGAGACTCAGTCCGACGATCAGGCCGATGATGGGTTCTGTCATGTCATGCCTCCTATATTCGGTCGCAGGCGACAACGAACAACGCCATCAGGCCCAGGAAGGCGACCCCCGTGGCGAGATAGACAGCATCCAGCATCGCGAGGGACTCCGCTTCGGGAGCGATGCAATGCGCCCGATTTCCGTAAGCGATCCATTCCGCGTTGCGCGGATCAGCGTAAGGAAATTATAAAGCTGGCGCATTTTCTCTATTCTCGCCGTCGCCCTATGGCGCGACCACGCCGACTGGCGCTATTGTGACGGACCGCCAGCGCGAAACGGAACAAAGGTAACCACACTTGGCGCACGGCAGGGCATTTGATCGCCGCCCAGATCCGGACGCCCTCTTGGCGTTGGCGGAGAAGGATAGGCGCGGCCGATTGCTAGTGTTCGTCGGCGCGGCGCCCGGCGTTGGCAAGACCTACGCAATGCTGCGCCGCGCCCGTGCGCTACGCGACGAGGGCGTCGATGTCGTTCTGGGCCTGGTTGAAACGCACGGGCGCGCGGAAACCCTGGCGCTGACCGAAGGTCTGGAGACTCTGCCGCGCCGGGTCGTGCTCGCGCAAGGCGCCCGCATCGAGGAATTCGACCTCGACGCCGCGCTGCACCGCGCTCCCAAGTTGATCGTGGTCGACGAACTCGCCCACACCAACGCGCCCGATAGCCGACATCCCAAGCGTTGGCAGGATGTTCAGGAATTGCTCGACGCTCATATCGATGTTTGGACGGCGCTCAACATCCAGCATCTGGAAAGCCTCGCCGACGTCGTCTCGAAGGTTACGGGCGTCGTTGTGCGCGAAACCGTGCCCGACATTGTCCTGCGCGACGCCGACGACATCGTGCTTGTCGACATCACGCCTGAAGAGTTGATCCAGCGTTTGAGGGACGGCAAGGTTTATCTGCCTGAGACCGCTGAGCGGGCGCAACAGAAGTTCTTCACCCCGCGCAATCTCACGGCGCTGCGCGAGCTGGCGCTGCGCCGCACCGCTGCGCGCGTCGACGATCAGATGGTCGAGCAATTGCGTCAAGGCGCCATCGATGGCCCCTGGGAGACTTCGGAGCGATTGCTGGTGTGCGTAGGCCCCGACAAACAGTCGCTCGATGTGGTGCGCGTCGCCAGCCGGTTGGCGACGGGGCTCAACGCCAGTTGGGTCGCCATCGCCGTCGACCCGCCGGGATCGCAGACGCAGACGGATCCAAGCGGCAAGCGCATCGACGACGCCCTGCAATTGGCGCGAAGCCTGGGCGGCGAAACCGCGCGTCTGGTCGGCCACGACTTGCCAGCCGAAATTCTGGGCTATGCGCGCGCCGAAAACATCACGCAGATCGTGGTGGGTCGCTCCCGCGCGGGCTTCCTGCGCCGTCTCGCCGGCCGTTCGCTGTCGGACGCCCTGCTGCGCCGCGCAAGCCAGCTCGGCGTGCATGTCGTCACCGGCGATGCGGGCGAGCGCGGGGCCGCACCGTCAGGTTATCCAGGGGGATGGAGACTCTGGCTCGGTCCCGCGTTCCCGCTGTCGATGGCGGCCAGCGTGGTCTCCGTCGCCGTCGCCGTGGCCGGGGGGGAGTTGCTAACCCGCTGGATGGCGTTGCCCAATGTCTCGATGATCTTCCTGACGGCGGTGATGTTCTGCGCCGCCGCTTTTGGCGTCAGGTCGGCGATCACGGCGGCGGTGCTGTCGTTCCTCGCCTATGATTTCTTCTTCATCCCGCCGATTTACGCCTTCACCATCGCCGAGCCGCAGGAATTTTTCGCGCTGGTGATCTTCCTGATCGTAGCGTCGCTGGGCGGCTGGTTGGCGGGCCGGGCGCGCGATCAGGAACGGCTGGCGCGCGAGAGCGCGCGGATGACGCGCTCGCTGTTCGATCTTTCGCGCGATCTCTCCGGCGCCGTGACGCTCGACGCGATCCTTGAGGCCGCCACCGCCTATGCGCAAAAGACGCTGGCCGCGCGAGGCGTCGTCATGCTTGTGCCGCAGGAGGGCGAACTCAGCCTCGCAGCCTCGTGGCCGCCGCTGGACGCGCTGAGCCCCGGCGAAGCCGGGGCGGCGCGCTGGGCGCATGAGAAGCGCGAAGCTGCGGGATGGAAGACGGGGACGCTGCCCAACATACGTTTTCAATTCCGGCCGCTGGCGACCACGCGCGGCGTCGTCGGCGTCTGCGGCTTCGAGCCCGCCGACCCTGATGCGCCGATCGCGCCGACGCTTGATCACGCGTTGAATCTGATCCTGGATCAGACGGCCATCGCCATGGATCGAGCGGCGCTTGTGAAAGAATCGCTACGCGCCGCAGCGCTTGAAGACAACGAGAAGCTTCGCACGACGCTGCTGGCCTCGCTCTCGCACGATCTGCGAACGCCATTGGCGTCGATCACCGGCGCCGTGACGACCCTTCAGCGGTTCGGCGAGGGCATGACGGCGGAGAAGCGCCGCGATCTCCTGGATTCCATCGAGGAGGAAACAGGTCGCCTCGCCCGCTTCGTCACCAATCTTCTGGATATGTCGCGCATCGAGGCCGGCGCGATCCGGCCCAGGAGCGAATTCGTCGAGATCGCCGAGATGGTGCGCGCGACAGTCGAGCGCGCGCGCAAATCGTTTCCCGGCAAAAATTTTGCTGTGAGTCTGGCGCGCGATCTACCCTTCGCGCGGGGGGACGCGAGCCTGATGGAGCAGGTATTGTTCAATCTGCTCGACAACGCGCAAAAATACGGCGGCGACACCCCGATCAGCGTCCATGCGCGCCGCGTCGGCGCTGAAATCGTCGTCACCGTCACGGACGAGGGTCCCGGCATAAAATCCGCTGATCTCGAGCGTGTTTTTGAAAAGTTCTATCAAGGCGGCCGTTCGGACGGACGCAAGACCGGCGTCGGGCTTGGCCTTTCCATCGCCCGGGGGCTCGTCGAGGCCATGGGCGGGCGCATCTGGGCGCAAAGCCCGGCGGCGCGTCGTCGCGGTGCGCGACTGCTGGTGGCCTTGCCCGTCGCTGAGAGTTCCGTCAGGGCTCAGGCATGACCGGCGCGCGCATTCTGGTAGTCGATGACGAGGTCCAGATCCTTCGCTTTCTGCGCCCCGCGCTCGAAGCCTCGGGCTATGAGGTGCTGCACGCAGCGACCGGGCGCGAGGCGCTGCGCATGGCCGCCAACGCAGCGCCTGATCTCATCATTCTCGACCTCGGTTTGCCCGACATGGACGGCAAGGACGTTCTCGTCCAGACGCGGGCGTTTTCAAAGGCGCCGATCCTCATCCTGTCGGCGCGAGACCGCGAGACCGAGAAAATCGCGGCGCTGGACCTCGGCGCCGACGATTATGTCGAAAAGCCTTTCGCCATCGGCGAGTTGCTCGCGCGTTTGCGCGCGGCTTTGCGACACGCCAGGGGCGCGGCGGCGGCGGCGACGCGCATTGAGGCCGACGGCCTCGTCATCGATTTCGATCGCCGTCTGGTGATGCGCGACGGCGCGTCCATCAAGTTGACCCCGCGCGAATACGATTTGCTCCGCATCCTCGCCCTCAATGCAGGACGGGTGATGACGCACGGCCAAATCCTCACGGCGGTCTGGGGCCCGGCGCACAAGAATGACACGCAATATTTGCGGGTCTTTGTCGGACAATTGCGCGCCAAGATCGAACGGGACTCGTCCACGCCGATCCTCATTCGGACGGAATCCGGAATCGGTTATCGATTCCTTGAACCGGCGTAACTTTGCGCCGCGTTGGTTTCAGCTGAAGCGTTTCGACCTCAGCGCTATCCACGGGTATCGCCTGCATGACGAAAGAAATTTCGGCAGTTTGTGGGCTGGATTTTTTCTGTTGCGTTGGCGCAAGCGCTCGAGAGAGGTTCGAGCGTTCGCCGCCAAAGTATGCGCCATATGTGTTAGAACTTGGCGAAGGCCCGTTCGAAGGGATCGGAATGTGTCAACGTCTATGACACGCGAGGCCGGTCTTGATTGTTAGGCGAGCAGGCGCAGCTTGGGCTCACGCCCCCATTGGCGAGTTTTTGCCGCGGCGATGAAATCGGCGCCGAGGCCAGTGACGCCCTCGTCCGCCTCCACGCCGGCCCGAGCCAACAGGGACGTCGCTCCCGAGCTGGCGCCGATGGCCTTGAGATGGCCAAACGCGTCCATCACCCATTTGACCGCTGCGCCGTCGCGGACCAGCATTTTGGCGCCCTTCTCAGCGAGAAGCACAGCAACGGCGTCAAACAACGCGGAGGGGGTACCTGCCAGCTGGCCGTCGGCAATGATCGTCTCGCCGTCAGACAGCTTCACATGCGCCTTTGGCGCGACGATAAACAAAGTCGCGCCCTCCTTCCCGACCGACTTTTTTAACGCTGCGAGCGCCGGAGCGTCACTGCCCTCGGCGACAAGCACGCCGATCTTGCGTCCCTTCAAGGTGTCCTTCGCCTTGCGCTGGATCGAGAGCGCGAAAGACGCCTTCATCGACACTTTGGCGCGGGCCGGTTTGGAGGCCGGCGGAAGCTCGACGCCGAGGCCATCAGCGACGCGCTGCGCCAATTCCTCGTCGACATTGCGCAGATTGCCGATCATCCGCACAGGCACGTTCTTGAGGTTCACCTTCGACAGCTCGAAGACGAACGATGAAGCAATGTGAGCGCGCTCGGATTCAGTCTGCGACTTCCAGAACATCTCCGCCTGGCTGAAGTGATCGGCGAACAATTCCGCGCGCACCCGCAGCTTGCCCGCGTCGCCGTCATCGTAGGTCGACTCGGATCGAAAGCCATCCTTCACCTCGCGCGCTCCGCCTTCCTCGCCATAATCTGCGAGCGTATTGGGCTCATAATTGGCGCGGCCCCTGGGCACGTGCGTCTGCATCATGCCATCGCGCAATTGGTTGTGAAATGGGCATTTTGGCGCGTTGATCGGAATCTGGTTAAAGTTGGTCGTGCCCAGCCGTGATTTCTGCGTGTCCAGATAAGAGAAGAGCCGACCCTGTAGCAGCGGATCATCCGTGAAGTCGATCCCGGGAACGATGTTGGTGGGCAGAAACGCGACCTGCTCGGTTTCGGCGAAGAAATTGTCGGGGTTCCGGTCGAGGGTCATCACGCCGGCCTTGCGCAGCGGGACTATTTCTTCAGGAATCAGCTTTGTCGCGTCCAACGGATCAAACCCGAAGCTTTCCGACGTCCGGGCGTCGAACGCCTGAACGAAAAGCTCCCACTGGGGGAAATCGCCGTTGGCGATCGCCTCAAAAAGATCCCTGCGATGAAAATCGTTGTCGGCCGATTGGAGCGCAAGCGCCTCGTCCCATACCGTGGATTGCATACCAAGCAGGGGCCGCCAATGGAATTTCACGAAGGTCGGCTTGCCGTTGGCGGCGACCATCTTGAACGTGTGGACGCCAAAGCCCTCCATCATGCGCAGCGAACGCGGGAGCGCTCGGTCGGACATCGCCCACATCAGCATATGTGTAGACTCCGGCATCAGCGATGCGAAATCCCAGAACGTGTCGTGAGCGCTGCCCGCCTGCGGATAGCCCTTGTCGGCCTCCATCTTCACGGAATGAATGAGATCGGGGAACTTGATCGCGTCCTGGATGAAGAACACCGGCATGTTGTTGCCAACCAGATCCCAATTGCCCTGCTGCGTGTAGAATTTGACCGCGAAACCGCGCACGTCGCGCGGCGTGTCGACTGAGCCGGCCCCGCCCGCCACCGTGGAGAAGCGCGCGAAGAGCGGAACTTTCGTTCCCGCCTTCTGGAACAGGTCAGCTTTGGTGATGTCGGCGAGCGAGTCCGTGCATTCAAAATAGCCATGCGCGCCCGAGCCGCGCGCGTGGACGATGCGCTCGGGTATGCGCTCGTGATCGAAGTGGAAAATCTTTTCGCGTAGAACGAAATCTTCCAACAACACCGGGCCGCGTGGCGACGCTTTCAGGCTGTTCTGGTTGTCGGAGATCGGCAGGCCAAAATTCGTTGTGAGCGTGCTGCCCCCAGTCTGGTGCGTCTCGCCGCCGGGCCCTACATTGTATTTGGTGGACTTCGCCATGGTTCAATCTCCGGACCTGCCCTAACAGGGCTATGCGTTCCAACAACGCGGCAGAGCAGCCCGAAGTTGCGGACAAACTGATTTTTTGCATTTGGCGCGCAACATTTGGCGCGCAGCGTTTGTCGTGCGCTCGAAGCCCAGAAGGGCGACGGGAGTTTTAGTCCAACGCCAGCGCGCATTTCAATGTCTCGGGATCGCTCATCAGCGCCGCGGTCTCGCGCACGTTGAGCCAGGCCAGCGCGTCGTCGAGCGTCGCGCAACCCGCAATCTTCACGCGCGCGGTGGCCATCGCCGCATCGACCTTGCCGCCCGGGCGCAGCATGAGAGGGGCAAGTTGCGCGAGATGCAATTCGCGCAGCTCGTAATCCATCCGCAGTCGCCGCAGCGCAGGTTGGGACGCATCGCGCGGCGCGGTAGCCAAAGCCGCCGCGCGCAACGCCACCGGCGGCGGCGCGCGGTCTTCGGGCGTCGCCAGCACGCCTGCGCGAGATAGACGAACCGACGTCAGCAATCCCACTGGAATGCTGAGCAATAGTCCGAGCACGACGGGCGACATCCACAGCAGCAGCGGCACAGAAATGCTGTAGGCGGCGAGCGCCGTGGCGACGCCGATCAGCGTCGGCCCGACGAGCTTGCGCGCGACTTCGCCCCGCGACACGGCGCCGTCGTCGCGCCGCTGCACCTGCCATCCCGCGTCTCGTCCGAAAAGGATTTCGCTGACTGCGCGCGACTGGAAAACCATCATCGAAGGGGCGATCAAAGCCGCCAGCACGCTCTCCATCAGCACGCCGGCGAGCGGGCGAAGGCCCCCGCCGAACGCGCGCAGTTCGGCGGGACGCGCCAGCAGCGTCCCATAGGCCATCAGTTTGGGCGCGAGCAAAAGCCCCATCGTGCCGGCGAACACCCAGGCGGCGAGCACCGGGTCTTGCTGCGGCCAGGCGGGGAACAGGTTGAAGCCTTTGGCGAAATATTCGGGCCTGACGAACGCCGCCTGCAATGAGATCAATAGGCCCAGAATCAGGAAGGCGAACCACATCGGCGCCGTCAGATAAGCCCCGATCCCCGTCAGCAGATGCAGCCGGGATTCCCAGCGCAAACCGTGTGCGGGCAACACCGCTAGATGCTGGAGATTGCCTTGACACCAGCGTCTGTCGCGCGCGGCGAAATCAATCAGCGAAGGCGGCCCCTCCTCATAGCTGCCGCCCAGCGACGGCGCCGCATAGACGGCGTAGCCCGCGCGGCGCAGGAACGCGGCTTCGATGAAATCGTGGCTCAGGATATGCCCGCCGAACGGCTTGCGCCCCCTCAACTCTGGCAGCGCCGCCTCCTGTGCGAAGGCGGCCAGGCGGATGATGGCGTTGTGGCCCCAATAGTTCCCGTCCGGCCCTTGCCACCAGGCGTTGCCTGATATCACCATCGGCCCGTAGAGTCGCCCCGCGAATTGCTGCAACCGTCCAAACAGGCTGCGCGCGTTGACCACGACCGGCGCCGTCTGGATCAACCCCGCTTCCGGGCGCGTCTCCATGGCGTGAGCGAGCCTAACCAGCGTGTCGCCCGCCATCAGGCTGTCGGCGTCCAGGATGATCATGTGATCGTAGCCGGCGCCGAAGCGCTGCACCCATTGCGCGATATTGCCGGCCTTGCGCGCGAAGTTCTCGGCGCGGCGCCGGTAATAGAGCCGCCCGTCACAGGCGCGACGCAGCGCGCGAAACGCCGCCTCCTCCTCGATCCAGATATCGGGGTCGGTGGTGTCGCTGAGCAGGAACCAGTCGAACTGCGCGCCCTGCCCTGTCGCCTCCACTGCCTCCCACATAGCTTGCAACCGCGCGGTGACGGCGTGCGGGTCCTCGTTGTAGGTCGGCAGCAGCATGGCGGTGCGCGAGACGAGCGCAGGAGGCGGGCCGTCCGTCGCAATGTCGATCCCCGCCCGCGCGCCCGACAGCGTCACAACGAAACCCGCCAGCGCTGACATGAACGAGAACGCCACCCACGCAAACAACGCCACGAACAGCGCGAGCAACGCCCATTCCAACGCTGTGACGCCGCCGACGTCGACCACGTTGTACATCTCCAATGCTCCGCCGGCTGTCAGCACCCCCGTCCCCAGGAAAATCAATGCGCGCCGCGCCCATAGGGCGCCGCCGACCGGCGCGCGCAAGGCGCGCGCGGCAAGAGAAAGCCGGCCCGGCGCCATCTCCAGCGGCGCGTCCGGCGGGAGAAACGCGAGTTGGGAGACGGCGATTGGCCTTTGCGTCAGTCCGTCCATCGATAGACCCAGATCTCCGAGACCGGCTTGTCGCCGTCGGCGAGATAGGCGCGAAGTTCGACGGCCTGTGCGTTTTTGGGCGCCATTTCGAAGCTGAGCCGCCAGCCGCCAGTCTGCGGATTGGGCTGCGTCACGATATTGCGGATTTCGCCCTTGTCGGCCGTGACGACGCCTTTGGCGGTTTTGCCGTCCAGCCCCTTGAGACGGTCGCCCGCAAGTTCCAGCACGAATAGCTTGGCGTCCTTGCCGTGCGCGCCGACGCCGCTGCGGGTGAAACGCGCCAGGACGTCGGCCTTGGCGATGTCCGGCCCCCAATGCAGGCGGTAGGTGAAGGGATATTCGCCTTTGGCGGCGAGCTTGCCCTTGGGCCGCCAGAAGGCGGCGATGTTGTCGTGAATCTCCTCGTCGGTAGGGATTTCAAACAGCACCACCTCGCCTTCGCCCCAGTCACCTATGGGTTCGACGACGAGGCTCGGCCGCTTCTCGTAGTTGGATTCGAGGTCCTGATAGGCCGCATAGTCGCGCTGCCGCTGTACGAGTCCAAAGCTGCGCGGATTCTGGTCTGCAAACGCACTTACCTGCAGCATCTTTGGATTGCTGAGCGGGCGCCAGATTTCCTCGCCGCGTCCGTTCAGCATCATCAGACCGTCGGAATCGTGCACCTCAGGCCGGAAGTCCTCCAGCGCGCCGCGCCCGTTCGGCCCGAAGAAGAACATGCTGGTCAGCGGCGCCAGCCCGCCATTGGCGACGTCGACGCGCGGAAACAGCGTCATTTCGACATCGAAGATCGTCGTTGCGCCGGGCCGGATCGTGAAGCGATAGCTCCCCGACGCGCTCTTGGAATCCAGCAGCGCATGCACCACGATCGAGGTCGCCCCTGTCCCCGGCCGCTCAATCCAGAACGACTTGAACAACGGGAACTCCTCGCCCTTCGCCTCGCCGGTGTCGATGGCCAGGCCGCGCGACGAAAGGCCGTAAACCTCATCCTTCGCCACCGCGCGAAAATAGCTGGCGCCGAGGAACACGCAGACTTCGTCCATGTAATCGGGCTTGTTGATCGGCGCGTGCAACCGGAAGCCGGCGAATCCGAGGTCGCCGTCGGGCCATTTGCCGACGCCCTCGCCATATGAAAAATCCTCGCGCCGGTACCGGATCGGCTGCGCCTTGCCGTCGATGACCTCGAACAGCCCCACCTTGTTCTTGTAGAAGAACCCGCGATGGAAGAATTGCGCCTCGAACCCGCGATTGTCGCCGCGCCACAGCGCGTGTTCGGGCATGAAGCGGATGGAGCGATACTGATCGTAGCTTAGCGATTTCAGGGCGTCGGGCAGCGACTCGTCGGGAGGTTCATAGGGCTTTGCGGCCAAGGCGCGCGCCATCTCGCGCACGAACGAGGGCGAGAACGACGCGTCGGCGGGCGCCGAGGCGCCACTAGCGTAGGGAACGGCCGCCGCCGCTGCAATGGCGAGAGAAGCCTGCAAAAGCTGACGACGGTTCACGAAGCGCCCCTATTCCCATTTCCCGCAGGAAAACGGTTTTGAACGCAACCGGTTCCGCGCCGCGCCGACGTAATTCAAAATCAGACGCGCGCAGCCGGAACATCCGGTTCGATCCGCACGGGAATCGCTTTCGAAGCCGGCGTCCCCGAGGCGAGATCATGCCGCGACAGCGGCGAGAGCGCGTTGAGTTCCGGGAAATAGCCGCCGAGCGCGCCGTCCGGCAGATCATAGGGGACGACCTTGAGCCCGGCGACGCGACGGACAAAGCCGTCGTCGAGATCCGTGACCAGCGTGATCCGCCGCCCCGCCTCGACGCCCACCGCCGCCATGTCGCGCGGCGACATCATGACGATCATGCGGTCGCCCTCTATCCCGCGCAGCCGGTCGGAGAGCCCATAGACGGTGGTGTTGAACTGATCGTTCGAGCGCAGCGTGACCAACCGGTAGCGGCCGGGGCGGCGGTCGAGGCCGGTCGCGTCGAGCGTCGTGGGCGTGGTGAACTCGGCCTTGCCGCTCTGCGTCTTCCAAACGCGGTGGCGTCCGGCATTGCCGCGATTGAAGCCGCCCGGCGTGTCGATGCGCAGGTCCATATCGGCGAACTCGTCGGGAAAGGTTTGCGAGATCAAGCTGCGAACGCGGCGATAATCTCCTGTCCAGTCCGCCCAGCGCAGGCGCGGGTTGGATTTAAGGGTCGCCGCAGCGAGAGCGGCGACGATGGCGAGTTCGGACTTTAGCAGCGCGCTGGCTGGCTTGCGCTTGCCGATCGAGCCGTAAATCTGGCTGAACGAATCCTCGATGCTGACCTGTTGCGGCCCGCTCGCCTGTATGTCCTCCTCCGAGCGCACAAGACAGGGCAAAATCCACGATTCCCGTCCCGGCGTCAGATGCGTGCGGTTCAGTTTGGTTGCAATATGGACGGTCAGGTCCATACCCCGCCACGCCTCCTCAACCCGCGCAGAATCAGGAACCGCGCGCATCAGGTTGCCGCCAAGTCCCACATAGGCGCGAACCTCGCCTCTGACGAGCGCCTCCAGAAACTCGACCGTGTTATGGCCCTTCGTTATCGGCGGTTCGATCTCGAACAGCTCCCGATATTTGTCCATCGGCGCCAGTTCGGGCTTCTCGGTTATTCCGACGGTTCGCTGGCCCTGAACGTTGGAATGTCCCCGGATCGGGTTGATTCCGGCGCCTCTGCGGCCCATATTTCCGCGCATCAGCAGCAGGTTGACGAACGCGCCTATCGCTTGCGAGCCATGCACATGCTGCGTCAGACCCATTCCATAGATGCCGACGACCGCCTTCGCCTTGGCGTAGACGCGCGCCGCGCGTTCCAGTTCTGACCTTGTTACGCCCGAAGCGGCCTCGATGTCCGTCCAGTCCGAAGACTGGACGAAACCCAGCCAATCATAGAACCCATGGGTATGCTCGGCGATGAAAGCGCGGTCCAGCACGCCCGGTTCGCCGCACGACAGTGCGATGGCGTCGAGTTCAAGCACGTGCTTGGCAACCCCGGTCAGTGCCGCGATGTCGCCGCCCGGAGTGACCTGCACATATTGGCTCGCCAGCGCGGTGGGCGCCCCGACGGTCATCTGCCAGACGTTCTGCGGGTCCGCGAATTCGATCAGCCCGCGCTCCTTCAGCGGATTGAACGCCACGATGTCGCAACCGCGTTCGACCGCCTTCTTCAGCGGATGCAAGATCCGCGGCGAGTTCACGCCCGGATTCTGTCCGATGTAGAAGATCGCGTCGCAATGCTCGAAATCGTCCATCGTGCAGACGCCGACAGGCGTGCCGAGGACCTTCTTGAGCGCGACTGACGTCGTCTCGTGACACATATTGGAGCTGTCGGGCAGGTTGTTGTGCCCGTAGGCGCGCGCAAACAGCGCGAACAGATAAGACGTCTCCAGCGCGGCCTTGCCGGAGGCGTAGAAGGTCGTCGCCTTAGGATCGAATCCCTGTAGGCGCGCGCCGATGGCGGTAACGGCTTCATCCCAGTTTGTCTCAACGTAACGGTCGCTCGCGTTGTCGTAGCGCAACGGATGCGTGAGCCGCCCGAGCGCCTCCAGCTCGAACTCGGTCATCGCGGCGAGATCGGCGACGGTGCGTTGGGAAAACAATTCGGGTCCGCAGCGCGCGCTGGTCAAATCCCAAATCGTCGCCTTAGCTCCGTTCTCGCAGAATTCCACGGCTCCCGGTTGGGGCGGCTTCGACCAGGCGCAAGACGTGCACATAGTCCCGCCGGGTTTGTTGAGATGGGCCAACGTGTCGAGCGAAGATGGGCCGGCTAGCGCCGCGCGTTCCACCGCAGCGATTCCCTCGACCGATCCCCATCCACCGGAGGGGTGGTCGTAACGAACCGTACCTTCGAGCGCCAGGGCATCAGCGGGAACGTCGTGCTGCATGAGAAAAAGTCCACGGAAACCGTTTAACCTCGGTCAAACGCGTCAATGCAGCTACGGTTCCCGGCAAAACCTCATCGTCAACAGACGTCGAACCCACGCGAAACCGAGCAACATGCGCCTTCCAAGCATGCCACAGTAACAACTTGATGAGATTTGGAGCGGCGCAGTCGCGACTACGATCGCCACGGCACGACGACGCTGTTCGCCGCTTTCATCGCGGCGGTCAACGCCGAAACGGATATGAAGGCGGGTACGGTGATTGGCCAATGCATGCCGCGCCATCGAGCCGGCGAGCTTCGCAAGTTCCTCGACCCGGTCGAGCGCAACGTTCCCGATGGGTTGGACATCCACGCCGTAGTGGACAACGCCTCGACCCATAGGACCAAGTTGATCCGCGACTGGTTCGCCAAGCGCCCGCGCTGGCATACGCCCTTCACGCCGACATCGTCCTCCTGGCTTAATCAGGTCGAACGCTTCTTCGCCCTGATCACCGACAAGCAAATCAAGCGCTGCGCCCACATGTCCGCGAAGGCGTAGATCGCCGATATCCAAATCTACATCGATCAACACAACGCCAAGCCCAAGCCCATGCGATGGACAAAGTCCCCCGACGATATTCTGGCCTCAATCCACCGCTTCTGCCGCCGTCCCCTCAACGTCCCTAAAACGACTGGATAAGGACTTCGGAATCGGGACCCTAGGACGAGGCCACGCTCCTTAGCGGCGGCCGGCGCGGCCTTGCTGCGCGAGGAGATTGGCGCGCGCTCCTTCTCTGCCAGCGCCGCGAAAGGTGGAGCGTGAACCTATCCGCGTCCGCGCCAAGCTCTGCAACGATGAACGGGACGCGCTGAGCCATAAGCCCGCTGATGAAATGAACATCAAGGCTGAGACGATCCAGCTTC
>Ga0209698_10005688_pt1 | contig 13432 bp, 10 predicted proteins | sample LitLauG_LLR_2012_FD_187203 | JGI IMG/M metagenome (GOLD analysis project Ga0209698, IMG submission 187203) | Freshwater sediment microbial communities from Pennsylvania, USA - Little Laurel Run_MetaG_LLR_2012 (SPAdes) (version 2) | ecosystem: Environmental > Aquatic > Freshwater > Creek >... | reverse complement strand
CAGGGCGGCCGAATCGATCGTGCGGTGCTTGTAGCCCATGGTGCCGGTGGCGACCCGCACCGGTCCGTAATCCAGGGTGCCGACCAGCGTGTCGATCTCGGTATGCAGCTTGGGCTGCGCAAGCTTCTTCGGGAAGCCCCACAGTTCGCGCCCGGCGGCCAGCGGCGGGTGGTCGTCCAGGTACATCGCATGGGTGTAGTTGCCCGCCTTGCCCTGGTAGCGCACCGGGATCACCTGGCCCGATTCGGTGTAGTCGCCGAAGCCGGTCGAGTCGGGCATGCGGATGAACTCGTAGTTGACCACGGCGTCGGCCGGCTCGAGCGGCGCCGGGATCGCCGCACGCAGCTTTTCGGGATCGGTACGGTACGAGATGATGAGAAATTCGCGGTGCACGAAGCGGTACGGGCCCATCGGGTAGGCCGGGCTCGTCAGCGGCATGGCGAAGGCCCGATCGCGAATTTGCTGGATGTCCATGTCCGTTCCCTTCCCGTCGCGGCGGGCGCCGGGCGCGCGCCGGCGCGACGCGCCATGCCTATCATGCACCGGCCATATGACTTGCCTGCGGGACCTGCCTGCAAGACCTGTCCGCAGGTCCTGCCCGCAGGCCGCCGTTGCGCACCGGCGCGTCGGGCCTTGCGTACACTGCCGACGGTGAGCGCCGCACCCGTCTCCGACTCCGCATCCGAACCCGCATCCGACCGCGCGTCCGGCCGCGCTTCGGCGGCTGGCGCGGCCCTGGAGCGCGTCGCGGGCGCGCGCCTGGCGCTGGTCGATGCGGCCCGCGGCGGCGCGATCGTGCAGATGGTCGCCTACCACTTCTGCTACGACCTCAACCACTTCGGCTGGATCCGGGTCGATCTGCTGGGCGATGCCCGCTGGATCGCCTGGCGCACGGCGATTGTCGCGCAATTTCTCTTTCTCGTCGGCGTATCCCTCGCTCTGCGCGCGGCCGCCGTGCCGTCCGGGACGCGGCCCAACTGGCGCCGCTGGACCCAGGTCGCGGCTTGTGCCGCGCTGGTCTCGCTGGCCAGCTGGCAGCTGTTCGGCGCGCGCTGGATCTGGTTCGGCGTGCTGCATTTTGTCGCGCTCGCCCAGCTGCTCCTGCCGCCCGTGGCGCGCCGCGGCGCAGCCGCCCTGATGCTGGGGGCTCTGGCGCTGGGCCTGGGCCTGTTCGTTCGCCTGCCCGCCTTCGCCCCCGATGCGCTGAGCTGGATCGGCTTCTCGCCGGTCAAGCCCAGGACCGAAGACTTCGTCCCCGTATTGCCCTGGGCCGGCGTGGTGCTGCTGGGTATCGGCGCCTGCAATCTCTGGCTGCGCCGGGCCGCAGCCGGGCGTCCCGTGTCCGGGACTATCGTTCGATGGCTGGCCTTGCCGGGACGCTGGCCGCTCAGCGTCTACATGCTGCACCAGCCGATCCTGTTCGGCGCGCTGGCGCTGCTGGGTGCGCGCGGCTGAGTCGGAGCGGCCCGCCCCGGGGCGTGGCGCGGCCGCTCAGGGCGCGGGCTGCACCGGTATCGTCGCGTGCCCGGTGGCGCGGGCGAAGCACTCGGGCTGCAGCGTGACGTGATCGATGCCATGGTCGTGCCGCAGGATTCGCCGCGCCTGCATCAGGATGGCCGGCCAGCGGTCGATGCGCTCGATGAGCAGGTGCGCCGACACCGCACCCTGCCCCGGCACCATGGCCCAGACGTGCAAGTCGTGCACCGAAACCACGCCGGGTATCGATGCCAGCGCCTGGCCGACACTCTGGAAGTCGACGTGGGCCGGCACGCTGTCGAGCAGCACCAGGGTCGATTCGCGCAGCACGCCGAAGGTCGAGCGCAGGATCAGGCCGCTCACCAGCATCGACAGCAGGGGGTCGATCACGTTGTAGCCGGTATAAACGATGGCCACGCCGGCCACCAGCGCGGCGACCGAGCCGAGCAGGTCGCCCAGCACGTGCAGCATGGCGGCGCGCAGGTTGAGGTTCTGCTGGCCGCGCGACAGCACCCAGGCCACCAGCAGGTTGACCGCGATGCCAGTCGCGGCGATCAGCGAAACGGCCTCGCCGTTCACGGCCACCGGATGGGCGATGCGGTCGACGCCCAGCACCACGAGCCAGACGACGACGGCGAGCAGGGCCAGGGAATTGACGAAGGCCGCGATGACCTCGGCGCGCGCCAGGCCGTAGGAATGGCGTGCCGAGACCGGCCGCTGCGCCACGATGTTGGCGAACAAGGAGAAGCCCAGCGAGGCCGCGTCGGTCAGCATGTGTCCGGCATCGGCCAGCAGCGCGAGCGACCCCGACCACAGGCCCCCGGCGAATTCGACCAGGGCAAAGGCAAGGATGACCGCCAGGGCCAGCCCCAGGGCGCGACTGGCGCCCACCCGCCCCACATGCAGGTACTTGTCGTCACCGGCCGCGTGGCCGCTGTAATGGCCGTCGGCGGCGACCACGGTGCCCGGTGCCGCCGATCCACCGGCGGGCGCAAGGCGCGCGGCCGCATGACGATGCCCGTCGTGGCCGTGGCCGCCGTGGTGCCCGTGCTGGCCATCGTGGCCGTGGTGGCCGTGCAGACCCATGAGGCCGGCGCCTGGTCCGGGCTAGCGCGGCGCGGCCGATGCGCCCGACGGGCCGGGCCGCAGGACGGGCCGCGCATCGGGCCGCGGACGGGGCCATGCTGCGGGCCGCGGGTCGGACCGCAGCGCGGCGCGCAACGGCTGCGGCATCAAGCCCAAGGGGCCGCCGTTGATGGGCCGGGCTCGATGCGGTACGGTCAATGCGCCGCCGCGCTTGCCGGGAAATGGACCGCGCAGCCGGTCTTGGCGCGAATCTCATCGGCTCCGACGCCGGGCGCCAGTTCCGCGGCGATCAAGCCGTCGGTCCCGACATCGAAGACGCCCAGCTCGGTGATGATGCGGTTGACCACGCCGACACCGGTGAGCGGCAGGCTGCACTGGCGCAGGATCTTGTGTTCCCCATTCTTGGCGCAGTGCTCCATCAGCACGAGCACCCGCGACACGCCGGCGACCAGGTCCATCGCGCCGCCCATGCCCTTGACCAGCTTGCCGGGAATCATCCAGTTGGCCAGGTCGCCGCGCTCGCTGACCTGCATCGCGCCGAGGATGGCCAGGTCGATGTGGCCGCCGCGGATCATGGCGAAGGAATCGGCGCTGCTGAAGAAGCTCGAACCCGGCAGCGCGGTGACGAGCTGCTTGCCGGCGTTGATCAGGTCGGGATCGATCTCGCTCTCGGTCGGGAACGGGCCGATACCCAGCAGGCCGTTCTCCGACTGCAGCATGACGTCGACCCCGGGCGGGATGTAGTTGGCCACCAGGGTCGGCATGCCGATGCCCAGGTTGACGTAAAAACCGTCGCGCAGCTCGCGCGCCGCGCACTGCGCCATTTCTTCCCGGCTCCACATGGTCGTGCCGCTCCTGAAGTTGCGAAGTTCGGTTCGCCGATCCGCTGGTCCGCCGGCCGGCTCAGCCCGGCCGCACCGTGCGCTGCTCGATGCGCTTTTGCGGCTGGGCGTGAACGACCAGCCGCTGCACGAAGATGCCCGGCGTGTGGACCTGGTCCGGATCGAGCGCGCCGTTCTCGACCAGCTCCTCGACCTCGGCGATGGTGACGCGGCCGCACATCGCCACCACCGGATTGAAATTGCGCGCCGTCCTGCGATAGACGAGGTTGCCCTGGCGATCGGCCTTCCAGGCCTTGACCAGCGCGACATCGGCGCGCAGCGAGCGCTCCATGACGTACGCCTTGCCGTCGAACTCGCGCACTTCCTTGCCCTCGGCGACCAGCGTCCCGACACCGGTCGGCGTGAAGAAGGCCGGGATGCCGGAGCCGCCGGCGCGCATCTTCTCGGCCAGCGTGCCTTGCGGGGTGAACTCGAGCGCCAGCTCGCCCGCCAGGTACTGGCGCTCGAACTCCTTGTTCTCGCCGACGTAGGACGCGATCATCTTGCTCACCTGGCGGGTCTGCAGCAGCAGACCCAGGCCGAAGCCGTCGACCCCGGCGTTGTTGCTGATGCAGGTGAGATGGTTCACGCCGCTGGCCCGCACCGCCTCGATCAGCGCCTCGGGGATGCCGCACAGGCCGAAACCGCCCACGGCGAGGGTCTGGCCGCTTTGCACCACGCCTTCGAGGGCGGCGACCGCGGTCGGGAAAACCTTGTTCATGCGCAAACTCCGGGTTTGGAGCGGGGACGCCAGGGGCGATTCTAGGCAATCCGCGCCGGTCCTGCTGGCCTGGATCTAGAATCGGGACGCAATCGGTCGCGCCCGACGCGCCGGCAGCGCCGCAACTGCGCACATTCCAGGAGAACGCAGGGTCATGGATGCCATCCAACGCGAAGCCATGGAGTACGACGTCGTCATCGTCGGCGGCGGACCCTCCGGCCTGGCGGCCGCCATCCACCTGAAGCAGCGCGCCGCGGCGAGCGGTCGCGAGATCTCGGTGTGCCTGCTCGAAAAAGGCGCCGAGCTCGGGGCGCACACGCTGTCGGGCGCGGTGATCGACCCGCGCGCCTTCGACGAGCTGCTGCCCGACTGGCGGACCACCGGCGCACCGATCCGCACCGCGGTGACCGAGGATCGATTCCTGTTCCTCAGCGAACAGGGCGCCACGCGCACGCCGGGCTGGATGCTGCCGCGCTGCTTCGACAACCAAGGCAACTACATCGTCAGCCTGGGCAATGTCGTGCGCTGGCTGGGCGCCCGGGCCGAGGCCCTGGGCGTCGAGATCTTCCCCGGCTTCGCCGCCGCCGAGATCCTCTATGACGAGGCACAGCGCGTGCTGGGCGTGGCCACCGGCAACCAGGGCGTCGGCAAGGACGGCAAGCCGACCGGCAATTTCCAGCCCGGGGTCGAGCTGCGCGGCAAGTACACGCTGTTCGCCGAGGGTTCGCGCGGCCACCTGGGCAAGCAGCTCATCGACCGCTTCGAGCTGGCGCAGGGCCGCGATCCGCAGACCTTCGCCATCGGCGTCAAGGAGCTGTGGGACGTCGAGCCCGGCCGCCACGAGGAAGGCGTGGTCATGCACACGGCGGGCTGGCCACTGGCCGCGTCGACCTATGGCGGATCGTTCCTGTACCACGCCGAGAATCACCAGGTCAGCCTGGGACTGGTGGTCGGCTTGGGCTACAGCAACCCCTACCTGTCGCCCTTCGAAGAGCTGCAGCGCTACAAGTCGCACCCGCAGATCCGCCGCATCCTCGAGGGCGGCAAGCGCGTCGCCTATGGCGCACGCACGATCACCGCGGGCGGGCTGCAGTCGCTGCCGCGGCTCACCTTCGCGGGCGGCGCGCTGATCGGCTGCGACGCGGGTTTCCTCAATGCGGCGCGCATCAAGGGCACCCATGGCGCGATCGTCTCGGGCATGCTGGCCGCCGCAGCGGCCGCCGATGCGCTGGCCGCGGGCCGGGCCGGCGACGAGCTCAGCGCCTACCCCGAGGCCTTCGAGCGCAGCTGGCTGCGCCAGGACCTGTACGAGACGCGCAATTTCAAGGCGTCGATGGACAAGGGCCTGTACGCCGGCACGCTGCTGTTCGGCATCGACCAGGTCGTGCTGCGCGGCCGCGCGCCCTGGACCTTGCATCGCAGCGTGCCCGACCATGAAAAGCTGCTGCCGGCGGCGCAGAACACGCCGATCGTCTACCCCAAGCCCGACGGCGTCGTGAGCTTCGACCGGCTGTCCTCGGTCTTCGTGTCCAACACCAATCACGAGGAAAACCAGCCGGTCCACCTGACGCTGAAGGATCCGACGGTGCCGGTGCGGGTCAATTTCGCGCGCTATGCCGGTCCGGAGGCGCGCTATTGCCCGGGCGGGGTCTACGAGTTCATCGCCCAGCCCGATGGCAGCGAGCGCCTGCAGATCAATGCGCAGAACTGCCTGCACTGCAAGACCTGCGACGTCAAGGATCCGACCCAGAACATCGTCTGGGTGGTCCCGGAGGGCGGCGGCGGGCCGCACTATCCCAACATGTAAGCGCCGGGCGGCGTAGCGGCCGGTACGCGGCTGCGGCTGGGGCGTGCCACCGCGGCGGGCGGGTGCACCCAAGCATGGCGCAGCGTGGTCCAGGTTCGCGCATGCCGTCGGGATCCGCACCAGCTTGGTTCCGGCATCACCGAAACGGGGGCTTGCGCGGTTCGGGGGGAGCCACATTTTTTCGTGAAATTCGCGTGACTGGCTCCTGCGGCCTGCGCGGTAGGGCGGTACATTGGATACCGGTTGACGGATCGCCCCACCCTCGGGGGCGAGGCCGGCGCAGGGTACGCCGGGCGGGGAAAGGTGCTGATCCTGGAGCGGGCGGGGGCAAAGGGCATGGTTGGAAGGAGCGGGTCGGCGCTCGACCGCGAACTGGGCATGGAGCGGCGCATCACGCGGCGCGACCTGCTGCACGGCCTCGCGGCCGGCGCGCTGACACCGCTTGCCGCGGCGCTGTTGGGCGTCCCGGCGCGCGCGGCCGAGGCTGCGGCGTGCGCTGCCGCGGCGTGCGCCGATCCGCCGGCAAGGACCGGCCTGCGCGGTTCCAACGAGGGCTCCTTCGAGGTCGCCCACGCGGCGCGCGATGGCGCCCGATGGGACGAAGTCGCCGACAGCGGCGAGCAATACGACCTGGCGGTCGTCGGCGCCGGGCTGAGCGGACTCGCCGCGGCATACTTCTATCGCGCCCGGACCTCGCCGGCAGCGCGCATCCTGATCCTCGACAATCACGATGATTTCGGCGGTCATGCGCGGCGCAACGAATTCCGGCTCGACGGGCGCCTGCATCTGCTCAACGGCGGCACGCTGGAGATCGACAGCCCGCGGCCCTACAGCGCGGTGGCCGACGGGCTGCTGCGCGAACTGGGCGTCGACGTCCCGGCCTTGCTGCAGCGCCAGCCCGAATTGCAAGGCATGGAAGCGCCGGGCAAACGGCGCGCCATGTTCCTCGATCGCGAGACCTTCGGCGCCGACAAGCTGCTGGTCGGGCGTGACGGCAAATCCTGGGCCCACTTCCTGGCCGATTCGCCGCTGTCGCCCAGGGCCAGGGCGGACCTGCAGCGCCTGGAAGAGGATCGCACCGACTACCTTCCCGGCAAGACCTCGGCGCAGAAGAAGGATCTGCTTTCTCGCATCAGCTACCGCGATTACCTGCGCGACGTCGTCCAGGTCGATCCGCAGGTCCTGGCCTTGCATGACGCCGACACGAAGGGCTGGTGGGGCGTCGGCATCGACGCCGTCTCGGCCCTCGACTGCTGGGGCATCGGCCTGCCGGACGTAAAGGGCTTCGGCGGCCTGGGCCTGGACAAGGGCGCGATACCCCGCATGGGTCCGACCGCCGCCGGCTATGCCAGCACCGGCGGTTCCTACAGCCTGCACTTCCCGGACGGCAACGCGACGATCGCGCGCCTGCTGGTGCGCTCGCTGATCGCCGGCGTCGCGCCCGGTTCGAGCGTGGCCGACGTGGTCACCGCACGCTTCGATTATGGCCGGCTCGACCGCGCCGACGCGGCCGTCCGGCTGCGCCTGGGCAGCACGGTGGTGCGCGTACGCCATGCCGGTGGCATGGCCGACCGGGTCGAGATCACTTATGTGCGCGACGGCCGGGCGTGGCGCACCAGCGCCCGCCACTGCGTGCTGGCCTGTTACAACATGGTGATCCCGGCGCTGTGTCCGGAGCTGCCCGAGAGCCAGAAGGCGGCCCTGCATGCGCTGGTCAAGACGCCGCTGGTGTATTCCAGCGTCGCCCTGCGCCGGGCGCGCCCGCTGACGCGCAGCGCAGCGCAGATCGTCATCGCGCCCGGCTGCTACCACAGCGCGCTCTACGTCAATCCGCAGATCCGTTTGGGCGGCTACGACACGCGCGGCGGGCCCACGGCGCCGGCGCTGGTTCACCTGCAACGCGCCCCTTGCCAGCCCGGCCTGCCGGAGATCGAGCAAAACCGCGCCGGCCGGCGCGAGCTGCTGGCCACGAGCTTCGAGACCTTCGAGCGCCGGATCCGCGAGCAGCTCGGGCGCATCTACGGACCGTTCGGCCTGGATCCGGCGGCCGACATCACGGCGATCACGGTCAACCGGTGGCCGCACGGCTACGCGCCCGAATACAACCCGCTGTTCGATCCCGACATGCCGCCCGAGCAGCGCCCTCACGTCCTGGGGCGGGCGCGGCTGGGACGGATCGCCATCGCCAATTCCGATTCGGGCGGCGCGGCCTATACCGATGTGGCGATCGACCAAGGCGATCGGGCGGTGCGGGAACTGCTCGACGACGCGGCATGACGGCCGGCGCGCACCTGCACCGTGCGCGGTGCGATGCGGGGCGCCTTTTTCGCAGCGCCGCGATCGGGCGGCATGTTCTCGGGTTGCGTGTTTCGGGTGTTGCGCCCGCACCACGCGGCGTGGCGCTTGCTAGGCAGTGCGAAGACGACGGGGCAAACTGGATCGATCGATGGGGGGGTCGGCAAACCGGCGCGTGCAGCGCCCGCTGCCGAAACATGCAACGGAAAGGAAGAAAATGAGCGCTGAACGTCCTGGTCAGGCAGCCAAGTACAACACTGCACCCGGTGCGCGCCGCAAGGAATCGGCGGGGCATCCACCGCTGGCCTGGTCGCGCCTGATCCCCTGCCTGGCCGCCGCCGGCCTGCACTGTGCCGCGATGGCGCAGGAAGCGACCACCACGGCTCCGGCCGCCTCGACCGCCGATGCACCCGCTGCCGCCGATGCACCCGCTGCCGCAACGCCTGCGCCGCCTGAGGCGCCCGCCGCGGCGGCCCCGGCCGAGTCCGAACCTTCCGGCGGCACGCTGCAGGAGATCGTGGTCACGGCAACCCGCCATTCCGAGCTCCTGAGCAAGGTACCGGTCAGCGTCAGCGCCTTCTCGCAGGAGACGCTGGACATCAAGGGCGTGAAGGACTTCACCGACGTCGCCAAATTCACGCCGGGCGTGACCATCGACTCGAGCGGCACGAATTCGATCTCGATCCGCGGCATTTCGTCCTCGGGCGGCTCGGGCACGACCGGCATCTACATCGACGACACGCCGATCCAGATGCGCGCGCTGGGCTTCAATCCGGACGACACCCTGCCCAAGACCTTCGACCTGGACCGCGTCGAGGTGCTGCGCGGGCCGCAGGGCACCTTGTTCGGCGCCGGATCGGAGGGCGGCACGGTGCGTTACATCCTGGCCGAGCCGAACATGAGCAAATCGTCGATGTACGTGCGCGACGAGCTCTCCTTCACGCAGGGCGGCAAGCCCAGCTACGAGGCCGGGGTCGCGGGCGGCGCGCCGATCATCGACAACACGCTGGGCTATCGCGCCAGCATCTGGTACCGCCACGACGGCGGCTGGATCGACCGCATCGATCCGTTCACGCTGGCCACCGTGCAAAGTGACGCCAACTACGACAACACGATCGTCATGCGCCTGGCCGCGAAGTGGGCGGTGAACGACGCCGTGACCATCACGCCCAGCATCATCTATCAGAACCGCAAGCGCAACGACATCTCGGTCTTCTGGCCGACCGTCACCGGAGCCAGCGGCCAGGTGGTGCATTCGGACCCGGGCAGCAATCATTACATCAGCGCCGATCCGACCGCCCGCCCCGAACCCGACCGCTACCTGCTGCCGGCGCTGAAGATCGAGGGCGAGATCGGCTCGGCGACGCTGATCTCGAACACCTCGTTCTTCAACCGCAGCGACCTGAGCGGCTACGACGGCACGATGTACAACCTCGGGTATTACCAGACGCTGGGGTCGCGCGGCGGACCCTGCACCAACCCGCCGCCGATCGGGCAGCCCTGGCCGGCGCCCTGCGGCAGCAACCAGCTCCCCGGATTGCAGTACCTGAGCCCGGGCCTTTATCCCCTGATCGACCAGTACGGTCTGCACCTGCCGAGCAGCATCCAGAACTACCGGGCGCCCGCGACCGTGACCAACGACCAGAAGGTTTATACGGAAGAGATCCGCCTGCAATCCTCGGATCCGACGGCGCCCCTCATCTGGACCGTCGGCGCGTTCTGGCAGATCACGCGCCAGGTCAGCCTCGAGGAGATCTACGATCCGATGGTCGACCCCCTGTTCCTGGCGCTGTTCGGCCAGACCGCCACGGGATCGGGCGCCTTCGGCGCATCGTGCGCCTCGGGCACCTGCCCGCTGGTCGAAGGCGGCTACTCCTACTACAACTACAACACCGGGCACGACCGCCAGCTCGCGCTGTTCGGCGAGTTCAGCTACAACCTGACCGACCGCATCAAGCTGACCGCCGGCGCCCGCGTGGCGCGAACCTCTTTCAGCTTCACCCACCACGCCGACGGCACGCAGAACGGCGGTCCGTCGGACAATGCGGGCAACGAAAGCGACACGCCGATCACGCCCAAGCTGAGCGCGTCGTTCCAGGCCGACAAGAACAACCTGTACTACGCCACGTATGCCAAGGGCTTCCGGCCGGGCGGCGACAACGCGCCCATCCCGCAATCGCTGTGCCCGACGACCTTTGCGACGCTGGGCCTGGGCACCCAGTCGCCGCCGACCTACAAGTCGGACAGTGTGAACAGCTTCGAGGTCGGGGCCAAGAACAAGGTCGGCAATTCGCTGCGCATCGCCTCGAGCGTCTACTACATCACCTGGGACAACATCCAGCAGAACATCTACCTGCCGGGTTGCGGCTTCCAGTTCACGACCAATGTCGGCAACGCGGTGGCCAAGGGCTTCGACGTGCAGGCCGAGTGGTCGCCCAGCGAAGCGCTCAACTTCGAAGCGGCGCTGGGCTATACGCAGGCCAAGTTCACCGGCGACGCCAGCCTGGGAGCCGGCGCCAATCCGATCGCCAAGACCGGCGACGCCATCGTCGGCGAGAGCGGCACCCCTGCGCCGCCCATCACCTTCACTCTGGGCGCACAGTACAACTTCCGCGCCATGGACCATTCCTCGTACGTGCGCATGGACTGGGAGTACCAGAGCAAGAACACCACCCGTACCGCGGCCCAGGATCCCGGGGTGAGCCCGACGGTCTACGACCAGTATTCCTACAATCCGCCGGCCACCAACCAGATCGAAGTGCGCGCCGGCACGAAGATCGAGCACTGGGACGTCGCCGCCTTCATCGAGAACCTGCTCGATGCCCATCCGCTGCTGCCGCCCTCCTCGTATGCGCACAGCGACATCGACCCCAACGCCAATCCCGGCCAGGGCGTGCTGGTGCGCAACTACACCTTCCGGCCGCGCACCTTCGGCGTCCAGACCACCTACCGATTCTGAGCCGCCTAGCCGGGCGCCGGCCGCACCGGGAAGGCGCGCCTGCGGGCCGCGGCGCAGCCGGCGAGGCGAGCTACGACGGATACACGAAGGCGCCTTGACAGGCGCCTTTTCTTATATCATAGTGATATCACGTTGATATCCGAGAGGGCTGCCATGTCCGATCCCATCCACGGCCGCGAGAAGAGCACCACGAGCGCCAGCGGCTTTGCCATGATCTTCGTCGGCCTGGCGCTGCTCGGGCTGGCCCCGTTGTCGGCCGCACGCGGTGGTGCGCTGGGCGTGATCCTGTGCGTGCCCATGGTCATCGCCGGCCTGCTGGCCTGGATCGGGCTCTACGTGCTGCAGCCCAACGAGGCGGCCCTGCTCCTGCTGTTCGGCAACTACCGCGGCACCGACCGGTCGTCCGGGCTGCGCTGGCGCAACCCCTTCCTGCAGAAGAAGAAGATCAGCCTGCGCGCGCACAACCTGTCGAGCGACAAGCTCAAGGTCAATGACCGGCGCGGCAACCCGATCGAGATCGCCGCGGCCATCGTCTGGCGCGTCGCCGACACGGCGAAGGCCGTGTTCGGCGTCGAAAACTACGAGGAATACGTGCGCATCCAGTCCGAGGCGGCGATCCGCCACCTGGCCAACAGCTACGCCTACGACGAGGACGATGCGGTGCCGGGCAAGGCGGCCGAGCCGACGCTGCGCGCCAGCCAGGACAAGGTGGCGATGGCGCTGATCCGCGAGCTCTCGACGCGCCTTGAGCCGGCCGGCATCGAGGTGACCGATGCACGCCTGACCCACCTCGCCTACGCGCCGGAGATCGCGCAGGTCATGCTGCGCCGGCAGCAGGCCGAGGCGATCATCAGCGCACGGGCCAAGATCGTCGAGGGCGCAGTATCGATGGTCTCGCATGCGCTGCAGCAGCTCAAGGGCGTCGAGGGCGTGAATCTCGACGACGAGCGGCGCGCGGCGATGGTGTCCAACCTGCTCGTTGTGCTGTGTTCGGACCGCGACGCCCAGCCAATCGTCAACGCCGGAACGCTGTATCCCTAGCCCCCGGATACGTCCACGCGAACCGCCCGCGCACCGAATCGATCGGATCGGAACCGCCGAACGTGGCCAGTCCCGGCAAGAAGGCGTTTCTGCTGCGCCTGGACCCTGGGGTGTGGGAAGAACTCGAACGGCTCGCCGCCGCCGAGTTGCGCAGCGTCAACGGCCAGATCGAGATGATGCTGCGCGAGTCGCTGGCGCGGCGCGGCGGGAGCGCCGGCACGGCACGGGGCCGCGGGCGAACGCCGGCGGCCGATGCGCCGGATGCCGATCTTCGCGAAGAATAACCGGCTGGTATTTCCCTGGGGCAAAGGCGATCCCGACGGAATCGAGCGGATATCGGACGTGCGCTCAAGCCGTGACCCCTCCCCTCGCCCACGCAGTGGGAGAGGGGCCGGGGGTGAGGGCGGGGTTTCGCGACGCACTGCGTCGCGCCGCCCGAACGACCGCGCCGAAAGGCGCGGGCTATCGAGGGCGGGGTTTCGCGACGCACTGCGTCGCGCCGCCCGAACGACCGCGCCGAAAGGCGCGGGCTATCGAGGGCGGGGTTTCGCGATGCACTGCGTCGCGCCGCCCGAACGACCGCGCCGAAAGGCGCGGGCTATCGAGGGCGGGGTTTCGCGACGCACTACGTCGCGCCGCCCGAACGACCGCGCCGTGAGGCGCAGGCTATCGAGGGCAGCGCAGCAATACCACCCGCCCGATCGACACGAACCAAGCGTTCCCTCGACGATACTGCATGTCGACGCTTGCCTTCGCACGCGCATTGCGGTCGCGTCAAACCGATGCGGAGTTGCGCCTGTGGTATCGATTACGGTCGCGTCGATTCCTTGCGTACAAGTTCCGGCGCCAGCATCCGATCGGTCAATTCGTTGTCGACTTCGTTTGTCTCGAGCGACGACTCGTGATCGAAGTCGATGGCGGTCAACATCAGGATCGGGCTGCAGCCGATCGTGCCAGGGATAGGTTCTTGGGCGCAAAGGGATTTCACGTACTGCGCTTCTGGAACAACGACGTCTTGAGCGATACCGAGGCGGTGCTCGATTCGATTGCTGGCTATCTCGATGCGTCGACCCTCACCCCCGGCCCCTTGTATGTTGCATCAGGGGTTGATTTCTTCGATAGTAGTCGTTGCCTGTGGGCAATTTGCGCACCCCAAGGGGTGTGGG
>Ga0209698_10005687_pt1 | contig 13434 bp, 8 predicted proteins | sample LitLauG_LLR_2012_FD_187203 | JGI IMG/M metagenome (GOLD analysis project Ga0209698, IMG submission 187203) | Freshwater sediment microbial communities from Pennsylvania, USA - Little Laurel Run_MetaG_LLR_2012 (SPAdes) (version 2) | ecosystem: Environmental > Aquatic > Freshwater > Creek >... | reverse complement strand
CCACCTCGTAGATGCCTTTGCCGGTGAAACTGCCCTCGCCGTAAAGATCCTGGTAGGCGTCGGAAACGGCGCGCGTGTAGATGTCGAATCCGGTTTCGCCGGCGAAGATCGCGGCGAGTCGCGAACGGGCTGTACTCTGCACGCTGACACCGACGCGAGGTTGCAGAATGCCGTAGCCCGCGATGACGATGTTTTTCTGGGGATCGACGATGGCCTGGTTCAAGGGATGCGCCAGAGTCCCGATCATCCGCTGCGCGGAGCCTCGCGGCAGTTCAGTGTCGGAATCCAGGGTGATCACAAAGCGCACGCGGGGCAGCAGCGCAAGATCGCCGACCTTGACCGGGAAATTGTCGTACTGTCCGCGCAGCAGCTTGTTGAGGTCGAGCAGCTTGCCCCGCTTCCGCTCCCAGCCCATCCACACCTTCTCTCTTGGGTTGTAGACGCGGTGGCGGTGGAACAGGAAAAACGAGCCCATGCCGCGGTTGGCGTACTTCTCATTCAACTTCTGTACAAGATCGGAGCAGAGCGTGATGAGCGGACTGTCTTCCCGCGCGGGCTCGCGCGAATCCGGCAAGTCGGTGAGAAGCGCGAAATGGATGTTGGGATCGTGGTTACCCAGGAATCGGACTTCCAGATCTTCCGCCAGCCCACGCACCTGTTGCTCATTCAACAACAGGCTGGGAACGGCCACCATGGTCAGGCAATCTTCCGGCACGCCGTCTTCAAATTCGAGCTTGGGCAGAATCTCGGCCGGGAGAACGGCGGTGACCAGATAGTTCATCACTTGCACCGCGCTCTGGGAACTGGGCAGCAGCAGGAGCAGCAATGACGGCAGAATGATCGTCAGCGAACTGAGAGATTCGGTGAGGCACAGAACGGCGGCGGAAGTAATTGCCAGAGTCAGAACCGCGATCCCCAGCAGATAAAAATCGTCCGGATGTCTTCTCATCCACCGTTGCACTCGTTGCAGCAGCGGCGGGCGGAACCCGACTTCGGTTTCAAGCAAAGGCCGGCCCGCGTCCACCAGGTAGTAACCGATATGCGACTCGCGGCGTTCGATGCGGGTATTTGCGTGCGCCCGCCGGCTGGCCTGCTCCGCCAAGAGCAGCGCATGCTCGGCGACCTTCAACTCCGGAAAGTCGGAGTGTTCCGCGACCGCGGCCACCTTGCTGCGATACAACGCACGGCTTTCCGTGTCCATCTGCGGGTAGGCGCCGGCCGGGTCGCGCCGCAAGAAGCGATCGAACACGGTGAGGGACTCCAATACCTCTCCCCAGGGAACATGCCCAATATCCTCCAGGCTGCGCATCAGCGTTCCCATGTGCTGGGAGTTATCCTGCGGATCGTTCAGCACACGTTCCGCGGCCGCTGCAATGCGTTCCAGCAGAATCAGCTTCAGCGCGGGGACCAGCAAATGGAGATCGCGAGACGGCAGGACTGTGCTCTCCTGAAACGCTGCCAGGAAAACCACGAATTCCTGTTCCACGAATTCGTACGACACAGCCTCCAGGAAAACTTCGGCCAGAGCCAGAGGCCGCGGCACGACCGGTCCTCCGGGCTTGCGGACGTGCGGAAGAGTTCTCTGTTTTCGCAGGGCAGCCACCGTGGTCTGCGCCTCCGCATCCAGCAGCCGGTCATTATCAAGGAGCCAGCGAAAGTCATCGGAAACCGGGGATTGTGGAGCAGTTTCCGGAACCCCCTCGAACACGCGATTCAAAGCCCTCCGCAGGGCGCGGACGCGGTCGGGGAATATGCGGGAGGACGAAGCGTTCGGCAACCACATCAGACTTTCTGCCGCGGCTGCCGCCCTAGCCTGGAGCAAGGCAGCGTCCCGGCCCGCGGTCCCCGCCACGGGCAACCGTTCTCGCTCGGCGGTGACCACTTCGAGATAGGGATTGCGCGGGGTCTGCATCATCGGCTCGATATCAACGATAGTTGGCAGCTTGCATCTCAAACATCTCGGCGTAGCGCCCACCCAGCCGGGAAAGCTGATCGTGGTCACCGTCTTCGGCAATTTTTCCGTTCTGCAGCACGATGATGCGATCGGCCATGCGCACGGTCGAGAACCGGTGTGAAATGAAAAGCGCGGACTTTCCAGCGGTCAGTTCCGCGAACCGCTGGAATACCTCGAACTCGCTGCGGGCGTCGAGCGCGGCAGTGGGCTCATCCAGGATGAGAAGCTGCGCATCCCGCAAGTAAGCGCGGGCCAGCGCGACCTTCTGCCATTCGCCGCCGGAAAGATCGACCCCGTTTTCGAATCGGCGGCCGAGTTGCTGGTTGTAGCTGCCGGGGAGGCGCTGGATCACGGCGTCGGCCAGGCTCTTGCCGGCGGCCGCTCGGAGCAGCGGCAGGTTCTCCGATTCTTCGATTTTCCCCACGGCAATGTTTTCGCGCGCAGTCATTTCATAACGCATGAAATCCTGAAAAATCACGCCGATTTCCCGGTACAGGTCGTCGAGGTCGTACTCGCGCAGGTCGATTCCGTCGAGCAGGATCTGTCCTTCGTCCGGATCGTAGAGCCGGGTCAGGAGCTTAACCAGAGTCGTTTTGCCTTCCCCGTTTTCTCCGATCAGGGCAACGCGCTGCCGCGGACGGAGGGACAGGTTCAAGTCGTTCAGCACGAGCCGCGACGTGCCGGGATAGCGGAAGGAAACGTGACGAAACTCGAATCCGCGTGTAATGGGCCGCGGAGCCGGCAGGGCATTGGGTTTCGACCGGATGGTGGGCCGCATTTCAAAAAACGCCAGCAGGTCGGTGAGAAACAAGGCCTGGTCGGCAATGCTCGATAGCGTCGAGAAGATCTGCTGGATGTTCGAACTCGCCTGCACGATGGCGCCAGTCAGAAACGTAAGGGTACCGATACTGAGCGCACCGACCACGGTCCGCCAGATGACGTACACGTAGGCCGAGTAGTAGCCGGCGGTTCCGATGATGGAAAGCAGAGTCCCCGCAACCAGGCGGCGCCGGGAGAGCTTAACGTTTTCGTCGTAGATCTGGTCGGAAAGGCGCGTGAAGCGCCCGATGAGAAAGTCTTTCAACCGGAAAAGCTTGAGTTCCTTGGCCGCCTCGCGGCTTCCGCCAAGCACGCGCAAATAATCCAGCTCGCGGCGCACCGGAGTCTGGCGGAAATTCTTGGCGTATCCCAGAAACGCGAAATGACTTTCGCCCAGAAACGCCGGCAGAATGCCGGCCACCAGCAGGACCAGCAACCAAGGCGAGAAAACAAGAATGGTGATCGAGAGCGACCCGGCCGTGATTACTTGCTGGATCAGGCGTCCAATGGACTGGATCATTCCCAACCGGTCGGTCGCCTGCACCCGGGCACGCTCCAGGCGGTCATAAAACACGGGGTCTTCGTAGGCAATCAAGTCCAGGCCGGCCGCATGCTTCATGACTTCGATGCTGACGTGGCGGGTGTACTTGTCCGCCAGCAGCGCGTCGAGGTAGTCGAGGGTGCGGGAAATCAGGCTGCCGAAGACAGCTACGCCGAACTCGGCCGCGACCAGCCACCACAACGACCTCGGCACCGCCTGCCGAGCCATGACGGTGTGCACGATGCCATCGATGATCAGCTTGGTGATCCACAGGGCAAGGATCGGAATCAGCGATGCAATCAGCCGGAAAACCAGGCCGAGGCTGACCACCAGCGGCCCGGAATCCCAAACGATCCGCAGCACCGGAGGCACGTTGCGGAGCGCAGCCAGGCGCTCGTGCCATCCGCTCCAAAATGTCTGTTGTTGCCCCATCGTCTACGATAAGAAAAAAACTGCGCAGAGCAAAGATGCCGAAAAAGCTCTCAGGGTTAGCAGATCAGACTGAATAAAGTATACGTGCAGATCGACCGGACGGCATCGCTAAAGCGATGCCCTGATACGAGGCTCAGGATATGAAGCCTGCGGCACTGCTGCTTATTTCCCTGGCGCCGTCTGGTATTTCTTGAAACCGGCCCGCTCCATGCCCTTTCGGGCCTCGTCGGCCTTCATGAAGGTTTCCCAGACGAATCCCGTCCGGAGGTTTTCCGCCATCAAGAGGGTGATGCCGGCGTCGATTCCGATCACATCGGAGTCGTACCAGTTCTTCAGCGGGTTGAACGCATCGACAAATCCGTACTTGCTCCAGGCGGCGGGATAGCGTTGCCGAATCGTGCGCAGCACGCGGATCACAGGTTGTGGAAGGAAGGGCAGCGAACCGGCCGAAGCGCTCGGAACGATCGTACCGTCGATCGGTCCGGTCATCGGCGGACCTCCCCAGGCGACGTAGCCTTGCATCGAATCCGAGGCTGTAATTCCCCACAAGTCGTCGCTGTAGCTGGGAAACTGCTTGCCCAATTCGAGGCAGAAGCGTCGGTGGACGTCGGTAGCGATGGCCGAATTCTGGAAATAGTCGGCGTAACTATCGCGCTTGCCGCGAAAGTCGAACCATGCCTGCGAGTATTGATGAACAAACAGCGGCGCGAAGGAGCCGATGTAACGCTGCCCGTCATATTCGAACTTAAGCCGCTTCCAGGCCGTCCAGGCCTCCTTCGGCAGCGGATAAGACTCGGATCCGAGCCCCAGCAGATACATCATCATGAGTTCGCTGTAGTAGTCCCAGCGGTTGGGCAGAAAGCCAACTTCCGGGGTCCAGCCGTGGTTCAGCAGGGAGGTGTCTTCCGACAACCAGGTCCACTCCACCCGGTTAAAGATCTCGTCGGCCAACTCCTGGACATCCTGCAACCAGAAATATTCGCGGCAGGCCAGAACGCCGCACAGAAGAATGGCGGTATCGACCGAGGAAACTTCCGCGTCCCAGACGCGTTCTCCGGTGGCAATGTTGGCCCAATGGAAATAGAAGCCGCGATGGTGGGGCAGCCTTCCCCAAAGCGACCGCAGCGCGGCCCGCACCCGCTCCAGCGCGGCGGCGCGCGGGACAAAGCCTCGCCGATCCCCGATGCACATCGCCGTCAGTCCAAATCCCGTGGCAGCGATGCTGGCGACGGTTTCGGTCTCGTTTCCCCGGACATTGCAGCGGTCCTTCACCAGCCCGGTTTTCGGATTCGTCTGCTCCCAGAAGTACTGAAACGTCGCGCGCTCCAGTTCGTCGAGGAATTGATCATCCTCGTCCGAGACCAGACCCAGGCCGTGTATTGGATGGGGAGAAGACTTCTGGACCGGAGCAGTGGTTGCCAACGCGGCGACCGGGACGCATCCCAGAAAACCGAGCATCTGCTTCCCGAAGCGGCGGCGGGACAAATCGCGCTGATTGGAATCCTTCATCGAGCGTGGCTGCTGCGATCTTAAACGATTGCAACCCTTGTCGACAGGATCAGCGCCCGCCGACGGAACTTCTTGCGTAATATAGAACGGTCAGGCAATGCCAAACAGCTCCGCACGACTGTTCCGCGTGGTCGTTGGCGCAGTCCTCGCGCTCTGCGTGGTGACTCTCGTCCTCATCCGATACCGGCGGCAACCTCTGACCATCACCGGGGCGGTCATCGTGCGCGACCGCGACTCTCACAAGGAAATGCCGATTGCCGACGTGATCGTCGGCACAAACCCGGGCCTGGCGCCGAACGCGGCGAAATCGGACTCCGCGGGTTTTTTTGCCCTGAAGCTCTTTAAACGCGTCCGCCGGGGACAGCGCGTCAAGTTGACGTTCCGGCACCCGGGCTACGAACCCCTGGATCTCGACGAGAGCGTCTCCGACAAGCTCTACATCGCGCATATGGTGCCGATGCGGGACAGCCCAGGCGCTGACACAAAGCGGCCTCCGGTCAAGATCGGCAACGTGGTCGTGCGCTACTCGTACAAAACGATGAGATCGGTCGATGTGGGCACGGCGGTGCGCACCTTCGTGGTAGCAAATACTCCGAATGTTCCCTGCAACCACGCCCCAGTCTGTTCCCCGGATGGAAGGTGGAAAGCCAACATCGGCACAGTGATTCTCGATGCCGGGCCGGGAAATCAATTGCACGACATCCGCCTCTCGTGCATTGCCGGCCCCTGTCCGTTCACGAGGGTGGAGTCCAATGATTACACCCGGCCCAGCCAGACGGTTACGGCCTCAGTTCGAGGCTGGTCGGACACCACCACGTTCCTGATTGAGGCGGAGGTAAACCACGCCATGGTCAGCCAGGCGGACCACAAGTCGTATCCGGTCATTTTCGGTTCCGCTCTGAACTTCACGGTGCCGGCCGACGCCGAGGGAGTCACTCTGGAGGCGGACCTCGACGGTGAATCCGTGATCTTTCCCCTGGGGCCGGATCTGCTGCTGAGTTGGGCGAACTGCACCTCCGCCAACAACGCCGATCTCAGTAAGGTCTACCATTGCGAACTGAAGCCGGGATATCGGTTCGCGCCTTGAAACTCTGACGCCGGCTGTGACCCTTCCCGAATACTCTGTGGGCTTCGCGCTCCCATCGCTTACCGCAGAGTTCGCGAAGAACGGCCGCAGAGAACACAGAGAAAAACATTGCTGTCTCAAGGAGACCGGGCAGCCACCGGAAATTTCCTCACCTGCTTTCCCTGTAAGATTGAATGGTTATCTCCGGAGCCGTCCGCGATTGTCGTTTCTCGACCAACTCAATCCGCAGCAGCGCGAAGCCGTCGAAGCCACCGAAGGGCCGGTGCTGATCCTCGCCGGCGCTGGCAGCGGGAAGACTCGCGTCATCACCTACCGCATCGCTTATCTGATCGAACATAAGGGCGTGATGCCGGAATCCATTCTGGCCATGACCTTCACCAACAAGGCAGCCGCCGAAATGGGCGGACGCGTCGAAAAACTAGTCGGCGGATTGAGCATCGCCAAGCCGGTAATCTCCACCTTCCATTCTTTTTGCGTGCGGCTCTTGCGCCGCGACATCGAGGCCCTGCGGATTCCTTCGGCAACGCCGGGACAGCCGCCCATCGGCCATACGAAGAATTTCGTCATCTACGACGAAGCCGACCAGCAGTCGGTGGTGAAGTCGACGATGAAGCGTCTCGGGATCGATGACAAAGAACTTACGCCCCGCACGGTCCTCGGCCGTATTTCCTGGGCGAAGAATCACATGCTCGACCCGCAGGAACTCTACCTGCAGTCGGCGGACCCGAAGACGGAGCGCATCGCCCATCTGTACGAGGAGTATCGAAAAGAACTGCGCAAGGCGAATGCTCTCGATTTCGACGATCTGCTGCTCGAAGGTGTTCGCCTGCTGAAGGCCGCCACGCACGTCCGCGAATACTACAACCGCCGCTTCCAGTACTTGCTGATCGATGAATACCAGGACACGAATCGCCCGCAGTATGAACTGATGCGCATGCTGGCGGGAGACCGGCACAACGTTTGTGCGGTCGGTGACGAGGATCAGTCGATATACTCCTGGCGGGGCGCCGACATTCGCAACATTCTGGAGTTCGAGCAGGATTTTCCCGAAGCAAAGATCGTCCGCCTCGAGCAGAACTACCGCTCGACGCAGAACATTCTGCAGGCCGCGTCGACCGTGGTAGCCAACAACGTACGCCGCAAGGGCAAGAACCTGTGGACCTCGCGCCAGGGCGGAGCCAAAGTCGGCTACTACGAAGCGCCCGACGGAGAGAACGAAGCCCTGTTCGCCGCAGATGCGATCGCCCGCTACCTGCGCGAGGCGCGGGATCGCAGCGAAGATACGCGCGCGGCCGTGCTCTACCGCACCAACTCTCAGTCGCGCCTGTTCGAGGAAGCGATGCGCCGCTACAACCTGAAATATCACGTGGTTGGCGGATTTTCTTTCTACGAGCGGTCCGAGATCAAAGACATGATCTCGTATCTGAAAGTGATTCAGAATCCTGACGACTCGATTTCGCTGCTGCGCGTCATCAACACGCCAGCCCGCGGCATCGGCAAAGGGACGATTGACACGCTGGAACGCCTCGCCCTTGAGACCGGATTATCGTTGTGGGGAGCGACTGGCGAAGCGATCCGCCGCCAACTGCTGCCGCCTCGGGCGCTTGCATCGCTAAAGAATTTCCAGCAGCTGATCGAAGACGCCCGCGCGATGCAGGCCAGCAAGTTCGCCGACCACCTCGACCAAAGTGTGGCGCGGGCGCCCACGCCCGCGAATGTAGATGAAAGCACGAACGTTGCGAGCAACGGAAGCTCCAGTTCCGAAGGGAAGGCATTCGCAAGCCCAGGACGTAAGTCCTGGGAAAAAGAGGTTCAAGGGGCGAGTCCCATCAGGGACGGCACCGGTGGCACCGACGCCACGACATTCGATCCCACTGAATTTGGCAATTTCTCATTCGATTTTGGAGCCCACGAAGAAGAACCCACTTCCAACGAAGCGCGGCCGCCTAGTTCCTCGGTTCCGCCGGAGCCCGCCGCGACGACGCAACCCGCCGCTGACACCGCCTTCCCAACTCCCACGGTCAGCACCGCCGACATACTCAAATTCCTGATCGACCGCACGGCATACATCAAGGTGCTCGAAGAAGAAGACACGCCCGAGGCCTATTCCCGCATCGAAAACCTGCGCGAACTGGTCAACGCCGCCATGGATTCGCGCGACCGCGCCGAAACGCTCGACCAGTTCCTCGACCACGCCGCCCTGATCGCCGACGCCGATGACTATGACGAGCGCGCGCAGATCACGCTCATGAGCCTGCACGCCGCCAAGGGCCTGGAATTCCCCCTTGTTTTCCTGACCGGGCTCGAAGAAGGGCTGTTCCCGCACTCGCGCACCATGCTGATCCCCGATGACATCGAAGAAGAGCGCCGCCTCTGCTATGTCGGCATGACCCGCGCCATGGACCAGCTGATCCTGACGCGCGCCGTCTACCGCCGCCGCTACGGCAGCGACCTGCCCGAAGCCAGCGTCCCATCGCGTTTCCTGGAAGAGGTCCCCGGAGCTCTGATCGAAGAGTTAGGAACCACCCGTGCCCGTGTAGGGGCGGACACTTTTGTCCGCCCCCCGGGGCGAAGCTCCGCGTCTCACGATTCGGAATCCAAGCACTACTCCTACGAAGACGAAGACCAGAGCGTCACCTGGCGGCAAGGCGGCGCCAGAACCGAAGCGCGCCCGAAATCCCCCGTCCCGGGCCGTCTCTACAACTCCATCGAGAACATCGCCGAATTCTTCGCCAGCCGCGGCAAGAAATTTACGGTCTCGCAGACGCCGGTGGAAGAGCCCTCGGGCAAGCGCGGCTTCCGCCCCGGACAGAAGGTCCGACACCCCAAGTACGGGGAAGGCACGGTCTACCAGCGCGAAGGAGAAGGCGAAGAAGCCAAGATTACGGTACAATTCCCTCGCTTCGGCTTGAAAAAACTGGTAGAAAAGTACGCCCAGCTGGAGCGCGCCTGACGGCAATTTGGTAATTTTGTAATCGGGTAGTTTTGTATCGTCTTGCTGGCAAGCTGCAAAATTACGCGATTACCAAATTACAAAATTCAAAAGGATTCATGGCAAACACATCGACTCTAAGCAAAGTAGATCGCAAGAAAGCCAAACGCGCCGCGCGCAAGAAGCGCAAGGCGGAAAAGCCGCTCAAGCCCCGCGACTATCCTCGCGGATCGAAGAAACCGAAAGTCAAGAAGATGGTGCGCGGCCAGGCCAAGCGGTAAGCGCAACGGGAAGGGCACGACCTCCGTCGTGCCGCAAAGCCTGCAAGCGCCGAGGGCTTTAGCCCCTGAGGCCTTTGCTTCATGGGTGATGTGATATGCGGGCATGGGCTGGCGCCCATGCCCGACTCACGCTGTGAGGAGACCACAACCGCTTGTCCCAATCACCCGGCGAACCCGCCACAGTCACCCGCACCTCCAGCAGCCAACTCTTCTGCTGCAAATCCATCGACAAGCTCATCGCGGAATCCGAAGCCCCCGGCCAGCGCCTGCAGAAGACGCTGGGCCCGTGGTCGCTGACCGCACTGGGCATTGGCGCCATCATCGGTTCGGGGATTTTCGTGCTGACCGGAACGGCCGCCGCCGGGGAGTATTTTCAGGCGCCGTCGATTCTGCACGCGCAGGTCCTCGACATCATCGTCAATTTCCTGCGCGGCGGAGGCACAGCCCAAGTCCTGATGCACGGTCGCCCGCCCGCCGGGCCTTCGATCGCGCTCTCGTTTTTCCTGGTCGCCATCGCCTGCAGTTTCGCCGGCCTGTGCTATGCGGAACTGGCGTCAATGATCCCCATCGCCGGCAGCGCCTACACCTACTCGTACGCGACGCTCGGGGAGATCTTCGCCTGGATCATCGGCTGGGACTTGATTCTCGAATATGTCGTCAGCAATGTGGTCGTGGCCATTGGGTTCAGCGCCTATACGAAGGCGCAACTCGCTTCGTTCGGCCTCAATTTACCCGACCGCTGGTCGACTCCAGTCTGGGAGTCCGGCCATTGGACAGGCGCGTATTTCAACGTCCCGGCATTCCTGATTATTTTCATTCTCACTGTCTTGCTGGTGCGCGGCATACGCGAATCCGCCGAAGCCAACAACATTATGGTCGCCATCAAGATCGGCGCCATCCTGATCTTCCTGGTGGTGGGCGGCGCGCTGGTGCATACCAGCAACTGGAAGCCGTTCGCGCCCTCCGGATTCGGCGGCATCGTGACCGGGGGCGCCATCGTCTTCTTCACCTACATCGGATTCGATTCGGTCTCCACCGCCGCCGAGGAGGCGCGCAACCCGCAACGCGACTTGCCCTTCGGCATCATCGCCTCGCTGATCGTTTGCACCCTGCTGTACGTTGGGGTTTCGGTCGTGCTCCTCGGCATGATGAAGTACACGACTTTCGTTTCCGGCGAAGCCGCAGAAGCGCCCGTGGCCTACGCGTTGAAAGTGCTCGGCGCCAGCCGCTGGGCGCGATCCATCATCGTGATCGGCGCGCTGACGGGCATGATCTCGTCGTTGCTGGTGTTCCAGTATGGCCAGGCGCGCATCTGGTACGCCATGTCGCGCGACCGGCTGTTCCCCGCCCTCTTCTCGAAAGTTCACGCCAAGTTCAAGACGCCCCACTACTCGACGTGGATTGCAGGATTCGTAGTCGGCATCCCCTCCGGAATCTTCGCCATCAGCGACGCCGCCGACCTGTCCAACATCGGCACGCTGTTCGCGTTCGTGCTGGTTTCCCTGGGAGTGATCATCCTGCGCCGCACCCAGCCTGATCGGCCGCGAGTGTTCAAGGTGCCGCTGGTGCCGTGGTTCCCGCTGATCTCGATTGTGTTGTGCGGCGGGCTGATGACCGGCCTGACCGTCATCACCTGGGTGCGCTTTGTGGTGTGGCTGGTGCTGGGCCTGCTGATTTATTTGTTCTACAGCCGCCACCGCAGCGAGTTCGCGAAGGGATAAGCGGAATGGAGCCCCGGACGCCCTCGTCCGGGGAGGGCGCGCCACGGGTGATTCGCAGGATTCCGGGCCTGAAACCTCGCTGGAGTTGTATCGCTACGCAGGACTATCCGCGAAGTCCGTGCCACTCCCTTGGCGGACGAGGGCGTCCGCCCCACCACACCACCCGGGTCATTTCATCCATTGGCCCGCTAGAAACAGATACCGCTCCCGCAGCTCATCCTTGCGTGCCTCCGACTTCGCGTCCAGATGCATGACTGGCCAGCCTTGCGCCGCCGAATACACCGGCCACGTCGGCAGACCCGCGCCGTTGGGATCTCCGCTGCGCGCGAAGTTCGCCCAATACTTCTGCATCAGTTCGCTGAGCTGGCGGTCCTCGGGCCGCCAGGTGAGGTCCGTCTTGGAGTCGAGCTGACCGAACACGTACTCGATCTCGGCCGAATGGTAGGCGTATTGCAACGGAGGCCCCTTGGGGTTAGGCGGCAGCGCCAGGTCAAACCGGTAGCGGTAGACCGGATGCTTGCCCGTCTTGCCCTGCGCTTCCAGCCAGGCCCAGGCCGAGGCCGCGATGAAGCGATCTCCGGCGAAATCGAGCGCGGAGCGCAACACGTGATCATCGGTATCGGTGGGATACAGGCGCAGGAATTCTTCCGCCTTGTCACCGAATTCCTTTTGCGCAGTGGCCTTGACGCTGTCGGCGGTCGGCTTCTGCGGAGCGAAGGCGACTTCGAAGCTGCCTTCATCATGGTTCCAGCCTGCAAGCAGCGGCACGTCGTTCTGCTTCCCCGCCGCGAAGATGGCGGGCGCGGAGTCGGGAAGAAAATATCCGTCGATGTCGGGTCCGAAATCGAAGCCGCGAGACGCCGGTGGCGCGAAGGTTGCCCATCAAGACCGGTAGATCCGGCTGCTCGGCAAACGGATTCTTTACGACGATCGCCAGATTAACCTTGAACGTATCTTCGCGAACGTTCTTCTGTGCGAAAATATCGAACTTTAACGGCTCCTCCGCTGTCGGCCCGTAACGGAAGACGTTGTCCTGGTAAACGAATCCTAACTCCTTCAGCTCCGGTTTCCACTGCTTGATCACGTCCTTTATCTGCAAGCCGACTAGCCCCTTCTCTTGCTTTATGCCACCACGACTCATCTTTCCAAAATTATTTTGGAACGACGTAGCTTACTGAGAATTCCACTCCCTGTGCAACTTCGGCAATCCACGCGCTCATTGTCTGTATGTCCGCCGCCGCTGGTTCGACGAGGAACGTATAGTTGATCGACATTCCCGTCGACTCGGCATACTTCGCGAACTGTTGCAGTTGCGCTTTCTTGACCGCGCCAAAGCTGGTCTTGAACTCTGTAATTACGAAGTCGTAGATGGCGTCAATGACCGCGGCTCCCTTGGGTATGCGGCCAGTCACAGCCACCCCGTCCTTGACCACCAATTGTTCGGCCTGGGGCGTAAGGTTGCCTAAAACTGTTTCGACCATCCACCTTTCGAAGTTCTTGCCGGCCTGCATCCTTGCGACGCCGGAAGCTTCATCATAGAGTCGCCGAACCGACGACAATTCAGTCGCTTCCGCTTCCACGGTCTGCAGGAGGCCCACTTCTGCGCTAAACGTCGGCGGCAGCGAATTCACGAAGTCTGACGGCGCCAAGGCCAGTAGAACTAGGGTCAGGATCCCCGTAAGGATCGGGTGGGCCATGACAAAGAGTTGCACCTGAATCGAGATGCTGAGGCCGATGTCACCTAGTTGGTTGCCGCTCGGATCGACCTCGTCCACAGGATCAGCAGCAGCGTACAGATACTTATGCAGCGAAGCTGGGGCCTCAGGATCGCCCTCATACGTATCCATGGTGAGGAATCGGCTGGTCTTGACGTTCAGGTAACGGGCACGGTTGTAGTAGAGGTTGAGATCTTCATCGAATTGCTCCCCGGCAAAGAGGTAGTGGTTCGGCGTCGCTCCGGTTACGTGCAGCAGATTACCGAAAGCGTCGTACTCGTACGTATCCGTGATCGCGCCTGTAACATCGGTCAATCCTCTTACTGAGCCATGACCGTCATACAGGTAGAAGCTGGTCAGGTTCAGGGCAGGGCTCGTGCTCACCAAATGCTGGCTGATCAGCTCCAGTCCGTAGATGTAGGAACGCGTCTGGCCGTTGGAGC
>Ga0209698_10005685_pt1 | contig 13435 bp, 10 predicted proteins | sample LitLauG_LLR_2012_FD_187203 | JGI IMG/M metagenome (GOLD analysis project Ga0209698, IMG submission 187203) | Freshwater sediment microbial communities from Pennsylvania, USA - Little Laurel Run_MetaG_LLR_2012 (SPAdes) (version 2) | ecosystem: Environmental > Aquatic > Freshwater > Creek >... | reverse complement strand
TAACCGGAGATGTTTTCGAGGGCATCACTCCCGGCGCGATTCCTTTCGCCCGGCCGGAAATTTCGCCGGAACCTGCTCGGCCCGATTTATCGGTGGAGCTAGCAGACCCGTACAGTTTCTACGCGGAGTTTCGGCGTGCCCATGGGCTTACTCATCTGCCGCACCCCGAACCGCCGGAGATAGCGCTGCAAGGTCATACCACCATGGTGATTCCACTGTGGGTGCGAAACCGGACAGGGAAGACACAGGAAATTTCGATCTCAGCCTCGCTGCCTGCAGGATGGACAGCGCAGAGCGGCACAGGAAAATTCACCGTGGCGGCAAAACAAATGGCGGCTGCGCGAATCGAAATCATGTTGCCCGCGGTTCCCGAAAACGAAACGAAGAAGCCCGAACCTCAGGAAGTCAGTGTCCGAGCGGAATCGAATGGTCAAACTATCAGCGAAATAAAGCTTCGCGTTGAACTGCGGAAAAGGGCCTTGCCGCAGTAGGACGCTCAGGACTTTTTCGGACGCGCGGCTTCCATCTGTTCCCACGCGGCTTCCGGCAACATCAGCAAATCGTTGAATTCGCCGGCGCCGCGCAGCCATTGCGCGCCGTCAATCACCACGCATTCGCCGTTGATATACTCCGCCATGTCGCTGATGAGAAATGCCGCCAGATTTGCCAATTCCTCGTGGCGCCCGAAGCGCTTCATGGGATGCTTGTCCTTAGCGTGCTCTTCAAACGTTTTCGAAGGCATTAGCCGCGCCCACGCGCCCTCGGTTGGGAATGGCCCCGGCGCGATGGCATTCAACCGGATGTGATACTTGGCCCACTCCACAGCCAGTGAAGTGGTCATCGCCAAGACACCTGCTTTCGCGCAGGCCGAAGGCACGACAAATCCCGAGCCGCAGTTGGCGGCCGCGTAGGTGGTCACGATATTTAGCACGTTGCCGCCGAGCTTTTGGGAGATCCAACGCTTGCCAAAAACCTGCGTGCAGTGAAATGAACCGTTCAGCACGATGCCGACGACGGCGTTGAAGGCATTGGGAGTCAGTTTTTCGGTGCGCGCCATAAAATTTCCAGCGGCGTTATTGACCAGCGTGTTAATTTCGCCGAATTGTTCTTCGGCTTTTGCCGCCGCGAATTCGACGGCGCCATAGTCGCGCACGTCGCAAGTCGCATAGGCGGCGGCACCGCCCGCCCGGTGAATCTCGTCGCAGGTTTCCCGCAGCGGGTCTTCGCGACGCCCGACCAGGAAGATCCGTGCGCCCAATTCCGCAAACCGCAAGGCCATGGACCTACCAAGGCCCGTCCCGCCGCCGGTAAGAAACACCGCCCGGCCCTTCAACAATTCTTTTTGGAACACCTTTCACCGCCCCGTCGAGATGGTCAACCGTGTAGCAACATCGCGAAGCGCGATTCTAATCTATTCGAGTGAACGGAGACGAATTTTTCGAGCGGGCAAGTTGCGAGTGAAAGGTTTGTACAAAACTCAGGGGCGCATCTCCGCAGGAATGGGCCGTCCCATCGCTTTGGCATACTCAGCGGCGTACAAGGGGCTCTCCGGAAATTCTTCGCTCAGTTCTCGAAGCAGTTTCTGGGCCAGGGGATTTTGCCTTTCCCGGCGGGCCGCCAATGCGAGCAAGATCTTGGCATACGGTTGCAGGTAACGGCCGTTTTCAATGGTGTGACCGAGTTGTTCCATGCCGAGTTTCTTGTCGCCATGGACTCCTCCAAACATGAGCAAGAACCGCGCCCCACCTGAAAGGCTTCCGATGACGTAATTGGCGGTTCCGAGTGCGACGTAAGCATCATTCGCGTCCGGCTGCTCAGCCAGCAACTGCTTGGCGTATTCGTTTCCTTCCTTCAGGCGCTTTAGGCTCTCAATATGCTGCTTCTTGAGCATCATGTCGGCGTTCGATTCCATCCCCGCCGTCATCGTCAGGGCAAAAAAAGCTTCGGGATCCTTGGCGTTCTTGGCGAGGCGGTCTTTCGCCAGCTTGCGCGCCTGGTCCAGGGCGTCCTGGAAGCTTTTCATCCGTGCGGGATCCGGCTTGCCTTCGATTCCATGCAGGAATCTCTTCTCATTCAAGAAAAAATCGCTGGAGAGCACACCTTGACGGTAAAGCTCTTCGAAGAGATAACTGGCCGCAATGGCGACGTGTCCAAAAGGCTCCTCGGAATGGTGAGATTCCCAGGCAGCGAATTTCTCTCTCGCTGCGGCAAAATTTTGAAGATAGAGTGAGCGAAATCCGGAAGTGAGTTCCGGCACGGTGGTGAACGCGGGACCATCAGCGCCGGCGAGCGGCTCCGCTCCGCTGACGGCCGTGGTAAACATTAGGAAGCATGCCGCGCTGTAGAGTCGCCAACGCATTCGAGGCCGTTTCTTCAGAAGAGTCCAGGCAAAAAGCGCGGCTTGCCGGACATCGCCGCGCGATAGTCTGGGTTCGCCAGGAGCACGCGCTCTTCCGTGGAAAGCCGCTGCGCCAGGACGCCAATGTGCGCAATGGCGCCAGCAATCGAGGTGATCCACGCCGTGTGAATGAGCGGGAGCGCCAGTAACTCCGAAAAAACCGCCGCATAATTCGGATGGCGAACGTAGCGAAATGGCCCGGAAGTTACCACGCCGAGGCGCGTGGAATCCACCACCTGAACGTTCCAGTGTTCACCCAGTGAACGAATGACCCACCAGCGCAACGCGTTTGCCGCGATGAAGATGGCAAACATCGGCGCAGCCAGCCAGGGAAGAAAAGGACGCTTCAGGAAGACGACTTCCAGCGCGGCGCCGATCAACACAGCGGTGTGCAGCAGCACCATCCAGCGGAATTTCGGCTCATCCACTTTTTCCGCGCCGCGCGACGCCATTTCCTTCTGATGCCGCCGAGAAATGCGCATCTCGACCAGCCGCAGCAAACCCACGGCGAGAAGCAGGCCGAGAAACAAATAGACGCTTACGTCCATTGCAGTAACAAAAACTCCGAGCTGAATCCCGGCCCGAATCCGGCGACCAGGCCGTAATCCCCGGGGTTCATCTGTTTCTTCGTCAGCCACTCCTGGAGGATAAACAGAATCGTGGCGCTGGACAGGTTGCCGTAGTCGCGCAGCACGTCCCAGGAAAACTCGGTGTGGCATCGCTGCAGGCCCAACTCTTCTTCGATGCAGACGAGCAACTTCTGGCCGCCGGGATGGAGAAGATAGGCGGCCATCTCTTGGGGCGTCAAGTTGTGCCGTCCGAGGAAATTCTCCACCAGCCCTTTGATTTTGTCGCGCACCAATTGGGGAAGGTCCTTCGAGAGCACGATGTGGAATCCCGTGTCACGAAGATCGAAGCCGAGGGCATCCATCGATCCCGGGAGTGTGTAGGACTCGGAATCCAGGATCCGGGGTCCAGAAGAAGGCCGGTTCGTGAGAAGCGCTGCCGCGGCGCCATCACCAAACAGAACCGCGGAAATCAAATTGCCTTGCGAGAGGTCCTTGCGCTGAAACGTTAGCGTGGGCAGCTCGACGGCGACGATCAACACCGTCGCACCCGGAGCCCCGCGCAGGAAATCCCGCGCTCGCGAAAGTGCTATCGCGCCGGCGACACAGCCCAGTTCGGTGATCGGCAACCGCCGGATGTTGTTGCGAAAGCCCATCAGGTTCAGCAGATGCACATCCAGCGAAGGAATCATGTAGCCGGTGCACGAGACGGTGATGATGAGGTCCACATCGGCTGGAGCCATGCCGGCCTTCGCCAAGCACTCCTCCGCAGCCCGGCGCCCGAGGGCGATAGCGTGTTCCTGGTACTCCTCATTCGTCTTGGAAAGCGGCCGCGGCTCGATAGTGTATTCAATGGGGAAGATACTGTGGCGTTTGTGGACTTGTGCGTTGTCCACAACGGTCATCATGGCCTCGATTTTGCGGTCGGGAATGTCGAACACGCGTCCCAGGTAGTACTTCACGTCGTCGCGCGTGATGGTATGCGGCGGCACCGCAGTGGCGGTCGCGGCGATAGTGGGACACGAATCTGAGGCCGGTTCTACAGTCCGATTGCTCGCGGATTCCATCAGTCTCCTTGGCCACAAAGCCAACGCCAGCAGCTTCCACCACTGGTAAACCTTTTGGATGCAGCGCTTTCGGAGCAGGCCGCAGTCGAATCTATGACTTTACATCAATTCATTGCCGGGAGCGAACAAGATTCCGGAGCGAGAGGGGGTGCCATCGCAAGAAGATACCGTGATCGGAAACTTGCGCGAAGTCGCTTAGCGCCTCGCACCCGGTCGCGCCTGCATATCCGTTGTTTCCGACCACGGCATTGCAAAGACTGGCGTGCCGTTTAATTTATTCCCGGGGGACTTACGTGCCAATTTGATGGGCCCGGCATGTTAAATTCTGTGGTCGGTGAGGTGACCTGTGAAGGGAAACGCATTTCGCTTGCTTGTGCTGGCAGCGACGGTACAACTGCTGGCGAGCCTGTTGGCTGACGGCCAGAGTGCCCCGTCGTCGGGGACGACGGAAGGCGACTATGTTGCCAAGAATTTCAAATTCCAGTCGGGCGAGACACTGCCGGAATTGCGCTTACACTACACCACGCTTGGCAAGCCTGCTCGCGATGCGCAGGGCCGCGTCACAAACGCCATTTTGATTCTTCATGGCACCGGTGGCACCGGCCATCAATTCTTAACGCCCATTTTTGCTGGCGAATTGTTTGGGCCTGGGCAGCTCCTGGACGCTACCCGATTCTTCATCATTCTTCCCGACGGCCTCGGCCACGGGAAATCCTCGAAACCCAGCGACGGTTTGCACGCTCATTTTCCGCAATACGATTACGATGACATGGTCGCCGCGCATCACCAACTTCTTAGTGAGGGTCTTGGCGTCAATCACTTGCGGCTGGTCCTTGGCACTTCCATGGGTTGCATGCACTCCTTTGTATGGGGAGAAACCTATCCCGACTTCATGGACGCACTAATGCCGCTGGCTTGCCAGCCGGTGCAAATCGCCGGCCGCAACCGTGTCTGGCGCAAGATGGTGATGGACACCATTCGCAACGACCCGGAATGGAAGGGAGGAGACTACGCGGCAGAACCGCAGCAAGCGCTGCGCACCGCTCTAGACTTGTTGCTAATTGCCGGAAGCGCCCCGCTCAATATGCAGAAGACTCTGCCGACGCGCGCCGCCGCCGACAAATATTTGGACGACTATTTCAAGACGCGTCTTGCCGGCCTGGACGCGAACGATCTCATGTATGCGGTGAATGCTTCGCGGAATTACGATCCCTCACCGCACTTGGAGAAAATCACCGCCCCCGTCATGTACATCAATTCCGCGGACGACTTCATCAATCCGCCCGAGCTGGGCATGGCCGAACGCGAAATCAGGAGGGTGAAAAACGCACGCTTCATCTTGATCCCCATCAGCGACGAAACGCGCGGCCACGGCACTCATACGCGCGCTATTGTGTGGAAGCAATATCTGGCGGAGCTTCTCGAAAAATCAGCCCACTAGCAGAATAAACAGAAGATGCTCATCGCATCCTGAAAATTTCAGAGGAGCACGGTTCTAGTTGCTCCCACCTCGAAGGTTCGCATTCGGGCACGGAACCTTTCGCAGCTCCTGCTCGTAACGGATAGGGGAAAGGGGGACGTGTGCCAAAAGGATTGCTTATCAGGAGCGCGATTGCATTGGCCGCCGCAATTTTATTTTGCGCGGGCTCCGCCGAAGGAACCTATTCCATCATCGCATGCGACGCCAAGACCAAGGAGTGCGGCGTGGCTGTCCAAACGAACAACTTGGCTGTGGGTTCGAGTGTGCCATACGCCCAGGCCGGCGTCGGGGCGCTGGTGTCACAGTTCCAAACGAACCCCCATTATGGTCCGCGAGGGCTGGCACTCCTTGCTCAGGGCCTCAGCCCGGAGAACGTGCTAATACGCCTGTTGGCTGAAGATGGAAATTTCGAGGGAGATGGTCCGGAGGCACGGCAAGTGGCGGTCGTGAATCTCGACGGCAGAACGGCCGTCCACACGGGAGAGGAAGCTCAACTAGCAACGTGGGCCGGAGCTCGTTTCGGTCCTGGATACAGCGTTCAGGGAAACGGACTGGCCGGTCCGAATGTGGCCGAAGCCATGGAACGCGCGTTCTTGACAACGAGCGGGCCGCTCGCGCAAAGGCTGTTGGCTGCGCTGATGGCCGGCGATTTGGCTGGCGGACAGAAGACCGGGCGTGAATCAGCGGCTTTGTTAGTGCGAACACCAGACGGTTGGCCCATCGATATTGACTTGCGCGTGGATTATTCGGCCGATCCAGTCGGCGATCTGAAGAAGTTGTTCGACATGCAGATGGCCCGCCAACAAGTCATCGCAGCGCGTAAAGCTGCGAAGCAAGGGCGCCCAAATGAGGCGAAAGCCCTTTTGATGCAGGCGGTGGCTCGAGGATCAGCGTGGCCTCGGGTCTGGCTGCAAGCTGCGGAGGTGGCTGCCGATATCCAGGAGGTCGAGCTTGCTCTCCAGTATCTTGCAGTCGCTTTCGCTCAGAACTCTGCTTGGTCCGATGCGGAGATCGGCAGCGGACAATTTTCTGCCTTGGGCCGGAATCCGCTATTTCGCGGATGGGTGACCAGCGGCCAACGCCAGCAGGCAATGGGCCAGTACCAAGACGCGAAATCGGGCACCACATCGACGGAGAAGTTGGTGGCAATTGCGCGGAAGCTTTTGGAGGCCGGCCTTCCAAAAGAAGTAGTCTCACTCTTGACGCCTCTAAGTAAGGTTGATCCGGAAAATGCGGACCTTCACTCCTTGTTGGCGGAATCCTATGCAGGCCAGAATGACTACGAGCAGGCTGACAGGGAATGCCAAAGCGCAATTCGTCTTCGGCCGGATGACAACCCTCTACGAATCCAGTGTCTGCGTTTACAAACGGAGCGCAGCCGTTAGTTGGTGGTGGCTTGACTGGCGCGGATTTCCTGCCAGCGGCGCGGCCGCTTGTTGGCTTGCAAGACTTTCTTGCGCAAGCGGATGGACCTGGGCGTGATTTCCACGAACTCGTCGTCGGCAATGAATTCGATCGCCTGCTCGAGGCTCAATTCGCGGTGAGGAATCAAGCGAATCGCTTCGTCGGCGCTGGATGAGCGCATGTTGGTCTGTTTCTTTTCCTTGGTGACGTTGACGTCCATGTCCTGTTCGCGCGAATTTTCGCCGACGATCATGCCCTCATACACTTCGATGGCCGGCCCAATGAAGAGTTCGCCGCGCTCTTGGATGTTCCACAGCGCGAATGCCGTCGATGGTCCGCCGCGGTCCGCCACCAATGCACCGGTGGGACGCAGCGCCATCTCTCCGCCGTATTCCATCCAACCTTCGAAGATTGAGTGAATCAGCGCTGTTCCGCGCGTGTCCGTCAGCAATTGGCTGCGCAGCCCAATCAATCCGCGTGAAGGAATCTTGAAGTCCATGCGCACGCGGCCCGACCCGTGATTGCTCATTTTGAGCATCTCGCCGCGCCGGCTGCCGATCGTTTCCATGATGATGCCGATGAAATTCTCGGGCACATCGATCACCAGCCGCTCCAGCGGCTCGAGCTTCTTGCCGTTTTCCGTGCGGACGACAATTTCCGGCTTGCCCACCATCAGCTCAAAACCCTCGCGCCGCATCGTTTCAATCAAGATTGCGAGCTGCAATTCGCCGCGTCCCAGCACGCGGAAGGATTCCGGCGTTTCCGTGTCTTCCACGCGGATGGACACGTTGGTCAGAAGTTCTTTTTGCAAGCGGTCGCGCAAGTCGCGCGAAGTGAGAAACGATCCCTCTTTGCCGGAAAGCGGGCTGCTGTTCACGGTAAAAATCATCGCCAGGGTGGGTTCGTCGATTAGCAGCGGCTCCAGCGGCATGGGGTTCGCCAAATCCGTAATGCTTTCCCCGATGTTGATGCCTTCGACGCCCGCAATGGCCACGAGATCGCCTGCAGGGACGGCTTGCGCTTCGTCGCGTTCCAAGCCGCGAAACGTATACAGCTTCGTGATTCGCGTCGACACGAGCTTGCCGTCCAGCTTGACGATGCCCACATCCGTGCCGCGCTTGAGCGTGCCGTTGAACACTCGGCCGATCGCGATGCGTCCTAGAAATTCGCTGTAATCCAGGTTCATCACCTGAATTTGCAAAACGCCTTCGGGATCGCCCGGAGGCGCGGGAATATGTTTTACGATGGCCTCGAAAAGAGGAAGCAAATCCTTCGAACCGTCTCCCGGCGTGCGGTGCGCCACGCCGTCGCGCGCATTCGTATAGATAACAGGAAAATCGAGCTGGTCCTCTGTCGCGTCAAGGTCAATAAAAAGATCGTAGATTTCGTCCAGGACTTCCTTGGCGCGCGCATCCGTGCGATCGATTTTGTTCAGCACGATCACCGGAGGCAGCTTCGCCGCCAGCGCCTTTTGCAAGACGTAACGCGTCTGCGGCAACGGCCCTTCGCTGGCATCGACCAGCACTACAACGCCATCTACCATACGCAGCGCGCGCTCGACCTCGCCGCCAAAGTCGCTGTGGCCCGGCGTATCGACGATGTTGATCTTCGTGTCATGAAAGAAAAGCGCGGTGTTCTTCGCCAAAATCGTAATGCCGCGCTCGCGTTCCAGGTCGTTCGAATCCATCACGCGCTCGACGAGCGCCTCGTTGGCGCGGAAAATCCCGCTTTGCCGCAGCATGGCGTCCACTAGCGTAGTCTTGCCGTGGTCCACGTGCGCGATGATGGCGATGTTGCGGATATTTTCACTCATAATTCCTGCTTATCATGCCTCCGGCCCGGCCGTGGCAAGTCCTTTAAAGACAAAAATAGCTGCTGAAACGACCAGCAGCCTTGACGAATGTACCTTTATGTAGGTTTGACCGCCTGGCGGTCACACATCCTTAGGTGCGGTGCAGCAACCAATAGTTTAACAGACTCGCTGCCTTGCGGCCAATAAAGTAGGGCAGGGTTATAGGTCAGTTTCCGGTCATGCGATTTATCGGGACTTGACGCGCACCCGAGATGTCTTAGCTTCGTTGCTATGATATAAACTCTGTATAACCTCTTTGACGACTGCATAACCGTTTCAACTTCAAACGCTGGAGGCAGGCATATGAAACGAACCCTCTTCTGCATCATGGCGCTAAGTTGGCTGCTGATTCCGTTGTCTCTTCGAGCGCAGGTCGTTGACGCGACCGTTTGCGACATTCTTTCCAACCCCCCGTCGTTTGACGGGAAAATTGTACGGGTCAAAGGAGTTGCTATCGCCGGGTTTGAAGAATTTGCCATTCAGGGAACGGGTTGCAATCAGGTAGTCAACGCAATCTGGTTGGCGTATCCGGAAGGGACAAGAGGAAAGGCTGGGCCTGCGGCATCGTTGCGATTGCAACTCGGCAAGAATAACCCAACAGTGGTTAATAACGTGAGCCGCGTGCCTGTAACGCTCGACAAGAATAAGGAGTTCAAGGAATTCGACAAGCTCTTGTCGACTCAGGTGAAGACGGACGGCATATGCCCCGGTTGCGTGAAGTTCACGGTCGCGGGGGCGTTCGTTGGCCGATTGGACGGAACGAAAGACGCTGGTCTCTTACGAGACGGGGGCGGGAAAGTAGTTGGGCTGAAAGGATTTGGAAATTTGAATCGTTACAGTGCGCGACTGGTTCTACAATCCGTCTCTGAGATTTCTCCGCAAGAGATTGACTATGCAAAAGGAGGTGTTGCCGTTCTACCCGATGCCACATCAGGGAGCCGTTCATTCACAGCCGGATCGCCCGCAACGGACCAGGTGAAACGGGCAGCGGCTGCCTTTGGCGCCCAGGGTGAGGATAATGGAGTTAGTGTGGGCTTTGGCGTAGCAAACGAAATACGAAAGGACGACAAGGCAAAATCCAACTCGAACTCTCCCGATGGGCTCTTGTTCGATGTGACGATTGATGGCGACAGATTGAAGGGAACCGCGATGGAAATCGCGATGTCACACGCGGGGACGCACATCGCCGACATTCGCAGCATGGCATCAGGGATTCCGAATTTGCCTTTTTACGGCGTGGAATTCCGCGCGTGGCAGACAGCTGTAGTTTCCGCGATCGCAGGTAAAGTTAAGGCATTGGTTTTGCCGGGCGGTTATGTGATTTACAGTCAGAGTTGGGCTAATCCCGACATAGGGAAAAATGTAAACGGCGGCATCTCAGGGTTTCTTGCCAATTGGGTGAACATCACGAATCCACCAAAACCGTGAATATTATTCCACGCGCAAGGCGATGATGGGGTCCACGCGGGAGGCGCGGCGCGCGGGAACGTAACAAGCCACAAGCGCGCATAGCCCGAGCACGACCGCTACTCCGACATAAGTTGGCGGATCGGTGGGCGTCACTTCAAACAGCAGTTGCTGCAAGAGGCGCGTAAGCCAGAGCGCTCCCACAAAACCAAGCACCACCCCAACTAACGCCAGCGCCAGCCCCTGGCCCAGAATCATGCGCAGGATTTCTCCCGGGCGCGCGCCCACGGCCATGCGTACGCCAATCTCATGCCGACGCTGGCCCACCGCCAGCGCCATCACGCCGCCGATGCCCGTAACCGCAATCGCCAGCGCCAGCAAAGCGAACAGGCCGAGCAAATTGGTCGTTAGCCGCGGCGCCGCGACGGACTCAGCCCGTACCTGCTCCAGCGACCGCACCCGCGCGGCCGGCTGATTCGGATCAACGCCATGCAATAACTCGATCACGCCGCGCGCAATGCTCATCGGTTCCACCGCTGTTTTGATCACCAGGCTGGCCTGGCTCATGGGGTTTTGTGCCAGCGGCACGTAAATCTCATCAACTACATCTTTATCGAGTCCGTATTGCTTGATGTCGCCGACCACTCCGACCACTTGGATCCAGTTTTTCCCGCCATCCGCGGAGAACCGTGTCCCCGAAGGATTCCGCGCTCCCCAGAGATGGATGGCGGCGCTACGGTTCACAATCGCGACGTCCTGATGGCCCGGCCGGTCGGTTTGCATAAATCCCCGCCCGCTGAGAATGGGAATGCGCAGCGCTTCGAAGTAAGATGGGCTCACAATCCGGAAATCGGCTTTCGGCATCGCCTGCTCCGGCTCGGGTGCCTGCCCCTCGATCTGAAAATCCCCGGTCATCGTCATACCCGAAGTAAACGGAATCATCATCGAAGCGGCTGCCGATTTGACGCCGCTTTGCATCTGAACCTTGTCCAGTAATGTTTCAAAGAAAGCGCGCTGCTTGTCGTTGGTGTTGTACTTCACGAAATCCAGTGAAATATCCATCGTTAGTACATTTTCCGGCTGAAACCCAGGGTCCACATGCTGCAGCTTCACGAAGCTGCGCAACATCAGCCCAGCGCCAATTAGAAGGAGGAAAGAAACGGCCACTTGCGCAACGATGAGGAGGCTCCTCATCCGGTGTTTCCCGCGCCCGATGGTGGACTGCGCGCCGCCTTCCTTCAGCGTCCCGACTACCGTCTCCCTCGCCGCCAGTGCCGGTGCAGTGCCGGAGAGCACGCTCGTCAGCACCGCCACTAAAAAGGTGAATCCCAAAACCCAGGCATCCATGTGAATCTCTCTGGCGCGCGGCGTGAAACGGGAGGCAAAACTCACCAGCAAGTCCAGCGCCCCCCAGGAAAAGAGCAGACCCAGGCCGCCGCCGATCACCGCCAGCAGGAAGCTCTCCGTCAGCAACTGCCGGAACATGCGCATGCGTCCGGCACCCAGCGCGGCACGCACCGCGAGCTCGCGCTCTCTCCGTACCATTCGCGAGAGATTCAGGTTTGCGACGTTCGCGCAAGCGATCAGCAGAACGAAGCCCGCTGCCCCCAGCAGCACCAGCATGGTCGGACGCGCATTGTGCGTCAGCGCTTCCTCGAGCGCCGTGGTCTTGACGGAATAATTGTTTCCCTCGGGATAATCTTTCGGATAGGACTTCTGCAGATTTGCCGCAACTCCGCTCAAATCCGCCTGCGCCTGGGACACGCTCATTCCGGGCTTCATCCTCCCGAATACCTGCACCATGCGCGCCTGCCGGTTAGTGACGGTCGACGGATTCGACCGGAAAGGGCAGGCCGTCGTTGGCATGTAGACGTCGTTCTCGTCGGGGTATTGCGGAACTGGCGGCAGAACACCGATCACCGTATGAATTTTGTCGTTCATGGTGAACGTTTTGTTCACCACCGTGGGGTCGCCGCCGAAGCTCTTGATCCAATATTCGTAGCTGAGCATCAGCACAGCCGGCGCGCCGGGCTGTTCATCTTCCGCGCGGAAATTTCGCCCCAAAAGGGGCTTCACTCCGAAAACGTCGAAGTAATTCCAGGAAACCACTCCGGTTTCCACGCGCTCCGGCTCGCTACGGCCCAGCAAAATGAAATTCATGTTGTGGTATTCGACCAGTCCCTCGAGCGAGCGGCTTTGCGCGCGGTAGTCGTTGCTATCGGAGGCAGAGAAAGCCTGATTCAACGCTCCCATCCGGTGCTGCAACACCACCAGTCGCTCGCCGTGCTCGTACGGTAAAGGTTTCAGCAGCACCGCATTGACAACGCTGAAGATGGCCGAATTGGCGCCAATCCCAAGGCCAAGCGTGAGAATTGCCGCAAGCGTGTATCCCGGGCTCTTCCGCATCATTCGAAGGGCGAAGCTCGCGTCTTGACGGAACATCGCCACGTGCTCGGCCGGCGCCGTCTGGAAAATTCCCACAATCGTTTCCCACCACAAGCGCACAACCCCCGTAGTTCCGGCGCGGCGTCCCGCTTCCTTGTGCTGTTCCTGGAAAACCATTTCCATTTCCGGACCGTAATCGCTTCGAAAATCAAAGGGAAGTAACCGCAGAAGTGCGCGATATATGCGCGTTGCCTTGGAATCAGCCGCTGCCATGGTGTCCTCCTTCGGCGCCACCACAGCACCGATGTTCAGACCACTCGTCCTCTTCGAAACCGGCCCGCCCGGCTCTGCCAATCGCTTTATGCTAGCCGTGTTTTCTTGAGCAAGTTTCTCGACCGCGCTACAGACAGGATTTCATCCATTCTCTCTGCTTCCGCGGCAGTGACTTGCCGGCCTTTTGGCGTCAATCGGTAATAGCGGCGGCGCTCGTCGTCCTCGGCTTCCGCCGGTCGCGTACGCAGTTCCGCGATCAGGCCATCGTTCAGCAAGCGCTTGATGATTCCATACAGCGTTCCCGTGCTTAGCCGGACTTTGCCGCTGGTACGCAACTCCACTTCCTTGAGAATGGCGTAGCCGTGGAGGTCGTCGCCAGCCAGCGCCAGCAAGACGTGGAACATAGCCGGGGTCAGCGGCCCGAGAGGTTCAGCATTGTTTTGGACGGTACTCAACGTTTCGGCTCCCTAGGGAAAGCATTCTGTCGGTACACGCTATATCGTCACACGCCATAGTGTCAAGCGCGAAGTTTTCGTCGGTGAGTCTGCCCAATCTACTTCTTCTCGGCCTTTGCTTCGCTCTTGTTTGCTGGAAGGGCGCTCA
>Ga0209698_10005683_pt1 | contig 13435 bp, 11 predicted proteins | sample LitLauG_LLR_2012_FD_187203 | JGI IMG/M metagenome (GOLD analysis project Ga0209698, IMG submission 187203) | Freshwater sediment microbial communities from Pennsylvania, USA - Little Laurel Run_MetaG_LLR_2012 (SPAdes) (version 2) | ecosystem: Environmental > Aquatic > Freshwater > Creek >... | reverse complement strand
AACATGCACTGCTTGCACGAGTGCAGCTCGAACCCGCACTTCGGACACTTCCCCGACCCAAGGTCCTGCTCCCGCAGCACGGTCCCGCACTGCGAGCAGCGCGACACATCGTTGCGTCCCGGCATATTCACCGGACGCGGCCCGAACGTCAGATCGCGCTTGGGCGCTCCGCCACCTTGGCCTCCACCCTGGCCGCCACCCGATGACTTGGGCGTCTTGTCCCGCTCGTCTCTGTCTTGATAGCCGTGCTGCCGATACTTGGCCAAAATGCTGCTCCCGACCGTGGCCTGTGCTGTGGCTTGCTGCCGTGGACTCGTATTGTCTCTCGCGCGGGGCCGCTCCGCAAGCACCCAACCGCAATTGCTGATTGTTGATTGCTGATTGCTGATTGGAAAGACGCGTTCACAGGGTTCTCAATCAGCAATCAAAAATCAACAATCAACAATTTCTTTACAATGTCTCCATGATCCACGAAATCCTCCCGGTGGGCGCGCTGCAGTGCAACTGCTCCGTCATCGCGGACGAACAATCCCGCGAAGCCCTCGTCATCGACCCCGGCGACGACATCGACGACGTGCTCGCCATCCTGCGCAAGCACAACCTCAAGGTGCAGCAGATCGTCATCACCCACGCCCACATTGACCATGTTGGCGGCGCCATGAAGCTGCGCAAGGCCACCGGTGCTCCCATCCTGCTCAATGAAAACGACACTGCGCTCTTGAAGATGATCGACATGCAGGCAACCTGGGTAGGCATGCCCTCGCCAGGACCGGTCACCATCGACGCCAGCCTGACCACCGGCGACACTGTCGCCGCCGGATCACACCAGGCCAGCATCCTCCACACTCCGGGCCACACCGAAGGCAGCATCTGCCTTTACTTTCCGGCTGAGAAGAAGTTGATCGCCGGCGACACGCTGTTTGCCGGCTCCATCGGTCGCACCGACCTGCCCGGCGGCTCCTACCAGAAAATTCTGCGCTCACTCCACGGCACGGTTCTCTCGCTGCCGGACGAAACAATCGTCATTCCCGGTCACGGCGAAGCCACCACCATCGGCGAAGAGCGCGCAACAAATCCGTACCTGCGAAAATAAAATTGCAAGACTGAGCGCTGTCATCCTGAGCGGAATGGCGGGTCCGCACAGCGGAACCGCCATGGAGTCGAAGGATCCCTACACCAAAACTGACCCTCGCAGCTAGGGATGCTTCGACTGCGCGGACGGTGAGCTCCGCTCACCGTCCGGCTTCGCTCAGCATGACAGGGATTTGTTTTTTCAATCAACAATTTCCATCACCCGCCGCACCCCCTCGCCAAACTCTCCCTCCGGCCCGATCAGACTCAGCACCAGATACCCGTCCCCAGAAAAATCATAAAAATGCCCTGGATGCACCAGCACCTGTTTCTTCTGCACCAACTCAACCGCCAAGTCGTCATCCGAGCGCGTCGCCGGAACACGTAGCACTGCATACCACCCGCCATCCACGCGCAGACGCTCGCAGCTTGGCCGGCCCGTCAATTGTCGGTCCAACCCAAGAAGATTTCTCTGCACCCGCTCCAATAGTCTCGCCCGCAGCGGCATACGCGCCGCCAGCATTTCTTCAGCGGCCCACTGCACCGGCGCGCTCACCGAGAGATACGTGTCTGCGATAACTTCCAGCCGGTCGATCGCTGCCCCTGGCTGGGTCCCTGGCCCGCTCACTGCCATCCAGGCCAGCTTCATCTGCGGCAGCGACGAAATCTTCGACAAACCGCTCATGGTAAACGTCAGCGCCCCGGAATTCGCCGCAAATGACGCTTGCCCCTTACTGCCATGCGCAAAGTCGAGAAACACCTCATCCACAATCAGCGCCAGCCCATGCTGCGAGCAAATCTGATTCAGCGTCGCTCGCTCCGCAACCTGCACAAACGATCCCGTCGGATTATTGGGATGCACCAGCACGATGCCACGCGTGCGTGGCGTCAGCGCCCGCTCGAGCGACGGGAAATCAATCTGCCAGCCGTGATCGTAGAGCAGCGGATACGAAACCAGCTTCACATCCTGCAGTCCAGCCAGAAAATCAAACAACGGATAGCTCGGCTTGGGCACCAGCACCTCATCGCCCGGATTGCACAGCAGCCGAAAAATGTAGGAGTAAGCCTCGCTGGTACTCGCGGTGAGGATGATTCGTTCGGGATCGACGCTCGCGTCGTGGTCGTCGCGATAATAAGTGGCAACCGCCTCGCGAGCCCGCAGCAAACCCTTCGGCTGCGGATCGTAGTCCAGGCTCTCTGCTTTCGACAGCGCGCGGAGAATGGACGCGTCGTGCGCGAAACCAGCCCGCGTGGGGTTCGACAGCGTGAGGTCGAGGATCTTTTCACCGCGTGCGCGCGCTCCGTCCATCGCCTCGGTCAGGCGATTGCGCGTCAAAGGCCAGTTGGTGCGATCGGAAAACACCCTGTCATTCTGAGCGAAGCGAAGAATCTATGCAATTTGCCGGCAGCGGCGGGAACGCGGGAGATCCTTCGCTACGCCTGAAAAACGGCTGCGCTCAGGATGACAAGGGATGCGATAACAAACTACTTCGGCGTGGCGATCGCCGCCGCCGGATGCAGGTAAAACCCCAGTTCTTCCGGCGCGGGCAGCGACTTGGTCGCGCCGTAGTGCCGCTCCACCCGCTGACTTTCCGCAAGTGCTCCAGATAAACCCGACCCAAGCCGATATCAGCGGCGCGGGCCGCGGTTTGTCCCTCGCCGAGTTCAAATGTCTCATCGCCGCCAATATGCAGAAACGGCCCGGGAAACAACGGCACGGTTTCGGCATACATGCTGCGGATGATGTCTAGGACGCTTCTTTGGCGGGGGTGAGCACGTGGCCATGCGGGCGCTCGGCGACGTCGGAGTAGATTTCATACTTCAGCACGTTGTGCAGGTGGCCAAACGTCTGCTGCTCCGGCAGCACGGTCACGTGATCGCGCGAGGCGTAGCCAACCAGATCGCGAACCCGTTCAGGAGTGAGCGCGGCCTCTTTGGGTGCGATGAGCGGATGCGCCTCGAAGTCGAACACGTGCTCCATGTAGAGCCCGAACAGATTGACCTTGTAAGCGGCCAGCGTGCGAATCTGCTTCTTCATGAAGTCCATGGTCGGGATCGGCCCGCGGCTGATGTCATCCTGCACGCCGCGCCACTCCATGCTGGGCCAATCGCGAATAAACACGGACGGGCATACCATCTCGTGGCCTTCCGGACGCAGCAACTGCCTTAGCGTCTGCACGCCATAGAACAAACCCTGCCCGGTGCGTGCCCCGACCACGATGCGGGACTTGTCGGCAAACAGCAGGTAGCCCTGATCGCCGATGGTGTCCGCTTTCAGTCCCTGCGATTCCAGAAACTTCTGCCACTTGCCGTCGTCGAGGCGCGCCAGGACAATTTCGCGGCCCTTGCGTCCAGCCTGCATTGCGGTTGCGATTTCCAGGCGCATGCCCGATTGCTGCTCGACTTCCTCGACTAACGTCTCGGCGGCAATGCGGTCCTCCGCCTGATGTCCGAGTTGAACCACGATCTTGGTTTCACCATCCACGCGAAAGCTGCCATCGCCCATGCGAACTTCTTTCGGCTCGGGCAGAAGTTGGAGCTTGCGAACTTCCTCCGCGGTTTTGGCGAAACCATGGACCGGAAGCATCCCGAGAAGGATCACGAGAGGGAGTGTTCGGAGTGGAGAGCTACAGAGAGTCAATGTCTGCACCAGGCTTCTCTTAAGAGAACGGTTATGACGAAGACGTTCCCCAGAAAGATAGCAGGTCGCTGCTATTCAAATCGATGATTGTTGATTCTTGATTGCCGATTTAAATACCCCGGTTCGATGCTCGTGAGGAATCGACGCTGTGGTACCTGGGAGGCTCCAGGTTCGACTGATCGAGCACGAATCGAGTCAGAGCCTCTCCGCGTGAGCGGGCGCGTCCAGGGGCCTTGGGACGCAATGGCGACCCCATAGCAAGTTGCCTGTTTTCAATAACTTAGATTGATAGTTTTCCACAGGCAGTTGAGGGTTTGTTTTCAGTGACTTGCAGGCGGCTTGTGGAAAACCTCGCCGTCGCTGAATCCTAGTTCCGGCTTCCCGCCTTGGCCAGAAATGTGATCAGCACACCGGCCACCGCGGCGATGGCGAGAAGTCCGAAGGTTTTGCGAAGATCGGTTTGCAGATCGGCCAACTTCAGCACGTCGAGCACGTAGAGGCTCAGCAGAATCGAAGCCAGCACGACGGCGATGATGGCGACGAGAAGAAGAAACTGCTTCATAGGCGGATGGCTGCAGAGTAAGCCCGCTCATTCACGGTGTCAACGAAGAAAGCCATGCGGCGTTGACGATCCGGCTACTTCGTGAACGCTTCTTTGTTCACCACATAGGGCATTTTGCTCGGATCGCCGCCGTAGTTCCCTTCGAGCACGTCAATCAATCCCTGGGCGCAGCGTCCAGCCATGCCTTTGGCGGGATCGGTCGAGAGCCGCGTGATGCGCGCCTGGCTGGCGAAATGCGGCATCAGGCGGCAGCGGTCCTCGATGGCGGGGTCGCGCAGTGGAGAATCTTTCGGGAGCGGTTCTTTTTCGTATACATCCAGCGCCGCGCCGGCAATCCAGTTTTCTTTGAGAGCGCGGGCCAGCGCGGCTTCGTCCACCACCGGACCGCGCGAAGTGTTGATCAGAAGCGCCGTCGGCTTCATCAGTTTCAACGTGTGTTCGTTGAACAGGTGATAGGTGGGCGTGGCAGTCTCTCCGGTGCGCAGCAGCGGGACATGCACGCTGACGAAATCGGCGTCGCGCATGGCGTCCCCGAAGCTCACGTATTTGATCCAGTTTTTCTCATGCGTAAGGCCGCTCTTGTGGCGATGGTCCATCTCTGCCTGAATCGCCTCGACAAAATCACGGTTCTCATACGCAGGGTCGTAGCAGAGGACATTCATGTCGAAGCCCGCGCATTTCTTGATCATGGAGAGGCCAATGCGCCCGGTGCCGATGATGGCGACAGTCTTGCCGGTGACCTCATCGCCCAGAAACGGCAGGTAGGGATGCCAGAATCCCCACTGGTTGTCGCGCGTGATGTGCTCGGAAGTCCACAGGCGGCGGGCGAGCGCGCCCATCATGAAGAAAGCGAATTCGGCGGTCGCGTCGGTGAGCACGTCGGCAGTGTTGGTGAAAGGAATCTTGTAGCGATTGGCATCGGCGCGGCTGATGTTGTCGAAGCCGACGGCGATCTGCGAGATCACCTTCAGCGTTCCCTTCCCGGCTTCGAAGATCTCGGCGTCAATCTGGTCGCGCAGCGTGGTGATCAGGCCATCGATGCCGGACTTCACTTTTTCGACGATCAGGCTTTTCGGCGGCGGCTCTGGCTTGGGATAGACCTCGACGTCATATCCGCGCTTGCGGAGCAGGTCGATGGAGGGGCCGATGTCGCAGGTGGCGAAGACGCGGAATTTTGGGGTCATGATGGGCCTGATGGATGTCGCAGCAGGGCAACCGAAGATGATACTACTGGGGCTCTTTGCGGCGCAGCGTCAGCTGAACAGCCAACGAGTTGCGGTTGTGGGGAATTTTTTCTCCCACAGTCCAAAGGCCTTGGAAGGTTTCACCAGATACATGGGCGAGCCCATGCCGCTGACGTCCACTTTGTATTTCTTCTTGTACGCGGCAAAGACACGCTTCAGGGCAGCCTGGTCGGCGACTTCAGCGGCTTCGCTTTCCACAATCACAGCCTGCTCCGCGTCTTCAGAGCAAACCACGCAGCGCGGATTGGCGGCAAGATTCCTGGCTTTGCGCGTATTGCGGCCGGTGCTGAAGTAAAAGCCGTTATCGAGCCAAAGGCCCCAGATCGGCATCACGTGCGGCGAGCCGTCCGGGCGGACGGTCACGAGCCAGTACTGACGACTCTTGGCCAGACGGTCGCTGGCCCACTTCCACGGCAGCATTCCCTTCTTGCCGGCACTGATGCCGTAGTCGGGAATGTGGGGGCGGGAGGATTTTGGTGCGGATTCAATTTTCTTAAACTTTTTTCCTGGCATGGTTTCACTCAGATTCGATAAGACGGCGGCACAATGCCTTTGTCACGGAGATAGATTTCAGCCTGTCCGCGATGATGCGCGACGTGAATGTACATGGCCAGCAGGATTTCCCGCCCGGGCAGATGTCCATCCGGGGAGTCGTGGGCCTTGTGCAGTTGCTCCTCGGTAAGGGTCGGAATCACTGCAGCGCAATAATCGAAGGAATCGCTGAGAAACTTTACGATTGCATCTTTGCCGCTCGCCGGGGGCAATACCGGTGCAGCGGAATCTTTCAGGCCGGCACAGAATTGGTAGTTGGTGGAGGCGATGTGCGACATCAGTTGGCCAAAATCCATGGAATCCGGATGAGGCCGGAAGCCGTACTGGTCGCCCGGCATGGCCTGCGCTACAGCGACCGTCAGCTGGCTGAGTGCGCCAAAATGTTTGGCGTATTCCCCCGCCGCAAGCGACTGGGCGGCCGACACCGACGAAACCACGAACCCAAGAGTCCAGAGGCAAACGAACGCAATAGCGGGGCGGGACATAACGGCCTCCTGAAATGTCTTCACTATTCACCAGGAACGTCTACAGTCAGAACGCCAAGTCTCTGGTTGCGGCGCCACTCTGCCTGGAACGAAATCGACTTGCTTGCTGTCAGGCCCTTTAAAGATTCCTCTTCGTCCAGGCGTCCACGCGATTCATGGCCTCCTCAAGATTCTCCAGTGAGTTGGCCACGCTGAAGCGGAGATAGCCTTCGCCGAAATCGCCGAATGCCGTACCCGAGAGCGCGGCCACGCCGGCCTGCTCCAGCAGCGCGTCGGCCAGCGCCTTTGATTTCCAACCCGTGGCTTTGATGTTGGGGAAAACGTAGAACGCGCCATGGGGCTTGCGGCAGGAGAAGCCCTTGATCTTGTTCAGGCGATCGACCACAACATCACGGCGCTTCTTAAACTCGTCGCGCATGCGGTCAACTGAAGTCTGATCTCCGCGCAAGGCTTCGACGCCCGCCATCTGGGTAAAGCTGGCGGTGCAGGAGTTTGAGTTCGTCACCAGTCGGCTGACGTGGGCGGCGAGGTCGGCACGCATGACGCCATAACCCATGCGCCATCCGGTCATGGCGTAGGTTTTCGAGAAGCCGTCCAGCAGAATGGTGCGCTCCTGCATGCCCGGCACCGACATGATGGAAAAATGTTCGCCTTCGAAGACGAGGCGGCTGTAAATTTCGTCCGACAAGACCATGATGTTGCGGTCGCCGATGGCCTGCGCGATCTGTTCAACGTCGCGCCGCGACATCATGCCACCGGTGGGATTTTGCGGCGAATTCAAAATGATGAGCCGGGTGCGGTCGGTGATGAGCGAGGCCAGTTCGTTCACGTCGACGGAAAAGTCGCGATCTTCGTGCAGGCGGATGGGCACGGCCTTGCCGCCGACGTAGTGCACCATGGACTCGTAGATCGGAAAGCCGGGGTTGGGGTAGATGACTTCGTCGCCTTCGTCAATGAGCGCAAGGATGGTGAAGAAAATAATCGGTTTGCCACCGGGGACGACGACGACTTCGTCGCTGGAAACTTTTACGTTGCGGGTGCGGGCAACGTAGTCGGCGATTGTCTGGCGCAGCTCGGGCAGTCCGGCGGAGGGGCCGTAGTGTGTCCAGCCGTGGTGGAGAGCGCTGACGCCGGCCTCGATCACGTTGGCGGGTGTATCGAAATCGGGCTCGCCGATTTCCAGATGGATGACGCTCTTGCCCTGTTTCTCCAGAGCCTTGGCCCGGTTTAGGACCTCAAACGCGGTCTCGGTGCCAAGCCGCGACATGCGGCGTGCCAGTTGCAATTCGTATTGTGTGGTTTGTGCCATCGACAACGCCCCCGATCAGGCAAACGGGCCATTATACGACGGGAGGGTTGGCGCGGTTCACCCCGAGGGGGACAGGGACCTCGGGGTATCGTGCGGGAGGTCGGCCGCGAAATTCGTCTGACTCGACGATTATTCCGATACGTTCTGCTCTTCGTTTTGCGAGCGCAGGACGCGGTCTACCGAATACGGCGCGCGGCGACTGGGCTCGTGGTAGTGGCGCACCTGCATTTCACCGAGCAGGCCGATGGCCAGTAGGTTCAGTCCGCCAAGCAGCAGGCCCATGGCGGCCATCATCAGCGGGCCGTGGGTTTGCATGATGTGGACGTGACGCAGAAATTTTTCCGCAATCAGCCAGAGCACGATGCCGCTGCCGCTCATGATGCTGAGCATGCCGAAGGTGCCAAAGAAGTGCAGCGGGCGCGACAGGTAGCGCAGCAGGAAGCGGATGGTCAGCAGGTCAAAGAACACACGAAAGGTGCGAGTGATTCCGTAATGCGAGACGCCGCGCTCGCGGTTCACGTTGCGGATGGGCACTTCGCAGATGGACGCGCCATGCCACGAGGCCAGTGCGGGAATGAAGCGATGCAGTTCGCCATAGAGCGGAACCTGCTCGAGAATGTCACGGCGATAGGCTTTGAAAGTGGTGCCGAAGTCGTGAATGTCGACGCCGCTGAGTTTGGCCATCATCCAGTTGGCGATGCGCGAGGGGATGCGGCGCATCCAGAAATTGTCGACGCGCACCTTGCGCCAGCCGCTGACGATGTCGTAGCCCTCGGCGATCTTCTCCAGAAACAGCGGGATGTCGGCGGGATCGTGCTGCAGGTCGCCGTCCATGGCGATGATGAACTCGCCGCGGGCATGGTCGAAGCCGGCGGCGAGGCCAGCGGTCTGGCCGAAATTGCGCCGCAGTTTCACGATGGTCACGCGGCTGTCCACAGCCGCGATCTCGCGCAGCAGCGTGAACGTCTTGTCGCTGGAACCATCGTCCACCAGCACGATTTCAAAGCTCTCGCCATGACCTTCCATGACGGCCTTCAGGCGGTCGTAGAGGTCGGTGACGTTTTCCTGCTCGTTGTGCAGGGGTACCACGATCGAATATTTGGGCACGGTGCTCTTATTATATCGGGTGTGCGGGGAGTCGAGAAGATTACCTGCGTTGGCAGCAGTGGTGCAGAACTCTGGCGCCGGCTCTGCGGGAGATCCCTCGTCCCGCTGATGAAGACGCGAGACTTGGGATGACCCCAGGACTTTTAGTTAGCGACCGCAGCCGTGGAGAGCCACCAGCCGTTGCCGGCGAACCAGCAGGTTTCATCCGGCTCTGTGTCGCGCCGCAGGGAGCATACTTTGTTCAGGTTGCCGCGGGTAAATGCTTCCCCCAGCCGCCTGCCGGTATCTTCGTCACGGGCGCCGATGCAGTTGATGAACATGACCGGGCAAATGAAGCGGGCGCTGAACTGGTTCTGTGTGGCTTTGGTGACTAGCAGCATGCCGCCGGGGCCGGGATCGCCTCCGGCGGCGTCGGGGGTCAACGGAAACAGTAACCGTCCGCCGGGGCGCAAGGCGTCGAGCCACAGATCCAGCGGGGCGGTTGCCCCAGCGTTCACGTAAATGATGTCGGTCTTGGGTAGTTCGCCCGCCGAGCCAGAGCGACAATGGACCGTTACATTGGGCCAATTGGCCAGGTTGGTCTTCGCCCGCTCGGCGAGATCCGGTTCGATCTCGTAGGCGTGCACTGATCCCGTTGGGCCGACGAGGTGTGACAGCACCGCGGTGTAGTAGCCGGTCCCGGCGCCAATGTGGAGCGCTGTCTCTCCCTCGTTCAGGTTCAGCGCGGCAAGACAGGCGGCGTGCAGCCGGGGTTGCCCGTTGTTGATTCGCCGGTCCTCGGCGAGGGCGATGGTGATGTCCTGGTAAAGGAACGCAGGATCATCCGACGGCGTTTTCAAGTATCCCGCCTGGCCGAATGTCTTCCACGGTCCCGGTCCGACGAACTGCTCTCTGGGCGTGGCGGCAAACGCTGCGGTGACCTTACCCTCGCCCAGGCCAGAACCGACGGTAATGAGCCGAGCGAAAAAAGATCGGAGCTCCTCAACTCTGGCCATGGCTGCCCTTCGGTTCTCGGGCCCGAGCGCTATGCCGACTCCTTCAGCTTCAGTTTCGACTTGTTCTCTTCGAGGAAGGCTTTGATGTCTTCGCTGGCGCCGAGCAGGCGTTGCCACTGCTCGTAGTAGAGCGTGACGGGGAAGCGGCCGAGACCGTAGACGCTGACGCCGCCTTTATCGCCGACCTTGAACGACAGTTCGCCGACGCGTTTCTTCTCGACCACCTGCTTTTCCAATTGCGACAGGCGGGCTTTTAGTTCTTCATAGGTGGGTTCGGACATAAATGTTTCGTACCTGCTTCTGAGAGTGGCGGCGAATTGCATCCTGATTGGGGCCCGGGCCGCTTCGGTTCCTATAGTAACTTGCCACGAGGTTGCCGGTGAACCCCGGGGGATGTATCCTCGAAATATCCGCCTCGTTTTGGGAATCTTATGAGTCTGACATTCCGGCTGACGGCGTGTTTTTGCCTGTCCCTGATGTTGTGGACAGCCGTGGCCGAGCCTGCTCATAACCATGACGGGCTGGGAGCAGTCAGCAATTGCAATCTGTGCATGGCGACGCATCAAGTGGCGCCGGCGGCAGCAGCGATTGATCACGTCATGCAGCTGGTAGTCGTAGAGTTCGTTAACGCGGCGCAGGCTGCGCTTCTGCATCACATTTCTTCCCCTTCCTTTGGCGTTCGCGGTCCTCCAGTGGCCCAACTCATCCCGTAAGCAGCGCATCTAAAAGAATCAAAACATTTCAGGGTGAACAGCCTATTGGAGACGGTGTCATGCGGATATTTTCTATTATTGGAGTGCTGGCGATTGCGGTAGTTTTGAGTCCCGCCTTGCGGGCGTCCAGTAGTGACGCGACCGCGCAAACATCGGCGAATTCCGGTTCGATCAGCGGAACGATTGTTGATGTTACCGGAGCAGTGGTGGCCTTTGCCACGGTGAAATTGCACAACCCCGTAAGCGGCCTGGACCGCGCGACCACAACCGACGGAGCGGGCCAATTCAGCTTTACCAACGTGCCCTTTAATCCATACCACCTTTCGGTGGAGGCGAAGGGATTTGTTCCCTATGCGGAGGACGTGAGCGTGCGGTCGACCGTGCCGGTGAGCTTGCAAATCCAGATGCAAGTTTCGACCGGGGTGACCACGGTCACGGTCGAGGAAACCGGCGGCGATCTGGTGGAGACCGATTCCACGTTCCATACCGACGTGGACAGGAGATTGTTCGAGACCCTTCCTTTGGAGAGCGCGTCATCGTCGTTGAGTTCGCTGGTCACGCTGGCAACACCGGGCGTGGCGGCTGATTCCAACGGCCTGTTTCACAGCATAGGCGACCATGCAGAGAATTCGTTTTCCGTGGACGACCAGCCGATTACGGACCAGCAGAGCAAAGTGTTCTCCAATCAGATTCCGTTGGATTCGATCGAGTCGATGGAGGTGATCGCGGGTGCGCCGCCCGCCGAATATGGGGGCAAAACCAGCCTGGTCATCAACGTCACCACGCGGTCCGGCCAGGGCATGACGACGCCCCACGGCAGCGTAACCGCCTCGTACGGAGCGTTTGGCACTGCGAACCTGGGGTTCAACCTCGGCTATGGCGGCAAGAAGTGGGGAAATTTTGTCTCCGCGAACGGACTCAACAGCGGCAGGTTTCTCGATCCGCCGGAGTTCGCCGTCATGCACGACAAAGGAAATGAAGAGAATTTCTTTGACCGGGTGGACTACCAGTTGTCGGGAGCGGACTCGATCCACCTGAACGTCAGCTACACCCGCTCCTGGTTTCAGAATCCCAATTCGTTCGACCAGCAGTTTCACAACATCAACGGTAATGGCGTTCTCACCGACCCCACTGGTGCTCTTTTGGGAGCAACCGACCAGGTCTCGCAAATCAAGACTTTCAACATCTCCCCGAGTTGGACTCGCGTGCTGAACACGAAAACGGTTTTTACTTTTGGCGGCTTTGTGCGGAGGGACCAGTACAACTATTACCCCAGCGGCAATGTATTTTCGGATTGGTCGCCGGACTTACAGGGCGAGACCGTCAGCCAGAACCGGAAGCTTACGAATGCCGGCCTCCGAACAAACCTTTCCTACGTGAAGGGAGTCCACACATTAAAAGTGGGCGCGACCTACACGCAAACGTTCCTCGACGAAGCTGACGGAATCGGCATTGTGGACCCGACGTTGAACCCAGTCTGCTTCAACGCCGGTGGCAGTCCGAATACGAATCCTTCGGTGACTATGACCAGCCAGTGTGGGGGACCTCTGGATCCGGGCGGGTCGGCCAATCCTAACTTTAACCCTGTGCTGTTTTCCCACGATCTGACCCGCAACGGTAACACGACATTTGTGTTCAACGGCCACACCGACGTGAAGGAACTGGCGCTCTACGCGCAGGACGCGATCGCCCTGGGGAACTGGTCGTTCAACATAGGGCTGCGGGGCGATTTCTACAACGGACTCGCCCGCGACCGGCAAGCAGAGCCCCGGCTGGGCGCTGCTTACAACATCAAGAAGACCAACACCGTTCTGCGCGTCTCTTATGCCCGAACTCTGGAGAGTCCTTTCAACGAAAACCTGGTGATTGCCAGCACTGGTTGCAGCATTCCGTTTCTGGCCCAATTGGTTCCGCCGCCAGGCGTTTCCTGCAACTCCGGACCAATCTCGCCGGGATATCGCAATGAATTCCACGCCGGCCTGCAGCAGGCGCTGGGGCGTTACCTTGTGGTAAGCGGTGACTACATCTGGAAGTACACCCACAACGGCTACGATTTTGGGACCGTAGGCAGCACGCCCATTACGTTCCCGATTGAGTGGCACAACGCCAAGATTCCGGGCTATGCGCTGCGCGTGAGCGTCCCCAATTATCGCGGATTTACGGCGCAGGTGGTGATGTCGGGCGTGGCCGCACGCTTCTTCCTGCCGCAGGTGGCGGGGCTGCCCATCATCCCTCCGGCGACTGGCGTGTTCCGTATTGATCACGACGAAAAATTCAACCAGACCACACACCTGCAATACCAACCCTGGAAGACCGGGCCGTGGTTTGGTTTCAACTGGAGATATGACAGTGGGCTGGTGGCAGGAGCCACGCCTTGCTATAACCCCCTGACGGCAACTTGCGCAGGCGCGTCGACTACGCTCGGCGGCCAGCCCGCCATCAACCTGATTAACACCATCAGCGGTGCGCCTCTGACCGCCGATCAGGAGTTCCAGGCCGGCTTCACCTGCGATGGCGCACGCGCCACACCCTTTTCCCCACTGCCCGGCACATGTCTTGCATCTCAGTTCGGGTCCACGCTCATCAAAGTACCGGCGCCCAACACTGAGAATGACGACCACAATCCGCAGCGGATCGCTGCACGAAATCTTTTTGACCTCGCCGTCGGACACGACAACCTGTTCCATGGAGACAGGTACAAAGTTGGCGCTCGCTTGACGGTCATCAATTTGACCAACAATTACGTGCTCTACAAC
>Ga0209698_10005682_pt1 | contig 13437 bp, 8 predicted proteins | sample LitLauG_LLR_2012_FD_187203 | JGI IMG/M metagenome (GOLD analysis project Ga0209698, IMG submission 187203) | Freshwater sediment microbial communities from Pennsylvania, USA - Little Laurel Run_MetaG_LLR_2012 (SPAdes) (version 2) | ecosystem: Environmental > Aquatic > Freshwater > Creek >... | reverse complement strand
TCTCACCCGAAAACCCGTCCGGTATGCGCCTCTTCCTCGATATGACCAGCCAGATCGTCAAACTTGGGTTAGGCGCCAGCGGTTACGACGAACGGGGCCTGCTTGGCCTCGCATTCCATCCTGACTTCCGCCGCAACGGCCTCTTCTATACCTTCTCGTCTCAAAACGTCAAAGGCAAGGCTGATTTCAGCACCGTTCCGGCCGGAGTTGCCCCAAACTGCCAAAGCGTCATTACTGAATGGCGCGTCGCGAATACCGACCGCGATGGCGACGACGATGACAATCTCACGGTCGACCTCACCAGCGCCCGCGAAGTGATTCGCATTGATAAGCCCGAGTTCAACCACAATGGCGGAACTCTCGTCTTTGGCCCAGATCACATGCTCTACTTCGGCTTGGGCGATGGCGGCGCCGGCAACGATCAAGGGTCCGGTCACGTGCCAGGCGGTAATGCACAAAGCTTGGCCCTCAATAACGTCCTGGGCAAAATCCTGCGCATCGATCCACTCGGCCGAAACTCAGCCAATGGCAAGTACGGCATTCCCCACAACAATCCTTTCGCGCACAACGGTAACGGGCCTGCCGAAGTTTGGGCCTATGGACTTAGAAATCCGTTCCGCATGTCCTTCGATTCGCGCACGGGCAAACTCTGGGCTGCCGACGTAGGCCAAAACGATATCGAAGAGGTTGACGTGATCGAGAAAGGCGGAAATTATGGTTGGCCCATCAAGGAAGGCACGTTCCTGTTCGATGTGAATTCCGCCGGCACCGGCTTCGTATACGCCAACAGTCCCGATAGCCCCAGCGGTTTGATCGACCCCGTTGCCGAATACGATCACAGAGACGCTGGCGTGTCCGAGCGGATCGCCATTGTGGGTGGCTTCGTTTACCGCGGAAGGGAAGTGCCAGAGCTTCGCGGTCACTACGTCTTTGGCGACTATTCCTCTCAGATCGGTGTTCCCAACGGCCATCTCTTCTTCCTGACTGGCACTGACCATCACGCCGAATATTTGCAAATCCAAGGTCAGACCTCCGTCGGCCTGGCCGTGCAAGGTTTCGGCGAAGACGCCCGCGGCGAAATCTACCTGCTAGGCAGTGTCACTGGCCTCTTCAAAGGAGTGACCGGCCAAGTGATGCGCATCGTGAAACCCAACTAGCGGGTTTTCTGATGGCCGATGAAGCCATCGGCCCATTGAATGAAGTATTTAATGTTCGGGGCGTCGGTGTGGCCACCGTCGTGCTGACGCCACGCGAGTTGTCCATTCAGCAAACCTTGATTGACCGGTGGCATCTGTTCACTCCAATAGTCGTTCGAAACCCCGAGGTCTTTTGCGCCCAGCAGTTTGAAAGCTGCCCCCGCCGCGACAGTCGCCATATAGCTGCCTTTTTGATCGAGCCATTTGGCGTCGCCTTGCTCGGGAATGCCGTAGCTGATGAACGTCAGTCGCGGCGCACACAGCGCGATTAATTCGTGCGAATCCACAGGAATGTCGTTTGCCGTCTTGCTGCCGAAGGTAGCATCGGCAGCGCCGTACTTCATAAAGTTGCCGGCCATCCAATAATATTCACCACCGGTCAGGCTCTCGACAGCCTCCCCAAAATTGCGCCGATTCAGTTTCACCCCACCTTCACCCGAGGAGCCAATCAGACCCATCGCAAAGCGGTTTTCAAAAGCCAGCGTCACCAGAGCGGCTTTGCCATACCGCGAAACGCCTTCAATCCCGACGTGCCTCGCATCCACCGCCGGATCCGTCTCAAGATAGTCAAGCCCCCGCGCCGCTCCCCACGACCAAGCGCGCAACGCTCCCCACTGATCGGGCTTCCGCGGCTGACCCTTGTTGACAAGGCCAATAATGCCGCGCGTTAGACCTTGTGCGTTGTCGGCTTGAATACTGGCGGGATCAATCAGCGCGTAACCCCAGCCATCGGAAATCAGTTGTTGCGGCGTGGGCGGGTCGCCCGCCGGTGGACGTGCGCCAAACGAGGGTGGCGGCAGCGACGCATTGACAGCATAAGCCGGATATTTATCGAAGATTGCTTCGAGCGATGGATCTTGTTTGATGAGCATCGCCCTCAACGCCGCGTTGATCTTGTCCGAATCTTCTTGTGGCGGTTGCGCCGGAGCGGGCAGGGCACTGCGGCTGAACATCATCAGCACCGGCACCGGTCCTTTGGCATTGGCTGGTGTCACTAGCACCATCGATATGTTGACGTCAATCAGCGGATAAGCCGAGTTTTCGACATGACCGATAAGCTTCTTCGCGATGACTGGCGTGAAGCCCACAAATTCTTTGTCCGTGATGGCGACCGTCCACGTGACTTTGGGCAAGTTCGCAGGCAGGCGCCCGTAAACTTCGCGTTCCATGTCTTCGACGATCTCCGGGCGTCGGAGCTTCCACCACATTTCGGGCGTGGTCACTTTGCGGCCGTCGCCAAGCGTCAGAATTTCAGGCAGGTTCGGATACGGGTTTGCAAGTTGCTCGTCGTAGTTCGCGTGATTCGGTGCTTTTTCGTCGCCGCTCGGCCCGGGCCGTAAGGCTTTGATGCCGAGTTGCTCCATCATGTTCTGGCGGTCTTGCTCGCCTGTGAACGTCACGGGAGGGCGAAGATAGCTATTGGTGGTTTGCCCGACCAGTGGCAGGGAGGACAAAATGAGGAAGGAAAATATTGTACTAGCGCTGTGATCATTTGGCCTAGGCATCGAACTGGACTATATCAGGATTGAAATGCGGACTTTACTTCCGCAGTTTTGGTGCGGCGATCTATCTTTGAATATGCGGCATATTGCCTATTTCTGACAAATCATGGACGCATCAAATGACGTAGTCACTCTTCGGTATCCAATCCATCTTCGATATTTGCTGCGCTGGGGAGGGCCTGCAGTGGGAGCTGGCGTCTATTCCTGCGCTGCGTTGTCAAACAGCGTGGCGGTTGAGCGTTGGCCTTTAGGCGTTTTCGTTGTGTTGATGGGTTTGGCTTGGTGGTGGTATTTTCGCCGCTACCTCATGACTGTGACCTTCGATGGTGAGGGAGTCCGCTTTACTCGGGGGCGGCGCTCAACGCTGGCGCGATGGAGCGAATTGACCGCGGTCCGATTTTTCGGTTCCGGCGTCCGGATCACCGCAGATGGAAGAACGTGGCGCGTGCATGCCGATTTGTCCGGATGGGACCAGTTTCAGCGCGTGGTCAGAGACCGCGCTTCTGCGGAAGCTCTAGCCGGGCGGCTCAAGCCAACGCCCAAAGTACGGACAAAGTGGAGAGGTCTATTGCAGACCGGCTTGGTTTGCTGTGCTGCGCTGATCGGCGGCATGAGTCGTCTGGCGTCGGGGCAATGGCAAGCCGGTCTCGTGCTGGTTGGCCTTTGTGGGTTACTTGTTTTCCTGGTGAAGGGGAGCATTCTTTGGTATCGGTTTGATGAGGATGCGCTAGTGATCCAACGGGTCGCAGGACGTGACCGCTTTCAATGGGCGGGTCTGCAGCTAGCGGCTATCAAGGGAGATTTGCTGGTCCTTTCGTTTGGGGCGGGAGGGCTCGTCGGCATTAATGCGAGTCAGATCACTCGATCTCCCGAGGAAATTTTCCTGTCAATGCAGGAGTGCTGGACGAAGAACGCTACTGGGCGGCCACAGCGCGCTGAGAGGACGAAGGAAGTATGGTCGTCGGAGGCGGCGGTGTTTTGGTGGGTGATTGTTCCAGTATTGGGGCTCATCGGGTTTTCGGAAGTGATGAGCAGTGTTCGCATGAAGCTGGGCACGGCCGTTAGCGTTTGCGGGAAGGTGCCAACACCCTCGGGGCCGTGCACGACACTGCGAACCTTAGGCGAGCTTCTGCAACTAGACATCGGCGTGTTGCTCTTAATGGCAATCATGGGGTTTGGCATCCACTGCGCGGGTGATTATTGTAATCGGCACCGCAACCGGTTGCTGAGAATCTTTCCACCAACGCTTGTGGCTGCGATTGCAGGAACGATCTTAATACTGGTTACGCAAAGTGCATTATTGGCGGCATTGCTCTACTATGTGCCTCTCGAATTTGCCAATTTGACACTTTCCGGTCTGCTGATAGTGGTAGGTGTCGGGTTGGTGCTCGGTCTTTACCAGATTGTGCGTCACAGTTTGAACGTATTCCGGCCCACGCCCTTTGAAGCAGATGGCCTGCTGGTGCAGCGGAATGAGCAGTCGGCGCTTTGGGAGATGGCGAACAATTTGGCCAGCAGCCTCGGTGCTCAGCCAGTTGACAATATCTTGCTTGGACTCGAGCCAAACTACTTTGTTACGGAAGGCCGGATATGCGCGCACGGACGGGAGGCGGAAGGCCGTTCACTCTACCTTTCGCTTCCAGCAACGCGATTCTTAACCCCGGATGAACTGCGAGCGATCGTGGGCCACGAGTTCGGACATTTTCGCGGGGCGGATATGACATTCACGAGACGATTCTTCCCGTTGTTCAACTCCGCCGCGAAGGCGCTGGATGGAATGGCGACTGGGTATGGATCTTGGACTCTTTTGCCCGCCATCTATATGTTGCACTTTTTTCTAACTAGCTTTCAGAAAGTGCAATCTGCCCTTAGCCGAGACCGAGAGTTCCTAGCCGACGATGCAGGAGTTGAGGTCAGTTCGGCGTTCGATCTGGCATCGGCCCTGGTCAAACTGGAGGTCTTTGCGCCAGCACTCTTTGCCGCTGTTCAGGAGAATGTGTACACTAACCGAGCAACCTCCCTGTCGCTCGGAGAACAATTGCCAAAACCCGGTTGGCCGAAGATGGCGCGAGAATCGCTCCTTGCAGCGCAAACGCCGCATCCGTTCGACTCGCACCCCCAGTTGAGCCAGCGGTTGGAAAACTTGAACATTGACCTAGATGCTGTCTTGGCGAAACCTGCGGCATGCGGTGCGGACGGAATTTTTGAGGCGCTAGACGGCTTGGAAGCGCGTCTGATTAGTGCGATGCGGGCGCAAGCGGAGGCGGCGTCCCTGTCGCCCAAGTTTACATTTGTCCCAAGGATCGGGACGGCGGGGAAAGTGGATTGAAGTCAAGCCGGAAATTGAATGCGAATGGCCGGGTCCTAGTTGCGGACGAGTTCAGGAAGTTTGCTAAGAAAGCTAAGAAGCGGACGGGTAGTGGCGAACACTAACATAGTGTGGCCCAACCGCAGGTTTGCCCGCGAACGTCAAGGAAGCTTCCAGCCGGGTTGCGCCGTGCTTGACGTGGGGAAGAGCAATCTTGACTGAGGTAGCGCCCGCCGGGATGGATACTTCGCCTTGAGCGGAGCCCAAAGAAAGCCAGGCCGTTCCCGAGGAAGCAGCGGCGGGAAAAATTAGCGAACATTCGTAAGCACCACTATTCTTTACATCAACCTCCCAATAGCCGAGGCCATCGTCAGACCAACTAGCTTTGGGGCCGCGCCAGTCCTGCCGGGTGAGCAGGACGGGATTTTCGAACAACGTTCCCAGAAAAATGAGAGGCGGTTCAAAATCGCGCGTTTCAGACACGTCTTTGAACCACTCTTCGTAGGCCGCGCGCATGCTTGCGACTCGTTCCGGCTGGGCGGCGCTAATGTCCTTCGACTCTGCAGGATCTTCCTGCAAATCATAGAGTTCTCTGCCGTTGACAAGTTTGTAGCGCTGCTCGCGCGCGGCGCAATTGTTGTAGAGTTCCGCCCGCTCGCCGCGGTGCCACTGGAAGAACAGAGTGCGCTCCGACCACGCCGGCTTTGAATCGTTGAACAATGGGCACAGACTCTTGCCGTCTATCTGCGCCGCAACAGGCCGAGCCGCTGGACGTATCGCGCCCGTCGCTTGCAGCAACGTAGGAAACACATCGATATGCGCTGCAAGTTTATCGATTTTCATCCCCGGCTTGATAACCGAGGGCCAGCGCACAAAAAACGGCACACGCAAACCACCTTCGTAGACACTACCTTTCAGTCCTCGCATCCCGCAATTGAACCGCGCGGGCGTGGGGCCGTTGTCGCTCATGAAGATGACGATGGTGTTGTCTTCTACACCCTGCTTCTTGACATGACTGAGAAGCCGCCCCACGTTTTCGTCAAGATTTGCAATCATCCCGTACGTTTTCGCAGTGGTCTCATCCAGCCCTTGTTTGCGGAAAGGTTCCACATAGGTATCGGCCACTTGCAAAGGAACGTGTGGAGCGTTGGTCGCAATGTAAGCGAAGAAGGAATGATCCTTGTTTTTGGTAATAAAATCAAGCGCGCCGTCGAAGAAGATGTCTGTGCAATAGCCGTTGCGCTGTTCGCGCTTGCCATTGTGCATCAACTTGGGATTGAAATAGCTGTTGCCGTCGGGTGGGTCGGAAGGTTGCGCAATGCCGCCGCCCTCGTGGATCAAAGCCTCTTCAAACCCCTGTTCAGTCGGCCGCAGCGGATAATGATCTCCGAGATGCCACTTGCCGAAAATACCAGTACGGTATCCGGACGTGCGTAGCGTTTCGGCAATTGTAATTTCGTCGTGATGCATCATCGAACGGCCCAAGTAGGTGTCAACCACGCCGGTCCGATAGTAGTAGCGGCCTGTCATCAGACTGGCGCGCGTCGGAGAGCAAACGGGGTTGACCAGAAACTGCGTGAACTCCGCTCCCTCGTCGGCAATCCTGTCGATATTGGGAGTGCGTAGATTCGGGTTGCCGTGGCTCGACAGATCGCCGTAGCCTTGATCGTCGCTCACGCACAGCACAATGTTTGGACGTTTAGCCGGCGTTGAGGAAAGAAGACTAGTGGCGCCAACAGTTGACGCAAGAAAATTGCGGCGGGAAACCATAATCAAACGGGGATCAACCAAATCATACCGAGTTCGTGTTTCAACAGTATCAATTGGATGGACTCGCGCGCGCGGAAAAGCGTTGCCGAAAACTGAACTCTTAGGCGATCCCTTTGCCTTCAACGATATGAATATACCGATCCACCGTGAGGTTTGTGAATTTTTCTACGCGCTGACTCGGCGGCGCCCAATGGATTTCGAGTTCATCGATCTGCGTCGCCTGTCCGATGCCAAGTATTTCACGCGGGTCGTGCGAAGACAAGTAGCTGCCGCCGTTATTCTTCAGTCGCCGAAAAGTTTTGCCCCCCGCTTTCCAGATCAGCTTAGTGCCAATGGCATCGCGGTTGCACACGACGCCTTCAAGTTTAATGCCGAGCCAGTGATTGCCGCGTGCGGCTTTGTTATGAAGAAGAACCGGTGGCCCGCCGTTGTTGCCGATTAAGACATCGAGCGCACCGTCGTTATCGTAATCGCCGATCGCCAGGCCGCGTGCCGGAAACATTTTCTGGAAAGCCGGTCCGCCCTGATCGCTGACATTGAAGAGCTTGCCGTCTGGCCGCTGATGAAACAGCAGCAAGGGTTCTTTGTAGTGAACCTGCTGCGAATAGCTGTCGATCATGTCGTCGGGGTGACCGTTGGCAAGAATCAGGTCAAGTGCGCCGTCGTTGTCGTAGTCGAAGAATTTCAATCCCCAGCCGCTCAAAAGCCGCGTGGCTTGCGCAACGCCGTGTAGATGGGCGGCGTCATGAAAACTTTCGTTCTTGCCGTTGATGTAGAGCGAGTACATCTCCTGGTCAACGTTAGCGACAAAGAGATCTTGCCAGCCATCGTTGTTAATATCGGCGGCGTCCACTCCCATGCCGGAACGCGGCTGGCCGTTATCGCTGAAACCAACCTCCGCCTGCAACGCGATTTCTTCGAATTGCCACTTGCCGGCTTTGTCGGGGCCGCGGTTGACAAACAAGAAATTCTGCACCGTATCGTTGGCGACAAAAAGGTCCATGCGCCCGTCGTTGTTGATGTCGGTGGCAACCACCCCCAAGCCCTTTCCGATGGCCTTCGCGATATCCGTTCCATGGCTCACCTCCGTAAAAGTGCCATCGCCGTTGTTGTGATACAGGAAACTCGTCGAGCCTTTGAAGATGCGTGGAATGCAATAGTAATGCCGGCCCAGTTTGTTATCGCCGCACTCGAACTTGTGCGCGCCGCTGTAATCTACGAAGTTGCACAGGAACAGGTCAAGCCGGCCGTCGTTATCGTAATCGAACCAAACACCGCTCGTGGTCCAACCAGGCGAAGCCACACCGGCCTTCTGCGTCACGTCGCTAAACGTGCCGTCGTGATTGTTGTGATAGAGAATGGCCTTACCGTAGGCGGTCACAAGAATATCCGGCCAACCGTCATTATCGTAATCGCCTACCACCACGCCCATGCCGAAGTTGCCGCCGGGAACGCCGGCTTTGACTGTGACATCCGTAAAGGTGCCGTCGCGATTATTCTTGTACAGAGCGTTGCGAACCGCGGTAGTGGGGGTCCAAAAGTCACTCGGACCGCTGTTGACCATGTACAGGTCCATCCATCCATCGTTGTCGTAATCCAGGAAAGCAATGCCCGGGCCCATAGTTTCGGGCAGATACCGATTGGCGGACATTGCATTCTCATGCACCCAATTAATGCCGCTGGCAGAGGGCGGCACTTCCTCAAAGAGTCCCGCGTCGGAAGAACGGAGCTTCGACGCGAATGCCAGCGCTGCAGCGCCGTGAAGCAGATTTCGTCTGGTGAAATTCACTGAATCCCTATTCAATGATAGTCAGCAGCGGCAGGCGGATATGAAATCGCGCCCCGCGCGCCGTGTCGCGGTCCGCCCAGAGTTCCCCATTGTGTTCCAGAATGGTTTGCCGTGAGAGCGCCAGGCCCAGGCCCAACCCGTTTTTCTTGCCGGCACTCGCAAATGGCTGAAACAACCGCGGCCACAAATCTTGGCTGATGCCGGAGCCCGTATCCTCCACATGCACAACCACGGATTTCGGCTCGCGCGTATTCGTGATTTTCAACTCGCCCCCGTTGGGCATCGCATCCAGCGAGTTGTTCATGATGTTCAGAAACACGCGCACAAGGCGGTCGTGATCCGCCAGAACTTCTACGCTTTCATCGATCTTCAAATCAAGGCTGACGTTCTGGCTCTGCGCTGCGCGCGCAATGGACTCCGCAGCCGAGCCCACAACCTCACACAGCCGGTAGCTTTCGGCAGGTTTAACCGTGGCCCGGGAAACCTCCAGCAATTCGTGCAGCAATTGCTGGATTTGCCGCGACGAGCGATAGATATTTCCCGCCAGACGCTTCTGCTGATCGTGGGACAAATCGTCGCTATCGACCAGCATCTCCGCGCCTCCATAAATCGCCGCAAGCGGATTCCGCAAATCGTGAACAATGGATGCAGCCAGCCGGCCCACCGTGGCAATTCGCTCGCGAGTGATCAGTTCCTGCCGCGCCGACTTGATGGATTCGCACATTGCATTGAAAGTCGCCGCCAAACGGCCAAGTTCATCGCCCGTTTCCACCGGGACTCGATGATCGTAATTAAGATGAATCACTTCTGAAGCAGCCCGGTCAAGCGCCTCCACAGGGCGCAGAATCCGTTTCGCCAGCCAGTAAGTGAGTAAAATACCAACCACCATCGCCAGAAACCAAATGACAGCGACATTTTTCTCAAGTCCCGCGAACGCCTCGCTGGCGCCCGCGAACGACCGTATGACGAAAAGCTCACTAGGCACCGCCGTACCAGCCAGACCCGGCAGTCTTGTTTCCAGCAAGAGCGAATCCATCCCTTTGATGTTCAGGCGCAGAAAATCCCCCTGGTGAGGCCGGCTTAGGCCGAGTTCCGAAAGGTCTTTCGCCGGCAAACTGGAAGCGAGCACCGTACTTCCCGAAAGAAACGCGAAATCGCTCCCATTCGTAGAACTCTTCATCGTTTCCGCCACTTGATCGTTCACATTCAACGCCACCAGCAAAACGTTCAGCAGCGCCGGTTCATCACTCGTCTGCACATAAACGGGTGTAAGAACCACATAGTAGAGACGGTTCCCCCAAACCACATAACCCGAGCATTGCTCGGGAAAGTGCTGCCTGGCATTGCCTAGAATGCTCTGCGCGTTGTCAAGTTGAATCGGCTGGCCGCCGAGCGAGGCGATAACGTTTCCTACAGGATCTAAAACGATAAAAGTAGCGTCCTTCGTTGAAACCCCGTTCCAAATCTGCCCGGCCACATCCCGAATCGTCGCGCTATCGTGAGTCTCAAACGCAGATCGAACATCCGACATCGAACTGATCACTTTGCTCACAGAGGCCGTATTGTTGGCACGCTCGGCCCACAGCGCCCGATAAGCCTCCAGACTGGTTTTCACCTCTTCTTGCAAACTGTGCTGGCTCACGCTGCTGGCGTAAGTCTGCACCATCCAACCCGTCACGCCAAACAGGAGCGTAATGGCGACCGACGTCGACAAGAGAATGCGCCAAAGCAGCGATAGTGACGAATGGGAGGTTTGTTTCATCTGTTGCCCAGTCCGTACTTCGGAGCCGCGTCGGGGTAGCTCTTGCCGAACTTATTGGCATGCGGCGACGGCAGATATCCCGCTTCCGAAATCGATACGGCTTCCAGCGTGACTAAATCCCCCGAAACTAAAACTGTCCGAGTCAAATGGTCCAAAGTCTCCGGCAGCGCGCGTTCATGAAAAAAGTGCACGGTGTACATGCCAGGCTCTACCCCGCGCATAACAAAGCCGCCGTCGGCTTGCGTTGTTGTGAAATAAGGCGAATTAACGGCCACAATAACGGCAGACATGCTCGCATGAATGTTGCAAAAAACCCGCACAATCCCGGGTCGATCGAATTTGACACTGCGAGACGTGCCGGGCGGATACAGCCCAATATCGAACAATTGGCCGTCGAAGTTGGAAAACGCATTATGAAAAATCGGATCCTGGTTCGGGAAATCGATATTCGTGCCGCACTCCACAATAAGTAAGTGCGGAATAAAACGCTTGTCTTTCTGCAGCATCACGGCGTGCTTGTGTGCGGCGGAGTGTGCCTGCACTATGCCGTGAGTGGGCGAATCCAGCCACACCGCCACGTTCGAATAATCGCGCTTGTGCTGTACGGCGCCGTTGCCGGAATCGGTAAGAATCACCGTGCCTTTCACCGTGCTCTGCGCGTGCGCTGAAAGCGCCATAACAGCCGCGCTAAAAAAGATACGCCAGAGCGAGGTCATAGTGATTGTAAGTGTCCGATGATCCGGCGAAAGTGCGTATCCATAGCCGTTGCGCCTCTACGCTCAGCAACACGTTCGGGCTCAAATGGAACATAACGTTGCCCGCGAAGCTGAGACTATGCGCAATGCCCGGCCCGTAAGAGCTGTTGCCCATCTGATCGTTTTCCAGGCCGCCGATCGCGTTTAGCGTGACGCGGTTGTTCAACGGCGATGAAAGCTGCGTCCAACCTCCAGCAGCGCGAGCGGCGTGAATGTCTCCGGCTGCGTCCGCGTAAAAGCTGTTCTCAAGCCCTCCCAGCGAGGCCGCATTCCGACCCACAAAGCCAGTGCCTTTCCACTCAAGCTTGGGGTGTAACTTGTAAAGCCAATCAACGGTCGCGAGTTGGCTGCCGATTGTTGTTCCGGCGATGTGATTCGACGTCACCTGGAAACCAGGAGCCACTTCGAACTTCTTATCATCGCCGCTAGCGTGCCAAAACGCGATACGGCCTTGCAGCGCGGGGCGAGCGACACTGGGATACGGATTAGTTGCCGACGCAACCGGCCCTGGCAGAAACCCGCCAACCTGAACAGCCGCCACTTGCGCGTCAAGTCCACTCGTGCTGCCTAATCGGAACTTCTGTTCGAAACGAACTTGTGGCAGCCAGTACCAAAGGTTGCCTGTCCCAGCCATCGAGGGCACGCCAACTTGCGCCAACGAGTTGGGCTCATACGGCGAGATCAGCGCCTTATCCTGTCCGAAGAAAAAACTACGCGTAGGCCAAACAAGCGACACACCGGCCCGGCGAATACGCAGCCAATTGTCCGAGGGAACGGGCGGCCCCGCCCAGAAATCCATGCGAATGTCCCCTTCCACGTGTCCACCGCCCGGAAGCGCCGGTCCATGAAACTCTAGCCCTAAAATAGTTTGCCGTAGCGTCGCGCCCGAGCTACCGGAGCCACTAAGCAGACCGTAGTCGCCGAACACCGCCGATGCTTTTTGATTGTTGGCAAAAGCATTGAACAGAAGCGTACCGTTCACAGCCAGCGGAAACTTCTGGGAACTTTCCACTTTGGTCTGCGCTTGTTCCTCTATCCGGGTCTCGGCAACCTTCACCCGTTCGTCTAAAGGCGGAGCCGCCGCCGTGGCAACACTGGGAGCCTGCGCTTGCCTCAACTGTTTCACTTCTTCCAAAAGCTCGCGATTCTGCCGTTCGAGCGTATCGAGCCGCTGCAAAATCTGCTGCAACACTTGATCCTGCCCAGTGGTTTGTTGCGCCCACAATTGCTTGACAAGGAGGAGGGAAATCAGCCAGAACCAGACACTACGAAACATCAATCAGCGCCTCCAATGCGCGGCGTACTTCAGCGGGCGAATACGGTTTGGGGAAAAAGGCGTTTGCTCCAAGTTGTTTGGCGCGTGCGGGAACGTCACGCCGGCCGTCGCCGGTTATCACCACAATCGGAATCTTCGCGTAGCGGCTATGTTTCCGCACAGCCTCCAGAATCTCGAAGCCGTCGTAAAACGGAAGATTCAGATCGGTAACAATGGCCGCCAAGTTAAGCGATTCCGAACCCAGAGCATTCATAAGGCTGCGGCCGTCTGCCAGCTTCAGGACGTTCACCCCGCGAAGCCCCGCCAGCGCGAACTCCAAAGCGGCCACGTCTTCAGAGTCTTCCACTATGACGATCGTGCGGTCCATAGACAGGCCACGCTATGGCAGAAATCGATAACCAACGCCGTGTACAGTAAGGAAATGTTTGGGCAGCGTGGGTTCGGGCTCTAGCTTCTGGCGCAAGCGGACAACGTGGGCGTCCACCGTCCGCGTGTTCGGGTATGATTCGTAACCCCAAACCGCATTTAGAATGTAATCGCGTGTCAGCGCGCGATCTACATTTCTCAGAAAGAAAGTCAGTAAGTTATATTCGGCCGGCGTAAGTTTGACAGTCGCCCCCCCCTTGGTGGTCGTGCGCCGTTCGAAATCCACTTCTACATCCGCGAACGATGCGGCGGGCGTTTCCTTATTCGTGCGGCGCAGCAGCGCGCGGATCCGTGCCAGCAACTCGCGCGTGCCGAAGGGTTTCACAATGTAGTCGTCCGCCCCGATTTCGAGCAGCAACACCTTGTCCATTTCATCACCCAACGCGCTCAGGATGATGATCGGCGTAGTGATCTGATCCGCGCGCAGCCGCCGGCAAACATCGGCGCCGCCCATCTCCGGAAGGCGTAAATCGATCAACAGCAGATTCGGCCGCAGAGAGATCGCTTTATCCAGTCCTCGCTTGCCATCCTCCGCGAAAAGAGGCACGAAATTTTCGCGTTCCAGCATGACGCCAATGGTGTCGCGCAAGCTCTCATCATCGTCAATGACGAGGATTCTCTGCATGTGTTCTTTAATTCTACCCGTGGCCAGA
>Ga0209698_10005681_pt1 | contig 13438 bp, 14 predicted proteins | sample LitLauG_LLR_2012_FD_187203 | JGI IMG/M metagenome (GOLD analysis project Ga0209698, IMG submission 187203) | Freshwater sediment microbial communities from Pennsylvania, USA - Little Laurel Run_MetaG_LLR_2012 (SPAdes) (version 2) | ecosystem: Environmental > Aquatic > Freshwater > Creek >... | reverse complement strand
GCTTTTGCGACGAGGCGGATTGCACGGGTCAGCTCGCGGCGGTTCTTGTAGCGGCGGGCCTGCTTGATGATGTCGTCGGCGGCAAATGGTGGAACGCGGAATCCCTGCCAGAGTGCTGCCCAGAGCATGCGCTGGTCGCGGACGTTGCGCTCGAGAATGACCAGCATCTGGCGGAAGGTTTTTGCCAGCATGTAGATGTGCCCGATGGCGGCTTCTTCCCCGTCACCCGAGGCCAGCATTGCATCGAGCACTTCGAGCGAACGCACGCGGTCCCTGCTCGAGATCGCGTCGGTCAGTTCGTAGAGCGACCGCTGCTTGGCGGCGAGCACCATGGTTTCGACGTCACCTAGCGTGATGAGTTTCTTTTCGCCGACGTAGAGAATCAGTTTCTCCAGTTCGTTGGAGATCATCATCATGTCGCCACCAAGGGCGTCGACCAGTTCGCGAGCACCGTCGGACTCGATCTTCACGCCGCGACTGGTGCAATATTCGGAGATCCAGCGAACGGCCTCGCCCTCCTCCACGCGGGCCAGTTCGACGATGCCGCAGTACGGGCCCATTTCTTCGCGGATGCGCTGGTAGCGCTCTTTGTCTTGCATCTCCATCTTGCGGACGTCGGCGGGGATGCTGATGTGATCCGCAACGAAAATGATCAGAGCGTCGGGATTGGGATTCTTGCAGTAGTCTTCGATGGCCGCGAGCTTTTCTTCGTTGGAGCCTCTGCCGAATAGGGTCTTCACGCCGCGCACGAAAAAGACTTGGAACGGGGCCATAAGCGAAGGAGTACGCGCGCGGTCGAGCACCTCGGCCAGATCAGTGTCGGCGAGATCGAAGTCGAAGAAACTGAATTCTCGCAGATCGGCAGGAACCAGGTGCTGCAGTATGGCATCGCGAAAGCGTTTGCGGAAGAAGGCCTCATCTCCGACGAACACGTAAGCCGCACGGAGTTTGCGCGACTCGAGTTCGCTGACGAACCGTTCGGCTTGGGCGAAGGCGCGCATGGTAACGTCCGTGGTTAGTCGCTAATCGTTTGCGGGTCTGGTGGGCCCAGAGCATTTGGCTTTGACCAACGACGAACGACAAGCAACCACTTGAACTTTAACATCAGAACCCTTCCAAAATGTTAGATACCAGGGTGCGGGCGAAATCCTGGGAGAGGCGGTGGAAGGCGGGAGAATCCTCCTGGAAAAAACTTGTCAGATCCTGCGAGACCTCGTACTGCTCACGAAACAGGTAAGCGGGATTCTGATAGAGAATCTTGCCTTCTCGATCTGTGAGCATCACTTTCATGCTCACGACGACGAGCACGCTAGCGGCACGCCCGCTGGGAGTATCGTAGGCCAGCGGAGAAGTCGAGGTCGAAAGCACGGTGCCGCGCAAAGTGGCATCCGCCGGTTCGCTTGCGTCATTCTGGATGCGATAGTGCGTTCTCGTCGTAAACTCGCGCACCACAGACGAGGTCAGCATCTGCTCGATGCGATAGGTCGAGGTCTCGTTCTTGAATGTGGGTACCGCGATGATCTTAACGCTCTCAGGAAGCTGAGCCCCATGACCAGCGGTGTGGTAGCCGCAGCCTGCCGTCAGCAGGAGAGCCAGCAGCCCGAATGCGCGCAGTCTCATTGAATCTTCCCAGTGGGGCGGGTTGCGGTCATGCTTTCGGCGCACTCGACGGCGGTGATGGCCGAGATGCGCAGGTTGTCGGCGGCGGCCCACAACCACACCGCGTTGAGCTGGGTGGGATCAGGCTTTAAGGAGAGAAGGATGTTGGCCTGTCCGGCCGAACTCACGTTGCTGGGTGAATCGTCTTCGGCTCCCAGGACGGTGACGTGATCGCCAGCCAACGTTTCGGACAAGCGCTTGAGATCAGGCTGGCCGTCGAGTTCCAGGTAGAGAGCTAGGGCGTGGCCGTGAAAGATCGGGGCTTGCAGCAGCATGATGGACGGTTGCGGAGCATCGGACCCGGCTATTTTTCCATAGTGGCGAAGGATACGGGTCTCCACGGAATCCAGCGACGGCTGCGATTTTGGGCCGTAGCGGGACACCATGTTGAACGCCACCTGGGCGTCGAAGACCTCGCGGGGCAGAGGCTGGAATGAGAGAAGGTTCACAGTCTGCTGGTGAAGTTCGTCCATGCCGCGCTGGCCGTGCTCGGAGGCGGGTTCAAAAACAGTGGCCACGACGCGTTGGAGTGCTGTGGCCTTGCGGGCCCGCAGCAGCAACACAGCAAGCGTCACCGCCACAGGATGAGCCGTCACGCAGGGGCCGGGCTGAAGTTCTGGTGGAGCAAGCTGCCCACGCTCCCGTTCGACCCAGAGCGATCGAACGCTGGCACCAGGTTCGGTTTCGAGGACCCCGGAGAGGTCAATGATCGCGCTGCCCGCGTCGCGCGCGCGCTTCCAGTTCTTGCGGGTGCAGTCCTGGTCGGAGGCGAAGAAAGTAAAGTCCACGTGATCGAACTGTTCGGCACGCACGCTCTGGATGAAGCTGATCTCGTCGCCCATGGCCTCAAGCTGACCCAGAGCCTCATCATCGTCGAGCAGGCGAATGTCAACGGCCGGGAAGTTACGCTCGTTGAGCATCTCGGCAATCTCTTTGCCTTTGAGCGAGGCCGCACCCACGATGGCGGCACGGTAGAGGTTTCCGCGCGCGAGGGTATGCGAGGCAGAGGTGGATTTGACAGGCTCGCTCATGAAGCCGAGGCCTCCTTATAGGGGGGTGGCGGAGGATTCGTGCGCCGGCGGAAGATCCACTGCAAGCGCCAGAAAACTCCCGAGACCATATAGAGCAGAGCAATGGCAAAAAGGACTCTCCGGGAGAAGAGCAGAATCAAGGCAAAGAGCGCCGCCAGCACAACGATCAAACGGAAGGGATGCCGCGATCGAAAGTCGATGTCTTTGAAACTATAAAAGCGCCAGGTACTGACCATGAGATATCCAACGGTCGCGACCATGGCGATCCAACTCAGGGACGTATACCACGATTGCAGCGGCTCACCCCGGGTGAAATGGACGACGGCGGCTATCACGCCCGCGCCGGCTGGAATGGGCATGCCCACAAAATACTTCTTTCCCGGGCGGCCGGGATTCGAAGGCTGAGGATTGACGCTGATATTGAAGCGAGCCAGGCGGCTTGCTCCGGCCACAAGAAACAAAAAGCTGGCCACTGCGCCAAGCTGCGTCAGCTTGATGTGCCAGTCTGTGAGCAGGACCGTGGGCATGAGATGAAAGCCCCACGTCCAGGCCAGCATGGCGGGCGCGACGCCGAAGGTAATTGCATCGGCCAAAGAGTCGAGTTCACGGCCAAAATCGCTGCTGGTGCCGGTCATGCGGGCGATGCGGCCATCCAGGCCATCGAAGAGCACGGCAAACCCGATCGCCTTTGCCGCATTGTCGAGGTGCCAGTATTCGGCGAGCGTGGCATGCATGACCTCGAGCATGGCGTAGTAGCCCAGGGCCATATTGGCCGTGGTGAACAGCGAGGGAATGATGTACATGCCCTTGCTGAGACGGCGCCGTGGTCTGGGGGAGGATTGATCCATCAATGGGCACTTTCGGCGGCGCTTCCCACGCCGGCGAGGGCAGCTTGCGGCTGCAGGTAGGCAAGCACGGTTTCGCCCCCTTTCACGCGGTCTCCAACCTTCACGTTTGCACGCGCGGTGGCCTCGAGCAGCACATCGGTACGCGATCCGAACTTAATCAGGCCCACGCGCTGACCGCGTTTTAGGCGGTCTCCGATTTTCGGGTGGAAGACGATGCGGCGGGCCAGCAGTCCGGCGATCTGCTTGAAGACAACGCGCTGGCCTTCGCCTTCCACGGTCACGATGTTTTGCTCATTCTCATCGGCGCAGGCTTTGTTTCGCGCATCGAGGAATTTGCCACGCTGGTAGAGAATGTCGCGAACGACCCCGGCAATCGGCGAGCGGTTCACATGCACGTCAATCACGCTGAGAAAGATACTGATGCGGAGCTGCTTTTGCGCCTCGGAGCCCGCGGTGGAGACGTCGGTGACCAGTCCGTCAGCCGGGGACACGACTGCACCCGGTTCCTGCGGGATGGTACGCTCCGGATCGCGAAAGAACCACAGAAAAAAAGCCGCGAACAGGCACGGGATGACGGCCCAGATGGGGCTCGCCAGCCATCCGATCAGAACGGCGGCGGCGACGAGTGCCAATGCATAGAAGTAGCCATCACGAACCATGGGATTGTCTAATTATAACTGGGGCAGCGTGCATCGGCCGAGTTGGGAGCCGAAGGCGCGGTAAGTATAAATAAAAAAAGGCGCTTTGAAGCGCCTTCGAAAAGATAGATTAGTCCTCAGGCGGCGGACGCCGCGCAGGATTTGAGCGGAAAAATTACGCTACGTTGACGCCGTACTGCTGCCGGAACTGGCGCTCAATGGACTCCATCTGGTCCTTCAGGCGCAGTTTCAGTTTTTTCAGACGGACTTCCTCTAACTTCTCATCTTCGCTGAGATAACGTTTTTGGGTAAGTGAATCGAGACGTTGTGAGTACTGTGAGTGCTCCTGAGCCAGTCGGCGGAATTCGTCGTGACTGCTCAGGAGTTGGTCTTTCGGAGTCAGCATCCAGCGGACCTCCAACCTGAGTTATTTTGCCCACGTTAACACAGGCGTAATATACGGGCAATGCCAAAAAAATGGTGCAATCTCAGGCTGAGACCGGACTAGTGCAGGTTTCGGCGATACAGAATGGCGTCTTCCAAAGGCTGTTGATAGTAGGACTTACGGCTACCGGTCTGGCGGAATCCGACCTTTTCATAGAGCGAGCGCGCCGCGACATTCGACTCGCGAACCTCGAGAAACACGGCTTCGCTGTTGCATTGTTTCGCGGTTTCGAGCAGGACGGTGAGAAGGCGCTGGCCGACACCGGAGCGGTGTGAATTAGCCGCGACTACGATGTTTTCCAATTCCCAATCGGGCGGGATGTGGCGAGCCACGAGGAATCCGACGAATTCTGTTCTTGGCGATTCGGCGACGAGAACCAATCTGCGAGGGGCTTTCGACGAGAAGAAACCTTCGTACTGATCTTGGGTCCAGTGGGCGGAGGTGGGCGTCTGACGCTGGAGGTTGATGATCGCAGGGATCTCCGCCGAAGTGGCGGGCCGAATCGTAATCGCTGAATCGCTGAGCAAGGTTTGTAATCAGAACCTAGCCGCTAGGAGCCAGAAGCTGGTTTTGCAAAAATCTCGGCGTCGGAGCGGCGGATGTAATTGGCTTCCAGTTGGTCGGGCGCGACCGCCTGTCCGGCTTGCAGTTTCGTCCACCCAAGTGTCGCAATCGTGGCCGCATTCGGACGGTCGACGGATGAGACCGTGTGACCCGCCGCACGCAACCACTCTGCGATAACTGCGTCGGGCGTGGCGACTGCTGCCTCCCGGGCGAGATCCCGAAATTCATCCTTGGGCAGCAATTTCTCGTGAAGCATGCGTATGGAATTTGAGTTCACTTCGTACTCGCCCACGTACACTTCTCCGCGGCCAGCATCCAGGGCCGTGAAGATCCGTCCTGAACCATCCTGATTGAGTGCTACCGCTTCCAGTAACGACACCGGAGCGATAGGCTTATCAAGAATCTCTGCCAGAGCTTTGATCGCGGCCAAGCCAACGCGCAGTCCGGTGAACGATCCTGGGCCGGAAACAACAATGAAAGCGCCGATGTCAGCCTTGGTGAACTCGTGCTTTTCCAATAGTCCTGCGATCTGTGGAACCAGTTGGGCGGAGAACGTGCCGCCCGAGAGAGGGACTTCTTCGATCACATCAATCGACTTCGAGGTCTCGCCGGCGCGGACCAGTCCGACGCTGCCATGTTTGCCGGATGTGTCGGTGACAAGAAGAAGCATTCTCTTGATTCGATCCGTGGAAATCTGTGAAGATCCGTGGCCAGTCTTATGCCTGAACTAGCTCCAGCAGCACGCCGCCCGTGCTCGCGGGATGCACGAATACGTATTTATGTCCGCCCGCGCCGATCTTGATTTCATCCGAGACGAGGCGCACTCTATCCTTCTTAAGCCGGTCAACCGCAGCCGCCAGGTCTGGAACTCTCATGCACACGTGATGCAGTCCCTCACCACGCTTGGCGATGAACTTGGCAATGGTCGAATTCTCCGAAGTCGCTTCGAGCAATTCCAGCCGGCTGTCGCCGACTGGGACCATCACCAGCCGCACCTGTTCTTGTTCGACTGTCTCTTCCGGAGAAACGCTTAGGCCCAGCTTTTCATAGATGGCTTTCGCTGCGTCCAGCGACTTCACTGCGATGCCGAGATGATCGATCTGGAACATAAATGCTCACGTGGCGGCGGACGCATTCGTCTACCTGGTTTGGTCACACTAACCGAAATACAGTTCTCCCGGATTCGGGTTCCGCCGGACGAATGCGTCCGGGGCTACGTGTTCCTTAACTTTCCCACAATTTCTTCTACCAGCGAGTACGGGTCGCGCTTGTGCTCGGCTACCTCTGCCGCCAGGCGAGAGACCTTGCCGTCTCCAAGTTGCTCTCGGGCTTTTTCGAGCATCACGTCGCGAAGCATCTCGACCAGCCGCTCCTGCCAATTATGCACGCTCTTCTTGAAGGTGAGGTTCTCTTTCACGAGGTACGCTTCGTAATTGGCGATGGCCGCGGCGAGTTCGGCCACTCCGGCGCCTTCGCTGGCTACGGTTTTCACGATCGGTGGAGTCCATCCGTCGTTGCGTGTGGCCAGCGACTGCAGAGCGCGAATCTCGCGTTCGACGCGCTCGGCCCCTTCGCGATCGCTCTTATTGATGACGAAAATGTCGGCGATCTCCATAATGCCGGCCTTGATGGTCTGCACATCGTCGCCCATGCCGGGAACCAGAATCACGACTGTGATATCGGCGAGACGAACGATATCGACCTCGTCCTGGCCGACGCCGACCGTTTCGACGAGGACGACGTCGCGGCCCGAGGCGTCGAGAACCGCAGTAACATCGGCGGTGGTGCGAGCCAGTCCACCAAGCGATCCACGAGTCGCCATACTGCGGATGTAGATGCCGGGGTCGGAAAAATGCTCCTGCATGCGTATGCGGTCGCCGAGAATTGCGCCGCCCGTGTAGGGACTGGTGGGATCGACGGCGACGATTCCGATTGTGCGATTCTGCTTGCGATAGAGCCGCGCCAGTTGATCGACGAGGGTGCTCTTCCCTGCCCCGGGGGGGCCCGTTAAGCCGATCACGCGAGCTTTGCCGGTGTGCGGAAACAACGCTTTCAGCAGGTCGGACCAACCCGGAGTGCGGTTCTCCACGGTGGAGATGGCACGGGCGAGAGTGCGCACGTCGCCGGAGCGAAGCGGCTCAATCCATGACTGGATCGCTAAGGTGGAACTCTCGTTGCCCAAGCAGATAGTGTAAAGCACTTCGAACACGAGCACCGGTTCCTAATAGCGCACCACACCGCAGCCTGGGCACGACCAGCGTGTTTCGAAGCCCGTCACCAGCGGGGTGGAACAAAACGGGCAAATGGTATCTTCCGCAGGTTGGACCTTGGCCAAACTCTGGCGGAGAGAGGGCCTCCGGAACATGCGAAGGAGTTTCACACCAAACACAATTGCCACCAGTGGACCTCCGATGCGGCAGACCCAGACGCCTGGCGCAAAATCAGAATCTGCGGGAATGATCCAGAACATGATCGAAAGCGTTGTCAGTACGTAGAGGCCGCGCCATAGCAAGCGACGACGCATTTTCGGGGAGGCGTGCGGCTCGTAGCCACACTCGCAGCATCGCCAATGCTGCCAGAAGCCAACCGGAAGAAGCGGTATCCAGAGAATGTACCCGATATCAAATGTACGGACCGCGACCGATCGCCGCTGAGCCTGGCAGCGCACGCAGAAATCATTGCGAAAGCCTACGCGCTTTGGCCAGAGATGGTAAGCACCACGGATGATGAACATCGAGGTCGATAGAATCGAACTTTGCTACGAGACCGGCACGCCTCCCGGTCCGATCTTCAAAACGCTGCGGGCAAGGCCGCCCACGACAGGTATTTCAGCCCACTCGCCGCGTCCCGCTTTGACTGAGTAAATCACGGCGACGACGATTTTTGTGATCCAAACTCCCATCCATCCGAGCCAGAAGACAGGAAAAACCACAAAGAATGCAGCGGGCATTTGATTGTTGTTGCTTCGAGTGTGAAGGACGGTCAGCGCGATGCTAGCGATCCAAAACATCATCACTGAAACAGTGATCGCGAGGTAGGCAAGTTCCAGAAAGAGCACCTGCAGCGCGTGGAACGATACGAAGCGAGACTGCCGCTTCACGAAGAAAATGATCAGCGGAGCAATCCACCCACCGACCACCTGAAGAGCATGGGCCAGAACCGCCATGCTCCGCTCGTCTGATGTGGTCGCGGTCAGATCGGGCGCACCGTTTGAAATGGAGGCCGCCATACACGCAGAACGGTATCACACAATTCCCATACAGGAAATCAACACCCTCGATGCCGTGACAACGATACGCCCGCTACTCCTTGAGCACTTGTCGTGCGATCACCAGCCGTTGAATCTCGCTCGTACCCTCGCCAATCGTGCACAGCTTCACATCGCGATAAAATTTCTCGGCAGGATAGTCTTTGATGAATCCGTATCCGCCATGAATCTGCACGCTCTCGTTGGCGCAGCGCACAGCAACTTCGCTGGCGTAGAGCTTGGCCATGGACGATTCCTGGGTAGTCTTCATGCCGGCATCTTTCATCGATGCGGCGCGCATGGTAAGTAGCATGGCCGCGTCAATTTCGGTGGCCATGTCGGCCAGTTTCCATTGGATCGCCTGAAAGTCGCTGATCGGCTTGCCGAACTGTTTGCGCTGCTTCGAGTATTTGAGCGCGCATTCATAGGCGCCCTCGGCCATGCCCAGCGACAGAGCGGCGATTGAGATGCGGCCGCCATCGAGCACGCGCATGGCATCAGGGAATCCCTGGCCTTCGGCTCCCAACAGATTCTCGGCGGGAATCACGCAGTCCTCAAAGATCAGCTCCGCCGTGTCACTGGCGCGGAGGCCGAGCTTGTTTTCTTTCTTCCCCGGACGAAATCCCTTGGTATCTTTCTCGACGACGAATGCCGAGATGCCGTGGGTGTGCGCCGCACGATCGGTCACGGCAAGCACAACGACGACATCGGCATAATGTCCGTTCGTGCAGAAGGTCTTTGTGCCGTTTAGCACCCAGCTATTCCCTTTGCGGACAGCCGACATTCGCGCGCTCCCGGCGTCGGAACCCGACGCGGGCTCGGTCAATCCCCACGCGCCTATGAATTCGCCGGTAGCAAGTTTGCTGACATATTTCTTCTTCTGCGCTTCATTGCCTGCGAGATAAATGTGATTCGTGCAAAGCGACGTGTGAGCGGCGACGATGATGCCGACCGATCCATCAACGCGCGAGAGTTCCTCAATGGCAGTGACGTACTCGACGTACCCCATGCCCGCGCCACCGTATTCGGGCGGAAAAACGGTTCCCAGCAATCCCAGCTTGCCGAGTTCTTTGACGGTGGCGAGTGGGAAATCTCCGCCCTCGTCCCACTCCATGACATGCGGCTTGATCTCGCGCTCGGCGAACTCACGAACGCTCTTCTTTAACTGCAGTTGCTCTTCGTTCAGTTGGAAATCCAAGGTTCCTCCGGCGTACTCGGGTGCTGCGTCTGACAGCCCCTCGTCAAGGGCCTTCCTGACCCCGAATTCTGAATTAAAACACAGCGCTGGAGAGGGAAGAAGTTACGTCCGGAAGTGAAAGGAGAGGAGTGTCGGAAGACGCATGAACACTGGCGATTCTGCGCATTCGCGCGTGACACCCAACCGACCGGATGGTTTGACGATTCGACCTGAAACGCACTTCAGGACCAGCGCTTAAGATCCGAGAAAATTATACGCCCGGTCTGACGTGCTGTGCCGGGACTTCGGTGGATACGAGGAAAGCTTGAAAGACTTCGTTCGAGAGCAGGCGTCCACGCTGTGTCAGTCGAAGTCGATCTCCAGAGCGCTGCATCAGACCTTCGTTAATCATTTCTGAAATCGTGGATCGGAGACTTTCAACGACTGACGGTCCGAACGCGCGCGCAATCTCTTTTAGATCCACTCCGGCATTCAAACGCAATCCGAGAAAAAAGTTCTCCTCAAGGGCGGTGCTGGGCGACACAACACTTCGCTGCAGCGGGGCAGGGGCCGTGTAGGCTTCGAGAGTATCGGCCGTAGCCAAACGCACTGCTTCGGTCGCTTTGTCGGCAGATGGCAGCATAGTGTGCGCATCCACGCCAAAGCCGAGATACGGTTGCCGCTTCCAGTATTTCAAGTTGTGACGGGACTGAAATCCTTGACGCGCGAAGTTGGAAATCTCGTACTGCTGGATACCAGCCGCTTCCAGCCTCTCGCAGGCGGCCACGTAGAAATCTGCAACTGCCTCCTCGTCCGGAACAGAGTGAGCGTGGTAGCGCGTGCCTCCGGCGATCAGCTCACGACCGAGGCGCGAATCTTCATCAACCTCAAGCATATACACGCTCACGTGCGGGGCGCCTGTTGCAATTGTCTCGGCCAACGATTGCTCCCAGCTTGCAGCGGTCTGATGCGGCAGTCCGGCGATCAGATCAATGTTGATGTTCGTGATTCTGGCTTCGCGCAGCCGCGCAATGTCATCAAGAACGGTTGCGCGTTTGTGCAGACGGCCGACGGCGGCCGCCTCGCCATCTACAAACGACTGCACGCCGAGGCTCACGCGGTTCACGCCACACCGCCGCAGCGTCTCGACCATCTCGGGCCCGATGGTACCGGGAGCGCATTCAACCGTGACCTCGGCATCGGCCTTCACATCAAACTCAGTGCGCACCGCTGAAAACACCCGGCACAACTGCTCGGAGTGCAAGACACTCGGCGTCCCGCCTCCGAGATAAATCGAGTCCACCTCGGCATCGATCTGCCCGCCCATATCCACGGCGGTCGGCCGCCAGTTTGCGATGTCCTGGCAAAGCCGGTCCACGTAGCGCTCGAACAACGCGCGAGAGAACACGTCGGAGACGAAATTGCAGTATGTGCACTTGGTACGGCAGAAAGGAACCGAGATGTAGATTCCCAAGGGCATCGCCTGATTATCCCACCTCAAACCTTTTCCATCCCATGCGGTGAATTGGCATCTATTTAGGGTACCCTGTTGAGGACGCCCGCAGCGCTGCCCCCGCGCAGATTTGAGACGATGGCCCAGGAAGAAGAAGTACTAGGCAAAGCATACGACAGCCGCCTGATGCGGAGGCTGCTGATTTACCTGCGCCCCTACCGCTGGCAGGTGACGATTGCCATCGCCGCAATTATCTTGAAATCCTTTTGTGATGTGCTGGGGCCTTACCTGGTCAAAGTCGCCGTAGACTGTTATCTGGCGCCGACTCCGGGCGCAACCTCGGGAATGTGGAGCTGGCTGAGCCCACAGCCAGCGAAGGGAATCGCACAGATTTCTGGAATTTATTTCGCCATGCTCCTGTGCATCTTCGCGTTCGAGTTCCTGCAGACATACTACATGCAGTGGACCGGCCAGAAGGTGATGTTTGATCTGCGGAGCCAGATATTTCGCCACCTGCAGCGCATGCACGTAGCCTTCTACGACAAGAATCCAGTGGGTCGCCTGGTCACGCGCGTCACCACCGACGTGGACGCATTGAACGAGATGTTCACCTCGGGCGTCGTTTCGATTTTTGAAGACCTGTTCGTATTGGCTGGCATTCTCGGCATCATGCTGTGCATGAACTGGAAGCTTGCCCTGATTACGTTCGCGGTGCTGCCGTTCATTGTCGTCGCGACGAAGATTTTTCGCGACAAGGTTCGCGACTCTTACCGGCGCATTCGTGTTGCCATCGCGCGCATCAATTCCTATCTGCAGGAACATGTCAGCGGCATGGTCGTGCTGCAGCTCTTCAACCGCGAGCGCAAAGCTTACACGCGCTTCTCGGAGATCAACCGCAGCCACATGGACGCGTTCAAAGACGCGATCCTCGCCTATGCCGTGTACTATCCCGTGGTCGATTTCTTTTCGGCAGTCGCGATTGCATGCGTGATCTGGTATGGCGGGCAGGACATTATCCGCGGTCTCGTCTCCAAGAGTGTGAGTCTGAGTTTCAATCCGCGCACGCTGATTTCATTCCACCTGGTCGCAAAGGCGGCTTCACTCGGTGTGCTGATTGCGTTCACGCAATATGCACTGCGTTTCTTCCGCCCCATCATGGATTTCAGCGAGAAGTACAACATCCTGCAGTCGGCGATGGCGGCAAGCGAGCGCATCTTCAAGCTGGTCGACACGCCGATCGAGGTCGAATCGCCAGCCTCAGTTAAGACACCGCAGGGACCGGGGCGCATCGAGTTCGACCATGTCTGGTTCGCGTATCGGGACATCCCGAATGATGGCGGCGGGAACGAACAGGCAAGGGCAGCCGCATTGCCGCAGCGCGACTGGGTTCTCCGTGACGTCACGTTCTCACTCGAACCCGGAGAAACCATCGCCGTTGTCGGTCACACGGGAGCCGGCAAAACTACGTTGATTTCCCTGCTGTTGCGTTTTTATGACGTGCAAAAGGGCGCGGTACGCATCGACGGCGTAGACGTGAAAGAAATGGATCTCGCTGATCTGCGCGGCCGCTTCGGCGTGGTGCTGCAGGATCCGTTCCTTTTTACAGGCACGATCGGCAGCAACATTCGCCTGGGCACCGAACGCATACAAGTTCAGCACATCGAACGCGCCGCCGAAGACGTGAACCTGGCGGACTTCATTCGTGCCTTACCCAATGGGTTCGACGAAGAAGTCCGCGAGCGGGGATCGACGCTTTCCACAGGACAGAAGCAACTTATCTCATTCGCCCGTGCTCTGGCGCACAATCCGAAGATTCTGATTCTGGATGAGGCGACTTCCAGTGTAGACACCGAGACTGAATTCCGCGTGCGCGACGCCCTGGCTCGGTTGGTGGAAGGACGCACGTCGCTGATCATCGCGCACCGGCTATCCACGATTCAGCGCGCCGACAAAATCATCGTCATGCACAAAGGCCAGGTCCGCGAAATGGGCACACACCAGGAACTGCTCGCACATCGCGGGATTTACTACAAGCTATACCAGTTACAGTACAAAGATCAGGAAATCCCGGTGGCGAACGCTCCGAGCGCGCAGTCGACGGTCAGCGCGGATGACTAGCGGCGTCGTCACTCCCACTTTCCTTCTCCCTCGCGGACAGTGATATAGCGATCGATCGGAAGGTCGGTCAGCCGCTGCACGAGTCCGCTCGGCTGTGGCCACTTGACCTCGACCCAGTCGAGTTTGGTTCGCTTGCCGATCCCCAGCACCATCCGCAGGTCGTGCGACGACAAATAACTCCCGCCGCCAACTTTCATCCTGCTGCGCTTTAAATCCCCCGCCTGATATGTGACGACCGCGCCCACCGCGTCGATGTTC
>Ga0209698_10005680_pt1 | contig 13438 bp, 14 predicted proteins | sample LitLauG_LLR_2012_FD_187203 | JGI IMG/M metagenome (GOLD analysis project Ga0209698, IMG submission 187203) | Freshwater sediment microbial communities from Pennsylvania, USA - Little Laurel Run_MetaG_LLR_2012 (SPAdes) (version 2) | ecosystem: Environmental > Aquatic > Freshwater > Creek >... | reverse complement strand
GGCAGCGGCACACCAAGCTGTGCGCGAGGCCTGGGTGGTCCCAGGGACGATGCTAGGTCATGCATGCCTTGGCGCGGGCATCGGAGCTTTGGTCCCCGCCGCCAAGACCGTTTATAGAGCAGAGCTGCCGAGACAATCCAGCCAAAAAGAACAATCCCATCAGAATAAAAGTCAATGAGTGTAATTGGCGATGTTACGCCAACCCACTCCCACCCCCTAGAAGCGCAGCCATGGTCTGTTCGCAAGTTCGAGCCCGACATGGACTTTGGTGTGCTTGCATTCACGAATATAAGGCCACATAATCCCGGTGTCCGATCCCTTCGTGACACGGAGACAACCCAACATGAACCGCCTCGCCCTCGGCTTGAGCGTAATGCTCTTTTTCGGCCTGTCAACCAATGCACAAGACAAAGAAACTCCCGGCGACGATGCGTCGGCAGTACGTTCCACAGTAGCGAACTACATCGAAGCCTATTACACCGGCAACGCTGCCCGGATGGAGCAAACGCTGCATCCTCGCTACCTGAAGCAAAAGATTCATGGAAACATTCCGGTAAGGCAGCAAACGCGTGCGGATTTGGTGCAGTCCACGCGGAGCGGGGACGGCACTCACCTGACGCAAGCAGAGCGCACGGAACAGATTACTGTGCTTGATGTGGCGGGAAACATCGCATCCGCCAAACTCGTCACTCCCGGGTGGACGGATTACATGACGCTTACAAAAATCACCGGTGAGTGGAAGGTCCTCTCCGTGGTTCAACGATTCGACGACTAGAAACGCCTCGACGCCCGCGATTCGGCAAACAACGCTCGTTCCTTTGGACGAGCGTTTTATTTTGCTCCATAGTTGATGAAATCCATAGCTGACGAAAACAGGCGATTGCACTCATGACCAATCGCCAAGGAAAGTGCCCGACGATCGCTGACCTGGAGAGGGCGCTACGCGAGACCGCTTTGCCTTGCCAGATTCAGCGCTTCTAAAGCCGCGCCGCGCGCGCCGGCGGTGTCGCCGTTGGGCATTACGTGGATTGGTATGCTGACCTGCTCTTCACGCTGAGTGGGCATGCCTGCGCGGATCTCGGACAGGAACCAGCGCTGGAATTGCTGGCTGGTTTCGAGGACGCCGCCACCGACGATCAGGGCGTCGGGATCGAAGGTATTGATCATTTCGTCGAAGAAGAGGCCAAGGGCGTGAGCCTGGACCCGGAAAATTTCTTTGCACATCGCGTCGCCTTGATCGGCGAGGCCGCGGACCAGTTTGGCGGCCTGGTGTGGGCCTTGTTTCCCCAGGTCGTGGCCGGGATAGCGCGGAAGAAAGTAGGGCAGGATCGTTTTCTCGATCGCGGTCAGGGAGCAGAGCGACTCGAGGTCGCCGATGCGTCCGCAATTGCATTGCGGGTGGATTCCGTCGATGCCGCGAATGCTCTGGTACGGAATCAGCACGTGGCCGAGTTCTCCGCCGAATCCGTTTTTGCCTTTCACGACGTTGCCGTCGAGGATGATGCCGCCGCCGTTGCCGGTACCGACCACGTCGGAGATCGAGGTCTCGCGGCTGTTGGCGCCGAAGATGGCGTAGTGTCCCCAGAGGGCGGCGGCGTTGGCGTCGTTCAGGTACGAGACGGGCTTGCCCAGTTTGTGGGCGAGGCCCTCGCGGATATCGAATCCGGCCCACTTGGGATGCACGAAGTTGGTGGAACCGCGCGCGCTGAGCTGGCCCGCGGCGCTGGCGGGGCCGGGAGTGTCGAGGCCGATGGCGACCACGTCGTCAAGAACAACGCCGGCCTGGTCGGTGGCGATCTTGAGGCCGTCGGCGATCTGCTGCAGGCAGACGTCGGGGCCTTGCTTGGAGAGGGCGGGATGCTCGCACAGTCCCTCGATGAGGAACTTCCCTTGCGGGTTGACCAAGGTGTAGTTGATGGCGGTTCCGCCGAGATCGACTCCGGCTACGACTGGCACGAGTTGCTCCTATCGGGTTCCAATTCGCGGCCCCAGCGCCTAAAGGCGCGTCGATACTCGCGGAAGTACGGCGCGCCTGAAGGCGCGCCCTGATACGAACCCTTCGTTTTTTCGCGGGCTATTGCGCCGCCTAGCTTAGCAGAATTGGAACCGCAGGCTCACGCCCAGACCACAAGCGCGGGACCTGGCGACACAACAGGAACCCGCACATTGGCTGCTATCATAGGCAGCGGTGGATTCCGTCACAACCCAATCTGAGCTTCAGGCGAAGGTCGAGCCTTTGCTGCTGGAAGTGGCCGACGTGGTCAATACCACGCTCGACCTTGATACCACCCTTCGCCGGGTGGCGGAACTCGTGCGCAAAGTGATCGACTACGAGATTTTTGCCATCCTGCTACTCAATGAGCGGACGCAGGAGCTGCGCTTCCGCTTCCAGGTCGGATATCCGCGGGAGTACGCGGATCGGGCCCGGGTCAAGCTGGGCCAGGGAGTCACGGGGCGGGCAGCGCAGACGCGGCAGGCCATCCTGGTCGAGGACACCTGCAAGGACAAGGACGCGGGCTATATCGAAGCGATCCCGAACGTGCGGTCGGAGCTGGCGGTGCCGCTGATCGTGAAGAATCGCGTGATCGGAGTGATCGACCTGGAGGCGCGCGAGCCGGGATACTTCACCGACGAGCACCGGCGGCTGCTCACTTTGATCGCGTCACGCATGGCGGTCGGGATCGAGAATGCGCAGCTCTACACGCGGACCACGCGGCAGGCGCGCACGCTGCTCTTGCTGAACGAGATCGCGCGCGAGCTGTCGTCGATTCTGAACGTCGATGAACTGCTGAAGCGGATCGCGGAGTTGCTGAACCGGATCATCGATTACCAGATGTTCAGCATCCTGCTGCTCGATGAGAGTGGGGAGAGGCTGAGCCACCGGTTCTCGCTGCGATTTCAGGAAAATATCCATCTGAAGAACGACATTCCGCTGGGCAGGGGCCTGGTGGGCACGGCAGCGGCCGAGAAGACAGCCGTGCTCGTGCCCGATGTGAGCAAAGATCCGCGCTACGTGATGGCGAACCCGGAGACCAAGTCGGAACTGGCTGTGCCGCTGATTTACAAAGGCAGCGTGATCGGCGTGCTCGACCTGGAGCACACCCGGCGGGGATTCTTTACGGAAGACCACAAGCGGACGATCACGACCCTGGCGGCGCAAGTGGCGATTGCGCTGGAGAATGCGCGCTTGTATGAAGAGATTGCGCGGCAGGAGCGGCGGCTGGAGCGCGATCTGGCGCTCGCGCGCGAACTGCAATTCCGGCTGCTGCCCCAAGCCATGCCGAAGGTGGGGCACCTGGAGGTGGCTGCGCGGTTCTCGCCGGCGCGCGCGATCGGCGGTGATCTTTACGACTTTATGTCGTACTCGCTGTCGCGGCTGGCGATTGTGATTGGCGACGTCAGCGGGAAAGGGGCGCCGGCAGCAATTTATGCCGCGCTGGTCAACGGAATTTTGCGTTCGCATGCACCCATCGAACCGGGGCCGGCGGAGATGCTTTCAGCGGTGAATTTTTCGCTGGCGGAGCGGCGCATCGAGGCGCAATACATCTGCCTGCTCTACGCGGTGTGGGACGACCAGCGGCGGACGCTGCAGATTGCGAACTCGGGAATTCCCCGCCCGATCTATGTGCACGACGGCAAGACGGAGATCGTCGAGGCCACCGGGCTTCCACTGGGCCTGTTCGACGAGGCGGATCACGACGAACTCACGTTCAAGACGAAGCCGGGCGACCTGTTCGTGTTTTTCAGCGACGGGATTCTCGACGCCCGCAACAAGGCGGGAGACATGTTCGGGCGCAGCGGCGTGGAACGAGTGATCGCGAGCTGCACCGATCAGTCTCCGGACTGCGTGGTGAACTCGCTGTTCACCGCGGTGGCCGAACACGCGGCCGGGGAAGACACGTTTGACGACCAGACGGTGCTGGCGATCCGCGTCAAAGGGAGTGCCTCGAAGCGCAAGTGAGCCGCGACCCAGCGATTCCGGAAGGACGTCCACCGGCATTTTCCTACCTCAAGGTGCGCAAGGGACTGCTGCGCCGCTCGGCGGGAGCCGTGCTGTGCTGCGAAGAGATTCCACTGACAACCCTGGCGGCGCGCTACGGGACGCCCCTCTACGTGTATTCGGCGACCACGATCCGGGAGCGGATGCAGGCGTTTCAACACGCATTCCGCAAGAGCCGGCACACGGTTTGTTATTCGATCAAGGCGAATTCGAACCTGGGGATCATGCGGCTGCTCGCCGGCGAGGGCTGCGGCTTTGACGTGGTTTCGGGGGGCGAACTGGCCCGGGTGCTGGCGGTGGATGCGCGCGCGGCGCGTAAGGTTGTGTTTTCGGGCGTGGGCAAGACGCGGGAGGAGATGGACGCCGCACTCAAGGCCAATATTCTGTTGTTCAACGTGGAAAGCGAGTCGGAACTGTGGGCGCTGGCTGAGTGCGCGGGGCGCATGCGCAAGACGGCGCGGATTGCCTTCCGGGTGAACCCCGACGTGCCGGCCAATACGCATCCGTACATCTCTACTGGACTGCAGAAGCACAAGTTTGGTGTCCCCATCAGCGAGGCGCGGGCGTTGTATGCGAAGGCTTCAGGCACGCGGCACCTGAAGGTGGCAGGGGTGAGCGTACACATCGGGTCGCAGATCACCGATGTGGAGCCGTTCGCGGCGACCATGGAGCGGGTGGCCGCCCTGGTGCGCGAACTGCGGGACGACGGTCACGAGATCGAGTACGTGGATGCGGGCGGCGGGCTGGGCATCGCGTACGAGAAAGCGAACCTGCCGGAATTCGCAGAGTATGTGGCTGGGTATGCGGAGGCCTTGCTGAAGCCTCTGCGCGGGCTGAAGGTGCACCTGCTGCTCGAACCTGGACGGTCGATTGTGGGACCGGCGGGGGCGCTGGTCACTGCGGCGGTGTACCGGAAGACGAACAACAGCAAGAAGTTTCTGATTGTGGACGCGGGGATGAACGATCTGCTGCGGCCGTCGTTGTACAACGCATTTCATGAGATCGTGCCCGTCACGCTGCGGAGCTCGGACGATGGTGCGCGAGAGACATCGGACGTGGTTGGTCCGGTGTGCGAGACAGGAGACTTTTTCGCGCGAGATCGCGAGTTGCCAATCGTCGATGAAGGCGAGTTGCTGGCGATCCTCGATGCGGGAGCTTACGGGATGGCGCTCACGTCGAACTACAACACCCGGCCGCGTCCGGCGGAAGTGCTGGTGGCGGGGAAGTCGGCGAAGCTGGTGCGGAGACGAGAGACGGTGAAGGAGATGTTGAACCTGGAGAAGTAGGGAAAGGTTTCAAAGACTCAGGTTTCACGGCTGCAAAGTTTCAAGGTCCAAGGCGCATGGACCGCAAGGTCTCCACTTTGAAACCTTCGAAACCTTGAAGCTTTGAAACCTCTTACCGTTGTCCCCACTTCAATTTCGTTCTTAGCACTTCGAAAAAAGCCTTGCGGATACGCAGCAGTTGGACCTGGTATTCGGCTTTCCGGCAGACGATGCGGTCGCCGTCGCGGACGGGCATGCCGATCTGGCCGTCGACGCTGAGATAAGCCTGCTCTTCCCCGGTCTTCACGACGATTTCGATCTCGACCGAGTCGCGCACCACCAGCGGACGGTGGGTGAGCGAGTGCGGGGAGACGGGCGTGATGACGAAGGCGTCGACCGAGGGAGTCAGGATGGGGCCGCCGGCGGCCATCGAGTACGCGGTGGAGCCGGTGGGGGTGGAGACGATGAGGCCGTCGGCCTTGTACTCGGTAACGAACGCCTTGTCGATGTAGAGGTCGTAGTCATTTAAGCGGGCGATCGCGCTCTTGTTGACGATGACATCGTTGAGGGCGGCGTAGCTCAGCAGGCAGTTCCCTTCCCGCATGAGCTGGCACTGGACCAGGGAACGAGATTCGACGCTGGCGCGCTTCTGGTCGACTTCTTCGAGCGCGTCGTAGAGTTCCGGCAAAGGCACTTCAGTCAGAAACCCGAGGGAGCCGAGATTCACGCCCAGGACTGGGATGCCGGCCTTGGCGACGGCGCGCGAAGTCGAGAGCAGCGTGCCGTCGCCGCCGAGGACGATGACGAAGTCGAGGGGACGCGAGCCGAGGTCGGGACGGGCCGCCACTTCGGGGCCGGTGGCGTAGACGGCAGTCTCACTGTCAATCACCACTGCGTACTCGTGCTTGCGCAGCCATTCAAAGAGCGGGGGCAGGATCTGGGCGAGCTCCGGCTTCTCGGGCTTCGAGATGATGGCGACGGATTTGGCGCGGCTGGAAGGCGCGGTCCCGGTTGGCATGGTGAAGGCTGCATTGTACTTGGTGAATGGGAAGGCTGTCAGCGGAGTGGCTCGTCGCACCCGCCCCGAGCTAAGGCAAGATATGCACAACCAGCAGATTGCCAGCAGCAGGCGGAGGGTAGGCGCCGAGAGCCCACGGCCCCTCGTTCGAGCCTCCGTTAATCGCGACTTTCGGCGCCATAGAGCCGCCGGCTCGCAGTTGAACTGCCGCCTTGCCGATGCCCGTCTGCGCGTTTAGATCCACTCCCGTGAATTTGTAGCCGGGGGTATTGGATGCGGTCGCAACGATGCCATACTGCACGCCTTCCAGGTCGATATCGCTTACCGTTCCATATCCGCAGCGGGGATTTTGCGACGCGTCGGGCGAATCGGTGAGCATCATGCCGGTAAAGCGTGTGAAGGTGAATTCATCGCTGACTTCGAGGCTGTCGGCGCGGCCGACCATTAGGGCAGTTGCGTTGTTCAGCACGTAGTTGTCAATCGTGGTAGGAAACGGCGCATTCTCAACAATGTCCCAGAACACGGAGTGGAGCAGATGGCGCAGCGTGACGTGGCCCAAGGCGTGGTCGACGTTGATGTCGTTGTGGAAAGCCCCGATAAACAGGTCCTGGGCCAGGACCCTGCCGACTTCGATATCCAGGAAGTTGTAGGCGTTGGTCACGGTGGAGCGGACGATCTTTGCCCCGGGTCCGGTCACCAGAATCGTGTAGGGATAGACATTGGGAGCGGTGGCGCTGGTATGCACCTGGTTGGGGTAGTGGAACAGGAGATCGGCCACACCCGAACCCGCCCCCTGCAAGGTCACGAACGGGCCGCTAGTATTCGTGATCAAGAGAGTAGGTGCAACCGCGGTCACGGCAGGATTGATTCCGCCAACATCGAAGGGGCCTTGGAACGGACCACAGAGGACCACCCCCGCCGGGACGACCAGCGCGCCGGTGGTGAAATAACGGGCAACGCTAAATAACACAGAGCCGCCCCCGGCGGCACCAGCAGCGTTGATGGCCTTTTGAATCGCGACGGTGTCGTCGGTCTGCCCATCGCCTTTCGCTCCGAACGCGGCGACTGGAAATTCCCCGGCGATGGCGCTGACGCTGAGCGAGCCTTGGATGGAAGACGAAGCCGTATCGGTCGCTGTGATGGTTTGAAAACCCGAGTTGGTGAGCGTCACCGGGAAGGTGCCGATTCCATTGGTTAGTGTCGAGCTGGCAGGAAGCACAGCAGCGGAATCGCTACTGGTAAAGTGCACCATCCCGGAATAGTTTGCGGCCACGTTGTTGGCTGCATCGCGCGCGGTCACAGTGATCGAGATGGCGAATCCCGCGGCGCTGCTGGCCGGACCGGTGACGGTGAACTGGCTTGCCCCGCTGCCGCCTCCAGAGCCGCTCCCACTGCCCATGCCGCCACAGCCGCCGAGCAGGCTCAGGCTGGAAGCAAGTAACAACAGCCGCGAGAGTTTGCTCATCTGTTTCCTTTCCTAGCTGGCCTTAGCGCAGAAATCTCAAGGCAGGATATTGACGATGATGGTGTCGGGGGCGGACGGAGGGTAGGCGCCGAGGGCCCAAATCCCGCGCTGCGAGCCTCCGTTGATCTCAATTTTCGGCAACGCCGAACCGCCGCTTCTCACCTGCACGGCTGCCTGACCCAGGCCCGGTGCCGCCCCGATGTCCACGTTCGTGAACTTGTAACCAGGAGAATTGGACGAACTGATGACGATGCCGTACTGCACGGTATCGAGATCGATGTCGCTGCCGATCCCGTATCCGGCAAGGAAATCTTGCGTCGTGTCTGGCGAATCGGTCAGAAGGATGCCGGTATACCGGATGAAGACAAAGAAATCGTGCAATTCGAGACTGTCCATGCGATTTACGACCAAACCGGTTCCGTGATTGAGAACCCAGGTGTCGATCGGACTCGGGACCGGGACGTTTTCCACGATGTCCCAGAAAACCTGGTTGAATATGTTGCGCAGCGTGACGCGGTCTCGTGTGTGGTCAATGTTGATGCCGGTGTTGAACGCCCCGATGTAGAGATCCTGCGCCATCGTTCGGCCGACTTCGATGTCCAGAAAATTGTAGGCGTTGGTCACCGTGCAGCGCGCGACCTTGGTGCCGGGATACGTCACCAGAATGGTATAGGGATAGACCGTGGGAGCCGAGGCGCTAGTCGCCACTGGTTGGGGTAATGAAAGAGCAGGTCGGTAGCCCCCGCGCCAAATCCCTGCAAAGTCAGGAAGGGACCGCTGGTGCTGGTGATCAACAGCGTCGGCGCGACTGTGGTCACGAGCGGATTGATCCCCGGAACATCGAAGGGACCTTCGGTCGCTCCGCACAGGACCACGCCCTGCGGCACGATAAACGTGCCGGTGGTGAAATAGCGGGCCGAGTTGAACACGACTGAGCCACCTCCGGCCGCGCTGGCCGCGTTGATTGCGCTCTGAATGGCCGCCGTGTCGTCGGTGTGACCGTCCCCTTTGGCTCCGAACGAATTCACCGACGCACCGGCACACAGAGCATGTGCTGCAGTTCCTGCGCCGGCACAGAGAATCCAAAGACAGACGATTGCGAGCGTGGTTTTCACCGTCATCCTCCTCACAGAACGTAATCCTGGGCCGGATCTGTCTGCTGGGTCCGCGCGAAATTCGGACCCGGGTCGAGCTGACCTTGGGGATGAACGTGCTTAACGCACCGAGGCCGGCGCACTTCGGCCACCGTTATACGCCCGGAAAGAGTTCTTTGCTGAGTTTTCTGGTATGACCCGCATTTAGAACTGCGCGCAGAGGAGAAATTCGCGGTTTCCTTCGGCGCCCAGGATCGGGGAGTCGATGGAGTCGGTTTGTTTCGCGCCAAGGCGGAGGACGGCTTGCCTTACTTTTTCGACGGCGGCGAGTTGTGCTGACTCGTCGCGGACGATGCCGCCTTTGCCCACCTGGGCGCGGCCGGCCTCAAACTGCGGCTTCACTAAGACGACGAGTTCACGGCTGCGGCGTTGGGCTTCGTCGTCGGGAAAGGCTGAGTGGATGACGGCGGGCAGGACCAGGGTTGCGGAGATGAACGAGACATCCAACACGATGATGTCGACGAATTGGCCGAGGGTCTCGTGGGTCAGGTAGCGGGCGTTGGTTTTTTCCAGCAGGCGCACGCGAGGGTCCTGGCGGAGACGGAAATCGAGTTGGCCGTACCCGGTGTCGACGGCGATCACGTGCGCGGCGCCGTGTTGCAGGAGGCAGTCGGTGAATCCGCCGGTCGAGGCGCCGACGTCGAGACAGGTGAGACCGGCAACGTTGATGTGCCAGTGTTCGAGGGCCTTCTCCAGCTTGAGGCCGCCGCGGCTGACGTATTTCAGATCCTCGCCGAGCAGACGTAAAGCCGCGTCGGACTCGACCGAGGCTCCGGACTTTTCGATTTTCTGGTCGTTGACCAACACTTTTCCGGCGAGGATGAGTGCTTGGGCGCGCTCCCTCGAAGCAACCAGACCTCGTTCCACCAGCAGTTTGTCGAGTCGTAGTTTCATAGCGCCGGGAACCGGAAATCGTCAGAGCATGGCTGAGAAGTTCTACCACGAAGGAGCCAGGTTTCTGCGGGGCGAGCATGGCTGAGAAGTTGTACCCTAAACGTGCCAGCCCTCGTCTCTGTGCAAGGTGTTAAACCGACTGTGGCTGAATGAGTTGCGTGAGTAGCTCCTCCCTTTTCCACAGAATTTTCCACGAGGGTGTTGAAAAGTGCCGCTGTAATGCGGAAGCAAGGCGAACAGAATGGAAAAGGCCGCCCAGTAAGGCGGCCTGAAAAATGGAATTCGACTTCTTGAACTAGCCGGCGACTTCTTCCAGCAGTTTCTGGTCGATGTCGAAGTTGGCGTGGACGTTTTGTACGTCGTCCTGTTCCTCCAGGGCTTCGAGCAGACGAATCATCTGGCTCGCAGCCTGGCCTTCGAGCTTGATGTAGTTTTGCGGAATCATCGAGACACTGGAAGAGCTGGGCGTGATGCCGGCTTTCTTCACTGCTTCGAGGACGGCCTCGTAGGCGGAGGGCTCGGTCAGGATTTCCCAGTTGTCGCCATCGTCGCGGAGGTCTTCGCCACCGGCTTCGAGCACGATGCCCATGAGGTCGTCTTCCTTGGCCACCGTCTTCGGAATGACGATGTCGCCTTTCTTGTGGAACATCCAGGAGACGGCGCCAGCTTCGGCCATGTTGCCGTTGTTCTTGCCGAAGACGTGACGGATTTCGCTGACGGTGCGGTTGCGGTTGTCGGTGTTGATCTCGGCCAGGATGGCGACGCCGCCGGGGCCGTAGCCTTCGAGCGTGAATTCTTCGTAGGTCGCGCCGGGAAGTTCGCCGGTACCGCGCTGGATGGCGCGCTTGATATTGTCGGCCGGCATATTCTCAGCCTTGGCGGCGAGGATCGCGGTGCGCAGACGCGGGTTGCTGTCGGGGTCGCCGCCGCCATTCTTGGCGGCAATGCTGATTTCCTTAATGAGACGGGTGAAGATCTTGCCGCGCTTGGCGTCGAGCGCGCCCTTCTTGTGCTTGATTGTGGCCCATTTTGAATGGCCGGACATAGGGATACCTCGTATCTAAAGAACTGGAATTGCGCAGGATTCGCCCTTGGAGGAGATCACTGGATAGCCTCGGAAACTCATGCAGGCGAACAGGGATTATAGCATGGGGTTCGCCGACACCGAGAGCCAGAGCGGACGACAAGGGTCGCCCGGAAGTAACCGACCGTCACCTGCAACTGTATTTACAAGAAAGTGATTTGGGAGTGGCTCGAAAAGCGGGAGTGGGGATTTTGAATCTCAATTATATGTATATACATCTACTGTGCCATGAACCGTTCCCTTCACGAACTCCCGACTCTGCCTTGCGCGTGCGCCAGCCTACGCCGGGCATCGCGGGCTCTGACTCACATGTATGACGAGGCGCTCCGACCGCTGGGCCTGAGAGTGACCCAATTCACGATTTTGCAGGTCCTGACGCTCGCCGGAGAGGTGTCGCAGGGTCAGTTGGCCGAGATTCTTGTCATGGACAGCACTACCCTGACCCGCACGCTCGGAATCATGTTGCGGGAGGGTTGGATTGCGGAGCGCCGGGGTAAGGATCGGCGAGAGCGACGGTTGCGGCTGGCCAAGGCGGGCCGCTTTCAATTCAGCCGCGCTCTCCCCGCCTGGGAGAGAACACAAGTGCAGGTGGCGCGCGAACTCGGCGAGCGCTGGCACGAAGTTCTGAACCTAAGCAATGAAATTACGAGTTTGAACATGAAACGAGGAGGTTTGTCATGAACAACACAACGTACGGAAGACTTTCCGCGGGGCTCATCGCCGCCTGGTTTGTCTTTGCATTTTCGGCTTCTGCTTTACACCTGTTCAAAACTGATACCAGCCAGCCGCCGCTTGCGCTCGGCCTGACTGTGCTGGCCCCGATTGCGGCGTTTGTGGCGTGGTTTACGGCGTCGGCGGGATTCCGGGAGTTCGTCCTCTCGTTGAACCCGCGCGTCCTAACGCTCGTGCACTCGTGGAGACTTGGTGGATTCACATTTCTGGTTCTCTATTCCGCCGGGCTCCTGCCGGGTCTTTTCGCGTTGCCCGCGGGCTTGGGAGATATCGCCATTGGAGCCACCGCGCCGCTGGCCGCGCTTCAACTGGCGAACTTCAAGCGGCGGAACGCTTTCATTCTCTGGCAGGCCCTGGGGATTTTCGATCTGGTGCTGGCGGTTACGCTGGGAACGACGGTCCGGCTGATTGATCCCCACGCGGTGGCGACCGGAGTAATGACGGTTCTGCCCATGAGCCTGATTCCGACCTTCGCGGTGCCGCTGCTCATCGTGCTGCACGTTATTTGCATTGCCCAGGCGCTGCGCTGGAAGGAGGGAGAGGGCTCGTTAAGAGAGCGGGTGCCGGCAACCATTTCGTGAGCACTACATCACTGGCCCGGCTTCAGGCCGGGCCTTTCCTAACTCCCCGATCTTACTGATTCACGTTTGTCGGACCGCACTCAAGACTTCCCCGCCGCTTTCGCCTGGCGCTCCTTATACGCATAGGCCACGGCCAGCAGCGGAGCCGAAATCAGCACTCCCCAGAACGGGATGAGGATGCCCAGCACGATCGGGGACAGGAGCGAGGCCCAGATAGGCACGCGGGCAGTGCGCTTCATGATGTAGGGCTGCAGGAAGAAGCCGTCGACCACGACGATTCCCGCGTAGAGCATCAGGACATAGAGCGAGTGTTGGAGGTTTCCCCAATGAATCCATGCAGCGAGGACTGGACCGAGCAGACTGAGGACGGGGCCGATGTGGGGAACGATTTGCAGAACTGCGGCTAACAGGGCCCAAAACGGGGCCCAAGGGACCTTCAGAAGATAGAGACCCACCCACCAAAGCAGGCCGACCACGACCGAGTCCTGCACTTGGGCAATCGCCCAATTCCTTAGGGCGCTGCCAGTTATACGGACATGCTCACCTAAATCCATAGTGGTTGGATGCCAGCGCCGAAACGAAACTCAGAGATTTTCGCGGGCTTGTAAACCCCTGGTGCCGGGAATTCGTCCATACTCATAGCAAGGCGAGATCCGACTCCATGGAGACAGCACTGACCCCCGCGCTGGGAGCCGCTGCACATAATCTCACGGCTGAGGAATTTGACGCGATCGTGCGCCGTCACCAGCGGCGGGTGCACCGGTTTGTGCTGATGATGGTGCGGGATGCCGACGAGGCTGACAACTTGACCCAGGAATGTTTTCTGCGGGCGTATCAGAACATGTCGAGTTTTCGGGCCGAGTCGAGCCTGGAGACTTGGCTGATGCAGATCGCCGCGAACCTGATTCGGGACCAGGCACGCAACCGAAAGGTTGGGTTCTGGAGGCGGTTGCTGGGGTTGCGGGACGGCGAGGGCGAGGAATGGGCCGAACACGTGGCCGCACCGGAAGCGTCGCCGGAGCAGTCGTTGCTGGCGCGGGAGGAAGTGCGGGCGGTGTGGGACGTGGCGGAGCGACTTTCGCGGCAACAGCGGGCGGTCTTCCTGCTGCGCTTCGTGGAGGACATGGAACTGCACGAGATCGCGGCGGTTCTGGGGCTGCAGGTGGGCAGCGTGAAAACACATCTTTTTCGCGCATTGCAGACCGTACGCGGCAGATTGAGGGACCAACGATGAATACGGGCGAA
>Ga0209698_10005679_pt1 | contig 13440 bp, 9 predicted proteins | sample LitLauG_LLR_2012_FD_187203 | JGI IMG/M metagenome (GOLD analysis project Ga0209698, IMG submission 187203) | Freshwater sediment microbial communities from Pennsylvania, USA - Little Laurel Run_MetaG_LLR_2012 (SPAdes) (version 2) | ecosystem: Environmental > Aquatic > Freshwater > Creek >... | reverse complement strand
CCACCTCACCTGGTCTTTGAATGCACCAACCACTACAGTCAGAACTTGTCATTCGGACACCTCCTTTCCGGTGTAATCGCAGATTAGTACGGAGCCCGGCTGTGCGTCAATGGGAGATGCCGCGTTATTTTTCGATCTTCTCCGCTTCAGTTCGATTCGCGGCTCAATAGGCGACCCTGGGCATCATTTCGATGGTCCCGTTTACGATGGCAGTCTCGGCGCAGCCTGGCTGGAGCCGCGAAGACAATACTTCGAACGTGTAGTGGCCAAAGGATGCATCGTCGGGAATGTAGCCGGAGTTGGCAAAGCCGTTGGTCAAAGTGGCCATCATGGTGTGGGCGTATGGCGATTCCCGCTTCAGGCGCAACGCGATCAGGTTGTACACCTCCCCGTTCACTGCGCCGATGGCGATGTCGTCCACCATCACCAGGCCGAGCCGGATGTTGACGGGCGCTCCGTCTTTGTAGGTTCCAGCGGTCCCGCCGCGTCCTTCGTTGGTGCGTTCCCGGCCGGGGCAGGTCACGGTCCGGGAGTTTCCCAGCAACCGCCCATCGCTGACGAAGCGGGTCGTCTGGCGCGTGACGCGCAGCACCTCCTCGCCCAGCATCTGCCCCATCGAGCTGATCATCTCTTTTTGTTCCTGCATGAGGTGGGCAACCTCCGGGTTGGAGCGGTCCATGCCCTGGCCTCCTAGCGGCAGCGAGTTGCTGATATCGACGCCGCGTTTCGCATAGTCCTTAATCCGGATGTCGCGCAGATCATAGGTCTGCTGGAAGTAGATGGGATTCTGGTCGCCAGCCGCGCCTTCCGACCACAGCGCAACGACTTTGTCGTTGAAATGGGACTCGATGTAGCGGGAGGCGGCGCCGGGAGCATCGCCGCTGACGAGGTCGAGGACCCCGGTGACCACCGCGTGCATCGCGTAGTTGTAGTAAACGGCGATGGGCTCTCCGCTGGGCGTTTCGAAGCTGATGACGGCGACGGTCTTGTCCGACAAGCCGTCGTAGTTGGCGCCTTCCCACCAGTGATGCGTGGCCGGATCCACGATGTCCCGCTGGACGTTTAAGTACGAAACACCCGTGCCGTATCCGATCCGCGCCGGCTGAAGGCGGGCTTTGGCATCGGCAAGGGCCTGGAAAACCTTGTCCTGATATTGCCGGGCCTGCGCTGCCCGCTCCGGGTCAACGCCTCCGCCCCACTTGTAAACCGAAGGAACGCTGTGCGAATGCGTGGCCGTAATCAACAGGTTGTTGGGAGGGATGCCCAGCTCTTTCTGTGCCCGCTCGCTGACGGCGCTCCACAACTCGTTCGGGATGCCGCCCGCATCGACGGAGACCAAGGCTACGATGGCATGACCGTTGTCAATGACAACTGCTCTGGCGAAGACGTGGTCCAGGATTCCCAGGTATCCCTTGGGCAAGTCAGGCTCCGCGGGCGTCACGTCATTTTTGGCAGCCCCGACCCTGATGGGCCCGGAAGGAACAGTCTGAGCAAGCGCGGAGCATGCAAACAGAACGGCCAGCAGCAAGTTGATGACGCTAATTCGCTTCGGCATGATTTGCTCCACAATCTGTCGCGAACCCTCCGGGGCGTTGGAACGCGCTTCGGGGACCCGCGACTCTGGCGGGCATTCTACCGCACCAGTGCCAGGCGAGGATGAGACCGCCTTCCCCGGGATTATTGCCCCGCAGCCGCCGCCGCGGCCTTGGGCGCCGCTATTTCGACTTTGTCGGGAGTGGTCCAGGTGGCTTTGCCGTCGGTGAGTTGCAGGCGGTTCATGGTCACAGTCAGCTTCTGGTGATCGACCTCGACCATCAGGTAGTGATAATTGATTTCCTTGCTTTGGAAAGGATCGTCCGGAGCGCGCTCGATGGGATAAGCATGGGCCGCGCCGCCGCCGCTCACAAAATAAGTGACACCGCCATGCTCGTGGCGCTCGTAGTTATGTACGTGGCCGGAGAAGACTACGAAGCGGGCGCGGGTGTGCGCCTGCCGGTCTTCGAGCAGTTTGCCTAGTTGCATTTCTGTCTTGCGGGCGGAATGGCCGCCGCCGAATTTCTTGTCGTCGGAGGAACTGGTGTAGGGCGGGTGATGGAACATCAGGAAAACGAAATCCACGTCAGCAGGAATGTTGTCTAGTTTTTTCGCCAGCCACTCGCCCTGCGGCCCGGCGGACTCGTCAAGTGCGCTGTCGAGCACCAGAACCAGCGTGTTGGCGGCGCGCACGGAATAGTAGCGGCTGTTCTTCAGGTCAGGAAAGCGCTTGAAGTAATTGGCCAGCGCGATTTTCTCGTCGCCATGCAAGTCGTGATTGCCGAGCGCGGGGTAGATTTCGATGTTCTTGTCGCGCCAGATGCTGGTTTCGCTGTCCCAAACCTTCCAATCGTTGGTGTCGTAACCGTTGTAGACGATGTCCCCGGTGAAGCATACGAATGCGGGATTGGCGTCAGCGATGGCCTGCACCAGCGCGACGCGCACCGGCGGATTGGCAGCGTCGAAGTCTTTGGGGTCGTGAAAACGCGTGTCGCCGTAGGCAACGAAGCGAAACGGAACGCTGACCTTGGCCTGCAAATCAACCGTGTTGGAGATCTGCGCGCTCGACTTGCGCTCGCAAGCCGTGAGCACAAGCAGGCACAGTGCGAGGCACGATAGGAAGAGTCTGTGCGCCGCAGGCACGGATTGCGTATTCATCATGGCTGGTCCCGTAATCTGTGTTTCCTTATTTTCCCACGACCAGCACTTCGAATTGTCCGTTCTCCGCTGTGGAGAGATAGAGCTGATGGGTTTTCGGATCGAGCGCCATGGTTTTGGCACGAGGCAAAGTCTTGACCGTCTCGACGATGGAATATTTGTCGGGGCTGTCCTGGCGGATGACGGTGATGGTGCCTTCGCCGTTGGAGTTGAGGATGAGCTTGTTGGCTTCATCGAACGCGGTGGCATCGACATGATCGCCGATCGGCAGCGTGGTGATGACCTGCCCGGTGTCGGCGTTCATGACGGCCATGACCTTGCTGCGGCAGCCGAGGAAGAGGCGGCGGTTGGCGCGGTCCATGGCCATGCTGCTGGGAGAGGCGCAGGGCGCGGTGGGCCAGCGCTGCTCCACCTTCAAATCCTTGGCGTTGATCTTGAGCACCAGGCTTTCGTCTTCCAGATTGTCGAAGACGAAACCTTTGCCGTCGGCGGCAGCGAATTCCGGGCCGCCTTTCAGATCAACCGTGCCGGCCACCTTTCCGGTGGCCGCGTCGATGGCGGTGGCGCTATTGCTGCCACCGTTAAATGCGAAGACGCGCGAAGTCGCGGGATCGTAGATGATGGCGTCGGGCTTCTGGCCGGTGGGCGCGTTGGAGATGGGCTTCAACGTCTTGAGATCGAAGATGGTGACGTTGCCGGCCTGGCCGTTGCTGATGAATCCGCGGCCGAGTTCGGGAGCGATGGCGATGCCGTGGACGCCCGGCGTGTTGGGAATAGTGCCGACCAGAGTCGCCGAATCGATGTCGATGACTTCGACCTGTGTGCCGTGCGAGACGTAGAGACGGCGGGCAGCTTCGTCCACCGCGAGATAGTCCCAACCGCCGCTGCCGGGGATGGCGATTTTTTTCGTGACCGAGTAGCCGCCGTCGGCCGGTGCGGCGAACGCCGGTATCAGAGTGGATGACGCCAAGAGAGCCGCGAGGCCACATCGTTTAGCCAAGGACAGAAATGGATTGCCGATCATTGAATGAAAGTCCTTTCGGGTGATCCGTTCTTTTCAATTCGTTATGCCAGTCTACTTTGGTTCGTTCGACAGCGTATAGCGCAGCCCGAACATGTAGCTGGTCTTGTAGTACTCGCGCTGAATCGGATACTGCGGGCTGCCCTGGTAGAAGCCGAAGACTTCGTTGGTCAGGTTCAGCCCGGAAACGATGAGTTGCAGCCCGCGCACGATGCGGAAGGCTGCCTGGGCGTCCACTTGCAGGTGCGAGTAAAGGTAGACGTCGCCGTTGGGGCCCTTCAGCCCGAGCGGTTGCGGATTTGAGCTTCCGTCGGAGTTGAGGTCGGTGTAGTTGTACTGGAAAATGTTGGCGCCGTTGTAGGAGAGCCCCAATCGGGAAGAGAGACGGCCGCGGTCATAGGTGGGACTGATGTTCCAGGTGTTTGGCGCCTGGCGCTGCAAGGGAGGCGAGTCGCTGCGTCCGGGAACGCCGTCGGTGTGGGAATTGGTGTAGCTGTAGTTGGCCGAGATGCCGATCCCGCTCAGAGCGCCGGGCAGGAATGTGAGGTGCTGCTGATAGGCGACTTCGAATCCCCAAAGGCGCGCGCTGTTGCCATTCACCGGGCGGACTAGGTCCCATCCCTGCGTCACATAGGGGTCGGTGGGAATGTTAAATTCCGTCGCGACCTGCGGCGTGATGAGGGCCCTTACGCCTTCATAAATCGGATCGGAGAGTTGCTTGTAGAAAAATCCTGCCTGAATCAGCCCGAGGGGCTTTAAATATTGCTCGTAGAGGATGTCGTAATTGTTCGCGTGGGTGGGCTTCAGGTTGGGGTTGCCGATGTCCACTTCGGTGTTCGGGCCATTGTGGTTGAAGTAGGGCGGCAGGTCGGCGAAGTTGGGCCGCGAAAGCCCGCGGCCATAGGCCAGCCGAATCGCGGCGTCGTGCGGAAGTTGATAGCGCACCTGGATGCTGGGCAGCGGGTCGAGGTAGGAAGAGTTTTGAATAACCGGAGCGATGGGGTTGGTGACTCCCGCGCAGACCGGGTCGGGATCGGTTGGCGTGCATATGTTGCCGTTGGAATCGAAGTAGAGCTTCAGGCCGGAAACATTTTCAGTGGTGGCTTCGAAGCGTAGCCCGGTGATCACGCGAAACTTGCCGATGTTGATGCTGTTCATCGCATAACCGGCGGTGACGTGCTCGATCAGGTCGTAGTTGTTGGGAATCGTATTCTGCTGAGTGAGGGAGCAGTCGAACGGGACCGGACCGGCCTGCACTGTTTGCTGGCAGGTAAACGGCGAAGAGCTTGGCCCCTGGTTGGCGAAGAAGTAGGCGCGGACCGCCTCGTTGTTGGTGAGCGGGCCCAGGGTGTAGGCCTTGTTGTAGTAATTGGAGTTTGTGAAATTACTCAGAAAGCTACTCATCGCCGGGCCGTTGGGATCGTAATAGTTGTCGACCGAGTCCTGAAACTTGTGGGCGTTGCGGAACTTGAATCCGAATTCGAAGGTTCCAAAGTGTCCCCCCGCCGTGTAATTGCGCGCGGCTGAGAAGCCAGTCTGCAGGTTGAGCTGAGGGCTGTAAGTGAAGGCGTCGTCGATCGCGCCGCTGCCGGAAAGGAAATACTGCGTGGGATCGTAGATGTTGACGCCTTGCTGCGGGAGTATTTTTGGAGTGTTGGGATCTTTCGTATCGAGCGCGAAGGGAATTGCGCCCGCGAGCACGCCGGAAGTCGGCGCAAAAGATGCGCTGAAGTAGCCGCGATCTTCTTCACTCGACCGAGACAGTGAAAAATCATAGGCCAGTGTCCATTTCGGGAGGACATGTTTGCCTCCCATGTCCACGCCACCGATGACATCCACGGGCCGGCGAATCGAGGCGTTGTAAGACATGGAGCCGTCCCCGTTATTCAAGGTGGCATTGGGCGCGGCGAATGAGCCGAAGCTGGGCGAGTAGACCCAGCGGTCGCCAAAATTGTTGAAGTGGGAATAGATGCCGTGAATGAAAAGGCCGGAGGTTTCCCCTAATTTGTAGTCGATGCTGCCGGCTGCACCGTAACGGCTGCGATAGTAACGGTATTCGCGCAGGTCGATCCCTTTGTACGTGGGATAGAACGGCGCGCCCTCGTTGGCCTGCTGGGTGCCGTCGCATCCGGTAGAGTCGCACTGCGAAGTAGTCGGCGATGGCTCCACGTCGTCGATGCCGCGGCCGTTGTAGTCATAGCTTGCGCCGATCAGGATGCCCAGTTTTTTGTTCGCGCCGAAGCGCTTGCCGATGGTGCTGTCAAGTTCGTACAGCGAACGCCCGCCGACAATCGGGGTGTAGCCACCGATCCCGTTGAGGTAAAGGGTTGGCTTGTCTTCGGCCCGCTTGGTGACCAGGTTCACGGAGCCGCCAATGGCGTCGCCGTCCTGATTGGCAGACAGGGTTTTGTTGATTTCGACCGACTCGACCAGGTTCGCGGGCATGGTGTCGAGTTTGATCTGGCGTACACCGCCTTCGGGTGACGGCACTTCCATGCCGTCGATGGTGACATTGCTCCAGGCAGGCTGCGTGCCGCGAATCTGGACATATTTGCCTTCGCCCTCGTCCCGTTCGAGCGTAACGCTGGGCAGGCGGCCGAGTGCGTCGGCGATGTTGGTGTTGGGCAGGCTGGTGATGACCTCGACCGGCAGCACCTGCAGGATGTTGTCGGAGGCGCGGGTGCGGTTGATGGCCTCGGCTTCGCCATGCACGCGCTCAGCGGTGACTGTGATTTCTTCGGTCTTGGAGCCGACCTGCAGACGGGCGTCCAGGCGCGTGGTCTGACCGGAACTCACGGTCACCGTCCTGGTGAAAAATGCGAAGCCGACGTAGGAGACGGAAACTGTATAACTGCCCGGCGTCAGTCCGTTGAAGCTGAACTCGCCTTGCGAGTCGGAACCGGTGGTGCTGCCGGTGGGCTGGAGCTCGATGCGCGCGCCCTGCAGTACGCTGTCGCTAACGTCCGCGACACGGCCGGCAATCGCACCTTTGCGCTCCTGCGCGGATGTTGCAGAAACGAGCAGCAAATTCAAGGCGAGAACTGACTGGAGCAAGCGCACAGTGGTACGCATGGCGGTAACCCTCCATTGAGAAAAGGAATGGAAGGCCCATTTATACGGAATGAGTATTACGGGCTGGTTACAACCCCGTTAAAGTACGGTGGCGGAGCGACCGCGGGTCATGCAGCTACGGTAAGGCGAAGGCGAACAGCGAACTGCCGGCGGCAATCGCGACGTATTGTTTGCCATCCACAGCGAATGACATGGGGCCGGCGTAGACTGCGCCGCCCATCTGGAAATGCCACAGCGGCTTGCCGGTCGCGGCGTCGAGCGCGATGAAGTTGCCTTCGGCGTCGCCGGTGAAGATCAGGCCGCCGGCGGTGGAGAGCAGGCCCGACCACGTGGGCGAAGTGTGGGGAAATTCCCACTTCTTGTCTCCGCTCGCAGGGTCAAGGGCGCGCAGAGCGCCGATGTAAGGCTCGGCCTCTTCCGAGGGGAAATAGGCGCTGCCGTAATAGGCATGTCCGGCTTCGTAGGGCTGCGGCGCGGTGCTGAAAATGTCGCACTGGTCACGCGAGGTGACGTAGAGCAGTCCGGTTTGCGGATTGTAGGCCGGCGGATACCAGTTGGTGGTGCCGAGCGCGCCGGGGCAGACGGTGTGGCCTTCGAGTGTGGGGCTGGCTTCTTTTTTCGCCAGCGGACGGCCGAGGGAATCCTTCGTAGCGCTCCAGGTCTGCTTGCCGTAGGCGGTGGCCGAGATCAGCTTGCCGGTGGAGCGATCGAGCACGTAGAAAAATCCGTTGCGGTTGGCGTGCAGCAACAGGTGCTGGTTGCCGGAATCGACCAGCACGGGAATCTGGGTCGCGTCCCAATCGTGTTCGTCATGCGGTGTGAACTGGAAATACCAGTTCAGTTTGCCGGTGTCGGGATTCAGGGCGAGGACGGAGTTGCTGTAAAGATTGTCGCCGGCGCGCCCCGCGCCGCGATTGGATGGCGACGGATTGCCGGTACACCAGAAAATCTGATTGGTCGCGGCGTCGTAAGTGCCGGTGTTCCACGCGGGCGCGCCGCCGATCTTCCAGGAATCGCCTTCCCAGGAATCGTGGCCGGGTTCGCCCGGGCCGGGGACGGTGTAGAAGCGCCAGCGCAGCTTTCCGGTGGCCGCATCATAAGCGTCGATGAAACCGCGAATGCCATACTCGCCGCCGCTAACGCCGATGATGATCATGTCCTTCAGCGCGAGCGGGGCGGCGGTGAAGCTATAGCCAAGTTTGTAGTCGGCGGCGACCTGGTCCCAGACTACGTTGCCGGTTTTGCGATCGAGCGCGATCACATGAGAGTCGAGCGTGCCGAGATAGACGCGATCACCGAGAACGGCGAAACCGCGGTTGACGCGCCCGCAGCATGGGCGAATGTCCTGGGGAAGCGCGTGCTGGAACATCCAGATAGGGCGTCCGGTGCGCGCATCGAGCGCAAAGGCGCGATCGTCCTGGCCGGTTTCGTAAAGAATGCCGTCGACGGCGAGAGGCGTGGCCTCGATGCGTCCGCCGGTGTTGGTCTGGTAGACCCACTTGGCCGCGAGGTTCTTCACGTTCGCTGTGTTGATCTGATCGAGCAAGGTATGGCGCTGCCCGGCATAGTTGCCGGAGTAGGTGAGCCAGTTTTGCGGTTCCTGGTCGGCGTGGAGGAGGCGGTCGGAGGTGACCTGGGCGGCGGCGGAGAGAGCGAGCAGTGCGGTGGTGGCGAGGAAAAGCAGGTTCCTCCACTTCGCCGTCGCTTGCGCTCCGGCTCCGGTCGGAATGACACAGCTTCTCTTGTTCGCTCGCTTCGCTTCGCTCCGGTCGGAATGACAGGGTTGTGTCGCGAGTTTCATTTCGCCTCCGCGGTGGCCAGGTAGGCGAGGATATCTTCGAGATCGGAATCGCTGAGCGACTCGGCGTCGTAGGGTGGCATCATGGATTCGCGCGACTTCGAAAATGATTTCAGCTTGTCTTTTTCCAGGAGGTGAAGGTTGCCGCCCATGTCCATCAGTTGCACGGTGAACTGGTCTTCGTTCATGGTCACGCCGCGAATGCGGGCGCCGTCGGCGGTGGTGACGCTGACGGTTTCGTATTCCTGGGCAAATTCTTTCGAAGACTCGGTCAGTCCCCAGGCCAGACGGCGGCTGGGGTTGCGGATGGAATCGACCAGGGCGTCGTGGGTACGCGATCCGGCGACGCTGGAGAGGTCGGGGCCGAGACGGCCGCCTACGCCGTTGATCATGTGGCACTTCGCACATCCGGCTTGACCGGAGAAAAGCTGCCTGCCATGCTCGGCGTTTCCGGACTGTGCCGGGGCCTTCACTTCCTGGCTACGAATGTAGGCGATGATCTCCCAGATTTCTTCGTCGGTCATGCCAACGCCCTGGCCGTTGGTGCCGTTGGCAGGCATCGCCGTGCCGGCGATGCCGTTGCTGATGACTTGAAACAAGTCGGCGTCGGTGGTGGCGTGTTTCTTTTTGGCGCGAGTGAGGTCGGGGCCGCGGCCGCCGCCGTGCGCGCCGAGTCCGTGGCACAGCGCGCAGTTGATACGGAATTCGTATTCGCCGGCTTTGGCGGCTTTGGGATCGTTGGCGAGGGGGTTTTGCGCGGCCGCGCGAGCCGAGGGAAATGCGCAAACCATCGCGCAAGCAATAATGACGAGCGGTAACGCTGGCGGCTGCGCACTCAAGCGGGAGGTCAATGGAAAGTTTCCGTAAACGTGTTGCGGAATTCTACGACAGAGGGTTGTGGATTGTAAGGATTGAAATTCAGTGGCTGGTTTAGCACCGTCTTTTCGGTTAGGAGCGGACCGCTTGTTCTCCGCCTGTAACAATTTCCGGGGTTCGAATGTGCTCAGGGCGGAAGCCAACTCCGATGATGCGGGCCGGGATGCGTCGCAACCAGGCCCAACGCTGCATGAGTTTCACTGGCCAGGGCACGGGGAAGGAATCCTTGCTGGCCAGAACCTGTCGGACCACGTTGTTTTGAATCAGAAGCTGCAGGCCCTGGGTAAGGCGCGTGGGAAACATTCGCCGCCGCTGAACTGCTGCGAGGTCGTGGACGCTCACGGTGCGAGCAACGATTTTGGTGCCGAGAATGTTCGCGGCCGCGACCGCGTCCTGGACGGCGAGGTTGATACCGACACCTCCGATGGGCGACATGGCATGCGCCGCGTCGCCGATACAGAGAAAGCCTGGCTTCCACCACTGCTCCAGGCGATCGACTTTTACGGTAAGCAGACTTACGTCGTTCCAGTCGCGCAACTCGGAGACGCGATCACGCAGTACCGGTTCGAGCGCGGCGATCTCTTCGCGAAAGCGTTCGATCCCGGCGCTTTTCATGCCGTCCAGCGCTCCTTTGGGAATGATGTAGCCACACTGCCAGTAATCCTCGCGGTTCAACATGACGAAGAGCTTGCCGGGCGCGATGTAGCCCAGGGTCTGCTCCGGATCACCGGCGCGACGGCTCATTCGCAGCCACAGGACATCCATCGGCGCGCCCAGGTCGCGGACCGGAAGCCGGGCCCGTTCGCGGAGCACGGAGTGGCGGCCATCGGCCGCAATGACGAGCGGAGTGCGAATCTCCAGCGGCCCTTCCGGGCCGTTTGCCGCCAGCCCGACGACGCGTCCGCCTTCTTCAATCAGTCCGGTGGCTTGAGTGCTCATCCGGATATTGAATCCCGAATACTGCCGGCCGTGCTCCACCAGGAAGTTGAGAAAGTCCCATTGCGGCATCAGAGCCAGGAACTTGCTGTGGGTGGGAAGGTGAGTAAAGTCACCCAGCTTGACTTGATGGCCACCGATATTGCCAGCGACTTCCCTCACTTCCTGGTGGGGGCGGCTGAGGAAGTCAGACAAAAGGCCGAGTTCGAACATCAACTGCAAAGTGGAGGGGTGGATGGTATCTCCGCGAAAATCGCGCAGGAAGTCGCCGTGCTTCTCGAGGACGACGACATCCGCGCCCATGCGGGCCAGAAGAAAGCCCAGCATCATGCCAGCCGGACCGCCGCCGGCGATGCAGCAACGGGTTTCGATCGCCATTTTTCGACTTCCTCCGTCGGGTCCCGCCTGTACATGTCCGACGGGCATCTGGGACCCGAACTTCCGGGCACCTAGACTTAAGATTCCCCGAACTCCTCCGATGTTCCCTTAGGTCGAAGACTTTCGTCGTGGATGGCTAACTCATTGATAAATCAGCCCTTCCAGCGGAAGGCTCCGGGCTGCTCCAGGCCCAAGTGGGCGAGGACGCGGTTGGCGAATTCCTGCGCGAGCTGGTCGAGCGAGGCGGGCAGGAAGTAGTAGGCCGGGATGAGCGGGAAGATGGTCGCCCCCGCGTCGGCGGCGCGATAGAGGTTGCGAATGTGGATTTTGTTGAGCGGCGTTTCGCGGACGCAGAGCATGAGCGGACGCTTCTCTTTCAGGCAGACGTCGGCGGCGCGCTCGATGAGCTGGGAAGCGACGCCATTCGCGATGCGGGCCAGCGTGCCCACGCTGCACGGCAGCACGATCATAGCGTCGGCGGGATAAGAACCGCTGGCCACGTTGGCGCCGATATCGGCGTTGGACTGCAGGTGGATTTTTGGGGATGGAGACTTTGAACCCAGGACCTGTGAAACCAGGTTGGCGCGGCCGGTAATGCCAAGCTCTTCGGCCATGACGCGCAGGGCGCTGTCGGAGGCGATGAAGTTCACGGTGCGGATGCGGGCGTCGCGCGCGGCGGCACGCAGCAGGTGGCGAAGAAAGATGGCGCCACTGGCGCCGGTGCTGGCGATGGTCAGGTTTTGCGGGGGAACGTGAGGCAAGCGGGCTCCTGAAGGCGAAGTTGAAGCATAGGGAGCGGGCGCGGGGGAAGTCAAGGCGGGTAAGGAAGCGAGTCAAACGCGCGATTCTTGCGCCGCAAGAAGGGACGCATCGCGCGGCTCGCCCCGGTCCCTCGTCGGGCAAGAAGCGCCCTCCTCAGGATGACACCGCTTGACGTGGCAAGCGCAACGAATGGCATCGAGCAGCCATCTTCGGGGACGACGCAGCGAGGCCGAGCGGCACGCGCTGGCGGGCGTGGAGCGCGAAATCCGCTCACAAGACCATAATGGGCAGCGCAAATATCTGCGCGAGTTCAACCAGGCCTATCGCAGCTACCAGGCGCTGCTGAATTCCGAGCAGGTGCATCAGGCCCTGCTGCAGGCGGACGTCGTACTGGTTGGCGACTATCACGCCTTGCCGGCGGCGCAGCGTTATGCCGCGTCATTGATTGAGCAGCGTGGGTTGGCGGGGGGCCGCTCGATCGTGCTGGGAGTGGAAACGATTTTCGCCCGCGACCAGCACATTCTGGACGAGTGGTGGCGGCGCGAGATTGACGAGGCCGAACTGCGTCAGCGGGTGCGCTTCGACCTAGATTGGGGCTACGACTGGGCCCCATTTCACGAACTGCTTTCCGCCGCGCGCGATCACGGCCACGCGGTGTATGGACTGGACTGCGCGCCGCGCGAAGATTTGCGCAAGATCGGCGCGCGCGACCGGCATGCCGCGATCAAGATTGCCGAGATTCGCGAGCGCCATCCCAGCGCGGTGATTTTTGTGCTGTTCGGCGAATCGCACCTTGCGCCGGGGCATTTGCCGCAGGAGATCGGCAAGCTGATGCCCGGCGCGCGCGTGCTGACCGTGCTGCAAAACGTGGACGAACTCTACTGGCGGGCCGCCGGCGAGCGCATGCGCGCCGATGCGGTGCAGGTGAAAGACGATGTCATCTGCGCTTTTACTTCCACTCCCCTGGAAAAATATGAGAGCTACCGGCTGTTTCTGGACCAATGGAGCCGCGCGGATTCCGATCCGGATTTTGCCCCGACGGTCTACAACCTGATTGACAGCCTGGCGGGGTTCCTCGAGATCGACCGCTATTCGGCCCACAACACCACGCAACCGAAATTTCTGGTCGACATGATGCCGGAGGTGCATGGGCGGGCCTCGGACGCAGTGCTGCGGCGGTTGCTGATGCGGCAGGAGCTTGCCGACCGGGAGATTCTGGCGCGGCTGGCACAGATCGAGCAGCGTGGCAGCGCCTATTTGCCGCACCTGAATGCCGTCTATGTGCGCGAATTCCAGATGAAACACGCGGCGGAGGATGCGGCCCGCTTTCTGCATCATGCCTGTCAGGGACTGCCGAAACTCGCCTCTCGTCACGAACAAGCAACCCCGTCCCGGCAAAGCGCGAACGAATTTCACCAGCGCGTGGTCGAACATGTGGTGGCGTGTTTTGGCTCACGCGTGCTGTATCCCAACCAGCCGGGGGAAGAAGCCGCTGCCGAGCCTGTAAGCTTTGCGGCGTATGAGCGAGTGGCGAAATCCGCGGTGCGTTACAGCGCTGAAAAATTTGACTCGCTGAGCGGGCAGTGGGGCCTGTGCCTGGGAAGCCGGCTCTACGACGCTTACTTACGCGGGCGAGTGAGCAAGAGAGAGTTGCGGCGGCTGTTCCTGACGCATCTTGAGCCGGTCCCAGGGAAAACGTCACACGCGCATCCGGCGCGGCTGGTGTGCGCAGCGATCTTTGCGCGGACGCGGCAGTAACGACACGTACGAAAACCAGATTACACACAACCCTGTCGAGCTTCGCTCCACCCGACAGCCGTGGGCGGCTGTCGCCACACGGGCGTTTCAGTACACTAGAGCCGTGAACGCCGCTTCCATCCGCAAACTGTTTGAGCAGGTCCGGCGG
>Ga0209698_10005678_pt1 | contig 13442 bp, 13 predicted proteins | sample LitLauG_LLR_2012_FD_187203 | JGI IMG/M metagenome (GOLD analysis project Ga0209698, IMG submission 187203) | Freshwater sediment microbial communities from Pennsylvania, USA - Little Laurel Run_MetaG_LLR_2012 (SPAdes) (version 2) | ecosystem: Environmental > Aquatic > Freshwater > Creek >... | reverse complement strand
CTATAAGGTCGATCTGAAAAGCTTCGACGACCGGCGTTACCACGAGCTGGGCGGCCGCATCGGCCCCATCCTCGAGTCCATCCGCCGCATTCACCAACTGGGCTTCTGGCTGGAGATTGTGACCCTGGTCGTCCCCGGGTTCAACGACTCCGATCGCGAGCTTCGCCAGATCGCCGAATTTCTGGCGGGCATCTCCCCGGAGATTCCCTGGCATGTCACCGCGTTTCACAAGGATTACAAAATGACCGGGCCTGACGACACCCCGGCCGGGACCCTGATTCGCGCCGCGGAAATCGGGCGCACCTCCGGCCTGCGCTTCGTTTACACCGGCAACCTGCCCGGAAACACGGGCCACCTCGAGAATACGTTCTGTCCCAATTGCCGCGCCACCCTGGTGGAGCGCTTCGGTTTTCGCGTGCTGCGCAACCGGCTCTCCCACTCCAGCCAGTGTCCCGATTGCGGAGCTTCGATTCCCGGCGTCTGGAGAGCGCACGCGTCTCCCACCCCCGAGGCTGCGGATTTGGTCCATATCCGCTGCGGTTGATGATATGTCCGCTGTCCACATTTCGCCCTTTAGCGGGTCCTGGTATCCATCGGGAGCGGCCGCGCTCGGCGGATTGCTGGACGAGGCGTTCGAATGCTCCGAGAGCCGGACCGGCCCCTATCTTTTGCCCAATGGAATCGGGTTCGTCGTCCCCCACGCCGGCCCGCAATACTCCGGCACAGTGGCTGCGTCGGTCTATCGTGCGCTGCGGCAACAAGCGCCCGAGCGGATCATTTTGTTGGCCTTCCCCCATCGGGGCGGCCTGCGGGAAGCCGCCGTGCCGCAGGTCGAGACGGTGGCTACTCCCCTGGGCCCGGTATCTCTCGACGGCTGCCTCGGCGCCCGCTTCCGGCAGGTCGCCGAAAACCTCGTCTGCGATCACTCCTTCGAAATCCAGTTGCCCTTTCTGCAGAAGGCCGTTCCGCGTGCGCGCCTCTCCGTCTTGTATGTGGGACATTTGGACGATTCCGCGCGCCGGCGCACTGCCGAGGCTCTGGCGAAAGAGTGGCAGCCGGGCGCCGTCTTCCTTGCGTCTTCCGACTTTACGCATTACGGCCCCGATTTTGGTTACGTCCCCTTCCCCCCCGATCGTCATGTGGCTGCCCGCCTGCAGGAATTGGATTTCGAATCCATCGATGCCGCCGGGGGCCTCGATTCCTCCGTATTTCTGAAGAGCCTCGCCCAAACCGGGGACACCGTCTGTGGATCGGATCCGATCGCGCTGTTGCTCGAAACCCTGCGCCTGCTGCGCCCCGGCGATCTTTACCAGGCCACTCTCGATTACCAGACCTCCGGGGAACTCACGGGCGATTTCCATCATTCGGTAAGTTACGCCGCACTTGGTTACTATGGCCGCGCCGCTTTCGAATTGAGTCACCAGTACGAGGTCGCGCTTTTGGAAAGCGCCCACGCCACTCTCTGCCGTTTTCAGGAAACCGGCCAACGGTCGGTCGTGCCACCCCGTGGAGGCGGCCTGGCCTTGCAGTCGCGGCGTGGTGTGTTTGTCAGCCTGCATCGTGGAGAGGAATTGCTCGGCTGCGTCGGAAGGTGCGAGAGCCGCCATTCCCCTCTGGCCGAAACGGTCCCCGAAATGGCGCTGTCGGCCGCCCTGGACGACCCCCGTTTCCCCTCGGGCGCCGCCCTGGAAGGCCCTTGGGACCTCGAGATCTCCGTGCTCACGCCGCTGCGCCAAATCAGCCGCCACGCCGAAATTCAGGTGGGCCGCCATGGCGCCCTGCTGAAGCTCGGTCCGCGATCCGGATTGCTGCTCCCCCAAGTAGCTCCGCGCTACCGCTGGACCACGGAACAGTTCCTGGCCGCCCTGGCCCGCAAAAGCGTGGTGGACCCAGCCAATCCGCAAGCCCGCCTCTACGTCTTTGAGACCCAGACCTTCCTCCGGCCGGGGCTTCCCGGCTGATCTTCGGATCCTCCGGACTCCCCCAGTCCGTCGAACTCTGCTTCCCAGAAGGGAGATAAGTTGCATTGACCCGGTACCGACGAGTTTGTTATATTTATTCATGCGAGCGAATAATTAGTCATGAGGCGCGGGGTCGGCATCGTCGGGTATCGCGGCTATAGCGGGGCGGAACTGGTGCGAATTTTGGCCTACCACGCCGGCGCCGAGCCTGTTTTGTTGGATCACCGGGAGGAGACTGGCGGAGCGCCTGCCATCCGTAATCGGCCGGGTCACCCCCACCTGCCGTGCACTCCCGAAGCTGTCCGCGATGCCGGGATCGGGCTGGTTTTTCTGGCTACCCCGCCAGACGTGTCTATGGAACTGGCGCCGGCGATGCTCGCGGCGGGCGTCCGGGTCGTCGATTTGAGCGGAGCCTTCCGGCTGCGGACGCCCGAGAATTACACGGCGTGGTATCAGGAGCCGCACACGCAGCCGGCCTTATTGGCCGAAGCAGCTTACGGGCTGCCCGAGTTTTGCCGCGAACGCATCCCCTCGGCCCGGCTGGTGGCGAATCCCGGCTGCTATCCTACGGCCGCCAACCTGGCCCTCCGGCCGCTGCTCGAGGCGGGAGTGATCGATCGGGCCGCCGGCATCGTCTGCGATGCGAAGTCGGGGGTCAGCGGCGCGGGCCGTAAGCCGTCCCTCAAGACCAGCTTCTGCGAAGTCACCGGGAACTTCTCCGCGTACTCCATTTTAAAGCACCGGCACGTCCCGGAGGTGCTGCAGATTTCGGGGCTCGACGAGGGCGAGTTCAGCTTCACGGCGCAACTGCTTCCCCTGGATCGCGGCATCCTCGAAACGATCTATTTTCGGGCGGTGGGTGTCCACCACGCCGAAGACTTGCTGGGTATCTACGAGAAGCGGTACGCCAACGAGCCGTTCCTCCGCATTTTCAACGCAGGGCAGGCGCCCGATCTCCGCGGCGTCGCGCGCACCAACTTCTGCGACCTGGGCGTCACGTTCGACGCCAAGTCCGGACGCGCGGTGGTGGTGAGCGCCATCGACAATCTGGTCAAGGGTGCGGCCGGACAGGCCGTCCAGAATATGAACCTGATGTTGGGGTATGCGGAGACGGAGGGTCTGCTGTGAAGGTTCTGGTCAAGCTCGGCGGCACATTGCTGGATTCGCCGCAGTCCCGGAATCGCCTGGCAGCACAAATTGCGGCGGCACGCACGGCGGGCACTGCGCTCGTGGTGGTCCACGGCGGTGGAAAGCAGATGACCCGCTATCTGGCCGAGCGCGGCATCGAGAGCCGCTTCGTCAACGGGCTGCGCGTCACCACGGCGGAAACTCTCGACGCGGTCCTGAAGGTCTTCGCCGGCAGCGTCAATCACGAGCTGGTGGCGAGCTTGAACCGGGCCGGTGCCGCAGCCGTCGGTCTTTCGGGTATCGATGCGTTTATCGCCGAAGCGGAGCAGATGGACCCGGCATTAGGAGCCGTAGGCCGCGTTACGAAATCTGATGCCGCGCTATTGGACCTGCTCACGGCGAACCGGTACGTGCCGGTGGTGGCCTGCGTGGCCGGCGATCGCGATGGCCGGGTTTACAACGTGAACGCCGATCAGATGGCCGTAGCCTGCGCGGCGGCTTTTGACGCGCGCCAATTGATCTTCCTCACCGATGTGGAAGGCGTCCTCGACCAGTCGCGGCAGGTGCGGCGCGTGCTTACCGCCGCGGAAAGCGAGCGCTTGATCGCCGAGGGCGTGGCCACTGGCGGCATGCAGGCCAAGTTGAATGCGGCTCTGGCGGCGCTGCGGTCGGGTGTGGAACAGGTGCGTATCGCGCCGGGTATGGCTGCGGATGTGCTGACCCGCCTGCTCGCTGGCGAGACACTGGGCACCCGCATGGTGCTTACCGAGGGGCAGGCGGCATGATCAGCGCGGTCCGGGCCGATGCGTTTCTGGAACGCCCCGCGGCGGGATTGGACCTTACCACGCGCAAGGCCGTGATGCGCGATATCCCCACCATCCTGGCCCTGATCAACGGCTATGCGGCCCGCGGAATCATGCTGCCGCGTACCGAGTTTGAGATGTCCGAGGCCATCCGCGACTTCACCGTTGTGGAGCGTGCCGGTCTGTTTCTGGGCTGTGGCGCGTTACATTTCTACAGTCCCACCGCGGGCGAAATCCGCTCGCTCGCCGTGGTCGAGAACGCCAAAACGCATGGGGCGGGCCGGCGGCTGGTGGAAGGCCTGGTCGCCGAAGCCCGGACGTATGAGCTGGATGCTGTCTTCGCGTTCACTTATGTCGTGGAGTTCTTCAGCAAGGTCGGCTTTCAGGTGGTCGAACGCGGGGTGCTCCCCCTAAAGGCGTGGAAGGATTGCCTGCGCTGCCCGAAATTCCACGATTGCGACGAGATCGCTATGCTCCGCGTTCTAAGGCCGGAACATTGGGAACAAGCGCAGCCGCGCCTTTGGTCCACGGGCGACTTGTACGTTCAATTGCCCACATCGCGCCGAGTGTAGCGAATCCCCGCAAAGGGGGGAGCTCCGCAAACCCGCAAAAGAGCGCAGAAATATCCCACAAATCAGCAGCTTAGCAGATGTACAATCGATTCAGGAGATTAGAATCCTAAATTAATATGATCCTACTTCTTGTGAGGCAAGCATGAGAGCGCAAACAGTTGATGTGAAATCCTCAACTGGCAGGGTCCTTTGCTGCACCGTATTCCGCCCAGGTGGGAAGAAGTTGTTGGCCAAAGGCCACGTGATCAGCGACGAAGATGTCCGCATCCTGGAGTCCGAAGGCATGGAATCCATTTGGGTGACGGAGTTGGAAGAAGGCGAAGTCGGCGAGGACGATGCAGTCTGCGCGGTAGCCAGCGAAATGGGTTGCGGCAGCTTCGAGATTCGCCTCGCGGCGGGAGGCCGGGCCAACCTGATGGCTACGGAGAACTGCTGCGTGCTCGTGGACGACGAACTGCTCAAGCAGATCAACTGCACCGCCAGCGTGGTGATTGCGACCTCGCTGAACTTCAGCTACGCGGTAACCGGCCAACGGATTGCCACCGTCAAGAGCGCTCCGTTTGCCGTGGCGAAGGATCAGTTGGATGCGGTCATCGGCATTATTAAGGAGCGCGGGCCGATCTTGCAGGCGCGGCCCGTTCGCGCCCCGAGCATCGGCGTTGTCTACACCGATCCGATCAGCGGCGAGCGTGCCCGCCAGTTGTTCGAAAACATTATGCGGCAGCGGCTCGAGCGTTTTGGGGTGAATGCCAGTTTCGTGCTGGCCTGCACCGAAGACGAGAATTCGGTCGCACGGTGCCTGCAGCACCTGCTGCGGTCCAAGCCATGCGTCGTGTTGGTGTCCTCGACCACGGCGCCGGCCGGACCCGAAGACGTCGTCGGACAAGCCATGATGAAGGTGGGCGCCCAGGTCGCTCGTTTCCTGGCTCCGGTGGAACCCGGCAACCTCATGCTCATGGCTTACAAGGACGAAATTCCGATCGTTTCCGCGCCGGGATGTTTCCGGTCGGCGAAAGCAAACGTGGTCGATCTGATTTTGCCGCCCCTTCTGGCGCGTTACCACGTCACCGGCTGGGAAATCGCCAGCCTGGGACATGGCGGCCTGCTGGTGTAACGGGCTCCTCCATCCCTGTCTCTGTCCCTCCGAGCGGATACAGGGGCTCCTCACCGGGCGTCTTTGCGGGCGCCCGGTTTTTTTACCAGGTGATGCCCCGTAACTGCAGCTCCTCCTGCAACTGTTCCGGAGATCGAAACTGCACTGCATCCATTCCCAAACGGCAGGCCGCTTCCACGTTCTCCGCGAGGTCGTCGGTGTAGAAGCACTCCTCGGGACGGCACGCTGCGCGCCGGATGGCCGCTTCGAATATCTCCGGCTCCGGCTTCGCGGCGTGTACTTCGAAGGAAAGAATCCGTTCCTCGAAATACTTGAGCAGCTCGTAGTTTTGGCGGAGCGTCTGAAAATGGATGAAGTTGGTGTTGGAGAGCAGCAGCAGACGGTAACGCGCGGCCAGGCCTTCGAGCATGCTGTCGGGGATGAGTTGACCGCTGAAAATGCCACTCCAGGCGCGGCAGAACGAATCATAGTCCAGCTCGAGATCCAGCACCGCGCAAAGACGATTTACGAAATCCGGCGGATCGATGAGTCCTTTTTCAAACGGGGCGACCAGGCCGCTGGACCCGATCCGTTTCCGAATCTCGACCGCCGGATACGGACAGAAGTTCGCCAGCGCGCGGTATCCGAGCTGAAAGTCAAAGGGGATGAGTACCTTCCCCAGATCGAAGATGATGGCCTTGTGCATGCCCTTTCTTACAATAGCGTGCGTGGCGAAAACGGGGAAACGGGACAGGCTCTACAATAGGAGTTCCCGATGCCCGCACGCGGCTTGTTCCTCACTTTCGAAGGCATGGATGGCTCCGGTAAAACCACCCAGATGCGCCGCCTGGCCGCGCATTTGCGGGCCAGCGGCCGCGCCGTAGCGGAAACCGTGGAGCCAGGCGGCACGGAGATTGGCAAAAAGATACGCCGGATTCTGCTGGATGCCGCCAACCAGGAACTCAGTCCTGCCGCCGAGCTTCTCCTCTATTTCGCGTCACGAGCGCAGAACGTGGACGAGATCATTGTGCCCGCGCTGGGTCGCGGCGAAATCGTGCTGGCGGACCGCTTCACCGACTCTTCGCTGGTCTATCAAGGTTGCGCCCGTGGTTTGGGAGTGGAGACGGTGCTGGCTTTGGACCGCGTCGCTTGCCGTGGCTTGAAGCCGGATCTGACGCTGCTGGTGGACATCGACGTGAAGACCAGTCTGGCGCGTGCGCACGCCCGCAATCAAGAGGTGCTCCAGGTCGATCGCATGGATGAGCAGTCCGTGGAATTCCATCAGAAAGTGTACGAGGCGTACCATGCGCTGGCGGCGCGCGAACCCGAGCGTATCCGCGTGATTGACGGCCGGGCGACTGTGGAGGAGATCGAGCGGCAGATCTGGACCGTGGTGGCGGCTTATGTTTGAAAACTTCTGGGGGAATCCGCAGGTGGCCGAGGCGCTGGAACAGATGCTGGCGCAGCACCGCCTGGCGCAGACGCTGCTCTTCGCCGGACCGGCAGGCGTGGGCAAAGCCACGCTGGCGCGCCGGCTCGGGGCGCGGCTCTTGGGACACGGAGACCTGATCGAGCGCGACGACTTGAGCCTGCCCGCGAATCTGGAAACCGTGGCCGGACGCGAACGCTGGCAGGCGGAAAAGCGCAACGAGGATCCACTGCTGTTTGCCTCGCATCCCGACTTTGTGACCTTCGCCCCCGACGGTCCGCTCAGGCAGATCACCATCCCGCAGACGAGACGGATCAAGGAAAGCGCCGGGTACCTGCCGCACAAGGGGAACCGGCGGATTTTCCTGATCGATCATGTGGACCGGGCCAACGATCAAGCCGCCAACTCGCTGCTCAAGACGCTGGAGGAGCCGCCGGATCACCTGATCCTCGTCATGACGGCCGAGAATGCCTATGACCTGCTGCCCACTATCCGCTCGCGCGCCGTGCCGTTTCAATTTGCGCCCCTGGGCGTGGACGAGATGAGCGCCTTCGTGCATGCGCGAAGTCTCGATCAGCCGGAACGGCGCATCGCACTGGCGGCCGGAAGCCCGGGTGTGGCGATGTCTCTCGATCTGGAAGCCTACGACAGGCGCCGCGCCGTGATGCTGGCGCTGCTGCAGACCGCGGCCGGCGTCGCGCCGTTCAGCGCGTGGGTGCCAGTCTCCGAAGCCATGGGCCGGAGCAAAAGCGAGAAGCTGGACTTCTACCTCAACGTGCTGTATGAGCTCCTGCGCGACCTGCTGGTACTGCGGGAAGGCGGCGGCGCGATCCGCAACCAGGACATCCGCCGCGAGTTGGACACGCTGGCCGGGAAGGTGGAGTTCGCCTGGATTCGCAAGGCCGTGGCGCAGGTGGATGAGATCGCCGGCCTCATCCGGCGGAACATTCAAAAGACCATCGCGCTGGACGCGCTGATTACGGAACTGCGGGCGGGATGAGGCTTTACCGTCCCTGCATCCGGTCGCGCAAGGTTTCCAGCTCCGCTAACGTCTCCAGATCCTTGGGGCGTCCCGCTGCCCGCTTGGCCCGAATCAGGGCGTCCAGGCTGATGACCCTGCACTGGATACCGAAAACGTCAATGGTGATGGAATGTGTCACCAGATTCTCATAACTGCCGGGGCCCGCGATCTCGCCCATAAGATCGATCCAGCCCAGATCGGTGACGAGCGTGAAATTCAAGCCGCCGCGGAGCGTCTCGAAATCGAAATGGAATGGTAATCCCGGCGGCGCGTCGCGCAAGTAAGGATGATGCGGCCCCAGCGTAGCGGCGAGGCGGCGCAGATTACCATCGGCGCGGCTATAGACGACATCCAGATCCTGCGTGGAGCGGGGCGAGCCGTGCGCGGCGGCGGCCACGCCACCCACCAGCACAAACTCCACGCCGCCCGAGGCGAGCACGCGTAACAGCTCACCGAAGCGCGTCACGCCGGCGCTCCGTGGCCTCGCGAAGCTCCTCGCGGAACCGTTCAAACTCCTCCAACGCCAGAATGCGCTCTTCCACGGTCCGCCGCAGCGCGGCGTCGATGAGACTAACATCCACATTCTTCTTGTAGACATCGATGACGTCGTCCATCGAACTGCGGGGCTGATTCTCGGGGGGCGTGGCCATGGCTCTTCCTCAATCATACGCTCCCACTCGGGGGCGGAAGCGGACGCCCATGCCTGCGAGACTCCCGTCATGTTACAAAACAGGTCATGTACACCCTGCGGCAACTCACGGCGGCGGACCGTTCCGAGTTCCGGGAATTGCGCCAGACGGCGCTCACCGTCAACGCGGATGACTTCATGCTCACGGCGGAAGAAGAGAAGGCCATCCCGCGCCTTTCGATCGAGTCTGTGCTGGAGGAGCCGGCCCCGTGCAATTTCTTTCTGGGCGCCTTCGCCGCCGGATCCGGGGCCCTGATCGGCATTGCCGGGTTGATTACCAGCGACTTTCGTAAGACGCGCCATTGTGGACGGCTCACCTCTGTCTTTGTGCATCCCGCGCACCGGCGGCATGGGATTGCACGGACTCTGGTGGAGCGGCTGCTGGCGCGGGCGGAAGACGGAGGACTCCGCTCGGTGCGCCTGGAAGTAGTCGCCGGCAACGGCGGCGCAGTCGGCCTTTATGAGTCACTCGGTTTCGTTCCCTATGGCTGCGAGCCTGCGGCGTACCGGCTCGAAGATCGGGAGTGGGACCTGTTGCTGATGACTCGCGACTTTGCTTCTTCGATGAATCGGGCGGAGGGGACACCCCGGGGACGTGGCCATGGCCCTTCCTCAATGCGGGGCTGAGGCAGAGTCAGCCTGCGCAGCGGGCGAGAGTATCCCAAAATTCCGGGAAAGAGACCGCAGCCGCTTCCGCGCCCTCGATGACCGATTCGCCATCGGCGCGCAGCGCGGCCACGGCAAAAGCCATGGCGATGCGGTGATCGCCGAAGGAATCGAACTCGGCGGCCCGAAACTTCTGGCGTCCCGGAATGACCATGCCGTCGGGTAGTTCTTGCGCCTCGACGCCTAAGCGGCGGAGGTTGTCGACGATCGTCCGGATGCGGTCGGTCTCTTTCACGCGCAGCTCCGCGGCGCCTTTCACAATGAGGCCTTCCGCGGACGCCGCGCCCAGCACGGCGAGAACCGGAACCTCGTCAATCAGTGCCGTGGTGAGCGCGCCGTCGATCACGCCGCCGCGGACCGGAGAGTGCTCCACCAGGATTTCGCCGACCAGCTCCCCGTTGTGACTTTCCAGCTCGGGGATGCGAATCTGCGCGCCCATGCCCGTCAGAAAATCCAGCAAAGCGGAGCGCGTGGGGTTCAAGCCAACGCCGTGAATGGAAAGCCTCGAACCGGGAACGAGCAGCGCAGCCACGAGAAAGAATGCCGCTGACGAAAGGTCCGAAGGCACGGTCAAATCGCGCGCCGTGAGTTTCGGCCGGGGGGCGAGCGTAATCTTCTGCCGGCTCACCGTTATATCCGCGCCGAATTCGCGAAGCGCGATTTCCGTGTGATCCCGGGAGCGGACCGGCTCCGTGACCGAGGTCTCGCCGCTGGCGAACAGCCCGGCGAACAGAATGCACGTCTTCACCTGCGCGCTGGGCACCGGCAGAACGTAGTCGATCCCGTGGAGTTGCCCTCCGTCGACGTCCAGGGGCGGGTATTTGTCTTCCCGCGCCCCGATCCGCGCGCCCATTTCCCCCAGAGGCTTCATGATGCGCTGCATGGGACGGCGGGAGAGCGATTCATCCCCAAAAATCCGGCTGGCAAAAGGCTGCGCGGCAAGGATTCCGGTAAGCATCCGGATGGTGGATCCGGAGTTGCCTGCATCCAGAGGGGACGCGGGACGGCGCAAACCGTCGAGGCCTTGCCCGTGAATCACGAATTCGGTCCCCTGCCCGTCGATTTCGATTCCCAGCGCCCGCAGGCACCCCAGCGTGGAATGGCAATCCGCGCCCGTGGAATAGTTCGTGATGCGCGTGTCGCCCTCCGCCAGCGCGGCGATCATGGCGTAGCGGTGCGAAATCGATTTGTCACCGGGCAAAGTGATGCTGCCGGAGAAGGAAGAGGCCGGGCGAATCCGCTTTTGCATGGGGAACTTTCATTCTAAGGTACGCCGCCGGCGCGGGTGATCGAATGAATACTTGAAGCCGTTCCCGGCGACCTCGCGCAGCTCCGCCTCGCTGAACCCGAAGACGCGCGCCGCCAGGCGGTATTCGTCTGTGAGCGTGCAGCCGAACATCGCCGGATCGTCGCTGTTCAGCACAATCGGCACGCCGGCATCGTAGAGCCGCCGGAGGGGGTGCTCCTCGAGGCGCTTGACGACCCCGGTGACCAGGTTGCTGGTGATGCAGATCTCGAGCGGAATATCGTGTTCCCGGAGATGCCGCATCAGTTCCGGGTCCTCCGCGGAAGAGATGCCGTGTCCGATGCGTTCGGCGCCCAAACGGAGCGCTGCCCAAACCGATGGCGCGCCCATGCTCTCGCCGGCGTGGGCCGTCAGGCGGAGACCGGAGCGCCGGGCGAAGGCAAACACCTCCGTGAACCATTCGGCGGGCCCGCGCTCCTCGCTCCCGCCGATTCCGTAGGCCACTACTCCCTGGCTGATCCGCTCGGCCGCCAACTCGGCCACGCGCATGGCCTGCTCGACGCCAAATTGCCGTACGGCATCCACAATCCAGCGGACGTCGACGGGCGAGTCGCGAGCCGCCTCCTGCACGGCGTCGAAGATCGGAGCGAACTCCTGTTCCTTCCACAGCACCACGCCGGCGGAAAGAGTGATCTCTGCATAACACACGTTCTGTGCCGCCAGCCGCTCGAGCAGGCGGCGCGTGATCAGGGCATAGTCCGCGGGCGTGCGCAGCCGCTTGCCGACCACGCCGAAGGCCTTCAGAAAAGCTTCGAAGTCCGGATACGAATAGATCGCGCGACACTCCTCGAGGGAAGTTGTGGGATCCAGCTCGTGCAGCGTCTCGGGTTCCACCGAGCCTTCCAGGTGCAGATGCAGTTCGGCTTTCGGCAACTCCAGCAGAAAATCGCTCATATTCGTCTATTAGACTCTCACGCCCGCGGCCTGCCTGAACGGGCAATCCGGGGCCCTGTCGCGTCGCCGCGAAGGTTGTGGTAAAAAAGTGGGGCGGACCAGGCGTGACGCTGCCACTGGCTGCGTCGCGGCCTTTCTCTTCCCTTTTCCGTGTTGGTAATTACCGGTCAGAACGCACCTGGAGGTGTTTGTGAGCAGTAAAGCTGTCGAATCGCTCCATCCGGAGGGTCATCAGGTCCCCATGCCGGCTGAAATTCCGACCAGGGTGGTGGACCCGGGTCAACTGAAGCCGCGTCCCAGGAAGGCGGCGGTGAAACGCGTGGGAATTGTTCCCCGCGGCCCCGAGCCCGTGCAAGCGGCGCCCCTCAATACCGGAGACGGCTTCCAGTTCCCGCCCAATCCCGACGCCACGGACACGAACGTCACCTTCCACGGCGGCAACACCGCCGGAGGAGTGACCGTGCAGTTGATCTTCTGGGGCGCCGATTGGAACGGCAGCGAAAGCGGCCGGCGCCGGGACCTCATCAACGCTGCGATGAACGTGATCGATGGACCCTACTATTCCGCGCTCAGCCAATACAACCTCGCCAGACCCGTATTCGGCGGCTCGACCGTATTGAGCTCGCAACCGCCCGCCGTCTTCGAGGATGGCGATATCCAGGATTTTGTGTGGAGCCTGATCGACCTGAACATATTTCCCGAGCCGGACGATCCCGGGGGCCGCAAGTTCTACTGCGTGTTCATGCCCCAGGGCTCTTCGTATTTCACTGATCAAGTCCTCGGCGCACACAGTTGGCCCACCGACTACGATTTCCCGGCTGACTTGGACACGGCGTGGGTGGCCTGGATCGGACACGATTCGCTCCAGACCATGACGCGCACCTTTGCCCACGAACTGGCGGAAACGGTAACGGATCCGGAGGGAGACGGATGGCACACCGATGCCACCGGCGACGAGATCGGCGACATTTGTAACAGCCAGAGGACCTTCTGCAAGGGGGTGTTCGTGGAAGGCTATTGGGCCAAAAACAGCAAGTCCTGCGTGGTCCCACAGTGTCCCGAAGTCGTTTCGGCGGTGGTGCGAAGCCCCGATCATCTGGATGTGTTCGTTCCAGCGACCAACAGTGCGGTCTTCACCGCGGCCTGGGAGCCCGACTTCCTCGACGGATGGCATGGCTGGTGGCCCGTCAACGGCGGGATCGCCGCGCCGGGATCCGCGATCTTCGGCGTCTCCAAAAGCCCGAACCGGATCGACCTGTTCTGTGTCGGAACCGATTTGGGTGTCTACACGGCGGCCTGGGAACCGGATCTTCCTCAGGGATGGCAAGGCTGGTTTCGTCTGGATAACAGCTTCACCGTTGCGCCGGGCACCAATGTCCACGCCGTTTCGCGGGACCCGGGCTTTATGGACATCTTCGCGGTTCGCGGCGACGACTTTGCGATCTGCACCCGGAGCTTCAATCCGAATACAGGGTGGTCGCCGTGGACCGACATCCATCTGGGTATCGCCGCCCCTGGCAGTTCCGTTTACGCAGTCTGCCGCCGCCCGGGCACGCTCGACGCCTTCGCGGTGAGCCGGGATCACACCATCATCACGGCAACGCTCGAGCCCGACGGCTGGCATGGATGGCTCCCGGTCAGCAATGGCATCGCCGCGCCCGGAACTTCGGTATTCCCGGTGTCGCGCAGCCTCGATCATCTCGACATCTTCGCTGTCGGCACCAATCACGGCATCTTCACCGCCGCGTGGCAGCCCAGCTTCGGCTGGAGCGCCTGGGCGCAAATTAACGGCGGCGTCGCCGCGCCGGGAACTTCGGTATTCGGCGTCTCGCGCGGCCCCGACAAACTCGACATTTTCGCCGTCGGCACCAATCACGGTAT
>Ga0209698_10005677_pt1 | contig 13444 bp, 11 predicted proteins | sample LitLauG_LLR_2012_FD_187203 | JGI IMG/M metagenome (GOLD analysis project Ga0209698, IMG submission 187203) | Freshwater sediment microbial communities from Pennsylvania, USA - Little Laurel Run_MetaG_LLR_2012 (SPAdes) (version 2) | ecosystem: Environmental > Aquatic > Freshwater > Creek >... | reverse complement strand
GGTAGGGCGTGGCCGTCGGGTAGGGCGTGGCTGTCGGGTAGGCGGGGGCAGCCGCGTACGGGTAGGCGGCAGGCGGCTGGTCGGGCCACCCGGGCCGCTGCGTGGGGTACGGCGCCGCGCCGTAGGCCGGGGCGGGGGGAGCCATGACGGCGCCGGCGCCCACCAGTTCGCCCGGGTCGCCCGGGCCGCCAGGCTGGGGAACGTCCGGCCACCCGGTGGTCCCGCCTGCCGACTCGTCGGCGTCCGCACCGGTGCGGCGCCTGCGCAGGACCCAGATCAGGCCGATGGCGGCCACCGCCAGCGACAGGACGAAGACGGCCAGCGACGCGAGGCCACGGCGGTCGGCCAGCGACTGGCACTGCTCGATGAAGGTCTGCCACTGGTGGTGGGCGGTGGCGTTCGAGGCGGGCGGCTCGGGTCCGGCGCCGATGGAGCCCGGCTCGGCCAGGGCCTCCAGTGCGGTCTCCGAACCGGTGCTCGGGCCGCAGGTCCCGCCGACCGCCGGAGCAGGCAGCGCGGTCAGCATGCCCGCCGCGGCATAGGCCACGCCGAAGCAGCCGATGAAGATGAAGAGGAGGGCGAGGGCCAGGCGGGCAGGGGTCTGCTTCATCATGGATCCTTTCGAACGCACGTGATCGTAGCCAGGCCGGACCGGCGCGCGGCCGCGGCCGCCGGCCTCCGTCGGTTCCGGACCGGTCGGGGGCAACGGCTAACGTCGTCCACCGGAGGGACGCGGGTCGCCAGCAGCGTCCCGGCGCCCGGACGCCAGGTCAGGAGAACCATGGACATCGAGCAGTTCTACAGCGCCGACGAACGTCGCCGGGCGTCGGCCGAGGTCGAGTTCGGCAACAACTGGTTCGACGCCACCGGCAAGCGGTACGAGCTGAGCTGGGTCGAGGACACCGGCGAGCTGTACGCCATGCTCGAGCTGACGCCGGAGGCCGACTCGTGGACGCCGTTCGGCGACATCGAGGTCGAGGACGCCAAGGTCGACACGCTGCAGGTCACCGTGCTCGGGACCATTGCCTCCCGCGAGGAGGTCGAGCAGCTGCTGGACGGCTGGGCCGCACACATGGCCGAGTCAGACGGGGTCCACTGGGTGGCCGACCGCCTGCAGGCGGCCGGCATCGGCCGGCCCACCCTGGACTGAGCAGACCGGCGATGGAGGTCCTGGTGGACCTGGCCGGCGGTCGGGTGTGGCTCGAGGGCTGGGAGGACTTCGGAGCCCTGGTCGTCAGCGCCCGGGCCGAGCGGCCCGGCGAGGTCGATGACCGCACGCTGGCCCGGCTGGCCGCGGCGCTCGAAGCGGCCGGGACCGGCTGGATCGACCCCGACGGCGACGCCCGGATCCCGTCCGACTCGTTGCGCGCGCTTGCGGCGCAGGCGGCCGATGACGAAGGCCTGGAGCTCGGGGGTGGATGGGAAGCAGACTTCACCGGCATGTTGGACCATGCAGGAAGCAGCGGTTGGATCGATGACGACGGCGCCGTACGGGCCCACGTCGAGTGGAGGGATGCCTGATGCGGTTCTCGTATGCGGAGTCGATGGTCGACCCGGCCTTCTACCTGCCCCTGGCCACGGCGGCCGAGGACGCCGGCTACGACTCCATGGTCGTCGCCGACAGCCTCTGCTATCCCGAGGTGTCCGACTCGACCTATCCGTTCAACCCCGACGGGTCCCGCGAGTTCCTCGAGGGCAAGCCGTTCCTCGAGCCGTTCTCCCTCATTCCGGCCATGGGCGCGGTCACGGAGCGCATCCGCTTCGTCACCTTCGTCCTGAAGCTGCCGATGCGCCACCCGCTGATCGTGGCCAAGCAGGCCACCTCGGTAGCCGTCCTGACCGGCAACCGGCTGTCGCTCGGCGTGGGCTCCAGCCCCTGGCCCGAGGACTACCAGCTGGTCGACGTGCCGTGGGAGGGCCGCGGGAAGCGCATGGACGAGGCGATCGAGGTCGTACGGGGCCTGTCGGCCGGCGGATTCTTCGAGTTCCACGGTGAGTGCTACGACATCCCGTCGGTGATGATGAGCCCGACGCCGACCGAACCGCTGCCGATCCTGGTGGGTGGCCACGCCACGCCGGCCCTCCGTCGGGCCGCCCGCAGCAACGGCTGGCTCCACGGTGGAGGCGACCCGGCCGACCTTCCCGGTCTGCTGGCCAAGCTCCATCAGCTACGCGAGGAGGAGGGCACGGCCGACAAGCCGTTCGAGATCCACGTGATCTCGCTCGACGCGTTCAGCGTCGACGGGATCCACCGGCTCGAGGAGCAGGGGGTCACCGACGTGATCGTCGGGTTCCGGTGGCCCTACGACGTCGGGCCGGACACCGAGCCGCTGCAGGCCAAGTTGGACAACCTCCGGCGGTTCGCCGACGACGTCATGGCCAAGGTGGACCGGTGAGCGCCGGCGCTACGGACCAGCCGACCGCTCGCGACCTCGGACAGGCGTCGATGGCGGCCGTCGAGGCCGGGGACCGGGCCGCCTGGTTGGCGCTGTTCGCCGAGGACGCCGTGGTGCAGGATCCGATCGGTCCGTCCGCCTTCGACCCCGAGGGCCTGGGCCACCACGGACCTGAGGCGATCGCCGCCTTCTACGACAACGTGATCGGGGCCAACGAGTCGATCCGCTTCGACATCCGCCAGTCCTTCCTGTGCGGCGACGAGGTGGCCAACGTCGGCGTGATCCGCATCGGGTTCGCCGGCGGGGGAGCCGTCGAGGTCGACGGCGTCTACTGCTACCGGCGCGGACCCGACGGCAAGCTGGCGTCGCTGCGGGCGTTCTGGGAACCGGACCAGGTCCGGAGCGTCGAGTAGGAGGTATCCCGGCTACCGGGCCGTTCACCGTGCCCGTGCGGGACCTGGTCCGACACTTCGTTCACGGGCCCGATGATAATGATTCTCATTATCATTCCGTTGCCAGCGAACGATGGGGTCTTCCACGCTCCACGCTCCACGCCCCACGCTCCACGGTTCGGGTCTCCGACCGGCGGACCGACTGGAGCGGTGGAGCGATGCGGCACCCGGGGTGCGGCGGACGCTGCTCAGCGGACGGCCATGGGGGCCTGCCAGTCGGGCATGGCCAGGACCATCTGCACGTCGGAGATGTGCCGCTCGAGGAACGCTCCTTCGCAGTAGCAGAGGTAGAAGTCCCACAGCCGGCGGAAGCGTTCGTCGAGCCCGAGTGCCTCGACCTCGTCGGTCCGCCCGGCCAGGTTCACGTACCAGCGGTGGAGGGTCTCGGCGTAGTGCCGGCCGATGTCCTCGACGTCCACCACCGTGAACGGTGTCGCCCGGCGCACGGACCGGCCGATCGCCTCGAGCGACGGGACGCACCCGCCCGGGAAGATGTACTCGCGGACGAAGTCGGTGCCGTTCTTTGCTCGCTCGAAGCTGCGGTCGTCGATGGTGATGGCCTGGAGCGCCATCAATCCCTCGTCGTGGAGGAGTCCGGCGCAGGTGCGGAAGAACGTGTCGTGCTGGCGCCAGTCGACCGCCTCGATCATCTCGATGGAGACGAGCTTGTCGTAGGTGCCGGTCAGGTCACGGTAGTCCTGGTTGAGGACGGTGACCCGGTCGGCCAGCCCTTCGCCGACGACCCGCTTGGATGCGTACTCGAACTGGGCGTCGGAGATCGTGGTGGTCGTGACCCGGCAGCCGTAGTTGGCCGCCGCATGGCAGGCGAACCCGCCCCATCCGGTGCCGATCTCGACGAGGTGGTCGTCAGGGCCGAGCCCGAGCTTGGTGCACAGCCGGTCGAGCTTGACCCGCTGGGCGTCGGCCAGGCTCATGCCGGGCTCGGTGAACATGGCCGAGGAGTACATCATGGTGTCGTCGAGCATGAGCGCGAAGAAGTCGTTCGACACGTCGTAGTGGGAGCGGATGTTGTGCCGGTCGGCGTGCTTGGACGGCGGGCGGAACCGGCGGAACCAGTCGGTGGAGGCGCCCACCGCCTGACCGACCCGGTCCTGGACCGAGGTGACCGGTCGGAGCCCGCGGTTGAGGACCCGGGTCAAGGCGGTGAGGTCGTCACAGTCCCACAGCCCGTCGGCGTAGTCCCGGCCCAGTCCGACCGAGCCCTGGCGGAGCGTGCTCCAGTAGACCGAGGTGTCGTGGACCACCATGGTCACCTCGGGTGCGCCCTCGCCGAAACGGCGGGTGCCGTCGGGGTCGACCACGATCAGGGTGCCGCCCCGCAGGTGGGATGCCATGAACCGCAGGAACGCCGCGGCCAACGGGGTGCCACTGCGCTGGCCCAGCCAGCCGATCGGGAGCTCCGCCATCCTCAGTCCTCCTGTCCGTGTGGTCCGGCGCCGGGTCGCCCGGCGGTGCCCCGTGCCGCTCCGCCGAGCTTGTCCGGGTGCGGATGGAAGGGTAGACCCCGGAGCCGCAGGGTGAGCGCCTGGCGGTAGATGCCCCAGGACACCCGCAGGGTCATCAGGGGGAACCGCCACAGCAGCCGACCCTGGGCCGACCGGCCGGCGGGCCTGCGGGTGAGCGCCATCGACGCCGCGAACACCCGCTCGTCCCCGTCGAGGTCGTCGACGGCCAGGGTGAGCCGGTCGCCGGGAACCCCGATGGCGAACCGGTGGGTGAGGTCCATGGGCAGGAACGGGGAGACGTGCATGGCCTTGGCGACCCGGTGCTCGCCCGTGCCGTCCAGCACGTAGGCGGTCCGCTGGCGCCACGGGGTGTTGCTGACCTCGACCACGGTGGTCTCGACCGTGGTGCCCGTCGGGTCATAGCAGTAGTAGGTGGTGATCGGGTTGAACAGCCAGCCCCAGGTGCGCAGCTGGGTGAGCACGGCCACCGGGCCGTCCGGCCGCACGCCGGTGCGCTCCTCCACCAGGTCGCGCACCGCGGTGTCCAGCGGCACCGTGGGGTCGCCCAGGTAGTCGGTGCGGCGGAACGTCACGGCGTTGGTGCGCTCGACGCTCCACAGCGGGTGGAGCCGGCACACGGCATCGACTTCGGCGAGGTCGAGCAGGACCATGGCGATGCGGTAGGTGAACCGGTGGTCGACCGGGGAGAACCGGTGGTGGGTCACCCGACCCTCGTACACGCCGCTGCGCAGTGCCGGGACGCCTCCCGTCGGCGCGGCGCGGGTCGGAGCGGGAGCGGGAGCGGTCACAGGTCCTCGCCCGCCAGCCGGCGGCACACCACCCGCGCGCTCTCGACGCCGTCCTCGTGGAACCCGTAGCCCCAGTAGGCCCCGGCGTACCAGGTCCGCTGCTGCCCGTTGAGCTCCTCGTGGCGGGCCTGTGCGGCAATGGCCCCGACGTCGTACACCGGGTGGGCGTAGTCGAAGGAGCGCAGCACCTTGGTGGGGTCGATGGCGTCGTCGCGGTTGAGGGTGATCAACAGCTCATCGGCCGAGTCGATGCCCTGCAGGCTGCGCAGCCGGTAGGTGAGGGTGGCCCGACCGGGCTGGTCGGCGATCCGGTGGTAGTTCCAGCTGGCCCAGGCCTTGCGGTTGGTCGGCAGGAGCCGGACGTCGGTGTGCAGGGTGGCCCGGTTGTCCTGGTAGCGGATGGCGCCCAGGACCTCGCGCTCCGCGCGGGAAGGGTCCGACAGCAGGTCGAGGGCCTGGTCGCTGTGGGTGGCCACCACGACCTGGTCGAATCGCTCGGGTCCGGACGGGGTGTGGAGCTCGACCTCGTGGGCGGTGCGGGTGATCTTGGCCACCGGCTCGGCGAGCCGCACCCGACCGCCCAGTCGCGCCAGGACCGCGTCGACGTAGTGCTTGGAGCCGCCGTCCACCGTGCGCCAGTCGGGCTGGTTGCCGTACTCGAGCAGGCCGTGATTGGCGAAGAACCGGGCGAAGGTGACCGCCGGCATGGCCAGGAACGTCGACGGGTCGGCCGACCAGATGGACGAGCCCATCGGGATGAGGTACCAGTTGAGGAATTGCGACGACCAACGGCCGGTATCCAGCAGGTCGCCGAGGGACACCGTCGGGTCGGCCGGGGCTTCGAGCAGGGCCCGGGCCAGCTTGTTGAACCGGACGATGTCGGCCAGCATCCGCAGGAAGGCCGGGCGGACCAGGTTCCGCCGCTGGGCGAAGACGGTGTCGAAGGAGCTGCCCTTCCACTCGAGCCCGCTGACCTCGTCGTACACCCCGAAGCTCATGTCGCTCGGCTTGGTGGCGACCCCGAGGTCGTCGAAGAGGGCGATGAGTCCCGGGTAGTTGCGCTCGTTGTACACCAGGAAGCCGGTGTCGACGTCGACGGAGCCGTCCGGCAGGTCCACCCGGACGGTGTGGGCGTGCCCCCCGGGCCGGTCGTCGGCCTCGAACAGGGTGACGTCGTGGGAACGACCGAGCAGGTGGGCGCAGACCAGGCCGGACACCCCGGTGCCCACGATCGCGATCTTCATCCGTCCTGCCTGCTTCCCTTTGACCACATGACCCATCACCTGAGTTCGGAGCAGGAACCTGCTCGGGATGATCCCGATCGGAAGCCGCAGTTCACTCAGTATATTTGGGGGAGCGAACGGTCCGTGACCCACCCCGGGTCGACCATGCGGAGCCCGCCCGGAGCACCTCCGGCCCGGGCCCGGCTCCGACCGCTCGCACCCGAGCCACCTGGGAGGACCCACCATGGCCCGCTACCGCGGAACCGTCATCTCCACCCGCTCCGCCGAGGAGACCTTCGACTACATGGCCGACTTCGCCAACGCGGCGGAGTGGGACCCGGGGACGGCCTCGGCGGAGCGCCTCGACGCAGGCGAGGTGGGGCTCGGCAGCGTCTTCCGGCTCGGTGTCCGCATCGGTTCGCGGACCACGCCGCTCGACTACCGCATCGTGGCCTACGACCGTCCGCACCGGGTGGTGCTCCTGGGTGAGTCGGACACCATCCGCTCGGAGGACACCATGACGGTCGTGGCCGCCGCCGACGGCGGGTCCATCCTCACCTACGACGCCGACCTGACCCTCAAGGGTGGGTTCTCGCTGGCCAACCCGTTCCTCGGACTCTTCTTCGACCGGATCGGCGACAAGGGCGTCGCCGGGCTGCGCGCCACCCTGGCCGCCCCGCCTGTCCCCCGCGACCGCCCGCAGGCGGGCGGCGTGGTGGCATCGGCGGTAGACGGGGCCCTCGAGGCGACCATCGTGGGCAGCTTCTCCTCGATCGGCCCGAGGGTCCGCAGTCGGACCGCCGGGTGGACGCCGCCGCCCCGGCTCGACGGCAAGCGGGCACTGGTCACCGGGGCGACCTCGGGACTGGGGCTGGCCACGGCCACCGCCCTGGCCGAACTGGGTGCCGAGGTGGTCCTGACCGCCCGCGGCCACGACCGTGCCGAACGGGCGGTGGCCGCCGTGCGCGAAGCGGCCCCCGACGCCGAGGTCTCGTACCTCCTGGCCGACATGGGTGAGTTCGACCAGGTGCGGGCGTTGGCCCTCGAGTACCTCGACGCCCACGACCGCCTCGACGTGCTGGTGCACAATGCCGGGGCACTGACCGCCACCCGCACGCTGACCGGCTCGGGTCTGGAGCTGACGGTGGCCTCCCAGGTGGCCGCCCCCTACCTGTTGACCGGCCTCCTGCTGCCCGCGCTCGGAGCGGGGGCGCCGTCCCGGGTCATCCAGGTGTCCTCGGGCGGGATGTACACCCAGAAGTTCGACCTCGCCACCCTGGAGATGGGGCCGGACGACTACGACGGCACGGTGGCCTACGCGCGGGCCAAACGGGCCCAGCTGGTCCTGATGCACGAGTGGGTCCGGCGGACGCCCGGCGCGGGCGTCGCCTTCCATGCCATGCACCCCGGCTGGGCCGACACCCCCGGGGTCCAGGACGCACTGCCCGGCTTCGCCAAGGTCATGGGCCCGTTCCTGCGCACGCCCGAGCAGGGGGCCGACACCATCGTGTGGCTGGCCGCCGCGCCCGACGCGGTGGAGTCGACCGGCGGGTTCTGGCTGGACCGCCGCCCGCGCTGGGAGAACAAGGCGCCCTGGACCCGGCTGTCGGAGGCCGATTTCGTCGACGCCGGCGCCGAGCTATGGGCGTGGTGCGCGGAGCACACCGGGTGGGACGGCCCGACCCGGACCCCCTGAGGGGTCCCGGCCGGCGGTTCAGCCCGTGAATCCGTACTGGTCGTGGGCGCCCATGACGGCGCACTCGAACATTCCGTAGCCGACCTTGCCGTCGCAGGTGAACCTGGCCGCGTACTCGGTCAGGCCCCAGTCGGTGTAGTTCTCCGGCGCCGGCGGGACCTGCTGGCCCTGCACCACGAGGTCGCCCTGGTACATGCCGTGCTTCCAGTCGGGCTCGAGGCCGTACCCGCTGCCGAGCAGCAGGGGGAAGGCGAGGAGCGTCTCCACCTCGACCTCGGCCGTCTTCCGGCCGTGGGGACCGAAGTAGGAGAGGGTGGCGCCGGTCACCGTCCGGGTCCCCGGTGCGAAGCGCAGTTCGTGCTCGGGTCGACCCAGCCACTCGGCCTCGAGGCCCGATCCGATCGGGAACACCCGGTGGGCGTCCTGCATGATCCGCTCGCCGCTCGAGCGCTCCTGGATGATGGTCACCATGGCGTGGTCGTCGAACCGGACCGGGGCGTAGACCCAGAAGAAGCCGAACGACGTGTCGGTGACCCGGATGCCGGGGTGCTCGGACTCGCCGACCGGGCGGACGCCCCACGACCGGTCGCGGGAGCCCCACCACTTGTCCGGGGTGAGGGCGATCTCGCGGTCGCCGATGCGGAGCGTGCCGGTCCAACCGCCGACCTGGGCGAAGCGGGTGGAGTCGAACGTCACCCGGGAGAACTGGCGGTCGAAGTGCCGGGCCTCGAGGTGCGCGTCGCAGAAGCCGTCGTACACGGCGTCGAGCTCGATGCCCCACTCGTTCGGCTCGAGGATCACCCGCACCTGCTCCAGGCCCTTCAGGACCTCGACCCGGATCGGACCCACCGAGGCGTCCATGCGGTCGGCGCCGAGGACCTTCGACGACCGCACCACCCGGTGGTCGTCGCCGAGCTTGACCGACACGAAGGCGTCGGCGACGCTCAGGTTCGGGTACTGCCCGACCCCGATGACGCAGAACAGCTCCTCGTCGGTGCCGTGGACGGCGCCGGTGCCGTGGATGTTGAAGTAGTAGCGGTCGTAGAAGTTCCGGTCCGAGGTACCGACGTGGCGCATCGGTTCCGAGATCTGGTGGACGGGGTAGTCGTCGAGCGGGGACAGCACGTCGGACTCCTCTTCTCCGGTCGTCGCCGGGGTCGGCGCCCTCTGCTCGGGCGGGTCGGGCGAAGCGTAACCCCACCCGGCCGTGGCGGGCGGGGCTGCGGGGGTGGGGCTACGATCGCCCCAGGCTGTGCTGTGACCCGGACCGGGTGGGGGACCAGCCGAAGCGATCCGATCCGTCACCGTCCAGGGAGGGCCCATGAAGTCGTACGACCGTCTGTTCATCGGAGGAGAGTGGGTCGAGCCCTCCAGCTCCGCCGTCTTCGAGGTGCACTCCCCGACGACCGGCGACCTCGTCGGCCGCACCCCCGAGGCCCAGAACGCCGACATCGACCGGGCCGTGGCCGCCGCCCGCGAGGCGCTCGAGCAGGGCCCGTGGCCCCGGATGACGCCGACCGAGCGAGGCGCGGTCCTCGCCAAGGCCTCCGAGCTCGTGCGCGAGCGGGCCCAGGAGATGGCCGAGCTGATCTCGAACGAGATGGGTTCGCCGGTGTCGTGGGGGATGCTGGCCCAGGTCTTCGCCCCGACGATGATCCTCGACTACTACGCCGGCCTCGGGTCCACCTTCGCCTTCGACACCGTGAAGGACGGCCTGCTGGGTCCGGTCCTGGTGACCAAGGAGCCCATCGGCGTCGTGGCCGCGATCACGCCGTGGAACGTGCCGTTCTTCCTGGCCGCCGCCAAGCTGGGACCGGCCCTGCTGTCGGGGAGCACCGTGGTCTTCAAGCCCGCCCCCGAGACCCCGCTCGACGCCAACGTGTTCGCCGAGATCCTCGCCGAGGCCGGGCTGCCCAAGGGCGTGCTCAGCGTGGTGCCGGCCGGCCGTGAGGTCGGTGAGTACCTGGTCAACCACCCGGGCGTCAACAAGGTGTCGTTCACCGGATCCACCGCCGCCGGCAAGAAGATCGGCGCCGCGTGCGGCGCCAACCTGAAGCGGGTCAGCCTGGAGCTCGGCGGCAAGTCGGCCGCCATCCTGCTCGACGACGTCAACCTCGACGAGTCGCTGCCGCTGATGCTGCCCAACGCCATCATGAACAACGGCGAGGCCTGCATCTCGCTGACCCGGATCCTCGCCCCCCGGGACCGCTACACCGAGGTGACCGACGCACTGGTCGAGCTGGTGCGGGCGATGAAGGTCGGCGACGCGCTCGACCCGGCCACCGAGGTCGGCCCGCTGGTGGCCGAGCGCCAGCGCGACCGGGTCGAGGGCTACATCCGCATCGGTCAGGACGAGGGCGCCAAGATCGCCGTCGGTGGTGGCCGGCCGGCCGGCCTCGACAGCGGCTGGTTCGTCGAGCCCACCGTGTTCGTCGACGTCGACAACTCGATGCGCATCGCCCAGGAGGAGATCTTCGGGCCGGTGCTGTCGGTCATCCCCTATGACGACGACGCCGATGCCGTGCGCATCGCCAACGACTCGGACTACGGACTGTGCGGCGGCGTCTTCACCGGCGACAACGACCGCGGCCTGGGCATCGCCCGCCAGGTCCGGACCGGCACCTACATGGTCAACTCCGGCATCCCGATCGACTTCTCGTCGCCCTTCGGCGGCTACAAGGACTCCGGCGTCGGCCGCGAGTTCGGCGAGGACGGCCTCGAGCTCTTCCTCGAGAAGAAGACCATCAACCTGCCTGCCGGCTACTCCCCGTCGATCTGAGCCCGGACCCCGGCGCCGCCCCTGCGCGGGGTGGGCGCCGGGTGCCGCCGGCCCGCTCGCACGGCCGTCGTCGGGCCCCCGGAAGGGGGTGTCCCCGCCGGCTCCCATCTGCGAACATGGGGGCGCCATGACCCACCTTGTCCCGGTCCGCCCGGGCCACCTGCTCCCGTCGGGGTCCACCCGACCGTGACCGCCGGAACCTACGCGCCACCGGCGTCGCCCGCGGCGCGGGCTGCCGGCTCCCACCGGGCGCCACGTGGACGCACCATCGTCTTCGGATTCGTGCCCGCCCTCGACGGCGTGCGGGCGGTGGCCGTGCTGGGCGTGCTGCTCTACCACGGCGGGGCGCCGATGTCCTCGGGGGGCTTCCTCGGCGTCAACATGTTCTTCGTCCTGTCGGGCTTCCTCATCACCTCGCTCCTGCTCGGGGAGTGGGCCCGGCGGCTCACCATCCGGCTCGGGCAGTTCTGGGCCCGGCGGGCCCGCAGGCTCCTGCCCGCCCTGCTCCTGCTGCTGGTCGGGGTGGCCGCCTACGCGCGGTTCTTCGCCACTCCGGGGGAGTTCGCCACCCTCCGGCTCGACTCGCTGGCGACACTGTTCTACGTGGCCAACTGGCACTTCGTGGTGGCCGGCACCAGCTACTTCGCCGCCTCGGCCCAGCCGTCACCGCTCTCCCACATGTGGTCGCTGGCCATCGAGGAGCAGTTCTACCTGGTGTGGCCGCCGGTGGTCCTGGGCCTGCTGCACCTCGGCCGGCGGCTCCGGCCGTCCCGCCGGCTCCTGCCGGTCCTGGCGGTGGCCGTGGCGGGCGCGCTGGCGTCGGCGGCCGACATGCGGTGGTCCTTCCTGCATGGCGCCTCGCTGACCCGCCTGTACGAGGGGACCGACACCCGGTGCCAGGACATCCTGGTGGGAGCGGTCCTCGCCACCGGTCTCGCCATGTGGGCCCAGCGCCGGCGCCCGGTGCCGGTGCCGGTGCCCGACCTCGACTCCCTCGACGTGATCCGCGCCCATCCGTCGGCGGGCACGGCCGGACTGGGGCTGCCGCCGGCCAACCGACGGGACATCCAGCGCCGGCGGGGTCCGAGCAGCAAGCCGATCACCGCCTGGGAGCTGTCGAGCACGACGGCCCGTGTGGCCACCCAGCTCCTCGGATGGGCGGCGCTCGCCTACCTGATCGTGCTGTGGGACCGCCTGCCCGGTCCGACCCGCTTCCTGTTCGTCGGGGGCGAGCTGCTGGTGGCGGTGGCCGTGGCCGCGGTCCTGTTCACCATCGTGACCGCCCAGGCCGGTTCGCTGGCCCGGGTGCTGGCCGTGTCGCCCCTCGTCTACCTGGGCAAGATCTCCTACGGCGTGTACCTGTGGCACTTCCCGCTGTTCGCGCTGCTGAACGCCGAGCGCATGCACCTCTACGGCGCACCCCTGCTGGCCGTCCGGCTGGCCGCCACCCTGGTGGTGGCCACCGCCTCGTACTACCTGGTCGAGCTGCCGGTGCGCCGTGGCCGACTCTCGACCCTGGCCGAGTGGCGCAGCTGGTTGGCCACCTCGGCCGCCTTCCTGGGCGTGGTGGCGGTCACCGTCGCGGCGACGCTCCCCTCGGCGGCCGAGGCGGCCGGTCCGTCGCTCGCCGTGGGCACCGCCCCGTCCGGACCGCCGGTGCGGGTGACCGTGCTCGGCGACTCGGTGGCCTGGCGACTCGGGTTCAGCCTGCTGGCCGATTCGCCCCAGCAGACCTACGGGGTCGACATCGACAACGGGGCCATCGTGGCCTGCGGGGTGATGCGGAGCGTCAGCTACGTGGCCCACGGCGTGCCGGACCCGATGGCTCCCCCGTGCAATCCGACGTCTCCTTCGGCCAGCCAGTGGCCGGCGCAGTGGTCGGGGAACATCGCCGCGTTCCACCCCAACGTGGTGATGATCCTGGCCGGTCGGTGGGAGGTCATGGACCGCTGGATCGGCGGGCGCTGGACCCACATCGGCCAGCCCGCCTTCGACGCCGCCCTCCGCCGGTCGCTCGAGCAGGCGGTCCAGATCTCGTCGGCCCACGGGGCCTACGTCGTGCTGCTGACCGCTCCCTGCTTCAACTCGGGTGAGCAGCCGAACGGCCTGGCCTGGCCGGAGGACTCGGCCACCCGGCTGGCCGTCTACAACGCCATGGTGCGACAGGTGGCCGCCGAACACCCGGCCACGGTGCGGGTCGAGGACTTCGGCGCCATGCTCTGCCCCGGCGGCGCCTACGCCACCACACTCGACGGGGTGCAGCTGCGCGACGGCGACGGCGTGCACATCGTGCCGACCGTGGCCGCAGGCCAGTGGCTGGCGGGACGGCTCCTGCCCCAGGTAGTCCGGGTGGGCCGTCTCCAACAGGTCGGGCGCAGTCTGGCCGCACCGGCCACCACCCCGAGCACCGGCTCGCCGCCGGCCACCGTGTCCGCCTCGGGCGTGGCCGGGCCGTCGGGCACCCGGGGCCCCTGAGCCGACCGGACGACGGGGGTCCTGGTCGACCCGGACCGCGGCTGGCCGTCTAGGAGACTGTTGAACAAATCTCCCAACGGTGCTCGCGATCTGAGCCAGGATCGTCGACAATTGGTGGATGCAAGGACGTAGCGAATCCAACCCGGAG